>Ga0209300_1000144_pt1 | contig 44786 bp, 45 predicted proteins | sample Shrwel_input2_RT_FD_187535 | JGI IMG/M metagenome (GOLD analysis project Ga0209300, IMG submission 187535) | Subsurface microbial communities from deep shales in Ohio, USA - Utica-3 well 1 S input2 RT (SPAdes) (version 2) ... | reverse complement strand
CTGCCCCCAAACTCCCCGGCCGGAGCCGCTACCCGATGCTGGAATCCCTCGTCACCGACATCACGCAACTGTCGGCGCAGCACAGTGCCATCGCCTATGCCATCGTGGGCCTGTCCGCCATGGCGGAGGCGCTGCCGGTCGCCGGCACCCTGGTGCCGGGCTCGATGCTGATCGTCGGCATCAGTGCCCTGGTCAGCACCGGGTCGCTGGGCACCGTGCCGCTGATCCTCGCCGCCCTGGCGGGCGCGATCGCCGGCGACGGCGTCTCCTTCTGGCTCGGTTACCGCTACGAGGCGCGCATCGCCGGCGTCTGGCCGCTGAGCCGCTATCCGCAATGGGTGGGGCGGGCCGAGGCGTTCTTCCGACGCCACGGCGGCAAGGGCGTGTTCCTGGCGCGCTTCGTGCAGGGCCCCCGCGCCTTCGTGCCGCTGGCGGCGGGCATGAGCGGCATGCCGCCGGGGCGCTTCTATGTCGTCAACATCGCCTCGGCGATCGTCTGGGCTTCCACCCACGTGCTGGCCGGGGTACTGCTCGGCGAGTCGCTTCACGTGGTCGCCCAGGTCGCCGGGCGCCTGGTGCTGCTGCTGGTGCTGGTGGCGCTGCTGGTCTGGCTCGTCGTCTGGCTGACCCGCCGCGTGGTGCTGACTCACGGGCTTCAGGCATTGCAGGCCGGCATGACGCGCCTGGAAGACTGGTGTGCACCCCGGGCGACGACGGCGCAGCGCGGCGTGGCGCGTCTGCTGGCCACCGTGCAGGGCGAGGGGCTGATGCTGACCCTCGCCATTGCGGTGCTTCTGGGTTGCCTGTGGATATTCCTGGGCCTCCTCGAGGACCTGCTCACCGGCGACCCCCTGGTGCAGGCCAACCAGGCGGTCTTCCATGCCCTGCAGGCCCTGCGCACCCACTGGGGCGACACCCTGATGCTGGCGATCACCGAGCTGGGCGACGGCATCGTGACCACCACCCTCACCATCACGGTCGCCGCCTGGCTGCTGCTCCGCCGTGCCTGGCCCAGCGCCCTCTACTGGCTGGCCGCGGTGGGCGGCGCGGCGCTGTTCACGCCGCTGATCAAGGCACTGGTCCACTGGCCGCGCCCCACCGCCGGGCTCTACAGCGGCTGGGAGGCCTTCTCGTTTCCCAGCGGTCACGCCACCATCAATACCGTGATATACGGCTTCCTGGCGTATCTCGTCGCCCGTGCCCTGCCCGTCCGGCGGCGCGGCTGGGTGGTCGGTGCCGCGGCCCTGGTGGTGACCCTGATCGCCGTCTCGCGCCTGTATCTGGGTGCCCACTGGCTGGCCGACGTCAGCGCCGGCATGGCCATCGGCACCGCCTGGGTGATCCTGCTGGCGATCAGCCACCAGCGCCGTCACGCCCCGCTTCGCGAGGCCCGCGGGCTGTCGCTGGTGGTCCTGCTGACCCTGGCCGTGGTCTGGCCCTATCACCTGCATGGGCAGCTGGCCGCCGATCGCGAGCGTTACGTGCCCCACCCCACAATGCAGCAGCTGGCCTGGCAGGACTGGTCGCAGGCGGCCTATCAACAGCTGCCGACGCGGCGCATCGACCTGGGCGGTGAAGGCGAGGAGCCGATGGTCCTGCAATGGGCAGGGGATCTGGCGAGCCTGCGACAACGCCTCAGCGCCGCCGGCTGGCAGGTCGACGTGCCCTGGACGCCGGTCAGCACCCTGCACTGGCTGAGCCCCGGCCATGCCGCCGCGGGCCTGCCGACGCTGCCGCGCCTCAACGACGGCCAGCCCTCCACCCTGCGCGCCACGCGCCCGATCGCCGGACAGACGGGCCGCCGCCTGGTCCTGCATGTCTGGTCCACGGACTTCACCCTGACCGGCACCTGCCGGGCCACGCCCCAGCCGCTGTGGGTCGGTTCGCTGCGGATCCAGCAGCGCCGCGACCTGCTCGGGCTGCTGGCCGTGGAACACGACGTCTCCGGCGTCACCGACACGCCGGCCCTGCTGAGGCAGGCGCTGCAGGGCTCGGCATCGGACGCAGACACACGCCTTGCAACCCCGTCCGCCGACACGCCGCTGCTGCTGGCCACCCCCGCAAGCCTGGCCCCGCCATGTGGCAACAACTGAAGGCCTGGGCCGGCGCCCTCAAGCGCGAGGTCGCCGCCCTCTACCTGGCGACGCGCGACCCACGCACCCCGGCGGCGGCCCGCTGGCTGGCCCTGGCGGTGATCGCCTACGCGCTGTCGCCCATCGACCTGATCCCCGATGTCATCCCCGTGCTGGGCTATCTGGACGATCTGCTGCTGCTGCCGCTGGGGCTCTGGCTGTGCCTGCGGCTGATCCCCGACGCGGTAATGCAGGACTGCCGACGGCAGGCGGCGACGCGCCCGCCCGCGGCGCTGGGCCGGCGTGGCGCGATTCTGGTAGTCGTAGTCTACGTCGCGCTGGTCGCGGCCGTCGTCGGGTGGTGGCTCACGCCCTGACGCGCCGGGCCTCTGACAGGCCCTGCCTCACACCCCGAAGGGGTAGGTCTCGGGCATGCCCTCCCGGTGCCAGGGCCCGCTGCGGTCGAGCGGGTCGACGGCGGTGGTCTCGTCGAGGTGGAACAGCGCATCGAACTGGGCCGGCAGCGAGGCTCGGAAGTAGTGGCTGCCGCGCTCCGTCTCGGGCCGGTAGATCACGCCGATCGCCCGCTCCAGCAGCCGTGAGCGCAGTGGTTCGGCCCGCTCGCCGGTGAGCGGCAGGTAGAAGCGGTCGAGGCCGCTGTCGTGGAACAGCCGCTCGTAGCTGTCCGGGCGTGACGGCCGCACCCAGCGATGCTCCACCGGGGCCTCCCAGTCCCGCGCCGCCGCGACGTAGCCGGTGTGGGTGGTGAAGCCCACCGACAGCACCCGCCGCGCGCCGAAGCGCTGGCGCACCAGCTGGCCTACGTTGTGCTGCGAGCGCGCCCAGCCCATCTCGGTGCCGCGCGCATCGCCGACGTGCGAGTTGTGCGCCCAGACCACGATCCGCCCCTGGCCGCCCTGACGGCGCAGGTGGTCGTGCAGCTCGGCCAGGGTCTCGGCCATGTGGCTGTCGCGCAGGTTCCAGGTATCTACCCGGCTGCCGAACATACCCCGGTAGTAGGCCTCGGCATTGACCACCACCCGCGCGTTCTGCTCGGCGTGGAACTGGGCATCCGCCGCCCGACGACCGTCGGCGCGCAGGTAGTCCTCGCTCCGGCGCACCAGCTCGGTCAGCAGCGCCACGGCGTCGGCCTCGCAGGAGGGGCTCAGCCCGAAGGCCGCCTGGCGCCCGTAATGGAAGGGGTCGCCATGGTGGTCGAGGCAGGCGTAGCCGCGACGGGCGAGTTCGGCCTGCTCGGGGTCGATGCGGGTCAGGTAGGCGATCACCGCCTCGGCCGAACGATGCAGGCTGTAGAGGTCCAGCCCGTGGAAGCCGACCCGCTCGGCCTCGGGCCGGACGGCGTTGTGGTTGCGCAACCAGGTGATGAACTCGAGCATGACGTCGTTGCGCCACATCCACTGGGGAAAGCGCTGGAAGTCGTCGAAGGCGCTGGCCAGGGTATCGTCGCTCTCGCCGCGGGCGAAGCGGTCGAGCCGCCACGCATCGGGCCAGTCGGCCTCGACCAGCACCGCCTCGAAGCCGCATTCCTCAATCAGCCGGCGGGTGATGGCATCGCGCAGGGCGTAGAACTCCGCCGTGCCGTGGGAGGCCTCGCCGAGCAGCACGAACGGCCGCTCGCCCACCGCCTCGAGCAGGGCATCGTAGTCGCTGTCGCGCTCGTCGAGGCGGCGGCCCAGCTGGCGGACACAGGAAAGCGGCGTCGTCATGATCGGACCCTCCCGAATACCATCGCCATGCCCGAAGTCTAGCCTGTAAAGCGCCGGCCCGGTGGCGCCTTCATCGCGACTGAAGTCGCTCCCACACCGGTCAGCCTGACCGGTAGTCTTGTGGGAGGGGATTCATCCCCGACGGCGGCGGTCCGGTGGCGGGGTCAGCCGTCATTGCGGGCGTTGACGCGCCGCACCAGCCACTTCTCCAGCTCCAGCACCCCCAGCGCCGCCACCGCCACACCCGCCAGCCACGCCAGGTCGTCCGCGCCCAGCGGCCGGGTCTCGAACAGCCGCTGCATGACCGGCAGGTAGGTGAAGGCCAGCTGCGCCAGGGCGACCACCGCCAGTCCCGCCAGCACCGCCCGGGTGCCCATCACGCCGTGCCAGGTCAGGGCGGTGGTATGACTGATGCGCACCGAGAAGAGATAGACCACCTCCAGGGCGATCAGGGTGTTGACCACCAGCGTGCGCGCCAGGGCCAGGTCGGCATGCCGCGCCAGGGCGAGGAAGAACATGCCCAGCGCCACCCCCGTGAACAGCAGCGACACGAACACCACCCGCCACACCAGCAGCCGGGTCAGCAGCCCCTGCCGGCGGGGGCGCGGCGGGCGGGTCATGACGCCCGGCTCGGCCGGCTCGAAGGCCAGCACCAGACCCAGGGTCACCGCCGTGACCAGGTTGATCCAGAGGATCTGCACCGCCGACATCGGCAGGGTGAAGCCGAACAGCAGCGCGGCGATCACGGTCATCACCTCGCCGCCATTGGTGGGCAGCGTCCAGGCCACCACCTTGCGGATGTTGTCGTGCACCACGCGTCCCTCGCGCACCGCAGCGACGATCGAGGCGAAGTTGTCGTCGAGCAGCACCATCTGGGCGGCTTCCTTGGCGGCGTCGGTGCCCTTGTGGCCCATGCCGATGCCGACGTCAGCCTGCTTCAGCGCCGGGGCGTCGTTGACCCCGTCGCCGGTCATCGCCACCACGGCATCATCGGCCTGCAGCGCCTGGACGATGCGCAGCTTGTGGGCCGGCGTGGTGCGGGCGAAGACCTGGACCGCCCCCACCTGATCGGCGAGGGCCTCGGCCGAGAGCGACTCGATCTCCTGGCCGGTCAGCGCCCGGGGGCGTTCGGCCAGCCCCAGATCCCGGGCGATGGCCAGGGCCGTGGCTACATGGTCACCGGTGATCATCTTGACGTCGATGCCGGCCCGGCGACACTCGGCCACCGCCGCCACCGCCTCGTCGCGGGGCGGGTCGATGAAGCCGGCCACGCCGAGGAAGACCAGGCCGTCACCCAGCTCGCGGAAGGGCGAGCCCGATTGCACGAGCGGCTTGGCGGCGAAGCCCAGTACCCGTTCGCCGGCCCCGGCGATCGCCTCGATCCGCGCCGCCCAGGCGTCGGGGTCGAGCGGGCCGTCGCCGTCCGCGCGGGCCTCCCGCCGGCAGAGCGTCAGCAGCGCATCCGGCGCGCCCTTGATGAACAGCCAGTGGCGGCCGTCGGGTGCCCGGTTGACGGTGGCCATGAAGCGGTGTTCGGCACCGAAGGGGATCTCGTCGAGCCGCGGCCAGTCGGCGCGCAGGGTCTCGGGGTCCTGGCCGGCCTTGTGGGCGAGCATCAGCAGCGCGCCTTCCATGGGGTCGCCGACCACCTGCCAGTCGCCGTCGCGGGCCACCAGATCGGCATCGCTGCACAGCACGCCGGCGCGGATCAGCGTCGACCAGTCCGCTCCAGCCTCCCCCGTTGCCGGCTCGAGCCTGCCCTCGGGGCGATAGCCGCACCCCGTCACCGCCGCCCGGGCCGCGGCGCTCTCCAGCCGGCACACGGTCATCTCGTTGCGCGTCAGGGTGCCGGTCTTGTCGGAGGCGATCACCGAGACCGCGCCGAGCGTCTCCACCGCCGGCAGGCGGCGGATCGCCGCGTGGCGCCGCGCCATGCGCCGCACGCCGATGGCCAGGGTGATCGAGATCACCGCCGGCAGCCCCTCGGGCACCGCACCCACCAGGATGGCGACCACCGCGATCAGCGCCTGCGGCCAGGGATAGCCGCGCAATCCCACGGCGAACAGGAACACCAGCGCCGCGCTGGGCAGCGCCACCCACAAAAAGCGCCGGGCGAAGCGATCGAGCTGGTCGAGCAGTGGTGTGGTGGCGACCCGGACATCGCGCAGCAGTGCGCTGATGCGCCCTACCTCGGAGTCCATGCCGGTGGCCACGACCACGCCGCTGCCGTGTCCCGCCACCACCCAGGTCGCGGCATAGGCCATGCAGTGGCGGTCACCCAGCGCCGTGTCCGCCATCACCGCCCCCGTCTGCTTCTCGGCGACGGCCGACTCGCCGGTGAGAATCGCCTCGTCGATCAGCAGCCCCTGGGCGGTGACCAGGCGCAGGTCCGCCGGCACCCGGTCGCCCGCCTCCAGCAGCACCAGGTCGCCGGGGACCAGCTCGGCCACCGGCACCGTGACGCGCCGCCCCTCCCGCACGACCCGCGCCTGCGGCGGAGCCAGGTCGCGGATGGCGCGCAGCGCCGTCTCCGCCCGCCCCTCCTGGATGAAGCCGACCAGCGCATTGATCACCACCACGGCCAGGATGACGGTGGCATCGACGACATAGCCGAGCCCCCCGGCGGCCAGCGCCGCGGCCAGCAGCAGGTAGATCAGGGCGTTGTGGAACTGGGCGAGCAGGCGTCGCCAGGCCGGCGTCCGCGCGGCCTCCGGCAGGAGATTGGCGCCGTGGGCCGCCAGCCGGTGCGCCGCCTCTTCCGGACTCAGGCCGGCCAGGCGGCTGTCGAGCCGCCGCAGCACGCGCTCGGCACTCTCGACGTGCGCCCGCCGCACCACGGCATCGGGCGCGGACTCGGCCGGGCTCGACCGGGCGGGCGACACGGTGTCGGGTCGCGTCACGCGCTCGGCCCCCGCCTAGAAGTGATAGGTCAGGCCGAAGCTGACGGCATCGAAGGTGGTGTCGTTGTCGTCGGCATAGCGCATGTAGTCGGCGCCGACGGCGAGATTGGGCACGATGCCCATTTCCGCGCCCAGGCCACCGGACAGCCCGGTTTCGCTGTTCTCGCCGGCGAAGGTGCCGGAGACGTGGGCCACGCCGCCCAGGGCGTAAAGGTGGATGGCGTCGTTGACCGGCAGCATCAGCTTGACGTAGGCGCCGGCCAGCCAGTCCAGCTCGCTGCGCGATTGCCGGTCGTGCTCGCGCCCCCGCCACCCAGCTGGGCCTCGACACCCAGATAGTCGTTGGCCAGCCAGCCGCCGCGCAGACGCAATCCCAGGCTGGAGTCGCTGTCGCCCCCCGCCGGATCGTAGGTCCAGAACAGGGCGTCGAGGCCCGCATAACCGGCCGGCAGGGCACCGTGGAAGGCCAGCGCCGGCGCCGCCGGGCCAACGAGCAGCAACAGAGAGAACAGCGTGCGCGAAACGGCAGTCATGGGTCGGACCTCGCAGCGGGATGTCGGTTCGGGCCGGGGGCCGGCCTCCCCTGCGAAGATAGGTCGGGTGCCCGGGACCGGCGAGCCAACCTGACTCAGCCTTGATCGAGCGCAGGTTTCGGCGTCACCTCGTCCGCCAGATCGCGGGAGACCCAGGCCACCCGCAGCGCGTTGGCCACCGCCGCGACGTCGATCAGCTCCTGGATCAGCGCCCCGGCCACCGGCGGCAGGTAGCCCAGCGCGGCCACGCCGACGGCGACCAGGCTCAGCGCCATGCCGCCGACCGCGCTCTGCAGCGCGATGCGCCGCAGCCGGTCGCCGATGTGCAGCACCTCGTCGGCGCGCTGCAGGGCGCTGTCGAGGATCACCACGCTCGCCGCCTCGGCGGTCACGGCGCTGCCCTGGCCGAACGCCACGCCCACGGTCGCCGCCGCCAGGGCCGGAGCATCGTTGATGCCATCGCCCATGAACAGCACGCCGTCGTGGGCGGCGAGCTCGCGGACCAGCGCCAGCTTGGTTTCCGGGCTCTGCCCCGCGCGCACCTCGTCGATTCCCACCTGGTCGGCCAGGTAGCGCACCTCGCTCTCGCGATCCCCCGACACCAGCAGCACCCGCCGGAAGCCGTGGCGCGGCCCCAGATGGGCGATGAACGCCGGCCCCTCGCGCCGCGGCTCGTCGCGGAAACGGCAGGTCCCCGCATAGGCGCCGTCGATGCACACCACGCACTCCAGACCGCCCTGTCCCGGCGGCAGCGGCGCCTCGGGAACGCGCGCGAGCAGCTGGCGACGGCCGGTCACCGTGACGCGCCGGCCATCGACGCACCCTTCCAGCCCCTCGCCGGGGGACTCGCGAATCTCGCGAGTCTCCTGCAGGGGAATGTGCTCCGCCCGGGCGGCGGCAAGCACCGCCCCGGCCAGCGGATGGCGCGAGTAGCGCTCGAGACTCGCCAGGACACCGAGCACCGCCTCGCGGGACTGGCCGGGTGCCGTGTCGATCTCGGTCAGTTGGGGTTCGCCGTAGGTGAGGGTGCCGGTCTTGTCGAAGACCGCCACGCGGCAGGTGGCGATGCGCTCCAGCGCCGCCGGGTCGCGGATGATGATGCCGCGCCGGGCGGCCAGCGAGATCGCGCCGATGATCGCCACCGGGATGGCGATGATCAGCGGGCAGGGGGTGGCCACCACCAGCACGCTCAGAAAGCGCACCGGGTCCTGGCTGGCCAGGCCGGCCGCCGCGGCGACGAGGATCGCCAGCGGGGTGTAGATCGCACCGATGCGATCGCCCAGGCGGCGCAGCCGCGGACGGTGCTGCTCGGCATCGCGCATGACCTGCATGATCTGCGCATAGCGCGAGTCCGCGGCGCGCCGGTCGGCACGGATCGTCAGCATACCCTCGCCGTTGAGCGCCCCGGAGAGCACCGCCGAACCGGGCACCTTGGGCAGCAGGAAGGGCTCGCCGGTGAGATAGGCCTCGTTCATGGTGCTGTGGCCCTCGAGCACCGTGCCGTCCACCGGGCAGGCCTCGTGGGGATGCACCTCGAGGCGGTCGCCGACGGCGACCGCGGCCAACGGGACGTCCGCCGTTCCCGTCTCGCCGCAGCGGTGGGCCACCGCCGGCAGCCGCCGCGCCAGCGCCTCCAGGGCGAAGGAGGCACGCCGCACCGCCCAGCTCTCCAGCGCCTGGCCGCCGGCGAGCATCAGCACCACCAGGGCGCCGGCCAGCAGTTCGCCCAGCACGTAGGCGACGACGATCGACAGCCCCGCCAGCACGTCGGCCCCCAGCACGCCCTCGCGCAGGCGCACCAGCAGGTCCATCAGCAGGGGCAGTCCGGCGATCAGGGCCAGCCACAGCGGCAGCGCCGGCCAGGTCAGCGACCCGGCGAGACGGAGATCACCGATCGCCAGACGCAGGCCCAGCGACACGGCGATCGCGCCCAGCACCAGGGCGGCGATCAACGCGTTGCGCCGCCAGGGGCCGGACGCGGCGGGGATCGGTTCGGATGGCATCGGCGCTCTCCCGGGATGAACGGCCGAGCAGGGCTTTGCGGCTCGGTCTTCCCAGATATAGAGCGCCGTGGCGGAAAAGGCACGCCGCCGCAGCGGCGCGAGGTCAGGATTGCGGCGAGTTGCCGGGGGCGAGCAGCGTGATCAGCTCGGGCACCAGGCGCTCGCCGTGGCCGGCCTCGTTGATGCGCCGGTACAGCGACTCGATGGCCCCGGCCACCTCGCGCTCAGCTCCGAGGTCGGCGGCCATGGCGTTGTAGTAGCCGATGTCCTTGAAGGTGTTGGCGAGGCTGAAGCGGAAGCCCGAGGCATCCTCGGCACTGATGAACGGCCGCAGGCGCTCGAGCACCACGCCCGCACCGCCGCCGTTGCCCAGCACCTCGAGCAGCGCCGCGGCGTCGATGCCCCCCGCCCGGGCCGCGGCCGCCGCCTCGGCCAGCACCGCGCTGAAGCCCAGCGAGACGTAGTTGTGCAGCAGCTTGAGGGTGTGCCCCGAGCCCACCGGGCCGCCGTGGGTGATGTTCTCCGCGAAGTCCTCGAGCAGCGGCCGGACCTCGTCGAACAGCGCCTCGGGCGCGCCGACGATCAGGTTCAGCCGCCCCTCGGCGGCCTCCTTGGGGGTGCGCGTCATCGCCGCGTCCATGAAGCGCCCGCCCGCGGCGGCCACCCGCTCGGCGACCGCCTCGGTGGAGCGGGGGATCGCCGTGGAGCAGTCGATGACCACGGTCCCTTCATCGAGCCCCTCGAGCACGCCGTCGCTCTCGAACAGCACGCTTTCCACCTGCGGGGTGCCGGTGACGCAGAGGATCACCACCTCGGCGCCCCGGGCCACCTCGCGGGGGGTGGCCATGGGCGTCGCGCCGGCGGCCAGCAGGTCGTCGACCGGCTGGTTGCCGGGATGCTCGAGAAAGCGCAGCGAGTGGCCGTGGCGCAGCAGGTTGGCGGCGATGCCGTGGCCCATCAGGCCGATGCCGATCATGCCGATCGTGCGGGGCGTGCTCATGGTGTCGTCCTCGTGTCTCGATGTCCGTCAGCCGTGGCGGAGGGCCACGGTCTTGATCTGGGTGAAGCTCCGGAGTCCCTCGAAGCCCTTCTCGCGGCCGTGGCCGGAGCGGCCGACGCCGCCGAAGGGCAGTTCCACCCCGCCGGCCGCGCCGTAGTCGTTGATGAACACCTGGCCGCTGCGGATGCGCTTGGCGAGCCGCAGCTGGCGGGCGCCGTCGCGGGTCCAGATGCCCGCGCACAGGCCGTACTCGGTGGCATTGGCCAGGCGCACGGCCTCCGCCTCGTCGGAAAAGCGCTGCACCGCCAGCACCGGGCCGAACAGCTCCTCGTGCAGCACCGCATGGTCGTCGGGAATGTCGACCAGCACCCGCGGCACCACGAAGTGCCCGCCGGCGGGCGCGCCCTCGGCCAGCTGCCCCTGCGCCAGGGTGCGGATGCCGTCGGCATGGGCCGCGTCGAGCCGGCGCTCCAGCTGCTCGCGCTGGCGGGCGTTGATCAGCGGCCCGCAGTCCGGGTCGCGCTCCCCGGCGTCGCAGCGCAGGGCGGCGAAGCGCTCGGCGAGCCGCGCCAGCACGGTATCGTGACAGGCGTCCTCGACCAGCAGGCGGCTGCCCGCCGAGCAGGTCTGCCCGGCGTTCTGGATGATCCCGCGCACCACCGCGTCCAGCGCACTGTCGAGGTCGGCGTCGGCGAACACCACCTGGGGCGACTTGCCGCCCAGCTCCAGGGTCACCGGCACGTGATGGACCGCCGCCGCCTGGGTGACGCGGGTGCCGGTAGCCGGCGAGCCGGTGAAGGACAGGTGCTGGATGCCGGGGTGCGCGGCCAGCGCGGCCCCCGCCTCGCTCCCCAGGCCGGTCACCACGTTGAGCACCCCGGGCGGCAGGCCGCAGTCCACGGCGAGATGCGCCAGGCGCAGCACGCTCAGGCAGGCGTCCTCGGCGGGCTTGAGCACCACGGTGTTGCCCGCGGCCAGGGCGGCGGCCACGCAGCGCCCGAAGATCTGCGCCGGGTAGTTCCAGGGCGTGATCTGCGCGCACACGCCGAACGGCTCGCGCAGGGTCATCACCGCGTAGTCGGCGGCGAACGGAATCGTCTCGCCGTGCAGCTTGTCGGCCGCCCCGGCATAGAAGTGGAAGTAGCGGGCGCAGGCGGTGATGTCGCCGCGGGCCTGGCGCATCGGCTTGCCGGTGTCGGCGCATTCCAGCATGGCCAGCGCCTCGGCGTCGGCCTCGATGGCGCGGGCGAAGGTTTCCAGCCATTCGCCGCGGCGCCGCGCCGTCCAGGCCTGCCAGTCGCCCAGCTCGCCGTCGAAGGCCTGCCGGGCGGCGGCGACGGCGCAGTCGACGTGCTCGGCCTCGCAGCGGGCGATGGTGGCGAGGGACTCGCCCCGGGCGGGCGCCTCCACGCTCAGGGTCTGCGGCGTGGCGACCCAATCGCCGCCGATCAGGGCCCGGGGTGGTGGCAGGGCGTCGTTGAGTGTCATGAACGTTTCTCCTCGTCGGGGCACGCCGGGCTCAATACAGCAGCTCGACCAGGCCCATGGAAATCCAGGGCAGATAGGTGATCGCCAGCAGACAGGCCAGCACCACCAGCACGAAGCGCAGCAGCCAGGGCAGCAGCTGGTCGATGGGCAGCCTGGCCACCGCACAGGCGGCGAACAGGTTGACCCCCAGCGGTGGCGTGAACATGCCCAGCGCCAGGTTGACGACGATGATCAGCCCGAAGTGCACCGGGTCGATGCCGTACTGCACGGCGATCGGCGTGAAGATCGGCGCCAGCACCAGGATCGCCGCCGAGGTCTCGATGAACATGCCGACCACCAGCAGCATGACGTTGACCGCCAGCAGGAAGGCGATGGGGCTGTCGAAGACCTGGGTCACCCAGCCGGCCACCTCGCGGGGCAGCCCGGTGCGGCTGATCAGGAAGCTGAACAGCGCCGCCGCGGCGATGATCAGCATGACCGCGGCGGTGGAGACCACGCTGTGGCGCAGGATCGGCCAGAGTTCGGCCAGGCTCAGCTCGCGGTACACCAGCCCGCCGACGATCAGCGCGTAGACCACCGCCACCGCCGAGGCTTCGGTGGGCGTGAAGACGCCGCCGTAGATGCCGCCGATCACCACCACCGGCATCAGCAGCGCCACCCAGGCGCGCTTGAGGGCGACGGGGAAGGCGCTGCGCTCCTCGCGATCGCGCAGGCCGTAGCCGCGGATCTTGCAGAACAGGTACAGGAACAGCAGCAGGGAGCCGCCGATCAGCAGCCCCGGCCCGATGCCGGCGATGAACAGCTTGCCGATCGAGGTGTCGGTGCTCACACCGTAGAGGATCAGCGGGATCGAGGGCGGGATCAGTACCCCCAGTTCGGCCGAGGAGGCCTGGATCGCCGCGGCCAGCGGACGCGGGTAGTCGTGCTTGACCATCGCCGGAATCAGGATCGAGCCGATGGCGAAGGTGGTCGCCACGCTCGAGCCCGACACCGCGGCGAACAGCATGCAGGTCAGCACGCAGGTCATCGCCAGGCCGCCCTGCAGCCCGCCGACCACCGACTTGGCCAGGTCCACCAGGCGCCGCGAGATGCCCCCGGCGGCCATCAGGTTGCCGGCCAGGATGAAGAAGGGAATCGCCATCAGCGGAAACTTGTCGATGCCCACGAACATCTGCTGGGGCACCAGCAGCAGCGGCAACCGCGAGAAGAACTCGATGCCGATGACCGACGCCAGCACGATGGACACGGCGATCGGCACGCCGAGCGCGAAGAACAGGATCAGGGAAAGACCGATGGCCGCATTCATGAGCGCGCCTCCTTGTCGTGGAGGGAAGCGGCATCGGAGGCCGCGGCGGTGGGAGCGGGGGGAACACTGGTCGCCTCGGTGGCATCATCCGCCTCGGCACCGGCGGTCACGCCCACGGCCTCGCGGCCGCTCCACTGCGCCGCCAGGCGCGCCAGCACCGAGAGCAGCGCCAGGGCCGAGCCCACCGGCATGGCCGCATAGGCCCAGGCGATCGAGATGCCCAGCCCCGAGAGCATCTGGGTGCGCACGCGCCAGGTCATCGCCGCGCCGTACTGGATCAGCACCCACAGCGCCACCACGCAGCACAGCGCGATGAGCGTCTCGATCCAGATCAGCCGGCGCTGCGGCAGCAGCTTGTAGATGACTTCCACGGACATCATGAAGCCGCCGCGAAAGCCCGCCGCCGCGCCCAGGAACACGCACCAGATCATCGCCGAACGCGAGATCACCTCGGACCACGTCGAGGGCGCATCGAACACGAAGCGTGTCAGTACCTGATAGAAGCCCAGCAGCACCGACACGATCAGCATGGCGACCGCCCCGATCATCGCCACGCGGGTCGTCCAGCGCTCCAGGCCCAGGAATCGCTCTAGCATAATCGTCACCTTGTCGACACGAGAGGCCCGGCGCCCGCGGGCGCCGGGCCGTCACCTCAGCTGGCCTGGTAGCACTGGCTGCCGTGGATGCGATCGAGCATCTCGCTGCCATACTCGTCGGTGTAGATCTTGTAGGCCGGCTGGACGGCCTCCTGGAAGGGTGCCTTGTCGATGTCGGTCTCGACCTGCATGCCCTTGTCACGCAGCAGCTTGACGCCTTCCTTCTCGAGACGGGTGACCTCGTCGCGGGTCGCCTTGGCCGAGGCCTCGGCGGCCTGCTTGAACCAGCCGCGCTCCTCCTCGGAGAGGCCGTCGAGCAGCACCGGCGAGCCCAGCACCACCGCCGGCGAGTAGACGTGGCCGGTCAGCGAGAGGTGGTTCTGAACCTCCCAGAACTTGGTGGCGACGATCACCGTGATGGGGTTTTCCTGACCGTCGACGGTGCCCTGCTGCAGCGCAGTGAACAGTTCGGGGAAGGCCATCGGTGTGGGATGCGCGCCCATCGCCTTGAAGGCCGCCATGTGGACCTTGTTCTCCATGGTGCGGATCTTCAGTCCCTTGACGTCTTCCGGCGTCTTGACCGCACGCTTGCTGTTGGTCAGGTGGCGGAAGCCGTTCTCGGACCAGGCCAGCCCCACCAGGTTGTGCTCACCCATCTTGTCCAGCAGGTCCTGGCCGATGGGGCCGTCCAGCACGCAGCGCGCCTGCTTGTAGTCCTTGAACAGGAACGGCAGGTCGAGCACGTAGGTCTGGGGCACGAAGTTGCCCAGCGGGCCGGTCGAGGTGATCACCACGTCCACGGTGCCGATCTGCAGGCCTTCGATCATCGCCCGTTCGCCGCCCAGCGAGCCGGAGGGGTGCTCCTCGACCTGGAACTCGCCGTCGCTCAGGCGCTCCAGGGTTTCCTTGAAGGCATCGGCGCCCACCGAGTAGTGGGAACTGTCCGACAGCGTGTGGCCGAGGGTGATGGTCTGCGCGGCCTCGGCGTTGACGGCGGTCAGCGACAGCAGCGAGGCGGTGACACCGGCCACGGCGGCGGCCAGCGAGCGGCGTGAGAGGGTCTTGCTCATTGTTATGTCCTCGATAGGCTTTGACGGTCAGGCTTTGTCTGAAAGCTGGCTGCACTCGCCGACTTTTCGGACAAACCCTGGGAGTGGCCCCGAACGGCTCGGGGTCAGCCACGCTCGTCCAGGAAGGCCTGGACGATCTCGTGGAAGTCGGCGTCGCCCCGAAAGCCCAGGGCCTCGGCGCGACGGTTGTTGAAGCGGGCCGGCCAGCTGGCGACGATGGCCTCGACGCGCGGGTCGGGTTCGTGGCGCACGCGCGCGAGCGCCGCCTCGCCGCCGCGTTCGCGCAGCACCTCGAGCATGGCGGCGACGCTCACCGTGATGCCCGGCAGCATGAAGGCCCGGTAGGGGGCCAGCGCCTCGCCGGGCAGCGTCGCGCCGTGCAGCAGCGCGTCGATGACCCGGCGTGGCGACATCACGAACAGCTCGAGCTCGGTGGGCACCGGGCAGATCGCCTCCTCGCCGTTGAGCGGCTCGCGCAGGATGCTGGAGGCGAAGCTGGATGCCGCGGCGTTGGGCCGGCCGGGGCGGATGACGATGGTCGGCAGGCGCAGCACGCAGCCGTCGACCAGACCGCGGCGGCTGTAGTCGTTGATCAGCAGCTCGCACATCGCCTTCTGCGCGCCGTAGGAGCTCTGCGGCGTCAGCGCCGTCATGTCGTCGAGCACCCGCCTGATCATGGCCAGCTCGGTGGCGGTCTACGGCGGCGAGCTGGCCATGATCAGGCGGGTGCTCGACAGCCCGGCCTGCCGGCAGCCCTCCAGCAGGGCGCGGGTGGCATCGAAGTTGACGTGCAGGCCCAGGTCGAGGTCCGCCTCGGCGGCCGAGCTGACCACCGCGGCGAGGTGATAGATCACCGCGGGGGCGTCGGCGAGCACGTCGTCGAGCGCCCCGGGGCGGGCGATGTCCAGCGCCCGGCAGTCCAGGGTCACGCCCTCGCGCTCTTCCAGGGTCGGCGCGACCTGATCGACGAGGGTCAGGCGCGTCAGGGGCCGGCCGTTGAGGCTCCCCTGCTCGAGCAGGGCCGCGCTCAGGCGCTGGCCCAGAAAGCCGGCGGCGCCGGTGATCAGAACGTGCATCGTGGTACCTCGATTCCTCGTGTTGTCGTTGTCATGGCGTCAGTCGACGTTCGGGGCGCCGGTGGTCAGCCCGTAGGCCGCGCCCCAGCCCAGCCCGGCGCGGGTCTCGCCCGCCGGGCGGTACTCGCAGCCGATCCAGCCGTCGTAGCCCAGCGCCTCGAGCCGCGCGAACAGCGCCGGATAGTGGATCTCGCCGACATCCGGCTCGTGACGCCCGGGCACCCCGGCGATCTGCACGTGGCCGATCCGCGGGTACTGGGCCTCCAGCGCGGCGGTGAGATTGCCCTCGCTCATCTGGCAGTGATAGAGGTCGAACTGGACGCGCAGATTGTCGGCGCCGACCTGGTCGAGAATCTCGCGGGCCTGGGCCTGGCGGTTCAGGAAGTAGCCCGGCATGTCGTGCTCGTTGATCGGCTCGATGAGCAGGGTGCGCCCCGCCCTGGCCAGCTCGTCGGCGGCGTAGCGCAGGTTGGCGAGGTAGGTCGCCCGGTGCGCCTCGCGGGTCGCCGCGTCGGCATCCGCCGGCAGCACCCCGGCCATGGCGTGCAGGCGCGGGCAGTCCAGCGCCTCGGCGTAGCGCAGCGCCTCATGGACGCTGTCGCGGAACTCCGCCTCGCGCCCGGGCAGGCTGGCCAGGCCGCGTTCGCCGGCCTCCCAGTCGCCCGGCGGCAGGTTGAACAGCACCTGCGTCAGGCTGTGGTCGTCGAGCGCCCGGCGCAGCTCGCGCGGCTCGAAGGCATAGGGAAAGAGGTATTCGACCCCGCGGAAGCCGGACTCGGCGGCGGCCGCGAAGCGCGCGAGAAAGTCCCGCTCGGTGAACAGCATGCTGAGATTGGCGGCAAAACGAAGCATCGTGTCTCCTCGTGACGAAAACCGGCCGGGTCAGTCCCGGGGGAAGCGCGCCTCGAGGGCGGCGACCTGGTCCGGGGTCAGCGTGCGGGGGTTGTGCCCACGCAGCAGCAGGTAGAGCTTGGCGGTTTCCTCGAGCTCCTCGGTGGCGTACACCGCCGCTTCCAGCGACTTGCCCGCCACCACCGGGCCGTGGTTGGCCAGCAGTACCGCGCTGTGGCGACCGGCCAGGCCCTTCACCGCGTCGCCCAGCGCGGCGTCGCCGGGCATGTGGTAGGGCACCAGCGGCAGCCGGCCGACGCGCATCACGTAGTAGGCGGTCAGCGGCGGCAGGCAGTCGTGGGGGTCGATCTCGGGCAGGCAGGACACCGCCACCGAATGGGTGGAATGCAGATGAACGATGGCGCCGGACTGCGGCCGCTCGGCGTACATCGCCATGTGCAGGAAGCTTTCCTTGGTCGGCTTGTCGCCGTCCAGGCAGTGGCCCTCGCCGTCCAGCCGCGAGATGCGCGCCGGGTCGAGCCGGCCGAGGCAGGCGTTGGTGGGCGTCATCAGCCAGCCGCCGTCGTCGGTGCGCACGCTGATGTTGCCGCTCGAGCCCATGGTCAGGCCGCGGTCGAACAGCGAGCGGCCGAGGGTGGCGATCTGCTCGCGCAGGCGGTTGTCGTCGTGGCGGCTCATGACAGCACCTCGAAGGCTCGCGTGAAGAAGTCGGTGCCGCCGAAGTTGCCGGACTTGAGCGCCACGGACAGCGGTGCCTCGCGCCCGGCGACGACGGTCTGCATCCAGGGCACGCCGGGGTCGATCTGCTCGCCGATGCGCAGCGTCTCCACGCCCAGCGCCGAGATCACCGCGCCGGAGGTCTCGCCGCCGGCGACCACCAGCCGCCCCACGCCCTCGGCCACCAGCCGGCGCGCCAGCTCGGCCAGCGCGCGTTCGACCAGTTCGCCGGCCCGCACCACGCCGAGACACTGCTGGGCGGCGCGCACCTGCTCCGGCGCCGCCGAGGCGGCGATCAGCACCGGGCGCGTCTCGCTCAGGCGCTCGCGGGCGAAGTCCAGCGCCGCCTCGAGGGTGGTATCCCCCTCGGCCAGGGCCAGCGGATCGAGCTCGAAGACGGCGTGGTCGTACCGGAAATGCGCGATCTGGGCGAGCGTGGCCCGCGAGCAGCTGCCCGCCAGCACCAGCGCCGCGCCCTCGGCGGGCGCGAGGCGGCCGGCATCGTCGATCGGCGCCAGCCAGCCACGCCGGCGGTAGACCGCGGGCAGGCTCTGGCCCAGCCCCGAGCCGCCGGTGACCAGGGCATGGTCGGCCACCGCCTCGGCCAGCACGGCCAGGTCGTGCTCGTCGAGAGCATCGCAGATCACGTGACGCACGCCGTCGCCAGCCAGCGCGTCCAGCCGCTCGCCGGCCGCCGCCGCCCCGCGGGACAGGGTGGCATGGGCGAGCAGCCCCACCGGATGCGGCGTCTGCCGGCCCAGCACGCGCACCAGGTCGGCGTCGGTCATGGGGTTGAGCGGATGATGCTCCATGCCGCTCTCGTTGAGCAGGCGATCGCCGACGAACAGGTGGCCCTGGTAGACGGTGCGAGCGTTGACGGGAAACGCCGGCACCATCACCGTCTGCGACGCTCCCAGACGCTCGATCAGCGCATCGGCGACCGGACCGATATTGCCGGCATCCGTGGAGTCGAAGGTCGAGCAGTACTTGAAGAAGATCTGCCGGGCGCCCTGCTCGCGCAGCCAGTCGAGCGCGGCCAGCGAGGCGTCGACGGCCTGCTCCGCCGGGCAGGAGCGCGACTTCAGCGCCACCACCACGGCGTCGACATCGCTGACATCCAGCGGCTCGCACGGCACGCCGATGGTCTGCACGCAGCGCATGCCGGCCCGGACCAGGTTGTTGGCCAGGTCGCTGGCCCCGGTGAAGTCGTCGGCGATCGCGCCCAGCACCACGCTCATGACGGCGCCTCCGCATCGTTGGCGGCTGTCGGCAGCTCGAGCCCGGCGAGACGCTGGTAGACCTTGATCACCGCCGCGTCGTCCTCGCGGCCGTAGCCGGCGCCGCTGGCGGCGGTGAACTGCTGCAGGGCGCTGGCGGCCAGCGGCGTGGGGAACGTCAGCTCGCGCCCCGTCTGATGCACCAGATTGAGATCCTTGACGAAGATGTCGACGGCGGAGAGCGGCGTGTAGTCGCCCTCGAGGATGTGCGGCACGCGGTTCTCGAACATCCAGGAGTTGCCCGCCGAGCGGGTGATCACCCCGTAGAGCGCCTCGGGATCGATGCCCATGCGGATCCCCAGCGCCATGGCCTCGGCGGCGGCGGCGATATGCACGCCGGCGAGCAGCTGGTTGACCAGCTTGACCCGCGAGCCCATGCCCGCGGCGTCGCCGAGGCGATGCACCGTCTCGGCCATGGCATCCAGCACCGGTGCGGCGCGCTCGAAGGCCTCGGCGCTGCCCGAGGCCATCACCGACAGCCGCCCCTGGCGCGACTTGGCGGCCCCGCCGCTGATCGGCGCGTCCAGCAGGGGCAGGCCCGCCGCGTCCAGCCGCGCACCCAGCGACTCGGCATAGCTCGGCGCCACCGTGGCGCACTGGATCACCAGGCCCGTGCGGCCCGGCGCGGCCATCAGCCCCGCCTCGCCGAACAGCACCGACTCGACCTGCTCGGCGTTGACCACCACCACGACCACCACGTCGCAGTGCTCGCCCAGCTCGCGGGGGGTGTCGACACAGCGACCGCCGGCGGTCACGAAGGCCTCGCGGGCAGCGGCGGACACGTCGCAGCCGATCACCGACAGCCCCGCTTCCCGCATGGCCAGGGCGGTTCCCAGCCCCATGGCCCCCAGGCCGATGACACCGACGGTAACCGGTTGTGGATGAGACACTCGCGACCTCCTCGTGCTGGGCGCCGGCCACCGCGAAACGGGTTCGGGGCTGTCGACGCGGTTCAATGTTAGCGCTAACATCCATTGTTAGATGAGCCGTTCCACGGGCACAAGTGTGTTTGCGCCCGGCACGACCAATGTCTAAGCATTGACGGTCGCCCTACCCTCCCCCTGCCGCACAGGAGATCGCTCCGGTCATGGCCGACACCTCGTCCCGCCGCCCCCGCCGGCGCGCCAAGCAGCCCACCATCGCCGAGGTGGCCCGGGAGGCCGGTGTCTCGGCGATCACCGTCTCGCGCGTGCTCAACACGCCCGAGTCCGTGCGCGAGACCACCCGCCGCCGGGTCGAGGCGGCCATCGAGACGGTCGGCTACGTGCCCAACCGCCTCGCCGGCAGCCTGGCCTCGGCGCAGTCGCGCTTCATCGCGGTGATCGTGCCGTCGCTGTCCAACATCGTGTTCACCGAGGTCATCCAGGGGCTGCAGGCCACCTTCGAGGCGCGCGGCTACCAGATCCTGCTCGGCAACACCGACTACGACCTGCAGCGCGAGGACCAGCTGGTCAGCACCTTCCTCGGCTGGTCGCCCGCTGCCCTGGTCATCACCGGCCTGCGCCACAGCGAGGCCTGCGGGCGGCGCCTGCGCCAGTGGGAGGGGCCGATCGTCGAGATCATGGAGCTGGGCACGGCGATCGACCTCAACGTCGGCCTCGACCATCTCGAAGCGGGGCGCTGCATGGCCGGTCATCTGCGCGAGCGCGGCTATCGCCGCGTGGTCTACGTGGGCGCGCAGATGGCGCGCGACTATCGCGCCCGGCTGCGCTACGAGGGGCATTGCGAGGTGCTGGCCGCGGCGGGACTCGAGGCGCCGCTGCTGGACATGGATCAACTGGGGCAGTTCGAGACCGGCGCCCGGGCCCTGGATCAGGTGCTCGCGACGCACCCCGAAGCCGAGGCCATCCACTTCGCCAACGACGACCTGGCCACCGGCGCCCTGCTCCACGCCAACCGCCTCGGCATCGCGGTACCGCAGCGCATCGCCATCGCCGGCTTCAACGGCCTGGCGATCGGCCAGCACGTGACGCCGCGGCTGACCAGCATCGCCTCGCCCCGGGAGCTGATCGGCCGCCGTGCCGCCCAGGCGGTGCTGGCGCGGCTCGACGGCGAGGCTACCGTCGACGGCCCGCTCGACGTGGGCTTTACGCTGATGGCCGGCGAGAGTACCTGAGGCTTAATACGAAAACTGCCTGCGCTCGGTAATACGGCGTTAAAAATCGGCTCAAAGTACTCATTTACAGCGCGTAAACTGCGTCTTTTTCACCAATTTTTGCCTTGTCTTACCTTCGCTCGCCGACTTTTCGTACAAACCCTGAAGCCCGCTCAGGCCGGATGGGCGCCGAAGCGCGCCGGGTCGTCGCTGATCACGGCATCCACGCCCCATTCCGAGCAGGGCGCGAAGGCCGCGGGGTCGTTGGCGGTGTAGCACACCAGATGCAGGCCCGCGGCCTTCACCGCCGCGGCGTCGTCGCGGGTGAGCCACTGCCAGTCGAGGTTGATGCTGAAGGCGTCGAGGCTGCGACAGCGCGCCAGCCAGCCGTCGGGCAGCGCCTCGGCGAGCCAGCCCAGCACGGCCTCGGGATGGTCGCGACGGACCTGGGCCAGCAGGGTGTCGTCGAACGAGGAGATCAGCAGCCGCTCGGGCGGCAGGGCCGCCAGGGCACGTCCCGCCACCGCGGCCAGGGCGGTGGCGTCGTGGCCGGGGCTGAGCTTGAGCTCGAGGTTGAGGCCCATGCCGTGCTCGGCGAGCCGCGCCAGGGCGTCATCGAGGCTGGCCATGCGCTCCCCGGCGAAGCGCGCGTCGAACCAGCGCCCCACGTCGAGCCCCTGGGCGGCGACCCAGTCCAGCTCGCGCAGCCGGGCGTGGCCGTCGGAGCAGCGGCTCACGTCGGCGTCGTGCCAGATCACCGGCATGCCGTCGCCGAGGCGCTGCACGTCCAGCTCGACCCAGCGGCAGCCCGCGGCGTGGGCGGCATCGATAGCGGCCAGGGTGTTTTCGGGCGCTCGTGCGGCATAGCCGCGATGGGCGATGATCGCCGGCAGGTCCGGCGTCGGGCGATGGGGTGACATGCTCATCCTCGGGCTCCGGTGACGGGCGTGGCGTGGTGGGCCTCGATGCGGCGGTCGTCGTCGCCGAACAGGTGGCAGCGCTCGGGCGACAGCCACAGCCGCAGGACGCTGCCCTCGCCGGCGGCGTGCTCGCCGTGCAGGCGCACCACCAGCAGTTCGTCGAGGCCCTCCATGCGGGCATAGGCCAGGGTATCGGCGCCCAGCGGCTCGATCATTTCCACCGTGGCCCGGATGACTGCGCCCGCGTCCGTCGTCGCGTCGCCCTCGTCGAGGGCGACGAGATGCTCGGGGCGCACCCCCAGCGTCAGTTCGCTGCCGGACTCCAGCCCGGTGGCCAGCGCCAGCTCTCCGCCATCGGGCAGCCGCAGGCGCTCGCCGTGGACCGTCACCGGCAGGAAGTTCATCGCCGGCGAGCCGATGAAGCCGGCGACGAAGCGGGTCGCCGGGCGTTCGTAAAGTGCCATCGGCGTGCCGCACTGCTCGACCCGGCCGGCGTTCATCACCACCAGCCGGTCGGCCAGTGTCATCGCTTCGGTCTGGTCGTGGGTCACGTAGACCGAGGTGACCTTGAGCCGCTTCTGCAGGCGCCGGATCTCCAGACGCATCTGCACGCGCAACTTGGCGTCGAGGTTGGACAGCGGCTCGTCGAACAGGAACACCTGGGGCTCGCGGACGATCGCCCGGCCCATGGCCACGCGCTGACGCTGGCCGCCCGAGAGCTGGCGCGGGCGGCGGTCGAGCAGCGCGCCGAGATCGAGCAGCTCGGCGGTGGCATTGACCCGGCGGCGGATGTCGTCCTTGGGCACACCGCGGTTCTTGAGCCCGTAGGCCATGTTGTCGAACACGCTCATGTGCGGATAGAGCGCGTAGTTCTGGAAGACCATGGCGATGTCGCGCTCGGCGGGTTCCAGCTCGTTGACACGCCGCTCGTTGATGGTCAGTTCGCCCGAGGTGATCGATTCCAGCCCGGCCAGGGTGCGCAGCAGGGTCGACTTGCCGCAGCCCGAGGGGCCGACGATCACGATCAGCTCGCCGTCCTCGACGGCCAGGTCGACCCCGTGCAGGGCGACGAAGCCGTTGGCGTAGCGTTTCTGGAGGGCGCTCAGTTGCAGGGTTGCCATAACAGTTGTCTCGTCAGCATTCTTCGAAGGCGCCTCATGCGCCCGGAGCAAGCGCTTACTTTTCCGTCTCGACCAGGCCTTTGACGAAGTAGCGCTGCATCAGCAGGATCACCAGCACCGGCGGCCCCATGGCCAGCATCGCGGTGGCCGTGACGTCCTGCCAGGGCACCAGGGCGTCGCCGGTGGTCAGCAGCCGCTTGAGGCTCACCACCACGGTCAGGTAGTCGGCGTTGGTGGTGATCAGCAGCGGCCACAGGTACTGGTTCCAGCCGTAGATGAACATGATCACGAACAGCGCGGCGATGTTGGTCTTCGACAGCGGCAGCAGGATGTCGCGCAGGAAGCGCCAGGGGCCGGCGCCGTCGATGCGCGCGGCCTCGACCAGCTCCGGCGGAATGGTCAGGTAGAACTGGCGCAGCAGGAAGGTCGCCGTGGCGCTGGCGATCAGCGGCAGGATCAGGCCGGGGTAGCTGTCGAGCAGGTGCAGGTCGGCGACCACCTCGTAGGTGGGCAGGATGCGCACCTCCACCGGCAGCATCAGGGTGATGAAGATCAGCCAGAAGCACAGCCGCCGCAGCGGGAAGCGGAAGAACACGATGGCGTAGGCGGCCAGCAGCGAAATGGCGATCTTGCCCACGGCGATGCCCAGCGCCATCACCATCGAGTTGGCGAGCAGCCGCAGCACGTCGGTGCCCAGGCCGCTCACCGGATCATGGATCAGCCGCGCGTAGTTGGACAGTCCGGCATCGCCCACCCACAGCGGCGCGACGTTGGCGTAGAGGTCGCTCATGGAGTGGGTGCTGGCGGTGAAGGCCAGCCACACCGGCAGGAAGAACAGGCCGCAACCCACGGCCAGCAGCAGGTGGCTGGCCAGATCCAGCCCGGGTCGTTGGTAGCGCATCAGTACTGGACTCGACGTTCGACGAAACGGAACTGGATCAGCGTCAGCAGACCCACGAGGATCATCAGCAGCACCGACTGGGCGGCACTCGCCCCGAGGTCCTGGCCGATGAAGCCATCCTGGTAGACCTTGTAGACCAGGGTGGTGGTGGCACCGCCCGGGCCACCGCCGGTGACGGTGTCGATGGTGCCGAAGGTCTCGAAGAAGGCGTAGACGCTGTTCATCACCAGCAGGAAGAAGCTGGTCGGCGACAGCAGCGGAAAGGTCACCGTCCAGAAACGCCGCCAGGGGCCGGCGCCGTCGATGGCGGCCGCCTCCAGCAGGCTCTTGGGAATGGCCTGCAGCCCGGCCAGGAAGAACACGAAGTTGTAGCTCATCTGCTTCCAGATCGAGGCCAGGATCACCAGCAGCAGCGCCTGGCTGCCGTCGAGGTTGTGGTTCCAGTCGATGCCCAGCGCCTTGAGCGCGGCACTCACCAGTCCCAGGGTCGGATCGAAGAGGAACAGCCACAGCACGCCGGCCACCGCCGGCGCCACGGCATAGGGCCAGATCAGCAGCGTCTTGTAGGCGTTGGCGCCCTTGAGGACGCGGTCGGCCTGCACCGCCAGCAGCAGGGCGATGGCCATGGCCCCCAGCGCCACCGACAGCGAGAAGACCACGGTGGTGCCCAGCGCCTGGTAGTAGTCGGGCTCCTGCAGCACGGCCACGAAGTTGGCCAGCCCGGCGAACTGCCGCGACAGGCCGAAGGCGTCCTCGACGTAGAAGGCCTGCTCGACCGCCTGCAGCGCCGGCCAGAAGAAGAACACCCCGACGATGATCAGCTGCGGCGCCATCAGCAGCCAGGGGGTGAAGCGATAACGTTGAAAGTGGGTCATTCAGGGTCTCCGCAACGCACGCCGGCCCGCCACCGGCTCACGGTGGCGGGCCGGACCTGCCGGGCAATCAGCTGTTGGCGCGCTGGAACTTGGCCAGCAGTGCATTGCCCTTCTCGGCGGCCTCGTCGAGCCCGGCCTGGGCACTGACGTCGCCGGAGAAGATCTTCTCCAGGGCCTCGTTGATCACGTCACGGATCTGCACCATGTTGCCCAGCCGCAGCCCCTTGGAGTTCTCGGTGGGCGCGGAGCCGGTCATCTGCTTGATCGCCACGTCGGTGCCCGGGTTCTTGTCATAGAACCCCTGCTCGCGGGTCAGGTCGGCGGCCGCGGTGGTGATCGGCAGGTAGCCGGTGAACTGGTGCCAGTCGGCCTGCACCTCGGGCGAGGAGAGGTACTTGAAGAACGCCGCGACGCCTTCCTTCTGCGCCTTGCTGGCGCCGTTGAGCACCCACAGCGAGGCACCGCCGATGATGGTGTTGTTGGGCGTGTCGACGACGTCGGCATCGTAGGGCAGCGGCGCGACACCGAAGTTGAAGTCGGCGTTGTCACGCACCCCGGCGTAGGAGGCCGAGGAACCCATCATCATCGCGCACTCGCCGGAGTAGAACTTGGGCGCCGCCTGGTCCTTGCGACCGCCGTAGACGAAGCGCCCGTCCTTCTGCCACTGGTTCAGGCGCTGGATATGATCGACCGCCGCGGTCTTGTTGAACTGCAGGCGGGCATCCAGCCCCTTGAAGCCGTTGGCCTCGCTGGCGAAGGGAATGTCGTTGCGCGCCGAGTAGTTCTCGAGCATCACCCACGACGGCCAGGTGGTGGTCAGGCCGCACTCCGCGGCGCCGGAATCGACCACCTTCTCGAGCGCCTTGCCGAGCCCCTGCCAGGTGGTCGGCACCTCGTCGACGCCGGCCTTGTCGAGGATGTCGCGGTTGACGTAGGTCACCGGCGTGGAGGAGTTGAACGGCAGCGAGAGCATCTTGCCGTCGGTGGTGGTGTAGTAACCGGCGACCGCCGGCAGGTAGGCGTTCGGATCGAAGTCGACGTCGGCGTCCGCCATCAGCTGGTAGACCGGCACGATGGCGCCCTTGGCGTGCATCATGGTCGCGGTGCCGACCTCGTAGATCTGCACGATCTGCGGTGCCTTGCCGGCACGGAAGGCGGCGATCGCCGAGGTCATGGTCTCGGTGTAGTTGCCCTTGAACACCGGCTTGACCACGTACTCGTCCTGGCTGGCGTTGAAGTCGTCGGCGATCTCGTTGACCTTCTCGCCGAGCCCGCCGCCCATGGCGTGCCACCATTCGATCTGTGTTTCGGCCTGAGCCGAGCCCAGGCTCAAGAGTGTCGCGGCCAGGGTACCGGCCAGCCCCAGGGCGGGGCGGCGCCACGCGAGGGAGGGAGTCAACGGTGAACGAGACATGCAAGGCTCCTGTACAAGATTGGGGTCGTCGGACACGGAACTACCCGTACCGCGACTCGCTGATCGAACGATCAGGTATTGTTATCGGGTCCGTCGTTCGAAAGACGACAGCGATCTTAAAGGTGGCCGCGTTTCAGAATCCTGACCATTAGATGTTCGTTTGATGACACCTCGCCGCCTGAAATTTTCGGTTGCGCGCCTTGCACACGAAGCCCTTGACCGCGACCGCCGCTTCTCTCTACGATTTAGTTTCAAATGAAACTAACAACACCCACGGTCACGCCCGCGACCGGTCGAGAGAGGTCCACGATGCGTCCTGCCCAGCCTTCCTATCAGAGCGGTTTCGCCAATCACCATGCCAGCGAGGCCCTGCCGGGCGCCCTCCCCGAGGGCCAGAATTCGCCGCAGCGCTGCCCCTATGGCCTGTATGCCGAGCAGCTCTCCGGCTCGGCCTTCACCGCACCGCGCCAGCGCAACCTGCGCAGCTGGCTGTATCGCATCCGCCCCTCGGTGGTGCAGAGCGCCTACCACCCGCTGGCCGACAGCGACTGGGTCACGGCGCCCTCGGCCGACGCCGCCGCCGACCCCAATCAGATGCGCTGGGACCCGCGGCCGCTGCCCGAGGGCGGCGTCGACTTCATCGACGGCCTGCTGACCCTGGCCGTCAACGGCGACGCGAGCGCCCAGCAGGGCTGCGGCGTGCATGTCTACGCCATCAACCGCAGCATGGAGCAGCGCTTCCTGTACGATGCCGACGGCGAGCTGCTGATCGTGCCCCAGCAGGGCGCCCTGCGGCTGCGCACCGAACTCGGCGAGCTGCGCGTCGCTCCCGGCGAGATCGGCCTGATCCCGCGCGGCGTCAAGTTCCAGGTCCGCCTCGAGGACGATGCCGCGGCGCGCGGCTATGTCTGCGAGAACTACGGCGCGCCCTTCGAGCTGCCCGGCCTGGGGCCGATCGGTGCCAACGGTCTGGCCAATCCGCGCGACTTCCTGACCCCGGTGGCGGCCTACGAGGACATCGACGGCGACTTCGAGCTCGTCGCGCGGTTCGCGGGCCGGCTGTGGGCAAGCCGGCTTGCGCACTCGCCGCTCGACGTGGTGGCCTGGCACGGCAACTATGCGCCCTTCAAGTACGACCTGGCCCGCTTCAACACCATCAACACGGTCAGCTTCGACCATCCGGACCCGTCGATCTTCACCGTGCTGACCTCGCCCTCGGACACCCCGGGGACGGCCAACATCGACTTCGTGATCTTCCCGCCGCGCTGGATGGTCGCCGAGGACACCTTCCGCCCGCCCTACTTCCATCGCAACCTGATGAGCGAGTTCATGGGCCTGGTCCACGGCGAGTACGACGCCAAGGCGGAAGGCTTCCTGCCCGGCGGGGCCAGCCTGCACAACGCCATGTCGCCCCACGGGCCGGACGCCGAGACCTTCGAGCAGGCCAGCCACGCCGAGCTCGCGCCGCAGTACCAGGGCGACACCCTGGCGTTCATGTTCGAAAGCCGCTACGTCTTCCGGACCACGTCCGCCGCGCGGCAGGCGCCGTTCCGCCAGGCCGACTACGTCGATGTCTGGGCGGGGCTGGCGTCGCACTTCACCCCGGAACACCGCTGATTGCACATTCCCGACGACAACCAAGGATCGATCCATGAAACTCGCTTCTCTCAAGCACGGCCGTGACGGCCAACTGGTGGTGGTCTCCCGCGACCTGACGCGCGCCGTGCGCGTGCCGCAGATCGCCGCCACCCTGCAGCAGGCCATCGAGGACTGGGACACCCTGGCCCCGCGGCTCGAGGCCGTCTATGCCGAGCTCAACGCCGGCCGGGCCGACGAGGCCTTCGACCTGGACATGAGCGCGCTGCATTCGCCGCTGCCGCGCAGCTACCACTGGGCCGATGGCTCGGCGTACCTCAATCACGTCCAGCTGGTGCGCCAGGCGCGTGGCGCCGAGATGCCCGAGACCTTCTGGACCGACCCGCTGATGTACCAGGGCGGCGGCGACAGCTTCCTGGCGCCCACCGAGGACATCGAGGCGGTCAGCGAGGAGCACGGCATCGACCTGGAAGGCGAGATCGCGGTGATCACCGACGACGTGCCCATGGCGGTGACGCCGGAACAGGCCGCCGGGCACATCAAGCTGATCATGCTGGTCAACGACGTCAGCCTGCGCGGCCTGATCCCCGGCGAGCTGGCCAAGGGCTTCGGCTTCTTCCAGGCCAAGCCGGCGTCGAGCTTCTCGCCGATCGCCGTGACCCCCGACGAGCTGGGGGACGCCTGGCGCGACGGCCGGGTCCATCGGCCGCTGACCGTGCACCTCAACGGCGAGACGTTCGGCGAGCCCGAGGCCGGACCGGACATGATCTTCAACTTTCCCCAGCTCGTCGCCCACGCCGCGCGGACCCGCCGTCTCGAGGCCGGCGCGATCATCGGCTCGGGCACCGTCTCCAACCCCGGCACCGACGGCGGTCCGGGCAAGCCGATCGCCGAGGGCGGCGTCGGCTACAGCTGCCTGGCCGAGGTGCGCATGGTCGAGAAAATCCTCCACGGCGAGATGAAGACCCCTTTCCTGCGCTTCGGCGACCGGGTACGCATCGAGATGTTCGACCGCGAGGGCAACAGCCTCTTCGGCGCCATCGACCAGAAGGTCGTGCCCTACTCGGCGGCGTGACGCGCTAGCCTCCCAGCTCCGCACGCGGCCGCCGTCGATACGGTGGCCGCGCCTCTTTGCACCATTCAGCGATAATGTCGCGCCGGTTCGGATCGACGCCGCCATCCCCGGGCTAGTGCAGATAGCTCTCCTCTCCAGCCGGCCCCTGCGCCCTCGTCAAAGCCCACTGCGATTACTTTGGTCGCCATCCCTTGCGCCTATCCATCATGTCTGTAATTCTCGACATATGGACGATAAAACCCTCATCAAGACCTTCACGGCGCTTTCCCAGCCCACCCGGCTGGCGGCCTTCCGGCTGCTGGTCCGCCATGAACCGGACGGCCTGCCCGCCGGCGAGATCGCCCGGCGGCTGGACGTGCCCCACAACACCCTGTCCACCCACCTGGGCGTGCTGTCGCGCGCCGGCCTGGTGATCGCGCAGCGTCACAGCCGGTCGATCGTCTATCGCGCCGACCTGGCCGCGATGCGCGACACGCTCGACTTTCTGGTCCATGACTGCTGCGCCGGCCGGCCCGAGCTGTGCGAGATGCTGCCACCGGCATGCCCACCCGACACGGAGACTCCGTCATGATTAGCGTGATCTACCACAATCCGGAATGCGGCACCTCCCGCAATACCCTGGCGATGATGCACCAGTCGGGCGAGGAGCCCCACGTCATCGAGTACCTGAAGACGCCGCCCACGCACGCGAAACTGCGCGAGCTGCTCGCGGCCATGGGCATGCCGCCACGGGCGCTGCTGCGCCGCAAGGGCACGCCCTACGACGAACTGGGCCTGGATGACCCCGCGCTGACCGACGAGCAGCTGATCGACGCCATGCTGGCGCACCCCATCCTGATCAACCGCCCCATCGTGGTGACGGAAAAGGGTACCCGCCTGTGCCGCCCCTCGGAGACGGTACTCGACCTGCTGCCCCACCCCGTGGCCGCGTTCACCAAGGAGGATGGCGAGGTCGTCCGCCATTCTCCCGCCCCCTGATTCCCCGGAGACACGCATGCTGGCTTTCGCCATCTTTCTGATCACGCTGGTGCTGGTCATCTGGCAGCCCCGGGGGCTGGGCATCGGCTGGAGTGCACTGGGCGGCGCCGCGGTAGCCCTGGCCACCGGGGTCGTCGACTGGGCCGATGTGGGCATCGTCTGGCACATCGTCTGGGATGCCACCTTCACCTTCGTGGCGCTGATCATCATCTCGCTGATCCTCGACGAGGCCGGATTCTTCGCCTGGGCGGCGCTACATATCGCCCGCTGGGGCAACGGCCGGGGGCGCCGGCTGTTCCCGCTGATCGTGGTGCTCGGGGCGCTGATCTCGGCGGTGTTCGCCAACGACGGCACAGCGCTGCTGCTGACGCCGATCGTCGTCGCCATCCTGGCACGGCTCGAGTTCAGCACCGGCGCCGCGCTGGCCTTCATCATCGCCACCGGCTTCGTCGCCGACTCGACCAGCCTGCCGCTGGTCATCTCGAACCTGGTCAACATCGTCAGCGCCAACTTCTTCGCGGTCGGCTTCACGCGCTACGCCCAGGTGATGGTACCGGTCGACCTGGTCTCGCTGGCCGCCACCCTGCTGGTGCTGGGCGGGTACTTTCGCCGCGAGATCCCCCGGACCTACGACGTCGAACGGCTCGAGGCCCCGGCGCAGGCGATCCGCGACCGGCAGGTCTTCCGCGCGGCCTTTCCGCTGCTGGCCGTGCTGCTGGTCGCCCTGTTCCTGACCACCCGCTGGGAAATCCCGTTTTCGGTGATCATGGGCACGGCGGCCCTGGTGCTGATCGCCATCGCCGGGCGCTGGTTCACGCCGGGCCATGCCCACGTCATCCCCCTCGGCCGGGTACTGCGCAACGCGCCCTGGCAGATCGTGCTGTTCTCGCTGGGGATGTACCTGGTGGTCTACGGGCTGGGCAACGCCTGGCTCACCGCCGGCGCATCGCGGGTACTCAGCTGGCTCGGCGGCCAGGGCGAACTGGTGGCGACCGTGGGCACCGGCTTTCTCTCGGCACTGCTCGCCTCGCTGATGAACAACATGCCCTCGACCCTGGTGGGCGCGTTGGCCATCGACCAGGCGGCGGTATCGGACACCACCCGGGAGCTGATGGTCTACGCCAACGTCATCGGCAACGACCTGGGGCCCAAGTTCACGCCCATCGGCAGCCTGGCCACCCTGCTGTGGCTGCACGTGCTGGCCGGCAAGGGCTATCGCATCGGCTGGGGGCAGTACATGAAGGTGGGGCTGATCATCACCCCGCCGGTGCTGCTGGCCGCGCTGCTCGCCCTGGCGTTCTGGCTGCCCGCAATCGCCCCCTGAACCGCCGCACCGGGCCGGACGAACCGTCCGGCCCGGCAACACTTCGAGCGCATCGCCGGCGGCGAGCTGGCCACTCCGGTCGAGACCGGCCGACCCGACGAGATCGGCCGCCTGTTCGACGCGCTGGACCGGATGCAGACAGCGCTGCGCCAGACGGTGACCACGATGGCGACAAGCAGTGACGGCGGCCGTGACAGCGCTGGCGCCCTGGCGGCAACCAGCGACGCTCTTGGCCCGCCCTATAGGATGCGAACCACTTCTTCGCGGGACTCTACGCCTAGCCATGCTCTCTGATGTACTCGCGTAGTGCTTGGTCGATCCGGCTTTGCCAGCCAGGGCCCTGAGCCTTGAAGTGATCCACCACGTCAGGCGACAGACGCATGGTGGTCTTCACCTTGGTCGGGGCCTGTTGTGGGCCACGCTGTCCCCGTTGCCGGATGGTGCGCTGGAGATCGGCAGGCAGCGCGTCAGACATGGGACGCATCTGCTTGACGTCCTCGTCGGTCAGCTCCCTGACTTCACCGTCCTTATCCGTCAGTCGCTTGCTCATAGCGCCTTACCTCTCGTGCATTGACTTTGCGAAAGCTGATGACCCGAACCCCGCCGTCTATCGGCGTGAAACACACCACATGGATACGCTGGCCAATCAGCCCCAGGGCAACGAAGCGCCGCTCGGGGTAGTCATGCCGCGTATCTTCCGTGTACAGCGCCCCTTCCCAATCGAAGCACTCGACCGCCGTGAAGGGAAGGCCCCGCTCACGTTCGTTGCGTGCGCTCTTGTCAGGATCGAAGTCTATTCGCATGGATTTAATTGTATGGACAAAAAGAAGGCATGAATAGTTCGGCGTTTGCTATCGTCGCATCGCCAAATCCCCCTGATTGGGGCGACTTTCTTCCGATTAACTAAAGCTATTTATTACTTATATCTAATATATTATTTGCGTGTCTTTATCAGCCTGAAAAAGACTGGCATCGAGGCTGCCAACGGTTTTTAGGATTGCGCAGAGTGGTTACAGCGGGAAAGCTAAAAAGCAAAAAGGACCTGCGATTGCTCGCAAGTCCTTGTTTTGACTGGCCCGCCCTATAGGATTCGAACCTATGACCTTTGCCTCCGGAGGGCAACGCTCTATCCAGCTGAGCTAAGGGCGGATGGCCGATACATTCTATGTATCGACGCGCCGTATCCTACCCGCTACGCCGCGAGGTGTCCAGCGTCGTGCCGCAGGCCGCCCCTCACAGGGCGAAGATCTGGCGCAGGTCCGGGGTCTCCTCCTGCTCCTCCTCGATCGACAGTGAGGCCTCGATCGCCTTGAGGTGGCGACCCATGAAGGCGGTGGCCCGCTCGCCGCGCCCGGCTTCGAGGTGATGGATCAGCTCGTCGTGATCGTGGGACTCGCAGCCCAGATGGCCGGCGCTGCCGTAGACGGCCAGGATCAGCGACGAGCGCGAGCACAGCCGGCCGATGAACTCGGCCAGCGTGGCATTGCCGGACAGCCGGGCCAGATGCTCGTGAAAGGCGGCGGAGAGCTTGATGGCGCTGCTCTGCTCACCCTGACGGAGTGCCTGACGCTCGCGGTCGGCCAGGTCGCGCAGCTCGCGCACGTCGGCGGGGGTGATGCGCTGCGCCACGGCCTCCATGATGCCGCACTCGACCATCTGCCGGGCGGCGAAGACATCGCGGGCTTCCTCCGCGGTGGGGCGGGTGACGCTGGCGCCGCGTCGGGGCGTGAGGGTCACCAGGTGCTCGTGGGCGAGGCGCTGGAGAATCTTGCGGATGCCGGTACGGCTGATCCCGAAGACATCGGCCAGCGCATCCTCGCGTAGCCGGGCGCCGGGGCGCAGGCGATGCTCGATGATGGCATCGCTGATGGTCTGGTAGATGGCGTCGTGGCGCTGGGCGCCGTCGCCGTTCTTGCCGCGCCGACGCTTGGCCGGCTCACCGCGAGCCGGCGCCTGGCTGCCCTCCGACGATGGCTGCTCGGTCATGATCGGGTCCCCGTATCGGCTGTCATCGATACGGCCCATTGTATACGGATATGACCGCGAGCGACGACTTACCCGCCGCGCACGCGACGACGGCCCGCCGTAGACCGGCGGGCCGCCTTATGCGCTCGACTCACTTACTCCAGGCGGCGATCGTCTGGCGCTCCTCGTCGGTCATGTGGGTCATGTTGCCCAGCGGCATGTAGCCACTGCCGACGACCTGCTTGATCTGCGCCATCTGGCGCTCGATCTCGGCGCGGGTATCGAACATCACCCCGGCCGGGGCCGCCGTGAAGGCGGCGTGCGACGGGTTCTGCGAATGGCAGACCGTGCAGCGCTGCTCGATGATCGGCTGGACTTGCGCCAGTGCCCCCTGCCCCTCGGCCGAGGCGGACGAGCCGGCGGACGCGCTGGACACCGCGGCGTCGGATGACGCCGGTGCCTCGCTCGCGGCCGGGGTGTCGCCAGTCTCGGCCGGGGTCTCGGTGACCGGCGCCGACGACGGCGCGGCGAACCAGATCGCCGCCAGGATCAGCGCCACGCCGGCGGCCGGATAGGCCGGACGGATGCGCCCGGCGTGCATCAGCACGAAGAACTGACGGATCAGCGCCCCGGCGAAGATGAACAGCACCATGATCACCCAGGCATGGGGATGCGAGTAGGTGAAGGAATAGTGGTTGCTGAGCATCAGGAACACGACCGGCAGCGTGAAGTAGGTGTTGTGCACCGAGCGCTGCTTGCCGCGCTTGCCGTCGAGCGGGTCCGGCGTCTCGCCGGCCTTCATCGCCTTCACCATGCGTCGCTGGCCGGGGATGATCCAGAAGAACACGTTGGCCGACATGGCGGTGGCCATCACCGCCCCGGTCAGCAGGAAGGCGGCGCGTCCCGAGAAGATCTGCGTGCTGAGGTAGGCAACGATCACCATCATCACCGCCACGGCGATGCTCAGCAGCCCGTCCCGGGTCATGTTGGGGCTGATGCGCTTGCACAGCTCGTTGTAGACCAGCCAGCCGCCGAACAGGAAGGCCAGCGCCAGCAGGTTGGCCTGCCAGCCGGCCAGGTTGGCCGCCCAGGCCCAGTCGCTGGAATGATTGATCAGGTAGAAGTCCGGCTTGGCGAGATACAGCAGCAGGAACAGGCCGAACCCGGACAGCCAGGTGGTGTAGGCCTTCCAGAACGACCAGTGCAGGTCCGCGGGCAGCTTGGCCGGGGCACTGGCGTATTTCTGGTTATGGTAGAAACCGCCGCCGTGCACCGCCCACATTTCGCCGAAGACCCCCTTTTGCTGGTCCTCGGCGGCCTTGGGCGGGCGCAGGCTGTTGTCCAGCATGACGAAGTAGATCGATTCGCCGATCCAGGCGATCGCCGCGATGACGTGCAGCCAGCGCAGCAGCAGGTTTCCGAAGTCGATGAGGTACGCTTCCATCAGCCAATACTCGTGTTATGCGTTGTTATTGCTTGCCGGCCCCGTGGCGGGCGTCAACTGCCGCGATAGGTCGAGTACCCATACGGCGACAGCAGCAGCGGCACGTGGTAGTGCGCCTCGGCGTCGGCCACGCCGAAGCGCAGCGGAATGCGGTCCAGGAAGCGCGGTGAGGCGCCCGGCGCCCGGCACGCGTCCAGATACTCGCCGGCATGGAACAGCAGCTCGTATTCACCGGCCGTGAAAGCCTCACCCTCCAGCAGTGGCGCATCACAGCGGCCGTCGTCGTTGGTGTGCACTTCCCCCAGGCGGGTGCGCGTGTCGCCCTCCAGGCGGAAGATCTCGATACGCAGGTTGCTGCCCGGGGTGCCCCGGGCGGTGTCCAGCACATGGGTGGTCAGACGTCCCATCGGTCAGCTCTCCTGAAAGTCGACAAGTCGGCAGGGGCGCGATGCACGCCCAGCAGGCATGCAGACAGTTTTAGCGCGACAAAGAGTACATTTCAAAATTTTTTTGTATACAGTTTACTGGGCCACCTGTTCTACACTGGATGCCTCAACCCCGTTCACCCCTTCATCACCGCCATCAGGAGCCTCCTTCATGACCGACGCGCTTCTCGCCCCTCGCCCCAGCACCCTGGATCGCGCCGCCTTCGTCCGCCAGTTCGGCGATGTCTACGAGCATTCGCCGTGGATCGCCGAGCAGGCCTGGGACGCCGGCCTGGACTCGCGCCACGATACCCCGGAGGGCCTCGCCGAGGCGCTGGCCGCGGTGCTCGACGCCGCCGGGGCCGAACCGCAGCTGGCGGTGATCCGCGCCCATCCCGACCTGGCCGGGAAGGCCGCCAAGAGCGGCGCACTGACCGCCGACTCGACCCGCGAGCAGGCCGGTGCCGGGCTCGACCAGTGCAGCGAGGCCGAATACGCGCGCTTTCATCGCTACAACGACGCCTACCAGGCCCGCTTCGGCTTCCCCTTCGTGATGGCCGTGAAGGGCAGCGACCGCCACCAGATCCTGGCCGCCTTCGAGCGGCGCCTCGAGCATACCCCCGACGAGGAGCGGCGCACCGCCATCGAGCAGATCCACCGCATCGCCCTGCTGCGCCTGCGCGATCGCGTCGCCCGCTAGAAAGGCCCGCGTCCCGAGAAAATGGAAGCCGTTTCCGTTGGCGGCGGACAGTCTCGACAGGAGTGTGTATCCTTGTCCGCCAAGTGACCGAGTCGTAACGGAGAACGGGGCGTGACAGTAGAGAATCGACGCAAGCCAGTCGGTCGACCAGCGGGTTCCGGCAAGAGCAGCGGCGGCCACAGCCAGTCGCTGGTGCGTGGCCTGAACATCCTCGAGGGCCTGGCGGCGGCGCCCGGCGGGCTGGGTCTGTCCGACATCGCGCAGATCGTCGGGCTGGCCCCCTCGACCACCCATCGCCTGCTGCAGGCCCTGCACAAGCAGGGCTTCATCACCCACGATGCCGAACTGGGCCTGTGGAAGGTCGGCGTCAAGACCTTCCAGATCGGCAACACCTTCCTCGAGGCCCGCGACTTCGTCGCCACCGCCCGCCCCTTCCTGCGCAGCCTCACCCGCGACAGCGGCGAGACCGCCAACCTGGCGATCCGCGACGACGGCCTGGCGGTGTTCCTGGCCCAGAGCGAATCCTCGCAGATGATGCGCATGATCACCCGCCTCGGCTCACGGGCGCCGCTGCATGCCTCCGGCGTGGGCAAGGCGCTGCTCGCCTGGCTGCCGGACAAGGAGGTCGAGCGCATCCTGCAGAGCCGCGGCCTCAACCGGGTCACCCCCAACACCCTCGATACCCCGGCCCGGCTGCGCGAGAGCCTCGCCGAGATTCGTCGCCAGGGCTATGCCTGCGACCGCGAGGAGCATGCCATCGGCCTCAACTGCGTGGCCGCCTCGCTGCACGACGAGCACGGTGCCCCGCTGGCGGCGATCTCGGTATCCGGGCCGGTGGCGCGCATCCCCGAGTCGCGCCTGGCGGAACTGGGCGGCATGGTCAGCCGGGCGGCCCGCGAGATCACCACCCAGATCGGCGGTCATATGCCGCGCGTCGAGGACTGGTCGTAGACGCGGCCCCTCAGGTGTTGAGAATCACGCCGCCGTTGAGGTGCAGCGTCTGCCCGGTCATGTACGAGGACTCCTCGCAGGCCAGGTAGACGTAGGCCGGGCCCATCTCCGCGGGCTGGCCGGGACGGTCCATGGGCACCTGGGCGCCGAAGCCGGCGACCTTCTCCTCATCGAAGCTGGCGGGGATCAGCGGCGTCCACACCGGCCCCGGGGCCACCGCGTTGACGCGAATGCCGCGCCCCACCAGCGACTGCGCCAGCGAGCGCACCAGCCCCTGAATGGCCCCCTTGGTCGCCGAGTAGTCGATCAGCGTATTGTTGCCCTTGAAGGCATTGACCGACGAGGTGGCGATGATGGTGTCACCCTCGCCCATGAGCGGCACCACCTGCTTGGCCAGGTAGAAATGGCTGAAGATGTTGGTCTGGAAGGTGCGCGTGAGCTGCTCGTCGGGAATCTGGGTGACATCGTCCCAGTCGTGCTGCTCGGCGGCATTGTTGACCAGAATGTTGACGCCGCCGAACACCGCCCGGGCGCGCTCGACGACCTCGCGACAGAAGCCGGGGTCGCCGACGTCGCCACGAACCAGTTCGCAGCGCCGCCCCTCGGCCTCGACCCGCGCACGGGTGTCCTCGGCATCGTGCTCCTCGTCGAGATAGGCGAGCACGCAGTCCGCGCCCTCGCGGGCGAAGTGCAGCGCCACGGCACGGCCGATGCCGCTGTCGCCGCCGGTGATGATCGCCGTCTTGCCGGCGAGCTTGCCGGTGCCCCGGTAGCTGTCGCGGATGAACAGCGGCTCGGGGCGCATGTCGGCCTCGATGCCGGGCTGCCGGTGCTGTTCCTGAGGGGGTTGCTTGCGTTCGCTCATGGCCGTCACTCCTGTGTGCATGTCGCGCCGTCTCCCTGGCGCGGCCGGTCACTGCAAGGTAGATGCGCCCCCGCGCCGACTCAAGCCGCGACAGCGTGCCGAGACGCCCCGCGGCCGCTACACTAGCGCCCGACATTTTGCCGACCGCGAGGCCATGCCGATGACGTCCCACCTGCTTTCCGTCGATTCCCTCTCCCGCGACCACGTCGACCACCTGCTGCGCGTCGCCGGCCGCATGGAGCCCATCGCCCAGCGCCGCAAGGTCACCCGCGTGCTGGAAGGCGCGGTGCTCGGCAACCTGTTCTTCGAGGCCAGCACCCGCACCCGGGTGAGCTTCAACGCCGCCTTCTGCCGGCTGGGCGGCAGCGTCTGCGACACCACCGGCTTCACCTTCTCGTCGATGGCCAAGGGCGAGTCGCTCTACGACACCAGCCGGGTGCTGGGCGGCTACTGCGATGCCCTGGTCATGCGCCATCCGGACCAGGGCTCGGTGGCCGAGTTCGCCGAGGCGGTCAACGTGCCGGTGATCAACGGCGGCGACGGCCCGGGCGAGCACCCCAGCCAGGCGCTGCTCGACCTCTACACCATCGACAAGGAATTCACCCGCCTCGGCAAGCACCTGGCCGGCGCCCACATCCTGCTCACCGGCGACCTGCGCCACGGGCGCACCGTGCACTCGCTGATCAAGCTGCTGTCGCTCTACGACCCGCTGCGCATCACCCTGGTCTCGCCGCCGGGCCTGGAGATGCCGCGGGCGCTGATCGACCTGGCGGCCTCGCGCGGCCACCGGGTCGAGGAGCGCGAGAGCCTCGACAGCGACTTCAGCGATCTCGACGTGGTCTACACCACGCGCATCCAGAAGGAGCGCTTCACCGAGGAGTTCTCCGAGAGCTTCGCCGGGGTCTCCCGGGACTTCCACGTCGACAAGGCGTTTCTCGACCGCCACTGCAGCGCCACCACCGTGGTCATGCACCCGCTGCCCCGCGACAGCCGGCCCGGCACCAACGACCTCGACGTCGACCTCAACGGCGACCCGCGCCTGGCGATCTTCCGCCAGACCGACAACGGCATCCCCGTGCGCATGGCGATCTTCGCCACCCTGCTGCAGGTCGAGGAGCTGATCGAGCAGGACCTGCGCGACGTGCGCTGGTTCGTGCCGAAGACCGTCGGCGTCGACGACCGCACGCTCTGACGGCGTCCATGACGACGCACGGCCGGCCCTTGCGGGCCGGCCGTGTTGCGTTTCGGGAAGGGGGTGGAAAGAAGCGCTGACTCAGCCGAGCGGGCGCGGCGGCAGGCCCTCACCGGCGGCGAAGAAGCTCTCCAGGATCAACTGCGCGGCCAGGCCGTCGACGCTCTCTTCACGATAGTTGCCGCGGTGGCCCTGCTCGCGGGCGATGCTCTTGGCCTCGCGGGTCGAGCCGCGCTCGTCGACCATCTCGCAGGGCTTGCCGTAGCGGCCGTAGAGGCGCTTGCCGAACTTGCGGGCGCGCGCGCTCATGGTCGTCTCGCTGCCGTCGTTGTCGATCGGCAGGCCCACCACGAACAGATCCGGGCGCCACTCCTCGACCAGCCGCGTCACCACGCTCCAGTCGGGGATGCCGTCGCGCGCCGGCAACGGCTCCAGCGCCGTGGCGCGACGGATCAGCTCGTTGCCCACCGCCACGCCGATGCGCCGGGTGCCGAAATCGAAGGCCAGGATCAGACGCTCGCCGCTCAACTGTGCCCCGCCTCGCCGGTCAGCAGGTTGAGGTCGATGCCGAGAATCCCGGCGGCGGCGTTCAAGCGCTGCTCCGGCGGCAGGTCGAAGATCACCCCGGGCTGGGCCTCGACGGTCAGCCAGGTGTTTTCCTTGAGCTCGCTCTCCAGCTGGCCGGCCTCCCAGCCGCAGCAGCCCAGGCAGACGATGAACTGCTCCGGGCCCTCGCCGCGGGCCAGCGCCTTGAGCATGTCCATCGACGTGGTCAGGGCGATGTCGTCGGCGACCTGGATGCTCGAATCCCAGGGCTCGGCGCTGCCGCGATGCAGGATGAAGCCACGGTCGCGATGCACCGGCCCGCCATAGTAGACCGGCTGGTCCCGCGCCGGGCAGGCATCGGCATCGATGTCGAGCTGCTCGAGCAGGGCGTCCAGCGTCAGCTCCAGCGGGTGGTTGACGATCACGCCCATGGTGCCGTCGTCGTCGTGATCGCACAGATAGCTCAGGCTGCCGGCGAAATTGGGATCCTCGAGATGAGGCATCGCCAGCAGGAAATGGTTGCGCAAGCTTTGCATGGGCCTCCCGGGCGTCAGCGCACGCCGAAGTTGTTGCCTTTGCCGTACCGCCAGACCCGCGTGATGGTGAGGCTGTCGCGCGCGCCCATGCCCTTGTCGAAGGGCCGGTAGGGCGCGGCGCCTCGCACGGTGTCGAGGGCGGCCTGGTCGAGTCGGGGCTTTCCGGAGGATTGTATCACCTCTGCCTGGCGCAGCTGACCGTCGCGGCCGATGACCACGCGGATGCGCAGCTGGCCGTCGAGGTTCGGCGGTGCCGGATAGAAGCGGTTGCCGTAGGTCTCCACGCGCCGCGTCCAGTCCTCCTCGTAGCGCGCCTCGGCGGCCTTGCGGGCGGCGCGCTGGCTGGCATCGCCCTCGCCGCCGCCGGCCGGGGCGGCGTCGAAGCCGCGCTCGCGGACGCTGGACGTGGCCTGGGCCAGCAGGTCCCGGCCGCTCGCCGCCGACGCATCACGCCGCGGTTTCGGTGGCTCGTCAGGAGACGGCGGCGGCGGTGCTGAATCCGGTGCCGGCGCGGGCTCGGGCGCCGGAGCCGGGGGGGGCTCGGAAGGCACCGCCGGTTCATCGGGGGCGGTCGGCTCGGGCGGCGGTGCCGGCGAGTCGGTCGCCGCGGGCGAGGCGGGCGGCGGCGGGGACGACGCCGATTCCGGCGCAGGCGGCGGAGACGGCGCGGCGGGCGTGTCGTGACCGGTCGATTCCGGCCCCGAGGCCGTCTGCGCGGCCTCGGCGATGGCCCGGGCCGCCTGGGGCTCGACGGCCGGCTGGCGCGTCAGCACCACGTCGATCGCCGGCGGTGGCTCGGGGGGCGGCGGCGACCACGTCAGCCCGGCGACCCCCGCCAGCACCAGCGCATGCAGCGCCAGCGCCGACGCGCCGGCCAGCCACTGCCGATAGCGGCGGCTGACCGGGGCGTAGTCGTGCGGGTCGCTCACCGGCGCCGTCATGGCCGCGTTCCCGGCTCAGTGACGGCGCTCGGCGAGCCGCCGTTCGATGGCGTCCATCAACTCGCCGGCGATGTCGGTGCCGCGCTGGTCGTCGATCTCGCGCACGCAGGTCGGGCTGGTGACGTTGATCTCGGTGATGTAGTCGCCGATCACGTCGAGCCCCACGAACATTAGCCGCTTCTCGCGGATCACCGGCCGCACCTGCTCGATCAGCCAGTGGTCGCGCTCGGTGAGCTCGCGGCTCACCCCGCGCCCGCCGGCGGCCAGGTTGCCGCGGGTCTCGCCGGCCAGCGGCACCCGCGCCAGCCCGTAGGGAATCGGCTCGCCATCGACCAGCAGGATGCGGGTGTCGCCGTCCTTGATCTCCGGGATGTAGCGCTGGGCCATGATCTGGCGCTGGCCGCGCTCGGTGAGCATCTCGAGGATGGAGCCCAGGTTGCGCCCCTCGGGGCGCACGTGAAAGATCCCCGAGCCGCCCATGCCGTCCAGCGGCTTGAAGATCACGTCGCCGTGCTCGGCGTGGAAGGCGCGCAGCACCCTGGCGTCGCAGGAGACCACGCTGGGCGGGATGCACTGCGGGAACTGCTGGGCGAAGAGCTTCTCGTTGCACTCGAGCAGCGCCCGGGTGGGGTTGACCACCAGCACGCCTTCCCGCTCGGCGAAGCCCAGCAGGTGCACGGCATTGAGGAAGTGGCCGTCGACCGGCGGATCCTTGCGCATCAGGATCACGTCGAGCTCGGCCAGCGGGGTGGCCTCGGGGTCGCCCAGGCTGTACCAGCGCTCGGGGTCGCGATACACCTCCAGCTCGCGCAGCCGGCCCATGGCCCGGCCATCCCGCAGGTAAAGGTCCTCCTGCTCCAGATAGTACAGCGAGGCTCCCCGGTCCTGGGCGGCCCAGAGCATGGCCAGGGTGGTGTCCTTCTTGTAGGCGATCGCGGCGATGGGGTCCATCACCACGCCGATCTTGAGGGGGCGTTGGCTCATCGGTCTACTCGTCGGCGCCGGGTGCCCGGCGGGAAATGATGGCTTGCAGTATGCCGCAGGCCGGCGGCGGACTCCAAGGCGCCCGACACCCCTGGAAAGGCGTCACCGGGCGTCGTCGGATGGAGCCTCGTCATCGACGCGGTGGACGCCGCCGGCCTCGAGGCGGATGCGGCGCTGCTTGTAGAGCCCGCCGATCGCCTCCTTGAAGGCGCTCTTGCTGACCCCGAGCCGAGCCTTGACCACCGCCGCCGGGCTCTTGTCGGTCAGCGCCAGGAAGCCGTTGCCCTCGTCCAGGGCGGCCAGCACCCGCTCGCGGGCCTGATCGCGCCGCGCCCCGCCCAGCGGCGCCAGCGACAGGTCGAGCCGCCCATCCTCGCGGACCCGGCGGACATAGCCGTCGAGCCGCTCGCCGCGCCGCAGGGTCCGGGGCAGGTCGTCCTGATAGAGCAGCCCCCAGACGCGATGCTCGACCACCGCCTTGACGCCCAGCGGGGTGCGGTCGGCGACGACCAGAGTCACCGCATCCCCCGGCGCCAGGTCGTCGCCGGTGTCGGCGATGAAGCGATTGAGGCGCATCGAGGCCACCGGGCGGCTGCGCTCGTCGACGTTGATCTTCACCAGCACGTGGCGCCCCGCCTCGGGTCGGCCGACCTGCTCGCCGAAGGGCAGCAGCAGGTCCTTGGGGCGCCCCCAGTCGAGAAAGGCGCCGCTGTCGTTGACGCTGACCACGCGCAGCCAGGCGACCTCGCCGATCGCCGCCTGCGGCGCTCGGGACTCGGAAGACCGCGGGGTGTCGGCAGCGGCGGAAGGCGGGCGCGAAGGGGCGCGTCGGGACATGACGGAGTACCTGCAAAGCAAGGGAAGGATGACAAGCGCCATTATGCGGCCGGGCAGCGCCCGCGGGCAAAGGGCGGCAGGGCTAGAGGGTGTTTACAAACGTCACGAGCGACGACCAGACAAGGCGGAATCAGCCGAGAAAGCGGAGTTTACGAGCGAGTAAATGAGCATTTCGAGGCTGATTTCAACGCCGTATGGTCTAGCGCAGTAGTTTGTAAGCGCCTCTCTCAGAGGTCGCCGAAGTAATGCTGCAGCAGCGTCAGCGCCACCACCGGCGCGGTCTCGGTACGCAGCACGCGCGGGCCCAGGGTCAGCGGCGTGAAGCCGGCCTCGGTGGCGGCGGCCACCTCGGCCTCGGCGAGCCCGCCCTCGGGGCCGATCAGCAGGGCGGCCGAATCGATGCCGTCGCGCGTCTGCCAGGCGGTCGGGGTGGCCGGATGCAGCACCAGGCGCAGCGTCTCGTCGCGCGCGCCGAGCCAGGCGGCGAGCGTCACCGGCGGATGCACCGGCGGCACGGTGGCACGCCCGCACTGCTCGCAGGCACTCGCCGCCACGCCGCGCCAGTGAGCCAGCTTCTTCGCCTCGCGCTCGCCCTTGAGGCGCACGTCGCCGTGGTCGGTGTAGAGCGGGGTGATCGCCGCCACGCCCAGCTCGACGGCCTTCTGGATGGCGTAGTCCATGCGATCGCCCTTGGAGATCGCCTGGCCCAGGTGCACGGCCAGCGGCGACTCGCCGGTGCCCGGCACGACCGTGTCGATTCGCGCCACGACCCGCTTGCGGCCGACCTCGACGAGCTCGGCCGCGGCTTCGAGCCCCCGGCCGTCGAACAGCGTCAGCCGCGCCCCCTCGCGCAGCCGCAGCACCGCCGCCACGTGACGAGCCGCGTTGTCGGGCAGGGTCAGTTCGGCGCTTGGGTGCAGCGTGGCGTCGACATGAATTCGCGGGCCGGTCGTCACGGCACGGGCTCTCCATCGGCTGGCGCTCGGTGATCGGCGTCACCGGGGCGGTGAGGGGGAGGCATCGCGGGGGCCGGGCGCCCCCGCGAACGAGGCATTTACTGGGTGGTTTCGCTGCCCTGGGCCTCGCGCTGCTTCTTCTGGGCGTACATCGCCTCGAAGTTGACCGGCGCCAGCATCAGCGGCGGGAAGCTACCGCGATTGACCAGGCTGTCGATGCACTCGCGGGCATAGGGGAACAGCACGTTGGGGCAAAATGCGCCCAGCGTGTGATCGAGCTGGTCGCCCTCGAGGCCGGCGATGCGGAACAGGCCGGCCTGCTCGACCTCGACCAGGAAGGAGGTGCTGCCGCTATCGGCGTGGGACACCTGGGCGGTGACCTTGACCACGACCTCGTAGAGGTTCTCGCCGACCGCTTCGTGGGTGGTATTCAGATCCAGGCCGACCTTCGGCTTGAACGGCTGCTGGAACACCGCCGGGGCGTTGGGCGACTCGAAGGAGATGTCCTTGACGTAGATCCGCTGCAGGGAGAACTGCAGCTCCTGCTCCTGGCCCTGAGCGGCCTGATTGTTGTCTTCTGCCATCTTGTGTATTCCTCAAGCTGCATTGGCGACGACCGGGAGGCCGTCGTTCATTTCTTGACTACCGGCAGGTTGTCGGCCTGCCACTGTGCCATGCCGCCCTTGAGCTTGGTGGCCCGGGTGAACCCGGCCTTGCTCAGCTTGGCGACCACGGCGCCGGCCGACTGGCCATGGCGGCAGACCACGACGACTGGCTTGTCCTTGAACTTGTCGAGCTCGGTCAGACGATCGTCGAGCCGATTCTGGGGGATGTTGCGGGCCCCGGCGATATGCCCGGCCTTGAACTCCTTGGACTCGCGGATATCGACGATGATGCCGTCATCGCGATTGACGAGCGAGGTGGCCTCACTGGTGCTGACACCGTGATTGCCGGTCATGAATTCGTAGGCCAGCCAGGCGATGAGCACCACGACGAAGGCGCCCACCAGCAGCGGATGATTCTGCACGAATTCGAACAACTGATCGATCATGGTCCGGATAACTCTGCTGGGAAATCGGGGTTGGAAATCGGTGCACCGCACCACCCGAGAATCGGGCGGGCGCCCAGTATACACAAGCCGCCTTGCGGCGTCCGTGGCCGAGCAGGCAATCACCGCTGGCTCCGACGAGGGTGCCGGGGGCAGGTTGAAGAGGGGTCCTGCGCCATGGATGGCGTAGGTAGCGCCCAAGGAGGGGTTCACAGCGCCCCTCGCAAACCTGCCGACGGATCAGCCCGAGTCATGTCGCAGCTATCTGCAATAGCCCTGCGTGGCCGGGCCGCGACTGTGACGGCCCCTGCCGCGCTGCGGTATGATGCCATCCGGAGACGTGAGTCGCGAGGACCCGGCGCGCCGACGGCCCGCCGGGAGTCGCCATCACCAACGACGAGGCCCCTTCATGTCAGATGCCACGGTTACCCGGCCGCGCCCGGTCGCGCTGATCATCCTCGATGGCTACGGCCACAACGA
>Ga0209300_1000142_pt1 | contig 45245 bp, 37 predicted proteins | sample Shrwel_input2_RT_FD_187535 | JGI IMG/M metagenome (GOLD analysis project Ga0209300, IMG submission 187535) | Subsurface microbial communities from deep shales in Ohio, USA - Utica-3 well 1 S input2 RT (SPAdes) (version 2) ... | reverse complement strand
ACCCGGCGCGCCGACGGCCCGCCGGGAGTCGCCATCACCAACGACGAGGCCCCTTCATGTCAGATGCCACGGTTACCCGGCCGCGCCCGGTCGCGCTGATCATCCTCGATGGCTACGGCCACAACGAATCGCCCGAGAACAACGCCATCCTGGCCGCCGACACCCCGGTCATGGACGGCCTGAAACAGCGTTACCCGCATGCGCTGGTGCATACCGACGGTCGCTTCGTGGGGCTGCCCGACGGCCAGATGGGCAACTCCGAGGTCGGGCACATGAACCTCGGTGCCGGCCGCGTCGTCTACCAGGACTTCACCCGCATCACCAAGGCCATCGCCGACGAGGAGCTGGGCAATATCGCCGCCCTGACCACGCCGATCGACGCCGCCGTCGCGGCCGGCAAGGCGGTGCACCTGCTCGGCCTGCTCTCGCCCGGCGGCGTGCACAGCCACGAGGATCATATCCTGGCCATGGCCGAGCTGGCCGCCCGGCGCGGCGCCCAGCGCATCTATCTCCACGCCTTCCTCGACGGCCGCGACACCCCGCCCAGGAGCGCCCGGGCCTCCCTCGAGCGCGCCGACGCCCGGCTCGCCGAGCTGGTCGGCGCCGGCAACGGCTTCGTCGCCTCGCTGATCGGCCGCTACTACGCCATGGACCGCGACAACCGCTGGGACCGCGTCGAGCAGGCCTATCGGCTGATTACCGAGGGCGTCGGCGAGCACGTCGCCGAATCCGCCGAGGCGGGGCTCGATGCCGCCTATGCCCGCGATGAAACCGACGAATTCGTCACCGCCACCAGCGTGCGCCCCGCGGGCGAGGCGATCGCCATGGCCGACGGCGACGCGGCGATCTTCATGAACTTTCGTGCCGACCGGGCCCGCGAGCTGACCCGCGCCTTCGCCGAGGACGACTTCACCGGCTTCACCCGTCAGGCACGCCCCAGGCTCGCCGGCGACGGCCTGGTGATGCTCACCGAGTATGCCGCCGACATTCCGGCGAGCTGCGCCTTCCCCCCCGCGGATCTGGTCAACACCCTGGGCGAGGTGGTCGCCGAGCGTGGCATGACGCAGCTGCGTATCGCCGAGACCGAGAAGTACGCCCACGTGACCTTCTTCTTCTCCGGCGGCCGCGAAGCTGAGTACGCGGGCGAGACCCGCGAGCTGATTCCCTCGCCGCAGGACGTCAAGACCTACGACGAGAAGCCGGAGATGAGCGCCGTCGAGGTCACCGACAAGCTCGTGGCGGCGATCGAGTCCGGCGCCTACGACCTGATCGTCTGCAACTACGCCAACGGCGACATGGTCGGCCACACCGGCGATTTCGCGGCCGCCGTGAAGGCCATCGAGACGGTCGATGCCTGCATCGGGCGCGTGGTCGACGCGCTCGAGCGCGTCGGCGGCGAGTGCCTGATCACCGCCGACCACGGCAACGCCGAGCAGATGGTCCACCCCGAGACCGGCGCGCCACAGACCGCCCACACCACCTTCGAGGTGCCGCTGCTCTACGTCACGCCACGCCACGCCCGGCTCGCCGAGGACGGCCGGCTGTGCGACATCGCCCCGACCCTGCTGACGATGATGGGCGAGGCGGTACCCGGCGAGATGACCGGCAACGTGCTGGTCAGCTACCCCTGATCGCCGCGTGAGCCACGGCGTCCCGCATGGCCGGCGCCTGCGCGGCGTGGCGGCCGTCCTGCTGGCGGGCTGGGCGGCACTGGCCGTCGCCCAGGACGACGAGCAGGCGGCGACCCGGGCCCGGGTCGACCGCCTCGGCCAGGCGTTGCAGGCGCTCGACGCCCGCCTGGCCGATTCCCGTCAGGCCCGCGACGCGGCCACCCGCCAGCTCGAGCAGGTCGAGTCGGCGCTGACCGCGGTCCACCAGCGCCTGGACTCGCTGCGCCGGACCCGGGCACAGCTCGATGACGAGATCCACGACCTCGAGGCTCAGCGCCGCCAGCTCCGGGGCCGGCGCCGGGCCCAGCGCGAGGCGCTGGCCGGTCAGTTGCGCGCACTCTACCGGCTGGGCGAGGCGCCGCAGCTCAAGCTGCTGCTCAACCAGGACGACCCGGCCCGGCTGGACCGCCTGCAGACCTACCTCAACCACCTGAGCCGGGCACGCACCCGGCGCCTCGACGCCATCGCCGCGCTGGACGACCAGCTTGCCGAGTCCGGCGAGCGTCTCGCCCGGCGCCGCCAGCGACTGACGGCCACGCAACAGGCGCTGGAGGTGCAGCGACGCACCCTCGACCAGCGCCAGACCGAACGCGAGCGATTGGTCGCCAGACTCGACGCCCGGGTCGAGGACGACCAGAGCCGGCGCCGCCGGCTGGCCGAGGCCCAGGATGCGGCGGAAAAGCGTCTCGCCGAGATTCGCGAGCGACTCAAGCGTCTCAAGCAGTCCCCGCCATCCACCGCCATCGAGCGCACGCGTGGCGATCTGCCCTGGCCGGTGAGCGGCCGGGTCATCGCGGGCTTCGGCGATGGCGATGGCGTCGACCGCAACGGCCTGCTGATCGCCGCCCCGGCGGGTACCGAGGTGCAGGCCGTGCATGCTGGCCGGGTAGTGTTCGCCGACTGGATGCGCGGCTACGGCAACCTGCTGATCATCGACCACGGCGACGACGTGATGACCCTCTACGCGCACCTGCAGACCATCGCCGTGCCGGTCGGCGCCCGTGTCACCGACGATCAGATGGTGGCCCGCGTCGGCAACACCGGCGGGCGGTCGCGGGCCGCGCTGTACTTCGAGGTACGCCGGGGCGGCGAGCCCATCGACCCGAAGCGCTGGATCCGCCGGCGTTGACAACCCGGGGCCACGGCCGCCACATCTCGAGAGGCGCCGGGGACAGGTCAGAGAGGGGGTCCTCGGCCAGGGATGGCCGAGGTAGCGCCCAGGGAAGGGTTCACAGCGCCCCCTCGTCGGCCTGTCGCCGGATCAGCCGCGAGCGAATCCCGGCCACCGGCCGGCCGGCCGCGTCGCGGGCTGGCCGCGGCCCCACCGCTGACGCTATGCTGTGGGCTCGTTCGTCGCGTCCCGGAGTCCGCATGCGCGCTTCCCGTTTCCGCTGGCTGCTGCCGGCCCTGTTCCTCGGCGTCACCAGTCTGACCCTCCCCGCCCACGCCGCACCGCAACCCGCCACAGGCGGCGACGACGCCCTGCCGGTGGCCGACATCCAGACCTTCGCCGAGGTCTTCGAGCGCATCAAGCGCGCCTATGTCGAGAAGGTCGACGACGCCACGCTGCTGCGCAACGCCATGCGCGGCATGCTCGGCCAGCTCGACCCGCATTCCGCCTATCTCGACAAGCAGGACTTCGAGGCGCTGCGCGAAACCACCGAAGGCCAGTTCGGCGGCGTCGGCATCGAGGTGGGCATGCAGGACGGCCAGTTGACGGTGATCGCACCGATCGACGACACCCCCGCGGCGCGCGCGGGCCTCCAGCCGCAGGACACCATCCTGCGCATCGACGACACGCCCACCGATCGCCTGTCGTTGCAGGAGGCGGTCAACCTCATGCGCGGCGAGGCCGGCACCTCGATCACCCTGACCATCCTGCGCCAGGGCGAGAGCACGCCCCGCACCCTGACTCTCAAGCGCCAGATCATCCAGACCGACAGCGTCAAGCACGAGTGGCTGGAGCCGGGCTACGGCTACCTGCGCATCAGCCAGTTCCAGAGCCGCACCGCCGATCAGGTCGATGCGGCGCTCGACGACCTGACCGCCAAGGGCGCGCTCAAGGGGCTGGTGCTGGACCTGCGTAACAACCCCGGCGGGGTGCTGGACAGCGCCGTGGACGTGGCCGACGCCTTCCTCGACCACGGACTGATCGTCTACACCGAGGGGCGTCTGCCGGACAGCAACCTGCGCTTCTCGGCCAAGCCGGGCACCCGCGCCGACGGCGTGCCGATGGTGGTGCTGATCAACGGCGGCAGCGCCTCCGCCGCCGAGATCCTCGCCGGCGCCCTGCAGGATCGCCACCGTGCGGTCATCATGGGCACCCAGAGCTTCGGCAAGGGCTCGGTACAGCAGGTCATGCCGCTGGGCAACGGCGACGGCCTGAAACTGACCACGGCGCTCTACTACACGCCCAGCGGCCGCTCGATCCAGGCTCAGGGCATCACCCCGGACATCGAGGTGCGGCGCGGCCATCTCGAAATCGCCAAGGACAGCGGCCTTGCCATCAGCGAGTCCGACCTGGCCGGGCGTCTCGCCAACCCCAACGGCGGCGCCGGGAAGGCCGCATCCGGCGACCGCGCCCCGCTGCAGGACTACCAGCTCGGCGAGGCGCTCAACCTGCTCAAGGCACTCAACGTGCTCGGTGATGCGGCGGTCATTCCCCGCCCACCGGCGGACGCCACGGCGACCGCCGGCGACCCGCAACGCCCCTAACGGCAGGTCCGGGGCAGGCGCCCCCGCTCGCCCACCGCCTGGCGCATCATCAGCCGCTTGAGCGGCGTCAGGCGGTCGACGCCCGACAGTCCCAGGTTGCGCGCCAGCCGCAACGCCGGGTGGCCGGCGCCGAACAGCCAGCGGAAGGCGTCCATCAGCGCCAGCATCGCGGCATTGTCGCCACGACGGCGTCGCGCATAGCGGGCGAGGATGCGCACGTCGCCCGGCGCGACGCCCCGGCGGCGGGCCTCGATGAGTTCCTCGGCCAGCACGGCCGCATCCATGAAGCCCAGGTTCACCCCCTGACCGGCCAGCGGGTGGAGGCTGTGCGCGGCATCGCCGACCAGCGCCAGTCCCGGCTCCACGTAATGCTCGGCATGGCGCTGCACCAGCGGAAAACGATGCACCTCGCCGACCACCTCCACCGAGCCCAGCGAGGCGCCGAAGGCCTGGCGCAGCGCGTCGCCCAGCTCGGTCGGCGGCAAGGCCGCCAGTCGCTCGGCCTCCGCCGGGGTGGTCGACCAGACGATCGAACAGTAATGGGGCGTGTCGTCCAGCGTCAGCGGCAGGAAGGCCAGCGGCCCGGTGGCCAGGAACACCTGCCGGGCGACGCCGCCATGCGGGCGGGCGGTACGCACGGTAGTGACCAGCGCCGCCTGCCCGGTATCCCGGCTGGTCATGGCAATGCCGGCCAGCTCGCGCAGCTGGGAGCGGGCGCCGTCGGCGGCCACCACCAGCGGCGCCCACAGACGCCGCCCGTCCTCGAGCACCAGCCGCCGCCCGCGAGCGGGCGTCTGCAGGGCACTCAGCCGGACCCCGTAGTGACAGCGAACACTCGGCAGCTCGGCCAGGCGCCGCTCGAGCGCGGCCAGCAGCACCTCGTTCTCGACGATATGCCCCAGTACCGACACTCCCGCCTCATCGGCGTGAAAACGGATCTCGCCGCTACCCTCACCGTCCCAGACCTGCATGCCCCGGTACGGGGTCACCCGGCGCTCGGCAGCCCAGCGCCAGACGCCCAGATGGGTCAGCAAGCGCTCGCTGACCGGGGTGATCGCACTGACTCGTGCCGCGGCCTCGCCCCGCCCGGCCGCCTCGGCGTCCAGCGCCGCCGGCCGGGCATCGAGCATGTCCACCGTCATGCCGGCCTCGCCCAGCAGCGCCGCCAGGGTGGCGCCGACCAGGCCGCCACCGACGATGATCACGTCCGCGTCATTCGTTTCCGTCTGTGTCATTTCCGCTCGATCCTTGTGTGGTTGCCCGGCATCGCTAGCGCTCGACGCCCATCGCCCGGCGCGCCAGCGTGCGCCGCAGCGGGCCGACCAGGTTGAGCCCGACCAGCCCGGCGGCCCGGGCGTGCGACAGCAATGGGTGGTCGATGCCGAACAGCCGGATCAGCCCGTCGCTGAAGCGGATCACGTTGTGCCGGTCCGCGGCGCGGCGCGCCTCGAAATCCTGCATCACCGCCATGTCGCCGGGCGCGAGGCCGTCGGCCAGCCCCTGCTCGAGGGCGCCGACCAGATCCATCACGCCGCGCAGGGCCAGATTGAAGCCCTGGCCGGCCACCGGATGCAGGGCATGGGCCGCATTGCCGAGCACCGCCAGCCCTGGGCGCACCGGTTCGCGGGCGGTGACCAGCGACAGCGGATACACATGCCGCCGGCCGACCCGGGTGAAGCGCCCGGCGCGCTCGCCGAAGGCCTTCTGCAAGCGTGCCAGGAAGTCGCCGTCGGACAGCGCCAGCGTAGCCTTCTCGGCGCCCTGTTCGTGGGTCCACACCAGCTCCATGCGCCGACCCGGCATGGGCAACAGCGCCAGCGGGCCATCCGGTGTGAAACGCTCGTAGGCAATGCCGCGATGCGGCCGGCTGACCTCCAGCGTGGCGATCAGCGCGCTCTGCTCGTAGGGCGTGGCGTCACTGTCGATTCCCAACCGCTCCTTGAGCCCGGAGCGGCCGCCATCGGCCAGCACCGTCAGCCCGGCATCCAGCGTATGGCCGTCCGAGAGCGTCAGGCGATGCCCGCCATCGCGCGGGGCCAGCGACTCGACCGTCGCCGGGCAGTGCCAGTGCAGCGGCAGTTCGCCCAGGCGCTCGTGCAGCACCCGGCCCAGCCAGGCATTGGGCAGCACGTAGCCCAGCGCCTCGACGCCCATCTCGGCCGCGCTCAGGCGCACGGCGCCCAGCCGTCCGCGCTCGCTGACGTGGATGGTGTCGATGGCGGTGGCCTCGCGGGCCAGGGCCGGCCATAGATCGAGCGCCGCGAAGTGGCGACGCGACCCCTGGGCGATGGCGCTCGCCCGGGCATCGAAACTCGGCTGGTAATCCGCCGTGCGCGACTCGCCGAGCGGGGCCGCCTCGATCACCGCGACGCGCAGCCCCGCCCGCCGGATCAGCGGCGCCAGGGCGCAGCCCAGGCTGGCGCCGACCAGGCCGCCGCCGACAATGGCGATATCCACCGACTCACTGGCCATCCCACCTCCCGGGTGTAACTGTTGATACGAAATTACGATTATTACGTATTGCGCAAGCCAGGCACCATCATGCCGGTCAATTATTGACCATTAGGGCCTCGATTTCCGCCACCCGCTTGGGCACGTCGGCCGTCAGCACCTCGTGCCCCGAGGCCGTGACCGCCACGTCATCCTCGATGCGGATGCCGATGCCGCGCAGGGCCGCGGGGATATCCTCGTCCGCGGGAAGGTAGAGGCCCGGCTCCACGGTCAGCACCATGCCCGGCGCCAGTGGGCGGGGCTCACCGTCAACGCGGTAGTCGCCGACGTCATGCACATCCAGCCCCAGCCAGTGCGAGGTGGAGTGCAGATAGAAGCGGCGATAGCTGCCGTCCTCGATGCGGGCCTCGAGATCACCCGTCAGCAGCCCCAGCTCGATCAGCCCGCGGGTCAGATCGCGCACCACGCCCTGGTGAATCTCGACCAGCGTCGCCCCCGGGCGCACCGCGGCCACGGCGCGCTCCTGAGCGGCCAGCACCACCTCGTAGACGGCGCGCTGGGCGTCGCTGAAGCGCCCCGAGACCGGGAAGGTGCGAGTGATGTCGCCGGCGTAGCCCTCGAACTCGGCCCCCGCGTCGATCAGTACCAGCGTGTCCGCGGCCAGCTGCGCGGCGTTCTCGACATAGTGCAGCACACAGGCGTTGGCACCGCCGCCGACGATGGTGCCGTAGGCCGGCCCGGCGGCGCCCTGCCACAGGAACTCGTGCTCGAGCTCGGCCTGCAGCTGGTACTCGTGGCGGCCGGGGCGCGCCGCCTGCATGGCGCGGACGTGGGCCCGGGCGGAAATGCGTGCGGCATGGTGCATCAGGGCCAGCTCGGCATCGCTCTTGATCAGCCGCTGCTCGTGGAGCCGAACCGAGATGTCTTCCAGCGCCCGCGGCGCCACGGCGCCACGCCGCGCGCGGGCCTTGAGGGCGCGGCGCACGTCCTCGGCCAGGGCCACGGCCTCCGGGTCGTCGAGGGGCAGGTAGAGGGTTTCGCGTCCGTCGAGCAGGGCCTCGAGGCGCTCTTCGCGCTCGGCATTGGCGAACGCCTGGTCGACGCCGAAGCGCTGCGTGGCGGCCTCGGCGCCGATGCGGATGCCGGTCCAGGCCTCCTGGGCCGGATCCTTGTCGAGACAGAACAGCACGCTCTCGCCCTCGGCACGGCCGGGCAGCAGCACCAGCAGGGCGTCCGGCTCGGGAAAGCCGGTCAGGTAGTGGAAGTCGCTGTTCTGGCGGAAGGGATACTCGCTGTCGTTGCTGCGCGTGACCAGCGCGGCCGCCGGCAGCAGCACGGCGCTCGCGGCGGGCAGCCCGCGCATCAGCGCCTCGCGGCGGGCGCGGTATTCGTCGGGCCCGATGGCGCACGGGCGGGCGAGGGGTTCGGGGGCCATGATCGCTCCTGGACAGGAATGGGCGGCGTGAGGGGGCTCAGTTCGACGGCGTCGTGTCGTCGCTCGGCTCGGCCTGCTCGACCTGCGGCTTGCCGGGGTGCTGCTCGGTGTAGAGCAGCATCGCCGCCATGCGCGCATGCTCGGTCAGGGTGAACAGGTCGTTCTCGTTTTCGGGCGTGTCGTCGATCGCCAGCTCGTCGAGGTTGGCCAGGGTTTCCAGGTCCTCGATCGCCTCGCGCAGGTTGGGCGACCAGGCATCGCGCGCCTCGGCCCCGACCTCGCCGACCACCTCGAGAAAGCCCAGGGTCCATTCGCGCAGCCCACGGGCCCGCTCGGCCAGCGAGAACAGCTCGTCCGGCAGCAGGGGCTCGTAGTTGAGCGACGCGGCGGACAGCGCATCGAGTGCCTGGCGCCGCCAGGCCAGCAGCACCTCGGCGTCGTCGCGGTCGCGGGGCTGCTCGACCCCCATCGCCTGGCACACCGTCTCGAGCCAGGCGTCGGCGGACAGGTCGTGAAGCGCCAGCGCGGCGGCCAGGCGACCATCCAGGAAGGCCGGTGACTGCAGGCTGCCGTGGGCGAGGAAGACATCGGCCACGGTGGAAAAGTCGAGTTGCTCGTTGATGATGGACATGCCGGTCTCCCGTGATTGGCGAGAGGCGGCGCGGCACGCCTTCCCGGCGCGTTGACCCGCTATCGGCGCCTCTCTATAGTGCTCGAACCGTTTCATCTTATCGCACGGGCCAGGGCTTGGCCCCTCCAGGAGACTGGCATGAGCGACGACAACCGGTCGACCGTCGAGATCACCCTGCTGGGACGCAGTTTCGTGATTGCCTGTCCTCCCGACCAGGAAGCCGGGCTGCAGCGCGCGGCGCGCTATCTCGACCGTGCCCTGCAGGGCGTTCAGGCCCATAGCCCGACGATGGCCACCGAGAAGGTCGCGCTGATGGCGGCCCTCAACATCAGCCACGAACTGCTCCAGGCGCGCGACGAGAACCAGGCCCGCGAGGCGCAGCTGGAACGTCTCGACCAGCGCCTGGCCCGCGCCCTGGGCGACGCCGCCCCCTCGTCGTGACACTCGCCGGGACACTCGCCGCAAAAACAGCCCTTTGGCCGGCAGCGTGGCTCTGATAGGATGAAGAGGTTCCCTGGTGTGTACGCCAGTCGTTGACGTCCCTCGAGCCTATGCGCAGTACCCAGGGGGCCAAATGCTAGACAGGCCCGTGTGCATGTCCGTGCGACGGAAAGCCTGACGGTCTGTCTGCGGCCACCCACCTTGAACCTATGGGTTCAAGGGCCAGAACGACAGCGGCACTCCGGGGAACTCCACTGAACACCTGCCGCCGATGGAATCCCGTGACCGAGCCTGTGACCCGTGACGCCCAGCGCCGCGCCCTTCGACGCACCCTGCGTCAGCGCCGTCGCGCCCTGAGCCCGCGCCAGCAGCGCCAGGCCTCCGAGGCCCTGTGTCGACGCCTGCGCCGCCTGCCGGAAGTGCAGCGGGCCCGGCGCGTCGCCCTCTACCTGCCCAACGACGCCGAGATCGATGCCACGCCACTGATCGGCTGGCTGCGCCGCCGGGGCGTCCGCGTCTACCTGCCGGTGCTGCGCCCCCTGGCCGAGAATCGCCTGTGGTTCGTTCACTACCATGCCGGCACGCCGATGGTGAACAACCGCTTCGGCATCCGCGAGCCCGACACCCGCCATGGCGCCCACCACGCGCGTCAGCTGCCGCCCTGGGCGCTGGACCTGGTGCTGATGCCGCTGGTCGGCTTCGACGATCACGGCAACCGCCTGGGCATGGGCGGCGGCTTCTACGATCGCAGTTTCGCCTTCACGCGCCGGCGCCGCCCGCGACCGCGACTGATCGGCGTGGCCCATGACTGCCAGCGCGTCGACGAACTGCCCGTGGCCGGCTGGGACATCCCCCTCGACGCCATCGTCAGCGACCGCCGAGCGGTGCGCCCCAGGCCCTGATCCGGCTCGACTCTGCCCGAAACGACACCGCCGCCATGGCAGGACCACGGCGGCGGTGTCGTGTGACGGGAAGGTGACGCTCAGGTACCGATCAGCGTCTGTGCATAGCCGGTGGCCACCACCCCGAAACCGAAAATGAGTACCAATGCCATGACCAGGTCAGGCTTGCGCTTCATGACCGCTCCCCAGGTTGTCGTGTTAACAGCTTATTGTTGAATGGTGCGCACGACTATAGGACTGAGCCATAAGGATGACAAGCTCTTCTCATTCCAGGAGGTCGGGGAACCCCGCAAGAGGCGGGGTTTTTGACGTAAGCAAGCACACACACCGGAGAAATGGCCCCGCCTTTAAGCGCTATTCCATGAATAGCCGGTAGGCCACGTTGTCGGTTTCCTTCCAGAAGCGATAGCCGATGCGCTCGAAATGCTCCTCGACGTGCGCCCGATCGCCATTGGGCACCTGCATGCCCACCAGCACGCGCCCGTAGGCGGCACCGTGGTTGCGGTAGTGGAACAGCGAGATGTTCCAGTCGGCCGGCAGGTGGGTCAGGAAGTTCATCAGCGCGCCGGGGCGCTCGGGGAACTCGAAACGGTAGACCTCCTCGGCGAAGTGCTCCTTGGGACGTCCGCCGCCGAGATGGCGGATGTGCAGCTTGGCCAGCTCGTTGTCGGTGAGATCCTCGACCGGGTAGCCGGCATCGCGCAGCTTGCGGATCACCTCGGCCCGGTCGTCGCCACCCGGCTTGACCTGCACGCCGACGAAGATATGCGCATGCTCGAGATCGGCGTAGCGGTAGTTGAACTCGGTGACCATGCGCTTGCCGATGATGCGGCAGAACTTCTTGAAGCTGCCCGGCCGCTCGGGAATGGTCACCGCCAGGATCGCCTCGCGTTGCTCGCCGAGCTCGGTGCGCTCGGCGATGTGCTGCAGGCGGTCGAAGTTGGTATTGGCCCCGGAGTTGATGCAGACCAGCGTCTCGCCGGAGGCGCCGGTCTGCTGGATGTACTTCTTGAGCCCGGCCAGCGACAGCGCCCCGGAAGTCTCGGACACGGCGCGGGTGTCCTCGAAGATGTCCTTGACCGCGGCGCACATCTCGTCGGTATTGACGGTGATCACCTCATCGACCAGCCCGCGCAGGATGGCGAAGGGCGCCTCGCCGATCTGGGCGACCGCGACCCCCTCGGCGAACACCCCGACCTGATCGAGCACCACGCGCTCGCCGGCCTCCAGGGCGGCCTTGAGGCAGGCGCTGTCCTCGGACTCGACGCCGATCACCTTGACCTCGGGGCGCAGGTACTTGACGTAGGCGGCGATGCCGGCGATCAGGCCGCCGCCACCCACCGGCACGAAGATCGCATCCAGGCGCCCGGCGTTCTGGCGCAGGATCTCCATGCCCACCGTGCCCTGGCCGGCGATCACGTCGATGTCGTCGAAGGGCGGGATGTAGGTGTAGCCGTGCTCGGCGATCAGCGTCTGGGCGTGTTCCTGCGCCTCGCTGAAGGCATCGCCCTTGAGCACCACCTTGGCGCCGCGGGCGCGCACCGCCTGGACCTTGATCTCCGGGGTGATGCGCGGCATCACGATCACCGCCTTCACGCCCAGCTGCTTGGCCGCCAGTGCCAGCCCCTGGGCGTGGTTGCCGGCGGAGGCGGCGATCACGCCCTTGGCCTTCTGCGCGTCACTGAGCAGGGCCATCTTGTTGTAGGCGCCGCGCACCTTGAAGGAGAAGACCGGCTGCAGATCCTCGCGCTTGATCAGAATCTGGTTGTCGAGACGGCGGGACAGGAAGGGAGCGGGAGAGAGGGGGGTTTCGCGGGCCGCCTCGTAAACGCGGGCCTGGAGTATCTTCTTGACGGTGTCTTCGAGCATCCTGGTTTCCTGAGAATCGCGCGTCGCGTGGGCCTTGCACCCGGAATGGTGAACATCTATTGGTAGCAGACTAAAGGGGAACTCGTCCAGTTGGCAGCGCCGGCCGTGCCATCCACAGCCGCCGACGGCTCGCCTATAATGGCGCCGCCATCCACCAACGAGCGCCATCATGACCCAGGACGAACTCAAGCAGGCCGTCGCCGACGCCGCCATCGACGAGATCCGCCCGCTGCTCGCCGCCGACACGGTGATCGGTGTCGGCACCGGCTCCACCGCCAACCGCTTCATCGACGCGCTGGCCCGCCTCAAGCACGAATTCCGCGGCGCGGTGGCCAGTTCCGAGGCCACCGCCGAGCGCCTGCGCGGCCACGGCATCGAGGTCTTCGAGCTCAATCATGCCGGGCCGCTGCCCGTCTACGTCGACGGCGCCGACGAGATCAACGCACGCCTGGAGATGATCAAGGGCGGCGGCGCGGCGCTGACCCGCGAGAAGATCGTTGCCGCCTGCGCCGAGCGCTTCGTGTGCATCGCCGATGCCTCCAAGCGGGTCGAGGTGCTGGGCGGCTTCCCGCTGCCCATCGAGGTGATTCCGATGGCCCGCTCCTGCGTGGCCCGGGAACTGGTCAAGCTGGGCATGACGCCGGTCTATCGCGACGGCGTGGTCACCGACAACGGCAACCAGATCCTCGACTGCTACGACGCCCTGTTCGAGGATCCCGCACGGACCGAAGCCGAACTCAACAACCTGGTCGGCGTGGTCACCAACGGGCTGTTCGCGCGGCGTGCCGCGGATGTGCTGCTGCTGGGTACCGCGCAGGGGGTGGAGCGCTACACGCGCTGAGTCTCGCCTTCATCCCCGGCGGGGCCGCGCCCCGCCAGCGCCTGATCGAAGCGAGCACTCACTTCATCCAGTGTCTTCGCCAGGGCGCCACGGTTGGCATCCACCACCGCCCGGCCGGCCTCGCCCAGACGGCGGCGTGCCGTCTCATCGTCGAACAGCGCAAGCAACGCCCCGGCCAGTGCCTCGGCATCGGTGACCTCGCGCCGTGCCCGAGCCTCGGCCAGCGTCGCGGCGATCTCGCGCAGATTGTCCAGATGGGGGCCACTGATCACCGGCGTGCCCACCGCCGCCGGCTCGAGCAGGTTGTGCCCGCCCACCGGCACCAGCGAACCGCCGACGAAGGCCGCGTCGGCGGCGGCGTAGAAGTGCATCAGCTCGCCCATGGTGTCGCCGAGCAGCACGCGGGTCTCGGCGTCGGGCACCTCACCGCATGAGCGACGCGCCACCCGCTCGCCCCGCGCCCGGCACAGCTCGGCCACCGCCTCGAAGCGCTGGGGGTGGCGGGGCACCAGCACCAGCAGCGCCTCGGGATAGCGCCGGCAGACGCGGGCATGCGCCGCCAGCACGGCCTCTTCTTCCCCGGGGTGCGTCGAGCCCGCCACCCATACGAGGCGTCTGCCCCAGGCGGTTCGCAAGCGCTCACTTTCCTCGTGCAGGCGCGCATCGACCTGCAGGTCGAACTTGAGGGCGCCGGTCACCTCGACGCGCGCCTCGGGACAGCCCAGCGCCCGGAAGCGCTCGGCATCGGCCGCTGCCTTGGCGCCGATCCAGTCGACGTGACGCAGCATGTCGCGACTCAGCGTGGCGAAGCGCCGATAGGTGCGAAAGGCGCCGTCGCTGAGCCGGCCGTTGGCGATCAGCACCGGCACCCCGTGCCGGGCGCAGGCCCCGATCAGGTTAGGCCACAGCTCGGTCTCGGCGATGATCGCCAGGGTCGGCGCCAGCCGCGCGATGAAGCGCCGCGTGGCGCCGGGGAAGTCCAGCGGCAGAAAGTGATGACTCACTTCGTTGCCGAACAGCGATTCGACACGCGCCGCCCCGGTCGCCGTCATGGTGGTGACGACCAGTTCGGCCTCGGGGTGGCGCTTCAACAGCCCCCGGATCAGGGGGGCGGCGGTGACCACCTCGCCCACCGAGGCGGCATGCACCCACAGCCGCGGCCCGGCCGGGCGCGCCGGGATCAGGCCGAGCCGCTCGCCCCGCGGGCGAGTGGGCACCGACTCACGCCAGACCCGCCGCCAGATCAGGGGCGAGGCCAGATACAGGGCGCCGTCGTAGGCGGCGCGGACCCAGTCGGCACGGCGCACGGCTCAGCGCTCGCGATCGAGGATGGTGCCGATCATGGCGGTGGTCGAGACGCCGTCCTCGAAGCCCAGCACACGCACCTCGCCGCCGTTGGCGATGACCGCCTCGCCCCCGGCGATCTCGTCGGGGCGATAGTCGCCGCCCTTGACCAGCACATCGGGCAGCACCTCGCCGATCAGCGCGGCCGGGGTGTCCTCGCCGAAGGGCACCACCCAGTCGACCGCCTGCAGCCCGGCCAGCACCTGCATGCGCCGCTCGAGCGGGTTGATCGGCCGGCGCGGCCCCTTGAGGCGTGCCACGGAGGCGTCGTCGTTGACCGCCACGATCAGCCGGTCGCCGAGCGCACGGGCCTGCTCGAGATAGGCGACATGCCCGGCATGCAGGATATCGAAGCAGCCGTTGGTCATGACCACCCGCTCGCCGCGGGCCTGGGCGGCGCGCACTGCCTCGCGCAGCGCCGCGGGCTGGATGGCCCCGAACTCGGCGAGCTTGTCGCCGTGCAGGGCGGTGTAGAGTTCGGCGATCGACAGCGTCGCGGTGCCCGGCTTGGCCACCACCAGCCCGGCGGCCAGGTTGGCCAGCGTCATCGCCTCGGGGAAGGCGTGGCCGGCGGCCAGCGCCAGACCCAGCACGCCGATCACGGTATCGCCGGCACCGGTGACGTCGAAGACCCCGCGCGCCCGGGTGGGCAGGTGGAGCGGCGCGTGATCGCCACGGATCAGGGTCATGCCCTTCTCGCTGCGGGTAATCAGCAGCGCCTCGAGCTCGAGCTCGGCACGCAGCCGCTCGCCCTTCTCGGCCAGCTCGGTCTCGTCACGGCAGGGGCCGACGACCGCCTCGAACTCGCCGAGGTTGGGGGTGATCACGCTGGCGCCGCGGTAGCGACGGAAGTCGCGCCCCTTGGGGTCGACCAGCACGCGCTTGCCGGCGGCCCGGACCATGCTGATCAGCGCCTCGACGCGTCCCAGCGTGCCCTTGCCGTAGTCGGAGAGGATGACCAGATCGGTGTCCGCCAGCGCCGCTTCGACGCGGGCCAGCAGCTCCGTGGTGTCGATTTCGGCCAGGGATTCCTCGAAATCCAGGCGGATCAGTTGCTGGTTGCGGCTCATCACCCGCAGCTTGGTAATGGTGGGAATCTCGGCGCTGTGCTGGAAGTGAGCCTTCACATCGCATGTGTCGAGGCAGCGCGTCAACAGGCGGGCGTTGTCATCGTCGCCGACCAGGCCGGCCAGCGCCGCATGCCCCCCCAGCGAGGCGATGTTGAGGGCCACGTTGGCCGCGCCGCCGGGGCGATCCTCGGCCTCGCCGACCCGCACCACCGGCACCGGCGCTTCCGGCGAGATGCGCGAGGTGCCGCCATGCCAGTAGCGGTCGAGCATCACGTCGCCCACCACCAGCAGGCGGGCCTGTTCCAGGGCGGTCAGATCGAGCTTCATCGGGCAACTCCGGCAGCAGGGTCGGCGGACGTCAGCAGCGCATCGATGCGTGCCGTCACGTCCTCGGTACGGATCAGGGCCATGGCATCGGGGTGGCGCACCCGCTGCCCCCAGGGGACCGCCTCCGGCGACTTGTGCAGGAAGCTGCGCACGGCATCCGGATAGCGGTTGACCACGGCGTCCCGCCAGCAGTAGGGCGCCGCGCGGTCCGGGTTGGTGGTGGCGTAGAGGCCGACGGTGGGCCGGCCCAGGGCATTGGCCATGTGTACCGGCCCCGAGTCCGGCGCGATCACCAGCCGAGCGTGGTCGATCAGCGCCAGCAGGCCCTTCAGCGAGCTGCCGCCGATGGCGTCGATCACGGCCTCGGCGTCGACCAGGGCGCGGATGCGCTCGCCCATCTCGCGCTCCTGGGCGCTGCCGCCGCCGGTCAGCACGCTCTTGAGGCCATACCGTGACCACAGGTGCTCGATCACGCCGGCGTAGCCCTCGGCCGACCAGTTGCGGAAATTGCGCAGCCGCGGGTTGGCGCAGGGGCTGATCAACGCATAGTCGACTTCGCCGGTGATGCGCCGCGCCTCGCTCCGCGCCTCCTCGGGAATCGGCAGGTCCCAGCGGGGGCGCGTATCCTCGACGCCGAGCAGCCGCGCGAAGTCCATGAACGACTCCAGCACATGGGCCCGGTCGCGCGGCGCGATCTGACGATGCGTGAACCAGTGCTGGGCATCCTTGGCCCGTGCCTTGTCGTACCCCACCCGGACATCGGCCTTGAGCCCCAGCGACAGCACGCTGGCGCGCAGCGCCTGCTGCATGTGCAACAGCACGTCGAAGCGGGTATCGGCGAGCTGGCGCCAGATCGCCCGCATCCCGGCCAGCCCGGTCGACTTGTCGTAGACGACGAACTCGACCCCGGAAAGGCCGGTCAGTAGACTGTGCTCCCCCTTGCCGATGATCCAGGTGATCCGGACATCGGGCCACTGGCGCTGCAGGGCACGCACGGTGGGCACCAGGTTGCAGACATCGCCCAGCGCGGAGAGTCGCAGTATCGCGATATGCGCGGGTCGGGCAGGCAGAGGATGCTTCATGCGGTTGGCAACGTTTCAGATGGGAAAAGATTTCATCTTACATGATGCCGGCATTCTATGGGACGCCGAGCGGCCGCCACAAATCAGCCCGGCCTGGTTCAGCAGCGCCTTCTGGAAGGCGCGCGACGCCATTGTCGGCCAGGCGCCGGGCCGCGGCGCCAGCCTGTTCATCGATGCCACGGCGGTGGGCGTGACCGATGAGACCTGGGTGCTGCGACCGTACCGTCGTGGCGGTCAGGCCGCGCGCTTCAGCGAGGACCACTACCTGTGGAACGGGGCCGAGCGCTCCCGTGCCTTCCGCGAACTGCGCCTGACCGCGACGCTACACGAACGCGGCTTGCCGGTCCCCCGACCGGTAGCGGCCTGGACCCACCGTCACCGCATCAGCTACCGCGCCGCCTTGCTGACGGTAAAGCTTCCCGGCGCCCGTGCCCTGGCCGACTGCCTGGCCGATGCCGACCCGGCGCTGCTCGAGCGCGTCGGCGCTACCATCCGTCGCTTCCATGACGCCGGGCTCGACCATGTCGATCTCAACGCCCGCAACCTGCTGATTACCCCCGACGAGCGCATCTGGCTGATCGACCTCGACCGCTGTCGGCTGCGCCGCCCCGGCGGCTGGCGGCAGCGCAACCTGAAGCGGTTGACTCGATCGATCGAAAAGTTCTCGACGACCGCGGCCGATGACATGGCCGCCGTCGCCAGGGGGTATCGCGCCGCCTCGCCAGCGTGAGGCCGGCCCGGCCATCAGGCGGCGAGGGCGGTGCGGGTCCGGCGCTCGAAGCGCCGCCACTGGCGATTCACCTTGCGGCGTCCCAGGAAGGAGACGTGCGACGCCAGCTTGATGAAATCCCGATCGCCGATGCCATCCACGACGTAGAGATGAAGATCAGGCCCGTCGGCATCCGCGAGGATGTTGCTGATGTGCAGGTCGCTGCTGAAGATGCGGTTGCGAAGCAGGTAGTCGTGCAGTTCCCGGAAGGCCGGCCGCAGCTCGTCCAGCGAGACCTGCCGATGCGCCAGCAGGGCCTCCACGCTGGGCAACGGGTGCTGGCGCGCATCCTGCAGCAGATCGAAGACCAGCCCCGGTCCGCGGTCCGTGGCGACCCAGCCGTGGCAGCGCGGCAGGTGCGACCAGTCGACCCGGCGCCTGGCCAGGGTGCGGAAGTACGCAAAGTCCTTGGCATTCTGGTGCTTCAGGTTCTGCCTGCGATGCGTCACCTTGATGCACAGATCCGTCCTGTCCGGGTGGCGATAACACTCCCTTTCCGTTCCCCGGCCGACGAGCAGGCCATCGTGCAGGGTCAGCTCGCCACGATCTCCTTGCGGCGTCCGGCACATCTCAAGCATAGCGATCCCTCAACGTCAGGACGTGACAGATCACTAAAGCTTAAGGCAACCTTGAGGAAAATGAAAGATAGCAGACTAACAAGAGCAGGCCGAACCGCACCGAAACCGTACCGCCGGCCCGGCGCTCAAGCCAGGGCGGGCCGGCCTCAGGGCAGCAGCTTCTTCATGAAAATGGCCCTGCTTTTCAACGTCTTGCGCCTGGAAAGGCTCCTGGAGCGCGTGACCAGCCACAGCTTGAGGCCATAGCGCCGGGTGCCCAGCCCGTCGATGATCACGGGCCTCCACTGTACCCCGGCATCACGGACCAGCACCTGGTCCCGATTCACGTCGCCGAGACAGACGCCCTCCTCCAGCAGGAAGTCGAACAGTTCGTCGGTCAGGCGCCGGGCCTCGTCCCGGGAAATCGCTCCCTGGTCCAGGGCGTGCGCCAGCGGTACCGATGCCTGGCCGTCATGATCGACGATCCGCTCGAAGACCAGGCCCGGGCCCAGCGTGGTCGACGCCTCACCGTAGAACCTCGGCAGGTAGCGGCCCGTCAGCCCGCGTCGCTCGAGATGACGGAAATAGTAGCGCTCGATGCGGTTCTGCTGCCGGTGCACGACGCCGGGTCGGTTCACCTTGATGCACCTGGCGGCGTCGTGCGGATGGATATAGCACTCGCGCTCGTTGCCCGCACCCAGCCGCAGCCTATCTTCCAGTTCCAGCATCACGACCTCTCACAGCGCGATTCTCCGCAGGATGCGTTCTTCCGCGTCCAGCGAGCAGGCGGTGTTGACGTACACCAGCAGAGGCGCCCTGGACATCAGCATGAGCTCGAAGTACCGATCACGGAACGCGTCGACGGCCTGCGGTGAAAGCTCGCTCTTGCGGCTCATGATGACGTCCGACGGGGCATCGAGCTGCAGGATGGCGCGGGGCGTGGGCATCCATCGCATCTTCCGCTCGACATCGCCGACATACTGCAGCGACCGCCCGGCAAAGCGCGACCCCGAGATGGCCAGATCCAGATAATAGCGGTCGACCAGCAACCGCTTCAGCCAGCGCGCCCGGAACAGCAGCTTCCACCCGGACAACCAGCCGATCCAGAACAGGTACCCGGCATACCGGTCATCCAGCTGATTCTTGGCGATCTCCTCGCCCCCGGCGCGACGCCGCAGGACTCCCAGCAACCCCTTGTAGAGCAGCGACTTCCGGAACACCTTCTTGAAGCGATAATACTGCCACCCGGCAAGACGCCGCTGCAGGAGGCGAATCACCGTCGTCTTTCCCGAGCCGTCCGGCCCCACCAGGGCGATGAATCCGCGTCTCTTGAAGCGCTTGCCCCGGGCCCGGTGCATGGCGTTTTTCAACCTGCGGCCGATGCTCCGCCTTGTCACCTGCATGTCGGCCAGCCGGGCACCGGCCTCGCCGGCCACCTGCTGGATATCCGCGCCGGCCCGGGAAAGCAGGTCACGAACGTCCGGCTCGACACCCTCGAGGCACCGGTAGTACTCGAGCCTCGCCACGACCTCGGGGTTGTCCGGCTGCTTGTGCTTGGTGCCCAGGTGCGACAGGTAGAACAGCGCCTCGAAGGTCGGCGTCAGCCGCCAGACGCCATCCGCCTCGACGCAATGGCCCCTGATGGCCGACCAGGGGATATAGGAAAAGCGGGACAGGGCGGCGTGCCGGATATCCAGCTCGTTCCAGATATCGAAGACCACGGAGGCCTCCGACTCCGTCGACAGCAGCGTCAGCACATGCTTGGTCGGCTTGCTGCGATCCAGCGAGAAACTCACGCCTTCCTGGCTGCAGACTCCCTGAACGATGCGGTAGAAATCGCGGGAGACGCCATCGGGAACGAGCAGGTCGAAGTCCCCCTGATAGATCGCCGGCTCGCGCATCGGCTTCGGGCGTATCAGGATGACGGGCAGCCTGCGATCCCTGCAGCGCTCGAAAATATGCGTGACCACCGCTAACATGAATGTCCTCGTCAATGTCCGACCACCGAAAAGCCGCCTCGTCGCCCAGACGACAGTAAGTCCTGCCAGCGAGCCCCGCCGTCAATGTCGATTTCCCGCTTCAAGAAGTCCCTGAACGCCCGTACACGCCGCTGGGCATCGCGACCCGTCTGGCCGGCCTGGCCGAGGCGCCGGGTTCAATGGCATCTGGACACCGCACGACAGATAAACCTGCCCCGTCGTCATGCCCTGGCGATGGATGCGCAGCCGCAGTCGAACCGCACGCGGGCGATGGGCCAGGAACTGACGACGGCCCGGAGCGAATTGGCAACGATACAGGAAGCGGTTCGCCTGGCGGAACACGACGCCTCCTCGCACGACATCCCCAGACACCTCTGGGTGTTCTGGGAGCAGGGGCTGGCCCGGGCGCCCGAGGTGGTCAGGCTGGGCCTGAGGTCGTGGCAAACCCTGAATCCGGACTATACCATAACCTGTCTCGACGCCGACAGCATCCAGGATTTCGCGGATTTTCGCAGCATTTTCAAGCTTTTGTCGATCGATATCGGGCCGGCTCACCGCTCCGATTTCATCCGCGCCTACTTGCTGGCCCGGTACGGCGGCATCTGGGTCGACAGCACCACCTTCTGCTGGCAGGCGCTGGACGACTGGCTGCCCGCCTATACCGAAAGATCGGGGTTCTTCGTCTTCTCCCAGCCGGACACCCGCAAGGATCGCCAGATCAAGAACTGGTTCATCGCCTCGTCCCGGGGCAACCCGATCACCTGTGCCCTCTTCGAGGAACTGGCCGCCTACAATTTCCGGCAACGCGACACGACACTGGCCGTCGTCAGTCCCGGGAAGTATCGGGATATCGAATTCCCGGGACCGGCAAGCACCGGCCATGGCGTCCTGCAGACGCTGGAGTCGCGGGGGCAGGCGCCCTACTTCTACTTCCACTATCTGTTCAACGAAGCCGTCGCGCACGGCGAGGCCCGCTCACTCTGGCGGTCTCGTGTCAGGGAGGTCGCCCACCACGCCTCCAGCCACGGGGCCATCGACGACGCGTATATTTCCAAGCAATCCTATCGCGGCAAGTATCCCGCCTCGGCGACCTATCGGGAGCGCCGGCGGCGCTTGCTCGAGCGCCTCGACGCGCAGGCGACGGCCCCCACGGCCTGACGCACCGGCACCGTCAGGATCGCACCGCCCGCGCATAGCAGGCGCGGTAGGCGGCCGCCATCTGTCGCGGGCTGAAGGCTTCCGCCCGGCGCCGTCCTCCGGCCGCGAGCGCGTGCCTCAAGGTGGCGTCCTCATGCAGCCGCGCCAGCGCCGCCGCCAGGGCCTCGGCGTCCCCCGCCTCGACCAGCAGGCCGGTTTCCTCATCCGTGATCAGATCGGGAATCCCGCCGGCCCGGGAGGCGACGACGGGCACGCCGCAGGCCATCACGTCCAGCAGCACCGAGCCCAGCCCCTCGTAGCGCGAGGGAAAGGCGAAGACATCGAAACCGGCGATGTAGTCGGCGACGTTGTCCTTGAAGCCCAGCCAGAAGACGTTGCCCTGGTCGCGGGACTCCGCCTGCAGCGCCTCGCCGTCCTCGCCGGCGCCCAGGAACACGAAGGCCATGTCGGGACAGCGCGTCTCGAGCCGGCGCGCCGCGTCGAGCAGCACGCGCTGCCCCTTGTGGCGGTCGACCAGCGCCCCGACATGACCGACGAGAAAACGCCCAGCGAATGCCTCGCGGAAGGCGCGCGTCCCTGCCGGGTCGGGTGCCGGGTCGGAATGGGCACTGGGAATCCGCTCGACCGGCCCCCAGCCACGGGCGATCAGCTGCTCCTGAATGACCCGGGAAATCGCGACCCGACCGGCGGCGTGCCGATAGCTCCAGCGGTTGAGCGGCTTGTCGCCCACCGGGGTGTCCACCCGTCGCGTGATGATGTAGGGCACCCGGCGCAGCCACCCATGCAGCCAGGCCCAGTGGACGGCCTTGGCCTCATGGGCATGCACCACGTCCACCCGCCCGACGGCCCGATGGCCTGCCAGCTGATGATCCGCGGTGACGATCTTCACGCCGCTCGCCGCGGCCAGCCGGTCGCGCAGCGGCGAGTCCCGTCGGCATACCAGGATCTGCTCGAGGTCGTCGCGGGCCGCCAGGGCCTCGATCAGCAGCAGCGTCTGCCGCTCGCCGCCACGAAAGCCCTTGGCCAGATTCACATGCAGGATCTTCAAGACGTTACCCAGCGCGTGTCAGTTGCTATCATCGAAACGCCCCGGCCGGCTCGCCGCCCGGGGCGTTTCCGCATTCCGTCCACGGTCAGCGACCGCCCACGATTCCCGAGACGTCGTCATGCAACCCATCACCGGTATCGTCATCACGCTCAACGAGGCGGACAACATCGTCGACTGCCTGCGCTCGCTCAAGCGGGTGTGCGACGAGCTGATCGTCGTCGACTCGCTCAGCGAGGATAACACGGTCGCCCTGGCCGAGGCGGAAGGTGCCACGGTGATCGCCCAGGCCTATCTGGGCGACGGGCCGCAGAAGGCCCACGGGGTGCCGTTCGCGCGCCACGACTGGATCCTGGCGCTGGATGCCGACGAGCGCCTGGATGACGACGCCGTCGCCCTGATCGAGCGCCTGGCGCTCGACGACCCCGAGACGGCCTATGCCTTCCGCCGCAAGAACTACGTGGGGAAACACTGGATCCGCGCCGCCGGCTTCTACCCGGACGCCGTGACCCGGCTGTACAACCGCACCACCGCCGGCTATCTGCCCAAGAAGGCGCACTCGTCGGTCCGGGCGCCCCGCGTCGAGACGACCCGCGCCCATCTGCATCACTTCACCTACACCGACCTGTCCCACTGGATCCGGCGCATCGACGCGCTATCGACCCGCGACGCCTGGGCGATGAAGGAACGCGGCGTCGCGCCTTCGGCCATCCGCCCGACGCTGCATGCCGGCATCGCCGCCCTGCGCAAGTTCCTGCTCAAGGGCGGCATCCTCCAGGGCAGCGACGGCATGCTGGTGACGCTGACCACGGCCTTTCGCACCTACATGAAGTACGCCAAGCTCAACGAGCTCCACGAGAACGAGACACCCCCCTCCAGCGGCGATGCGCCGTGACCCTGCCGCGCCGGTTATGACAGCCGGGCGACGCGCTTGCTAACCTGAACGGCATTGCCTGAAAGGATTCTCGCGATGTCGATTCGATTGCCGGCCCGCCGCTGGTGGGCGCTGGGCTATCTGGGGCTGTGCATCGGTTACACGGCGACCACGGTGCTGGCCCTGCGCCATGCATGGACGCTGGCCGCCCTGCTGCTCTGGCTGGGCCTGGCCTGGCTGTTCCGCTGGGGAGCCCCCCCCCATGCCCGAAGGGTCCCGAACGCCTGGCCCTGGTCGCTGCTGCCGCTGGCGCTGTGGTGGGTCTACCTGTACCTGGCCGACACCTTCGGCAAGGTCGATGTCGGTGCGGTGGTCTTCCACCTCCAGGCCGGTATCGGCGAGAACGGCAGCGGCGAGCGCATCATCGCCGCCGTGGTCTACACCCTGGCCGGGCTGGTGATGCTCGGGGTCGTCACCTGGCTGGTCCGCGCGGATCACCGCTGGCGTCTGCTGGAGCGGCCGCTGGTGCTCTTCCTGCTGGCCTTCAACCCGCTGCTGTTCGGCCTCACCCTGCAGGGGGCCTCGATCGTCGCCGACGACGGCGCCTGGCTGGAGCGCCGCTACACGCCGCCGCGCATCGCCGCGCGCCCCGCCGACCCGCCCGATCTGATCTATCTGTACCTGGAAAGCACCGAGGCCACCTATGCGGACCGCGCGCGCTTCGGCGAGGCCTACGCCGACCTGCGCAAACTCGGCGAGTCGGGGCTGGTATTCCACGGCATCCGCCAGCTCGACAACACCGGCTGGACCATGGCGGGGATGATCGCCAGCCAGTGCGGCACGCCGCTGATGCCGGCCGGGCTGATGCACGACAGCCAGTTCGAACCGCTGGAGCATGTGGTGCCGGGCGTCGACTGCCTGGGCGACCTGCTCGCCGACCAGGGCTATCACCTGACCTTCATGGGTGGCGCGAGCAACCAGTTCGCCGGCAAGGGGCTCTACTATCGCGAGCACGGCTTCGATACCGTGCTCGGCCGCGACACGCTGCGCGGGCAACTGACCGACCCCGACTACCTCAACAGCTGGGGGCTCTACGACGACACGCTGCTCGACATGGCCGTCGACCGCATCAGTGATCTCAAGGCGCAACCGCAGCCCTTCGGCCTGTTCACCCTCACCCTGTCCGCTCATCCCCCCTACGGCCACCCGGCCCGCGCCTGCCGCGACCGCCAGGGCGCCTTCGACGGCGAGGACATCCTCTACTCGGTGAAGTGCACGGGCTGGCTGGCGCGGCGCTTCGTCGAGCGGCTGCGTCGCGAGGGGCTGCTCGACAACACCCTGATGGTGGTGGCCAGCGATCACCTGTCGATGAAGAACTCTGCCTGGCAGTCGTTGATCGCCGGCCCCCGGGAGAACACCCTGATGCTGTTCGGCGACGGCATCCGCCCGGGCACGGTGCGGCGCGAGGCCTCGATGGTGGACGTGCTGCCCACCCTGCTCGAGGCGATGGGCTTCACGCTCCCCACCCACCGCGCCGGCCTGGGCGCCTCGCTGCTGTCGCCGGCCCGCACCCTGGTCGAGCGCCATGGCGTCGAGTCGCTCAACGAGCGCCTGCGCGCGGAGCGGGCCCTGCAGCGACGGCTGTGGCAGACCCCGTCGACAGAGTCCCCGTGAGGGCGACGCGCGGTGCCGGCCACGTCCGGCGATGGCCGCCATGACGATCAGCCCTGGCGGGCGATCGTCCGGCTGTCGCCGGTGATGGCCCGGAGCAGGCGCTCGGGCCGGATATGATTGAGGCAGTTGGTATGACCCAGCGGGCAGGTGCGCTGGAAACAGGGCGAGCAGTCCAGCGCCAGGTAGTGGATCTCGGCGTTGTCGGTGAGCGGCGGCGTGTAATCGGGCGATGACGAGCCGTAGATCGCCTGGATCCGCGTGCCGACGGCGGCGGCGACATGCATTAGGCCGGAGTCGTTGGTCACCACCTGCTCGCAGGCGGCCAGCAGATCCACGGCGTCGACCAGCCGGGTGCGACCACAGAGGTTGACGACGTGATCGAGCCCCTGAGCGATGGCGTCGCCATCCTCGGCATCCTTGGGGCCGCCCAGCACCCACACGGCATGGCCCGCCGCGGTCAGCGACGCGGCGAGTTCGCGGAAATACGCAAGCGGCCACTGCTTGGCGGGCCCGTATTCGGCGCCCGGCATCAGGCCGATGGCCGGCCGCTCCCCCAGCGCCAGGGTCGCGCGCAGCCGCTGCTGGTTGTCGGGGTCGACCCGCAGCCGGGGAGCGGGGATCGGGAAGTCACCCGTTCCGGCCTCGGCGGCCTCACGCCCCAGCGACACGAAGCGCTTGACGGTCTGGTCGAGCACGCGCTTGTCGAGCTTGCGACGCTCGGTGAGCAGCACCACGCGCTGTTCGCCGGTGAAGCCGACACGCTCGGGGATCCGCGCCAGAAACGGCACCAGCGCCGACTTCCACGAACGCGGCAGGACGATCGCCCGGTCGAAGCGCCCCTTCAGCGAACGGGCCACGGCGCGACGCGTCTGCCAGCCGAACTCGCCGTGACCGACATCGAGGGCGATCGCCTCGTCGACCTCGGGCATGCGCTCGAGGATCGGCAGCGACCAGCCCGGCGCCACTACGCCGAGGTAGGCCCCGGGGTGACGCTGCTTGAGGGTCATGAACAGGCTCTGCGCCATCACCATGTCGCCGACCCAGGACGGGCCGACGACCAGCAGGCGCGGTGCGTGAGTCGCGTCAGTCATTCAACTGGTCCAGATAGGCCCGCACGCCCTCGCGCACGGTCTTGAACTCGGCCGTGTAGCCGGCCTCGCGCAGGCGCGTGATGTCGGCACGGGTGTAGCTCTGGTAGCGGCCCTTGAGCCCCTCGGGGAAGTCGATGTACTCGATCTCGCTCTTGGCCACGCCCTTGCTCGAGTAGTAGTCGATCACCGTCTCGGCGATCGCCTTGAAGGGCTCGGCCCGGCCGGTGCCCAGGTTGAAGATGCCGGAGACCTCGGGGTTGTCTAGGAACCACAGGTTGACGTCCACCACATCACCCACGTAGACGAAGTCGCGGCTCTGCATGCCGGCCTCGTAGCCGTCCCAGGCCCCGAACAGCTTCGGATTCTCGCCCGCCTGTACCTGAGTGTGATGATGGAAGGCCACGCTGGCCATCTTGCCCTTGTGCTGCTCTCGGGGACCGTAGACGTTGAAGTAGCGAAAGCCGACGACCTGGCTGGTGAAGTCGTCCCAGCGCGCCCGCACGTACTGGTCGAAGAGCAGCTTGGAGTAGCCGTAGACGTTGAGCGGCTTCTCGTGCTCCGGCGCCTCGACGAACACCTCGCTGCCGCCGTAGGTGGCCGCCGACGAGGCATAGAGGAAGGGGATGCGCCTGTGCTGGCAGTAGTGCAGCAGCACCTTGGAATACTCGAAGTTGTTGTCGAGCATGAACTTGCCGTCCCACTCGGTGGTGTCCGAGCAGGCGCCCTCGTGGAAAATCGCCTCGATCGGCGGCAGGCCGGCGGGCTCGCCGCGCAGCTCGGCCTTCACCCGGGCCAGGAAGTCGTCCTTGTCGAGGTAGTCCCCCAGGGTGCAGTCGGCCAGATTGACGAACTGGGTACCGTCCGTCAGGTCATCGACCACCAGCACGTCGTCGTGGCCACGCGCGTTGAGCGCCTTCACCAGATTGGCGCCGATGAACCCGGCGCCGCCCGTCACTACGATCATTTCAGCAATCCTCTGTGGCATGAGCGTCCCGCGCCGCCCGCGGTGCAATTCCGGCACGGTGCCTATAACCGATTAACCGCTAATTGTATACTTGGCGGTTCGTGAATTCATGGGCCAACGGTGACCCTCAAATGACACAGTCGACGCCAGACGTGACAACCTTTCAGGGCCTGATCCTGGCCCTGCAGCAGTACTGGGCCGAGCAGGGCTGCGTGATCATGCAGCCGCTGGACATGGAGGTCGGGGCCGGCACCTTCCATCCGGCCACCTTCCTGCGCTCGATCGGCCCCGAGACCTGGAACGCCGCCTACGTGCAGCCCTCGCGCCGTCCCACCGACGGGCGCTACGGCGAGAACCCCAACCGCCTGCAGCACTACTACCAGTTCCAGGTGGTGATGAAGCCCTCCCCGGCCGACCTGCAGGCACTATATCTCGGCTCTCTCGAGCGCCTGGGCCTCGACCCGCTGGTCCACGACATCCGCTTCGTCGAGGACAACTGGGAATCCCCCACCCTCGGCGCCTGGGGGCTGGGCTGGGAAGTCTGGCTCAACGGCATGGAAGTCACCCAGTTCACCTACTTCCAGCAGGCCGGCGGCATCGAGTGCTACCCGGTCACCGGCGAACTGACCTACGGCCTGGAACGCATCGCCATGTACCTGCAGGACGTCGACAGCGTCTACGATCTGGTCTGGACGCTCGCCCCCGACGGCACCCGGGTCACCTACGGCGACGTCTACCTGCAGAACGAGAAGGAACAGTCGACCTACAACTTCGAGCACGCCGACGTGCCGGCACTGTTCGCCAGCTTCGACCACCTCGAGAGCGAGTGCAGCAAGCTGATCGCGGCCAACCTGCCGCTGCCGGCCTACGAGATGGTTCTCAAGGCCTCGCACACCTTCAACCTGCTGGATGCCCGTCACGCCATCTCGGTCACCGAGCGTCAGCGCTACATCCTGCGCGTGCGCACCATGGCCCGTGACGTCGCCCACGCCTATTACGAATCCCGCAAGGCGGCCGGCTTCCCCATGGCGCCGGACGCCCTGCGCCGCGAACTGCTAGCCGAACAGGGAGACGCTTGAGCATGGCTTCCAATACCCTACTGGTCGAACTGGGCGTCGAGGAACTGCCGCCGGGTGCCATCGATGCCCTGGCCGATGGCCTGGCCGACGGCCTCGTCGCCGGGCTGCGCGACGCAGAAGTTTCCTTCGGCGAGGTCCGGGCCTATGCCACGCCGCGTCGCCTGGCCGTGCAGATTCGCGAGCTGGCCGACAAGCAGCCCGACCGCGAGATCGAGCGTCGCGGTCCGGCCCTGGCCGCGGCCTTCAAGGACGGCCAGCCGACCAGGGCCGCCGAGGGCTTCGCGCGCTCCTGCGGCGTCACGGTGGATGAACTGATCCACCTGGAAACCGACAAGGGCACCTGGCTGGGCCACCGCCACGAACAGCCGGGCGAGGCGGTCAGCGCCCTGCTGCCGGCGATCCTCGAGCGTGCCGTCGCCGGCCTGCCGGTACCCAAGAACATGCGCTGGGGCGCCTCGCGCATCGAGTTCTCGCGGCCCGTGCACTGGCTGGTCACGCTCTACGGCAGCGACGTGGTCGCGGCCGAGGTGCTGGGGCTCGAGGCCGGCCGCGAGACGCGTGGCCATCGCTTTCATGCGCCGGCGCCAATCGTCCTGGATCACGCCGACGACTACCTTCCGACCCTCGAGGACGCCTATGTGCTGGCCGACCGCCGGGTCCGCCGCGAGCGCATCCGCGAGCAGGTGCTGGCCGAGGCCGAGGTCCAGGAGGCCACCGCGGTCATCGACCCGGCGCTGCTCGACGAGGTCAGCGGCCTGGTGGAATGGCCGGTGGCGCTGACCGGCAGCTTCGACGAACGCTTCCTCGAGGTGCCGGCGGAATGCCTGATCTCGTCGATGAAGGCCAACCAGAAGTACTTCCACCTGCTCGACGCCGACGGCAAGCTCAAGCCGCTGTTCATCACCATTTCGAACATCGACAGCCGTGATCCGCAGCAGGTCATCGAGGGCAACGAGAAGGTGATTCGCCCGCGCCTGGCCGACGCCGCCTTCTTCTACGAGACCGACCTTCGCCACAGCCTGGCCTCGCGCCGCGAGGGCCTGGGCAGCGTGGTCTTCCAGCAGCAGCTGGGCACGCTGGCCGACAAGGCGGACCGCAGCGAGGCGACGGCCCGTTTCATCGCCGAGCGCATCGCCGGCGACGCCGAACACGCCGGGCGTGCCGCCCAGCTGGCCAAGTGCGACCTGGTCAGCGAGATGGTCCTCGAGTTCCCCGAGCTGCAGGGCATCATGGGCTGCTACTATGCCCGCCACGACGGCGAGGCCGAGGAGGTCGCCCAGGCGCTGCACGAGCAGTACCTGCCGCGCTTCGCTGGGGACGCCGTGCCGGCCAGCAAGACCGGGCTGGCCCTGGCCCTGGCCGATCGGCTCGACACCCTGACCGGCATCTTCGGCATCGGCCAGCGCCCCACCGGCGCCAAGGACCCGTTCGCCCTGCGCCGTGCCGCGATCGGCGTGCTCAATATCCTGATCAAGGCCGAGCTCGACCTGGATCTGCGCGAGCTGCTCGAGGAGGCCGCCGCCCAGCACCGCCACCTGCCCAAGGCCGAGGGGCTGGTCGACACGGTGCTCGAGTACATGCTCGACCGCTTCCGGGCCTGGACCCAGGACGAAGGCATCCCCGTCGAGGTCTACCTCGCCGTGCGCTCGCGCCCGGTCACCCGGCCGCTGGATTTCGCCCGCCGCATCCATGCCGTCAGCGCCTTCAGCCACCGCGAGGAAGCCGCCGCCCTGGCCGCCGCCAACAAGCGCGTGTCCAACATCCTCGCCAAGCAGGCCGACGATGTCGCCGAAGAGGTCGATGCCACCCTGCTCGAATCCGATGCCGAGCGCGCCCTGGCCGACGCCCTGGCCGCCCGTCGCCGCGAGGTCGCGCCGCTGATCGCCGAGGCCCGCTACAGCGAGGCTCTCGATGCATTGGCGGCGCTGCGCGAGCCGGTGGACACCTTCTTCGACGAGGTTATGGTCATGGCCGACGATCAGGCGGTGCGCCGCAATCGCCTGGCGCTGCTGGCCGACCTGCAGGGGCTGTTCCTCGAAGTCGCCGATATCGCCGAGCTGCCGCAGTAAGCCTGCGGCTCATCTGCCACCCGAAACGCCGGTGCCGATGCACCGGCGTTTTTCGTTGGTGGGTTCCGCGATGTTTCACGTGAAACATCATCCCGCCTCTCGAGACCCGTCGCCCGTTGTTTCACGTGAAACACCCGCCTACACTGGCCTTTTGCGTCAGGTGCGCCCCATGACCGACAAGCTCGTCATCCTCGATCGCGACGGCGTCATCAACCACGACTCCGACGCCTACATCAAGTCGGCCGACGAATTCCGGCCCTATCCGCAGGCCGTCGACGCCATCGTCCGGCTCTGCCACGCCGGCTTTCAGGTCGCCATGGCCACCAACCAGTCGGGGCTCGCCCGCGGCTACTTCGACCGGGCCACGCTGGAGGCCATGCACTGCCGGCTGCAGCAGCGCCTCGCCGAGCGCGGCGCCAGGCTCGCCCACATCGCCGTCTGCCCGCATGGCCCGGACGACGGCTGCGACTGCCGCAAGCCCCGCCCCGGCCTGCTGGAAGACATTCGCCACTCGCTCGGCCTGCGCTCGCTGAAGGGCGCCTGGATGGTCGGCGACAGCCTGCGCGACATCGAGGCCGGCCGTGCCGCGGGATGCCGGGTCGCCCTGGTACGCACCGGCAAGGGCCGACGGACTCTCGAGCACCATGCCGAGGCGCTCGCCGACGTGTCCGTGCACGATGATCTCGCGGCCTTCGTCGAGGCCCTGCTGACCGGCCGCACCACCCGGGCGAGCTGATCCGGAGCACGCATGGACCATCGTCAGCTGACCTTCCTGGTCGCCCTCGCCCGGGAGCGACATTTCGGCCGCGCCGCCGAGGCCTGTCACGTCACGCAGCCGACACTTTCGGCCCGGCTGCAGCAGCTCGAGGAGGAGCTGGGCACGCCGCTGATCCGGCGCAGCCGCCGCTTCGAGGGGCTGACACCCGAGGGCCAGCGGGTGCTCGCCCATGCCCACCGCATCCTCGACGAATTCGATGCCCTGCGTGCCGACGTCGGCCCCGACACCGCGCCCAGCGGCTGCCTGAGCCTGGGCGTGATCCCCACGGCACTGTATGCCCTCGACGCACGGCTGCCGGCGCTGCGCCGCGCCTTTCCCCGGCTGCGACTTCACGTTCGCGAACTGGCCACGCCGGCCCTCGCCCAGGGGCTCGAGGACGGCTCGCTGGATCTGGTGCTGGGCTACACCGATGCCCCGGCCATGGCCGGCTATGCGCACCGTGAACTCTACCGCGAACACCCGGCGCTGATCGCCTCGCCGGCCTATTTCTCGCTGCCCGAGGTACCCCACTGGCAGGCGCTCGGCCAGTGGCCGCTGTGCCTGCTGACGCCGGAGATGGAGCATCGCAAGCGGCTCGAGACACGGCTGGCCGAACACGGCATCGCGGTGGCCCCAGTCGTCGAGGCCAATTCGATCGCCACCCTGGAAGCCATGCTGCAGGCCGGCGTCGGTGCCAGCGTGCTGCCGGCGCACTTCGCCGAACGCGCTACCGGTCAGGCACCGCTGACCGCCCGCCGCCTGCCCGGCGACGGGGATCGCGTCGGCCTGCTGTGGCACGCCACCCGCGCGCCCAGCCGTCGGCTTCAGGCTGCCCTGTCGCTGTGGCAGCCCGCCGTCGAACCGGCATGATCGGGGGTGTCTATCGCCTCATCCGTCGGAACAATTGGTCGCCGGAGCAGGATCACCGTAAGCTGAAAGGCTGAATCGACTGCCGGAGCTTGCCCATGAGCGACTCGTCCCTACCGACCGACGACACCCTTCCCCAGGCCGAACCGCGAAAAACCCGCCATCCGCGCATCGCTCCCTACCCCGGCCCCGCCGGCGGCTGGGGCGCGCTGAAGAGCGTCGGTCGGCACCTGTTGCACAACCAGTCGCCGCTCAAGGGCAGCCGCTCCCTGTTGGCCACCAATCAGCCCGAAGGATTCGACTGCCCGGGCTGCGCCTGGGGCGACCCCAATCACGAATCCTCCTTCGAGTTCTGCGAGAACGGCGTCAAGGCCGTGGCCTGGGAGACCACCGCCAAACGAGTCACCCGGCGCTTCTTCGCGCAGCACACGGTCAGCGAGCTGCGAGATTGGGACGACTTCCGCCTCGAGGACCAGGGCCGGCTCACCGAACCGATGCGCTACGATGCGGGCAGCGACCGTTATCAGCCCATCGGCTGGGATGACGCCTTCGCCCTGATCGCCGAACAGTTAGCCGCCATCGATCCCGACCGCGCGCTGTTCTACACTTCCGGCCGGGCCAGCAACGAGGCGGCCTACCTCTATCAGCTGTTCGCCCGGGTCTACGGCACCAACAACCTGCCGGACTGCTCCAACATGTGCCACGAGGCCAGCGGGCTGGGCATGACGGCCAGTCTCGGCGTCGGCAAGGGCACGGTGTCGCTGGAGGACTTCGAACACGCCGACGCCATCTTCGTCTTCGGCCAGAACCCCGGTACCAACCACCCCCGCATGCTCGGCGACCTGCGCCGCGCCGCCGAACGCGGCGCAGCGATCGTCACCTTCAACCCGCTGCGCGAGCGGGGGCTGGAGCGCTTCGCCGACCCGCAGAACACGCGCGAAATGCTGCGCGGTGGCAGCCACCGGATCAGCTCGCACTACTTCCAGCCCAAGCTGGGCGGCGACATGGCCGCGGTGCGCGGCATCGCCAAGGCGCTGTTCGCGATGATCGACGACGGTGATTACACCCCCGACCGGGCCTTCCTCGACAGCCTGACCGAGGGCCTGGACGCCTGGCGAGCCCGGGTGGAGGCCACCGACTGGGCACGCATCGAGGCCCAGTCCGGCCTGGGCCGCGACGATCTCACCCGCGCCGCGACGGTCTATGCGCAGTCCCGGCGCGTCATCGCTACCTGGGCGATGGGCATCACCCAGCACGTGCATTCGGTCGACACCGTGCGCGAGATCGTCAATCTGCTGCTGCTGGGCGGCCACGTGGGCCGCGAAGGCGCCGGCCTGTGCCCGGTTCGCGGCCATTCCAACGTCCAGGGCAACCGCACCGTGGGCATCGACGAGAAGGCCCCGGGCTGGCTGATCGACGCCCTCGAGGCCCGCTACGGGCTGACCCTGCCGCGCCGCCCGGGACACAACACGGTGTCGGCGATCGCCGCCCTGGAACGGGGCGAGGCGAACGTATTCATCGCCCTCGGTGGCAACTTCGCCCGCGCAACGCCGGACACTCCGCGCACCGAGGCGGCACTGGGCCGGACCCGGCTCAACGTGCAGATCAGCACCAAGCTCAATCGCAGCCACCTGATGATCGGCGAGGAGGCACTGATCCTGCCCTGCCTGGGACGCAGCGAGTTCGATCGTCAGGGGCCAGACGGCGACGTGCAGGCGGTCAGCGTCGAGGATTCCATGTCGATGGTGCACGCCAGCCGGGGGCGCATGGAGCCGGCCTCGGCGGCGCTGCGCTCGGAGCCGGCGATCGTCGCCGGCATCGCCGAAGCGACCCTCGCCCTCACACGTACCCTGCGTGAGGCGACCGGCCAAGCCCTCGACTGGCGGGACTGGATCGACGACTACGACCGTATCCGCGCAGAAATCGAAGCGGTGATTCCCGGCTTCGAGGCGTTCAACGCCCGTCTGCGTCGGCATCGGGGGTTCGCCCTCGACAACCCGGCCCGGCAGCGGCGCTTCGTCACGCCATCGGGCAAGGCGGTCTTCTCGAACGCCGAGCTGCCCGACGCGGTGATGCACCAGCGGCTTCATGAGCTCCGCGACGCCGGCTGGCTGACGCTGCAGACCCTGCGCAGTCACGACCAGTACAACACCACGGTCTACGGTTACGACGATCGCTATCGGGGCGTTCACGGCCAGCGCCGGGTGCTGTTCATCAACGCCGAGGACCTCGAGCGCCTGGGACTGCGTGATGGCGACTGGGTGGACCTGGTGGGCGAATCGCATGGAGATCGCGAACGCCGGGCGGACGCCTTCCGCCTGGTCAGCTACGCCATTCCGGCCGGCTGCTGTGCGGCCTACTACCCCGAGACCAACCCGCTGGTGCCGCTGGAAAGCGTCGGCATCGGCTCCGACACGCCGACCTCCAAGGCGGTAGCGATCCGGCTCGAGCCCAGCCGCCGCCTCGCCTGACGACATCGCCAACCGTACTTACGAAAACGCCCCGGCCGAAGCTTTCGACCGGGGCGTCTTGTCGGCGGCCTGTTTCACGTGAAACATGCCGACGAGTGGTGGACTCTCGGGATCAGACGTCGAGGTTGGCGACCAGCGCGTTCTTCTCGATGAAGTCCCGACGCGGCTCCACCTCATCCCCCATCAGGGTGTTGAACATCATGTCCGCGGCCACCGCGTCCTCGATGGAAACGCGCAGCATGCGCCGGGTCTCGGGGTCCATGGTGGTTTCCCACAGCTGCTCGGGGTTCATCTCGCCCAGCCCCTTGTAGCGCTGGATCGAGAAGCCGCGCTGGGCCTCGCTCATCAACCACTCGAGCGCCTCGTAGAAGGTGGTCACGACACGACTGCGTTCGCCGCGCGCCACATGGGCGCCCTCGCCCAGCAGGCCATTGAGCGTCTCGCCCAGCGCCGCCAGCTTGCGATAGTCGATGCTGCGGAAGAAGTCCGCCCCCCACAGGTAGTCGGTAGTGACGCCGTGTGCCGTCAGTGCCACGCCGGGCAGCAGGAAGCCCCGTTCGCTGTCCTCGTGCAGCTGGAAGACATAGCGCGGGCCGCCTTCGTAGTCAACCAGGGCATCCATCTCCGTCTGCAGGAAGGCGATCCAGTTTTCCATGGTGACGCGATCGCGCAGGCTTTCCTCGCCGTCGAGCGTCGCGGCGTGAACAATCTTGCGCAGCACCTCGCTGGGATACACCTTGGACAGCCGGTCGATGCGCTTCATCACGTCGCGGTACTGGGTCACCAGCGCCTCGAGGCGCTCGCCGCTGATGCCCGGGGCGTCGGCGTTGACGTGCAGACTGGCACCGTCCAGCGCGGTGGTGGTCAGATAGTCGAGCAGCGCCTGCTCGTCCTTCAGGTACATCTCCTGCTTGCCGCGCTTGATCTTGTACAGCGGCGGCTGGGCGATGAACACATGGCCGCGCTCGATCAGCTCGGGCATCTGACGGAAGAAGAATGTCAGCAGCAGCGTGCGGATGTGCGAGCCGTCGACGTCGGCATCGGTCATGATGATGATCGAGTGGTAGCGCAGCTTGTCCGGGTTGAACTCCTCACGCCCGATGCCGCAGCCCAGCGCGGTGATCAGGGTGCCGACCTCCGCCGAGGAAAGCATCTTGTCGAAGCGCGCCTTCTCGACGTTGAGGATCTTGCCCTTGAGCGGCAGGATCGCCTGGGTCCGGCGATCGCGGCCCTGCTTGGCGCTGCCGCCCGCCGAGTCGCCCTCCACGAGATACAGCTCGGACAGGCTCGGGTCCTTCTCCTGGCAGTCGGCCAGCTTGCCGGGCAGCCCGGCGATGTCCAGCGCTCCCTTGCGGCGCGTCATCTCGCGGGCCTTGCGCGCCGCCTCGCGGGCACGGGCGGCGTCGATCATCTTGTTGACGATCGACTTGGCCTCGTTGGGACGCTCGACCAGGTAGTCGGAAAACTCGCGGCCCAGCTCCTGCTCCACCGCCGTCTTCACCTCGGAGGAAACCAGCTTGTCCTTGGTCTGCGAGGAGAACTTGGGATCCGGCACCTTGACCGAGATGATCGCCGTCAGCCCCTCGCGGGCGTCATCGCCAGAGGTGCTGACCTTGGCCTTCTTGCTCAGCCCTTCCGCCTCGATGTAGTGGTTGAGGGTCCGGGTCAGGGCCGCGCGGAAGCCGGCCAGGTGGGTGCCGCCGTCGCGCTGGGGGATGTTGTTGGTGTAGCAGAAGATGTTCTCGGCGAAGGTGTCGTTCCACTGCATCGCGACCTCGACGGCGATGCCGTCGGGACGCTGGGCCTCGAAATGGAACACCGGATTGAGCGTGCTCTTGTTGGTGTTCAGGTGGTCGACAAAGGCCCTGAGGCCGCCCTCGTAGTGAAAAAGCTCTTCCTTGCCGCTGCGCTCGTCGGTCAGGCGGATGGCCACGCCGGAATTCAAAAACGACAGTTCGCGCAGGCGGCGGGCGAGGATGTCGTAGTGAAATTCGATGTTGGCGAAGGTCTCGCCGGACGGCCGGAAGTGCACCCGCGAGCCGCTCTGCTGTGTCTCGCCCACCACCGCCAGTGGCGCATCCGGCACGCCGTGATGGTAGAGCTGCTCGTGCACCTTGCCGGCACGCCAGATGGTCAGCTTGAGCTCCTCGGACAGGGCGTTGACCACCGATACCCCGACCCCGTGGAGCCCACCGGAGACCTTGTAGGAGTTGTCGTCGAACTTGCCGCCGGCATGCAGCACGGTCATGATGACTTCCGCGGCGGAAACCCCCTCCTCGCTGTGGATGTCGGTGGGAATCCCGCGGCCGTTGTCGCTGACCGTGACCGACTCATCGGGATGGATGATCACGCGGATCTCGCTGCAGTAGCCCGCCAGCGCTTCGTCGATGGAGTTGTCCACCAACTCGAACACCATATGATGCAGGCCGGTGCCGTCATCGGTGTCGCCGATGTACATGCCGGGCCGCTTGCGCACGGCATCCAGCCCCTTGAGGACCTTGATGCTCGATGAGTCGTAAGCCTGTTCGCTCATTGACTACTCCGTCGTGAAGTCATGTTCCGTGTGCTGTCAGTCGGCCCTGTTTCACGTGAAACATCGCCATGGCCGTGCCCGGTTGCCACGCCTCCACCAGCGCATCGGGATCGACGCTGGTGATGAAGACCTGGCACTGCATGCGTGCCAGCCAGTGGCAGAAGAGGCGGCGATGGGCGGCGTCCAGCTCGGCCGGCAGGTCGTCGATCAGGTAGACGCAGGTCCGTCCCGTGCACTGCTCGAGCAGCCGCCCCTGAGCCAGCTTCAGCGCGCTGACCACGAGCTTCTGCTGCCCTCGGGAGAGCACTTCGACCGCCGGGCGGCGGTCGACCCGGATGCGCAGGTCGGCGCGCTGCGGTCCCTGCTGGGTGAAGCCCATCTGCCGATCCGTCGTCCGGCCCTGCGCGAGCAGCTCGGCGAGATCGCGCTGGCGATCCCAGCCGCGGTGGTAGCGCAGCAACAGGCCCGGCAGGGGCAGCAGCTCGGCCAGCGTGGCCTCGAAGACCGGCAGGAAGTCCGCCATGTAGGCACTGCGCAGCGCATCCAGCCGCTCGCTCCAGTGCACCAGCTCCCGTTCCCAGACGGCCAGCGACTGGGCGTCCATTCTATCATGCCTGAGCAGGGCGTTCCGATGTTTCAGTGCCCGGCGCATGCGCCGCCAGGCCTCGAGAAAGTCATGTTTCACGTGAAACACGCCCCAGTCGAGAAACTCGCGACGCGCCGCCGGCGAACCTTCCAGAAGACGGAAGGCATCGGGGTTGATCAGCTGCAGGGGCAGCGCTTCGACGAGCTGGGCGACCCGCCCCACCCGCTCACCGGCCATGCGCATCTCCAGTTCCGCCTGCTGGCGGTGACGCCGCACCCCCAGGGGCACGGGCGGATCGCCCGCCAGCCGCCCGTGCAGGGTGACGCTGTCATGGTCGTGATGGATGGCGTGCTTGAGCTGCTGAGTGCGAAACGAACGGCCCATGCCGAGGATGTGAATACCCTCGAGCAGGCTGGTCTTGCCGCTGCCGTTGTCGCCGCTGATCAGGTTGACGGTGGCCGAGGGTCGCATCTCCAGCGACGCCAGATTGCGCAGGCCCTGAAACGAGAGGCGATCGAGAGGCATGGGGGATTCCGGGAGCGCCCGGAGGCGCTCCGTCGCGGTGGGAAAATTACAGGCGCATGGGCATGACGACGTAGAGGGCGTCGCCGCCGCCGGGCTCTTCCATGATGGCGCTGCTGTTGGGATCGGACAGGGTCATCTGCATGCGCTCGTTGTCCAGCGCGTTGAGCACGTCGATCAGGTAGCCGACGTTGAAGCCGATCTCCATGGCATTGCCGTCGTACTCGATGGCCACGTTCTCCTCGGCTTCCTCCTGCTCCGGGTTGTTGGCCAGCACGCGCAGGTTGCCCTCCTCGAGGTTGAGGCGCACACCGCGATACTTCTCGTTGGAGAGGATCGAGGTCCGCGAGAGCACCTGGCGCAGCTCGGCGCGATCGGCGATGAAGGTCTTGTCGCCGCCGCGCGGGATGACCCGCTCGTAGTCGGGGAACTTGCCGTCCACCAGCTTGGAGGTGAAGGTGAACTCGCCGGTGTGGGCGCGCACGTGGTTGGCGCCCAGCGTCAGATTGACCGGCTCGTCGCTGCCGTCGAGCAGCCGCGACAGCTCGAGCACGCCCTTGCGCGGCACGATCAGCTTCTGGGCCGGTTCGACGTCGATCTCGGCGCTGCGGGTGCACATGGCCAGGCGATGGCCGTCGGTGGCGACCGTGCGCACCAGGTGGTGACCGAACTCCAGCAGCATGCCGTTGAGATAATAGCGCACGTCCTGCTGGGCCATGGCGAAGCCGGTGGCGTCGATCAGGTGCTTGAGCGTGCCCCGCGACAGGGTCAGCTCCTGGCTGGCCTGGCCGTCCTCGATGTTGGGAAACTCGGCCACCGGCAGGGTGGAGAGCGTGAAGCGCGAACGCCCGGCACGCAGGATCGCGCGGCCGTCCTCCAGCGAAAAGGTGATCTCGGACTGCTCGGGCAGCGACTTGCAGATATCCATCAGCTTGCGCGCGGGCACCGTCGCCGAGCCCGGCTCGTCGACCTGGGTGGGCTCGGCGCGGCCGATCAGCTCCACCTCGAGGTCGGTGCCGGTCAGGGCCAGCCGGGCGTCCTGCACCTCGATCAGCACGTTGGAAAGCACCGGCAGCGTCTGGCGGCGCTCGACGACGCCGGCTACCAGCGACAGCGGGCGCAGCAGGGCTTCGCGGGCGATGGAAAATTTCATGAGGGCTCCACTCTTGTCCTGAATATCAAGGCGATGTTCGTGCCGCCGGTGCGGCGGGATGTGCGTCGTCTCAGCTGGTCAGCAGGCGCAGCAGGTTCTTGTAGTCCTCGCGGATGTCGGCGCTCTCTTCCTGCAGGGCCTGCACCTTGCGGCAGGCGTGCAGCACGGTGGTGTGGTCGCGGCCGCCGAAGGCATCGCCGATTTCCGGCAGGCTGTGATTGGTGAGTTCCTTGGCCAGCGCCATCGCCACCTGACGCGGCCGGGCCACGGAGCGCGAGCGCCGCTTGGAGAGCAGATCCGCCACCTTGATCTTGTAGTACTCGGCCACGGTGCGCTGGATGTTGTCCACCCCGACCTGCTTGTCCTGCAGCGCCAGCAGATCCTTGAGCGACTCGCGGATGAAGTCCTGGGTGATCGGCTTGCCCATGAAGTGCGAGTCGGCGATCACCTTCTTCAGCGCGCCCTCGAGCTCGCGGACGTTGGAGCGGATCTTCTGGGCGATGAAGAAGGCCGCGTCGTGCGGCAGATCGACCTTGGCCTGGTCGGCCTTCTTCATCAGGATCGCCACCCGCGTCTCCAGCTCCGGCGGCTCGATCGCCACGGTCAGCCCCCAGCCGAAGCGCGACTTGAGACGCTCCTCGACCCCGCTGATCTCCTTCGGGTAGCGATCCGAGGTCAGGATCATCTGCTGACCGCCCTCGAGCAGCGCATTGAAGGTGTGGAAGAACTCCTCCTGGGAGCGCTCCTTGCCGGCGAAGAACTGGATGTCGTCGATCAGCAGGGCGTCGACGCTGCGGTAGAAGCGCTTGAAGTCGTTGATGGCGTTGAGCTGCAGCGCCTTGACCATGTCGGCGACGAAACGCTCGGAATGCAGGTAGACCACCCGGGCGTTGTCGCGCTGCATGGCCAGCTGATTGCCCACCGCATGCATCAGGTGCGTCTTGCCGAGCCCCACCCCGCCGTACAGGAACAGCGGATTGTAGGCGCCGCCGGGATTCTCCGAGACCTGCCGCGAAGCCGCGCGGGCCAGCTGGTTGGACTTGCCCTCGACGAAGGTGTCGAAGGTGAAGTTGGGATTGAGGCCGCTCTGGTGCTTGAGGCTGCCCTCCACCTGGACCTGGCGCTCGCCGTTCGCGCCGCCGCGGCGCGCGGACTCCTCGCGCAGCGTCTCGATCTCCTGCTCGTCGGCGTAGTCGCCCCGCGGCGGGGTCTGCACCGCCGGCGCCGCGGGCTGGCGAAAGCGGCTGGCCGACACCGGGTTGCCGAGATCCCGGGGCTGGGGGCTGGGCGCGGCACGCCGGCTGCCCACCGCCAGCGCCACCTTGGGCGGCTTGGCCGGTGCCAGTTCACGCAGCAGCTCGTTGATGCGCTTCAGGTACTTGTCGCTGACCCAATCGCGCACGAAGCGGTTAGGCGCCAGCAAGGTAAGCTCGTTGGACGCCGTATCTTCTGCCTGCAAGGGGCGAATCCAGGTATTGAACTGCTGCGAGTTCAGCTCGTCCTGCAGGTAGTCCAGACATTGTTGCCAAAGAGCGACCGACACGCGTGAGACCCATCCCGATTTGCGAATGACCGAGCATTGTAGCGTTCTCGAGACGAGTTATCCACACGCCGGGCAGCGGCGAACGTGCTGTGGAAAACTCGGGTACGGACGAGTGGATGCAACAGGTACCTTTCGGGTACAAGCGAGGGGTCGTGGATAATCCGCTATTTCATCCACAGGCTCATGACACGGGACTCACCGCTTCCCAAGCAGCTTTGCACAGATTCGTCAAATACCCAATTTACTGATTTTTCAAGCAATAAATGCTTTATCCACAAAAACTATCCCCAATAGTAATAACAACAGCAGTCAAAAAACCCAATAATTGTAGTAAGGCCGGCCATCACGACGGAAGCGAGAATTCGTGCACAATCTTTGCCCGGATGACAGACGACCGTCACCACGAAAGAAATGGATCACGGCGGGCGATGACGCAGGCCGGGTTACCGAGCGTTGACGAAACCTGCTGTGGATAATCGCGCGCAGAAATTGCACGTGGCTGGCGAATTCACTAGAATTTCCGGCCTTGAGCCAAATCCGTCCCGCTGCCCCGTCTGGGGAGGGGGGACAACTGTCACTTCCAATCCACCACGTGGGAATTCAACGTCATGAAACGCACCTTTCAACCCAGCGTTCTCAAGCGCAAGCGTGCGCACGGCTTCCGTGCTCGCATGGCCACCAAGAATGGCCGTCAGGTTCTGGCACGTCGTCGTGCCAAGGGTCGCAAGCGTCTGAGCGCTTGATCGGCCGCGAATGTCCTGTCAGGGCTTTCCCCGGCAACTGCGCCTGCTGACTGCCGGGGACTATCGATACGTCTTCGATCGCGCCACGTACAAGGTTCATGCCAGGGGCATCCTGGTTCTCGCCAGAGCCAATGCACTGGGGCATCCCCGTGTCGGCCTGGTGGTGAGCAAGAAGAATGTCCGTCGTGCCGTTGATCGCAATCGTCTCAAGCGCCTCGTGCGCGAATCCATCCGACTCCGGCAGCATCGCCTGCCCGCCGTGGATATCGTGGTCCTCGCCCGTCGCGGCGTCAGCGACCTGGATAACCCCACGCTGCACCGCCAGCTGCACGGCCTGTGGCGACGCCTGGAAAAGGAGGTTCGCAAGCAGGCGGCGGTCGCCTCGCCCTCCTGACCGGAACAGCGTGCTGGCCGAGTCGCCAGAGTGATCCAACTTCCCATCGGGCAGATCCCTAATGGACGTAAAACGACTGTTACTCGTGATTCCGCTCGCGGTTCTTGCCTACCTGCTGGTCATCCAGTGGAATCAGGACTACGGGCAGACCCCTGCCGAAACCTCCTCGCCCTCGTTCAGCAGCAGCGGTCAGCCGGCCGCCGGCGATGGCGGCGGCCAGCCCGCCGACGAGCAGAGCCTGGCTGCACCCTCCGGCAAGTCAGGGGGCAGCGCCAGCCCGACGATGGCGGACAACGCCGCCACCGACACTCGGCGCAGCCTGATCGACGTGAAGACCGACGTGCTCGACGTGCGCATCGACCCGCGGGGCGGCGACATCGTCTACGCGGCGCTTCCGCAGCACAAGATGAGCCGCAACGCCGAGCATCCCTTCGTGCTGCTCTCCGACGGCCGTACCCGCAGCTATGTCGCCAAGTCCGGGCTCCAGCTCGAGGGGCACAAGGGACGCATCGCCTTCACGCCGGAGAAGACCCAGTACACCCTCGCCAAGGGCGAGAAGTCGCTGACCGTCGACCTCAAGGCCACAGTCAACGGTGTTGACGTCATCAAGCGCCTGGTCTTCGACCGCGACAGCTACGCCGTCAAGGTCAGCTACCATCTGGCCAATCAGGGCGAAACCCCCGTCACCGCCCGCTTCATCGGCCAGCTGGCCCGCGACAACAGCCCCGACCCGTCCACCAGCGGCGGCATGGGCATGAGCTCGTACCTGGGCGCGGCCTATTCCTCGCCGGACAACCACTACGAGAAGGTCGGCTTCGACGCGATCAAGAACGGCGAGTTCAACAACCGTGACGTCGAGGGTGGCTGGGTCGCGATCATCCAGCACTACTTCACTTCCGCCTGGGTCCCGGCGCAGAACCAGCAGAACCTCTACTATGCGACCACCGATTCCCGGGACCGCAACGTGGTGGCCTTCGCCGGCCCCACCCAGAGCGTGGCTCCCGGCGGCGAGACCGACCTGAGCGCCACGCTCTACATGGGCCCCAAGGTCCAGGAGCGCCTGGCCGCCGTGGCCCCCAACCTGGAGCTCACCGTCGATTTCGGCTGGCTGTGGTTCCTGGCCAACCCGCTGTTCTGGCTGCTGGAGAAGATCCACAGCGTGATCGGCAACTGGGGCTGGTCGATCGTCCTGCTGACGGTCATCGTCAAGACCGTGCTGTTCCCGCTGTCCGCCAAGGCCTACAAGTCGATGGCCAAGATGCGCAAGCTCGGCCCCGAGATGCAGCGCATTAAGGAACGCTTCGGCGACGATCGCCAGAAGATGTCGCAGGAGATGATGAAGTTCTACCAGAAGGAGAAGATCAATCCGCTGGGGGGCTGCCTTCCGATCGTCATCCAGATGCCGGTGTTCATCGCACTGTACTGGATGCTCAAGGAGTCCGTGGAACTGCGCCACGCGCCGTTCATGCTGTGGATCAACGACCTGTCGATGAAGGACCCGTACTTCGTGCTGCCGCTGCTGATGGGGCTGAGCATGTGGGTCCAGCAGTCGCTCAACCCGGCGCCGCCCGATCCCACCCAGGCGAAGATCATGAAGATGCTGCCGATCGTCTTCACCTTCTTCTTCATGTGGTTCCCGGCCGGCCTGGTGATCTACTGGATCGTCAACAACAGCCTGTCGATCCTTCAGCAGTGGGTGATCACCCGCAAGATCGTCGGCGACACCGCCCCCGCCAAGGGCAAGTAGCGCGTCTCCGGCAATCCGCTGCACCAGACCCCCGCCCTCGTGCGGGGGTCTGGCGTTTCAGCCCCGGATGACGACAATAGTTCCCACCCCTCAAAGAGCCAGCACCATGCCCGAAACGCCACTCTACACGCCGGATACCATCGTCGCCCTGGCCACGCCGCCGGGACGCGGCGGCGTCGGGATCATCCGGGTCTCGGGGCCGGCCTGCCGGGCGATCGCCGAAGCGGTGATCGGCCACTGCCCGGCCCCGCGTCACGCCCGCTACGGCACCTTCCTGGGCGCCGAGGGGCAGGTCATCGACGAAGGCATCGCCCTGTTCTTCCCCGGGCCGTACTCCTTCACCGGCGAGGACGTGCTCGAGCTGCAGGGCCACGGCGGCCCGGTACTCATGGACATGCTGCTCGAGCGCTGCGTGACGCTGGGCGCCCGCCTGGCGCGTCCCGGCGAGTTTTCCGAGCGCGCCTTCCTCAACGACAAGCTCGACCTGGCCCAGGCCGAGGCCATCGCCGACCTGATCGACGCCAGCTCCCGCGCCGCCGCCGAGAACGCCCTGCGCTCGCTGCAGGGCGCCTTCTCCGAGCGGGTCGCCGCCCTGGTCGACTCGCTCATCGAGCTGCGCATGTACGTCGAGGCGGCCATCGACTTCCCCGAGGAGGAGATCGACTTCCTCGCCGACGGCCACGTCGCCGGCAAGCTCGCCGCCATCCGCGACGCGCTGGAGACCGTGCGCCGCTCGGCGAGCCAGGGCGCGCTGCTGCGCGAGGGCATGAACGTGGTGATCGCCGGGCGTCCCAACGCCGGCAAGTCCAGCCTGCTCAACGCCCTGACCGAGCAGGACACGGCGATCGTCACCGACATCGCCGGCACCACCCGCGACGTGCTGCGCGAGCACATCCACCTCGACGGCATGCCGCTGCACGTGATCGACACCGCCGGGCTGCGCGACACCCCCGACGCCGTGGAGCGCATCGGTGTCCAGCGCGCCTGGGAGGAGATCGAGAAGGCCGACCGCGTGCTGCTGCTGGTCGACGCCGCCACCACGCAGGCCACCGACCCCATGGCCATCTGGCCGGAGTTCGTCTCGCGGCTGGCCGATCCCGGACGGCTAACGCTGGTGCGCAACAAGATCGACACCCTCGGCGAGGCCGCCGGGATCGACTTGTCCACAACCCCGCCGGTCATTCGCCTGTCGGCAAAGACCGGTGCGGGTGTGGATAACCTGAAGGATCACCTCAAGTCGGTGATGGGCTACTCGGCCACCACCGAGGGACGCTTCTCGGCACGGCGGCGCCATCTCGATGCCCTCGAGCGGGCCGGGGAAGCGCTCGACAACGGCGCCGCCCAGCTCGAGGGCATGGGCGCCGGCGAGCTGCTGGCGGAGGACCTGCGCGCCGCCCAGCAGGCACTCGGCGAGATCACCGGCGAATTCAGCGCCGACGACCTGCTGGGCAAGATCTTCGGCGAGTTCTGCATCGGGAAGTGAACCTCATTCTGAAGTGGTAAAGCCCCGTGAAACCTATCAAAACATATCAAAATAACTTATTGTTTTCTAAGGACAATATTCGCTTTTACCTCAAAAACCTTTTTCCCGCGTTTTCTTCTAATTGTAGGGTCCCGGATGATCAAATGAGTTATAGGAGTTATCCTCTGCTGGCAGCCAGAGAGCTTCTACAGCAATTCATTCGGGAGCAGGTTCATGGACATCAAGCTGCATAAGCAGGCCACCACGACACCGAAGGTCCGTGCTGAAATCCAGGCGGCACCGTCCAGCATCACGGATAGCGAGCTGGCTCGCCAGTATGGCGTCTCCCCCGCGACGATCCGGCGCTGGCGGTACCGTGACGATGTCCATGACCGACCGCACACGCGTCACAACCTGCTGGCCACCCTCA
>Ga0209300_1000141_pt1 | contig 45416 bp, 37 predicted proteins | sample Shrwel_input2_RT_FD_187535 | JGI IMG/M metagenome (GOLD analysis project Ga0209300, IMG submission 187535) | Subsurface microbial communities from deep shales in Ohio, USA - Utica-3 well 1 S input2 RT (SPAdes) (version 2) ... | reverse complement strand
GAGCTGGAAGCGCAGCTGGCCGACAGCCAGCTGTACGAGGCGGCACGCAAGGATGAGCTGCGCGATCTGTTGGCCCGGCAGGCCGAGCTGAAGAGCCGTGAAGCCGAGCTGGAGGACGCCTGGCTGGAAGCACTGGAGCTGCTCGAAAGCCTGCAGAGCCAGCTGGAGCCCGGTGCATGAACGAGCAGCTACTGAACATCGCCCAGGAGTGGCGCGGCCCGCTGCTGTTGGCCGCGCAGGTGCTGGCGATCCTGCTCGGTGCCTATCTGCTGCAGCGCCTGGTGGCCCGTGCGCTGACACGCTTGTCGAACCGCTACCCGCTGCCGCCCGAGCTGTTGTTACCGGTGCGCGGCGGCATCCGCTGGCTGATCATGGGCGGCGCGCTGATCATGGTGCTCGAGCGCTTCGGCGTATCAGCGGCCGTGCTCTGGACGGCCATTTCCGGCTTTGTCGCGGTGGCCGCGGTGGCCTTCTTCGCCATCTGGAGCGTGCTGTCCAACCTGCTTTGCGCAGTGCTGATCCTGATGCTCGGCCCGTTCCGTCTGGGCGACGTGGTCGAACTCGTGGAGTCGTCCGACAAGCCGATCGTCAAGGGCCGGGTGATCGATATCAACCTGCTCTACACCACGCTCGAGGAGGTCGCCGAGGCTGGAACCGGCGCCCTCGTGCAGGTGCCCAACAGTCTGTTCTTCCAGAAGGCCGTGCGCCGTTGGCGCGGCGGCGAAATCCCGCTCCACACTCAACTTCCACACGAGAAATAACTTATGGAATGGCTCAGCAACCCGGAGATCTGGGTCGCTTTTCTGACGTTGACTGCCCTGGAGATCGTCCTCGGCATCGACAACATCATCTTCATCTCCATCCTGGTCAGCCGGCTGCCCAAGGCCGAGCAGCCCCGCGCGCGCTTCTTCGGCCTGGCGCTGGCAATGGGCACGCGCATTCTCCTGCTGCTGTCGATCGCCTGGGTCATGCGTCTGACCAACGACCTGTTCAGCGTGCTCGGGCAGGGCGTCTCGGGGCGAGATCTGATCCTGTTCTTTGGCGGCCTGTTCCTGTTGTTCAAGAGCACCATGGAAATCTGGCACAGCGTCGAGGGCGAGGAAGAGGAGCAGTCGGCCGGCGGTGCGGCCAGGGCCAGCTTCATCGGCATCATCCTGCAGATCGCGGTGATCGATATCGTCTTCTCGCTCGACTCGGTGATCACTGCGGTCGGTCTGGTCGATCACGTGCCGGTGATGATCGCGGCGATCGTCATTGCCGTGCTGGTGATGATGGCGGCGGCCGGCACCATCAGCGACTTCATCGAGCACCACCCGACGCTGAAGATTCTTGCACTATCGTTCCTCATCGTTGTCGGTACGCTGCTTATCGCCGAGGCCTTCGGCGTGCACGTGCCCAAGGGCTACGTCTATTTCGCCATGGCTTTCTCGCTGGGCGTCGAGGCGCTGAACATCCGCATGCGCAAGGCCATGCGGCGCAAGCTCAAGGAGCCGATGAAGCTCGGCAAGGACCTGCCGGACTGACCGTCCGGCCGCGCTGCAGAGGAGACCTCGCATGACACTGGAAACCTGGCTCGCCTTTTTCGTCGCCTGCTGGATCATCAGCCTCTCGCCAGGTGCCGGCGCCATCGCCTCGATGTCCTGCGGCCTGCAGTACGGCTTCTGGCGGGGTTACTGGAATGCCATCGGGCTGCAACTGGCGCTGGTGCTGCAGATCGCCATCGTCGCCGCGGGCGTCGGTGCCGTGCTGGCGACCTCGGCGCTGGCCTTCAGCCTGATCAAGTGGTTCGGCGTCGCCTACCTGCTGTGGCTGGCGGTCAAGCAATGGCGGGCAATGCCCGAGGCGCTGCAGGATCCTTCGCTCGGGCGTCCCATCGGCCGCCCGCTGAGCCTTGTGTTGCGCGGCTTTCTGGTCAATGCCAGCAACCCCAAGGCGATCGTGTTCATCCTCGCGGTGCTGCCGCAGTTTCTCGACCCGAAGGCGCCGCTGCTGATGCAGTACGTCGCGATGGCCGCGACCATGGTGGTCGTCGATTTGATCGTCATGGCTGCCTACACGGGGCTTGCTGCACGTGTCCTGCGCCTGCTGCGCACGCCGCGTCAGCAGCGCCTGGTCAATCGTACCTTCGCCGCCATGTTTGCCGGGGCCGCCGCGTTGCTGGCCACCGTGCGCCGGGCGGCCGCATGACGCTGCCGGCACCGCTGCGGATCTGGATCGACGCCGACGCCTGCCCGCGGGCAGCGAAGGATCAGGTGGTCAAGTTCGCACTCAAGCGCGGTTTCGAGGTGCTGCTGGTCGCCGGGCAGAGTCAGGTCAAGCCGCCATTCGCCTGTGTCCGGCTGATCGTGGTCCCCAGTGGCCCGGATGCGGCAGACGATTACCTGGTCGAGCACGCCATACCGGGCGAGCTGGTGATCTGCAGCGACGTGCCGCTGGCCGATCGGCTGGTGAAGAAGGGCGTCGCCGCGCTCGACCCGCGCGGGCGCGAATTCGACGAGCGCAACATGGGCGAGCGCCTGGCGGTGCGCAACCTGTTCAGCGACTTGCGCGATCAGGGCCAGATGGGCGGTGGGCAGGCCAGCTACGGCGAGCGCGACCGCCAGGCCTTCGCCAATGCGCTGGACCGCCTGCTTACGCGCTTGTCGCGGTCACGCTGAGGCGCGCCGTCAGCCAGTCGCGCAACGCCGGCAGGGGCAGCGGGCGGCTGAACAGATAGCCCTGGATGTAGTCGCAGCGATTGTCCTGCAGATGGGCCAGCTGTGTCCGGTCTTCCACCCCTTCGGCCACTACCTTGAGCTGCAGCTTGTGCGCCATCGCCACGATCGCAGCGGTGATGGCGCGGTCGTTGGCTTGTTCGGCGATCTCCCGAACGAAGGCGCGGTCGATCTTCAGCGTATCCAGTGGCAGCTTGCTGAGATAGGCCAGTGACGAGTAGCCGCTGCCGAAATCGTCGATGGATATCTTCAGGCCCAGCTGGCGCACCTGCTCGAGGTTGCGCACCGCGGCGACAAAGTCGTTCATCAGGGCGTTTTCGGTGACTTCGAGTGAAACCCGGCTCGGCGCCAGCCCGGTATCGGCCAGGATCCGCGCGACCACCTTCGGCAGGAAGGGACTGCCCAGGTTCAGGGCCGAGCAGTTGATCGCCACGCGCAGGTCGTGCCCGGCGGCGAGCAGCTCGACGAGATCCTGGCAGGCGCGCCGGGCAACCCAGCTGTCCAGCTCGCCGACGAAACCGTTGCGCTCGGCCAGGCCGACGAAGCGCTCCGGGCTGATGAAGCCCAGCTGCGGGTGCTGCCAGCGCACCAGCGCCTCGAGGCCGATCGGCTGGCCGCTACGGCAATCGACGATCGGCTGGTAATGCACCGCCAGCTGGTTGCCGCGGATCGCCTGGCGCAGGTCCTGTTCGAGGGCGAGATTCTCACGCGCCTGTTGCTCGAGAGCGGGGTCGAAGCGCAGCGCGCGGTTGCGCCCGCTGGCCTTGCACTGGCCGACCGCGAGCCCCGCGTGACGAAACAGCGTGTCGAAGCTGCTGCCGTCCTCCGGATACTGGCTGATGCCGATGCTCGCGGTCAGGCACAGCTGGACATCCTCGATCGGCAGCGGTGGCCGCAACTGTTCGAGGATGCGCCCTGCCAGTACCTGGGCGGCCTGCAGGTCGCCAAGGGTGAGCACGCAAAACTCGTCGCCGGAAAAGCGCGCCAGGCGGTCATGCGTGCCGAGCACCGCGCGGATGCGCTGGGCGACCAGTTGCAGCGCCAGATCACCGCTGCGATGACCGAGGCTGTCGTTGATGCGCTTGAAGTTGTCCAGGTCCACCACCAGTACGGCCAGGGCCTCGGCCTGCTCCCGTGCGACTAGCAGTTGGCTGACCATTTCGGTGAACGCCCGGCCGTTGAGCAGGTTGGTCAGCGGATCGTAGTGGGTCATCGCGTTGAGCTGGTGCTCGGCCCGGTGCAGCGCCTCGCGCTGTTCGCTGAAGCGTTGCTCGGCCCAGCTTGCGGCGATGCCGGCGACGATCACCAGCAGTGCCACCACGCCGATGGCCAGCGCCAGGGCTTGCTGGTGTCCGCTGCCGGCGTGCGTGGCGATCTGCAGCAGCAGGCTGCGCGGCACCGCCAGCACCAGTGCGTGCATGCCGGTGTAATGCATGGACACGATGGCCAGGCCCATGACCAGACCACAGGCGCCCCGTTGCCAGTGGTGGCTGCGGCCATGGTGGTCGCGGAAGTGGAAGCCCAGGACCAGCGCCACCAGCACGGCGGCGATGGCAATCAGGATCGACAGGCCGAAGGCCCAGGGCTCGTAGTGCAGCGTGGCCGCCGAGCGAATGGCCGCCATCCCGGTGTAGTGCATCGCGGCAATGCTGGTGCCGGCGGCGGTAGCCGCCAGGCCGTACTGCCAGCTGCGCAGGCGCTCGCGGCCGAGCAGGCGCATGACCAGATAGGAGGTGGCCACGGCGATCACCAGCGAGAGCAGGGTAACCCGGTGATCGTAGGCAATATCCAGTGGCGCCTGAAACGCCAGCATCGCGATGAAGTGCATCGACCAGATACCGCCGCCCAGGGCTAGGGCGCCGACCCAGCGCCAATATTCGCGATAGCGCGCCTCAACGCTCTGGCTGACGCGATGCGCCAGAGCCAGCGCGGTGTAGGCCGCGGCGCTAGCGACCAGGTACGACAACAGCACCAGGCCGGGATCGTGCGAGGCGCCGGGCAGGGCGATCTGGTCTGGCGGCAGGGAGGACAGCAGCAGTCGGCTCATGGGCAGCACTCAAGGTCTGGGCGTCCTGCCTCACGAATAGTGGCAATAGGCTATTGCTTTGCACGGCAAGTGGAAAGGGCCGCCGCTTCGCCTGTATCGGCCGCTCAGCCGCAGAGATAAGTGCCGGTGCCAACGGCGATCAATACGCCCGCTTCGTTGTGCAGTTCCGAGCGCACCACGGCGACCTTGTTGCCCGAGCGCAGCAGGGTGGCCGTGGCGCTGAAGCGCTGGCCTCGCCCGGGGCGCAGGTAGTCGATGCGCAGGTCGATGGTGCCCAGCCGCGCAAGCCGGATGGCGCGTTCGGATTCGTCCAGATGGCGGTGACGATCGAACGCGCCGACCATTGCCATGGCCCCGCCGACCACGTCGAGCAGCGAGGCGATCACGCCGCCATGCAGGATGCCGTGGACAAAGTTGCCGACCAGTTGTGGCTGCATCGGCAGATGCATTACCACGCGCTCGGCGGAGACTTCGTCGAGCTCGATGCCCAGCTCCCGGTTGAACGGAATGCGCTCGAACAGCTGGCGTACGGCTTCGTGTTCGGACAGGCTCAGTTCACTGTGCTCGCTCATGGCCGCGCTCCACAAAAAGGAAACGTCACGCTGCCTCAGAGTAGGCGTTCGGCGCCAGAGGCGGGGCAGCTGCGGCGGGGCGATTGGCCGGATCACCCTTGCTCGGGCGGCCCGCTGGCGCGGCCCGCCCGGTCGGCGTCAGGCTTCGTGGGTCAGCTCGAGTACGCGGTCGACCAGCTTGTAGATGCCGCCGGCGGCCTCGCTGATCGATTCGGCGAGCATGTAGGCCGGCGTGGTGACCAGCTTGTGCTTGGTGTCCTCGACGATGTCGTTGACTTCGCAGGCCTGATGCTCGACGCCCATCTGCACGGCTGCCTTGGCTGCATCTGCCTCGTCGCTGCCGAGCGTGCAGACCACGCCCTGGCCGAAGATCTGCGCCGCCATCGTCGGTGCGATGCACATCATGCCGATCGGCTTGCCGGCCTGGGCGAATGCCTGGGCCACGCGCAGCACCTCCGGAAGCACCGTGCAGTTCGCCCCGGCGCTGGCGAAATCGGAAAGATTCTTCGCCGCACCGAAGCCACCCGGCAGGATCAGCGCGTCGAAGTCCTCGGCGCGCGCCTCGCGCAGGTCCTTGATATTGCCGCGTGCCAGGCGTGCGGACTCGACCAGCACGTTACGGCTCTCGTTCATCTCCTCGCCGGTCATGTGATTGACCACATGCGCCTGCGCTATGTTGGGTGCGAAACACTGCACGGCGGCGCCACGCTGGTCCAGGCGCAGCAGGGTAGCGACGCTTTCGTAGATTTCCGAGCCGTCGTAGACACCGCAGCCGGACAGGATCACGGCGACTTTCTTGTTCATGGCGATACTCCTGGAGTGGTTCGACGCCCCGGGGCCGGGGCTGGCGTAAAGGCGATGCTAAAGCCTGCAGAGCATGGAGGTAAGCCCTGCCTAGGCGTTGGATGGCAGGCGGGCACGGCCGTTCCTTCGAGTGCGCGGCGTTCGCCGAGGTGCGCGGACAAAGCACTGGCACAGGCGCCACGGGCTGGCCACAATGTCGGATTCTCGGTGGCGTCGCCTGTTGTAACAGTTCTGTCATGCCGCCGGCCTATATATGTCACATTCGCGCCCGCTCTGCGGGCCAGGAGTCCGTTGTGAGCTTCGTTCCTGCCGATCGACTTTTTCCTGCCACTCGCCTGCGTCGCAATCGTCGCGACGATTTCTCGCGTCGCCTGGTGCGCGAGAACGCGCTGACCGTCGACGATCTGATCCTGCCGGTGTTCGTGCTCGACGGCGAGAACCGCCGTGAGAGCGTGCCGTCGATGCCGGGCGTCGAGCGGCTGTCGATCGATCTGCTGCACGAGGAGGCCGAGGAACTGGTCGCGCTGGGTATTCCGGCGCTGGCGCTGTTCCCGGTCACGCCGCTGGAGAAGAAGTCGCTGGACGCCGCCGAGGCCTGGAACCCGGAGGGCATCGCCCAGCGTGCCACGCGTGCCCTGCGTGAACGCTTTCCGGAACTCGGCATCATCACCGATGTGGCGCTCGACCCCTTCACCACTCACGGGCAGGACGGCATCCTCGATGAGCACGGCTACGTGCAGAACGACATCACCGTCGATGCGTTGGTGCGCCAGGCGCTGTCGCATGCCGAGGCCGGCGCCCAGGTGGTCGCGCCTTCGGACATGATGGACGGGCGCATCCAGGCCATCCGCGAAGCGCTGGAGGTGGCCGGCCATCACAACGTGCGCATCATGGCCTACTCGGCCAAGTACGCCAGCGCCTACTACGGCCCGTTCCGCGATGCCGTCGGTTCGGCCGGCAACCTCGGCAAGAGCAACAAGAATACCTACCAGATGGATCCGGCCAACGGCGACGAGGCGCTGCACGAAGTCGCCGCGGACCTGGCCGAAGGCGCCGACATGGTCATGGTCAAGCCGGGGCAGCCGTACCTGGACATCGTCTGGCGCGTGAAAGAGGCGTTCAAGGCGCCGACCTTTGTCTATCAGGTGAGCGGCGAGTACGCCATGCACATGGCGGCCATTCAGAACGGCTGGCTTTCGGAGGCGGTCATCCTCGAGTCTTTGGTCGGCTTCAAGCGCGCCGGAGCCGATGGCATCCTCACCTACTTCGCCAAGCACGCCGCACAACAATTGAAACGGGGCCAGTGAGCCCGAGGCACTCATGAATCAGGGACTCAGCGAAACGCAGTTGCAGATCGATGAAACGCAGGAGGCGCTGCCGGCCCAGGCCGGCGTCGAGGTGCCCGTGCCCGAGACGCCGGCAGTCGAGCCGGAAGCGGCTCCGGTCGCGCCGGTTCCGAGCCTGGACGACACCAGCCTGTACATCCATCGCGAGCTGTCGCAGCTGCAATTCAATATCCGCGTGCTGGAGCAGGCGCTGGACGAGTCCTACCCGCTGCTCGAGCGGCTGAAGTTCCTGCTGATCTTTTCCAGCAACCTCGACGAGTTCTTCGAGATCCGCGTTGCCGGCCTGAAAAAACGCGTCACCTTTGCCCGCGAGCAGGCCGGCGCCGACGGCTTGCAGCCCCATCAGGCGCTGGCGCGAATCTGCGAGCTGGTGCATGAGCAGGTCGACCGGCAGTACGCGATTCTCAACGAGGTACTGCTGCCGGAACTGGCCAAGCATCAGATCCGCTTCATTCGTCGACGCCACTGGACGGCCAAGCTCAAGGCCTGGGTGCGGCGCTATTTCCGCGACGAGATCGCGCCGATCATCACGCCCATCGGGCTCGACCCGACGCACCCCTTTCCGCTGCTGGTGAACAAGAGCCTGAACTTCATCGTCGAGCTGGAAGGCATCGATGCGTTCGGCCGTGACTCCGGGCTGGCGATCATTCCGGCGCCGCGCTCGCTGCCGAGGGTCATCCGCGTGCCGGAGGAGGTCAGCGGAGCGGGCGATCACTTCGTGTTTCTGTCGTCGATGATCCATGCACACGCCGACGACCTGTTCCACGGCATGCGGGTCAAGGGCTGCTACCAGTTCCGCCTGACGCGTAATGCCGACCTCTCGGTCGATACCGAGGACGTCGAGGACCTCGCACGTGCGCTGCGCGGCGAGCTGATCTCACGGCGCTACGGCGATGCGGTGCGTCTGGAGGTGGTCGACACCTGCCCGAAACACCTGGCGGACTTCCTGCTCAAGCAGTTCGGCCTGGCCGAAAGCGAGATGTATCGGGTCAATGGCCCGGTCAACCTGACCCGGCTGTTCAGCGTCACCGGCCTGGACAGTCATCCGGAGCTGCAATACGCGCCGTTCACCCCAGCGATCCCCAAGCTGCTACAGAACAGCGAGAACATCTTCAACGTCATCAGCAAGCAGGACATCCTGCTGATGCACCCGTTCGAATCCTTCACGCCGGTGGTCGACCTGCTGCGTGAAGCGGCCAAGGACCCGCACGTGCTGGCCGTCAAGCAGACGCTGTACCGCTCGGGCGCCAACTCGGAGATCGTCGACGCCCTCGTCGAGGCGGCGCGCAATGGCAAGGAGGTCACCGCGGTGATCGAGCTGCGCGCGCGTTTCGATGAGGAGTCGAACCTGCAACTGGCCAGTCGGCTGCAGCAGGCCGGCGCCGTGGTGATCTACGGTGTGGTCGGCTACAAGACCCACGCCAAGATGATGCTGATCCTGCGTCGCGAAAACGGCGAACTCTGCCGCTACGCGCACCTGGGTACCGGCAACTACCACGCCGGCAACGCGCGCCTGTACACCGACTACAGCCTGCTGACCTCCGATGACGCGCTGTGCGAGGACGTCTCCAAGCTGTTCAGCCAGCTGATCGGCATGGGCAAGGTGATGCGCATGAAGAAGCTGCTGCATTCGCCGTTCACCCTGAAGAAGACGCTGCTCGACCTCATCGCGCTGGAGACGCAGCATGCCGCCGAGGGCAAGCCGGCGCACATCATCCTCAAGGTCAACGCACTGACCGACGCGAAGATGATCAAGGCGCTGTACAAGGCCAGCCAGACAGGCGTGCGTATCGACCTCATCGTGCGTGGCATGTGCTGCCTGCGCCCGGGCATCGCCGGGGTATCGCACAACATCCAGGTGCGCTCGATCATCGGACGCTTCCTCGAGCACAGCCGGGTGTTCTATTTCCACAACGACGGCGACGAAAAGCTCTACCTGTCGAGTGCCGACTGGATGGAGCGCAACCTCGACCGACGGGTGGAAACCTGCTTCCCGGTCGAAGGCAAGAAGCTGGTGACGCGGGTGAAGAAGGAACTCGAGGCCTTGCTGACCGACAACACGCAGAGCTGGATCCTACAGCCCGACGGCAGCTACGTGCGCAACAGCCCGAGTGGCAATCAGCTCGCGCGCAACGCCCAGAACACGCTGCTCGAGCGGCTCAGCAACACCACGGGGCGTTAACGGCGGCGGCTGCGCGCAAACGAAACGCCCGGCTTTGGCCGGGCGTTTTCGTCAGCGCAGGTCTCGATCAGCGCACATCCAGCGTGAAATCGATGCGCTTGAGCCACTCGGCTTCCTGGGCGAAATCGGCGGCGGTCAGCGGGTTGCTACCCAGCCAGCCCTCGGGAAACAGCACGTGCAGGCAGTCGCCGTCGGCCCTGAGCTGGTAGGCCGGCGCCTGCTGCGGGCCGCGGATGTGATGGAAGAGGATGGCGAAGCGCAGCAGTACGCAGAGGCGGGTCAGCTTGACGCCGTCCTCGCTGAGCTCTTCGAACTTGGCCTTGGGAATATTGCGGCGGTGGCCGCGGACCAGCAGTGCCAGCATCTGCTGGTCCTGGCGCGAGAAGCCGGGCAGGTCGGAATGCTCGATCAGGTAGGCGCCGTGCTTGTGGTAGTGGTAGTGGGCAATGTCGAGGCCCACCTCGTGGATGCGGGCCGCCCAGCCGAGCAGTTCACGCAGACGCTCGTCGTCCAGGCCCCAGTCGGCCGCCACCTGGTCGAAGGCTTCCAGTGCCTTGGCTTCGACGCGCGCGGCCTGTTCGGTGTCGACGTGATAGCGCTCCATGAGAAAGCTCAGCGTGCGATCGCGCACATCCTCGCGGTGATGTCGGCCGAGCAGGTCGTAGAGCACACCCTCGCGCAGCGCGCCTTCGGAATGACTCATGCTCTGCAGTTCAAGCGCGTCGAAAATGGCCTCGAGGATGGCCAGGCCGGCCGGGAACACGCCGCGGCGGTCCGGCTTGATGCCGTCCAGTTCGATGCGCTCGACATCGCCGAGCTTGAACAGGCGACCCTTGAGCCAGGCGATCCCGCCCGGGTTGACCTCGCCGTTGCCCTGGCCGCCGGCCTGGATAGCCTGCGCCACGGCGCGGATCGTGCCGGAGGCACCGATGCTCTGCTCCCATCCCAGCCGGCGCAGGCCCTGCTCGATGCCCATGAGTTCCAGGCGCGCCGCGGTGTAGGCCTGCGCGTAGCGGGCCGGGGTGATCTTGCCATCGCGAAAGAAGCGCTGGGTGTAGCTGACGCAGCCCATCTGCAGGCTCTCGCGCAGCTGTGAATCGAAGTGCTCGCCGATGATGAATTCCGTGCTGCCGCCGCCGATGTCCGCCACCAGGCGCTTGCCGGGCGCGCCGGGGTAGGTGTGGGCGACGCCGAGGTAGATCAGGCGGGCCTCCTCGCGACCGGAGATCACCTCGACCTGATGGTTGATGATCGATTCGGCGCGGCGAATGAACTCGGCACGGTTGCGCGCCTCGCGCAGGGCGTTGGTGCCGACTACGCGCACCGCGCCTTCGGGCAGATGGTTGACCAGCTGGGCGAAACGCCGCAGGCAGTCCAGGCCGCGCTGCATGGCGGCCTCATCAAGCACCCGCTGTTCGGTGATGCCGGCGGCCAGCTGCACCTTTTCGCCGAGCCGCTCGAGGATGCGCAGTTCTCCGTTACTGGTACGGGCCAGAACCATATGGAAGCTGTTCGAGCCCAGGTCGAGGGCGGCGATCAAGGGAAAGGCGTCAGAGGAGGTCGTGCGCATGAACGGATCTCGGTGCGGAACCGCAATATCGTGACATGATCGACAGCCCACCGCCAACGCAGGGCGACGTCGTGCCGCTGTAGCGGGCATCCTCGTGTGGAATGTCCGGGCGATGGGCTGTGGCTTTCGGTCCGTCGGCAACGGGGCTATGATGACGCCCACTTTCAGTTCGGAACCTGGAGATCATCCATGAGCGAGTACATCCACAATGTTACCGACACCAGCTTCGAGCAGGACGTGCTCCAAGCGGACGGTCCGGTGCTGGTCGACTACTGGGCCGAATGGTGCGGTCCCTGCAAGATGATCGCTCCGGTGCTCGACGAGATTGCCAAGGACTACGAGGGCAAGCTCAAGGTGTGCAAGCTGAACATCGACGAGAATCAGGAAACCCCGCCCAAGTACGGCGTGCGCGGCATCCCGACGCTGATGCTGTTCAAGAACGGCAACGTCGAGGCGACCAAGGTTGGCGCGCTGTCCAAGTCGCAGCTGGCGGCGTTCCTCGATAGCAACATCTGAGCCTTCTGGTTCGACCAAAGCCCCCGCCGCCGCGGGGGCTTTTTTATGGAAGCAGGGTGGACGCTTGCTCCATGCGGTGATAAATTCGGCCCCGCGACGCATTCTTCCGTCGCCCTCTTGCATGTCGTCGCCGACGCACTTCAGCCTCTTGAAGCATAACGAACTCTCGTTCGTCTCCTGCAGCTCGGCCGCCCAAGCCAACGCTTCCATACCCCTTCCTGATCTTTCTATGAATCTGACCGAACTCAAGCAAAAGCCCATCACCGAACTGCTGGAAATGGCCGAACAGATGGGCATCGAAAACATGGCCCGTTCGCGCAAGCAGGACGTGATCTTTTCCCTGCTCAAGAAGCATGCGAAGAGCGGCGAAGAGATTTCCGGTGACGGTGTGCTGGAGATCCTGCAGGACGGTTTCGGCTTCCTGCGCAGCGCGGATTCCTCCTACCTGGCCGGCCCCGATGACATCTACGTCTCGCCGAGCCAGATCCGCCGCTTCAACCTGCGCACGGGTGACACCATCGTCGGCAAGATTCGCCCGCCGAAGGAAGGCGAACGCTATTTCGCCCTGCTGAAGGTGGACTCGATCAATTACGATCGTCCCGAGAATGCCAAGAGCAAGATCCTGTTCGAGAACCTTACTCCGCTGTTCCCCAATGAACGGCTGAAGATGGAGGCCGGCAACGGCTCCACCGAGGATCTCACCGGCCGCGTGATCGACCTGACCGCGCCGATCGGCAAGGGCCAGCGCGGCCTGATCGTCGCCCCGCCGAAAGCGGGCAAGACGATCATGCTGCAGAACATCGCGGCCAACATCACCCGCAACAATCCCGAATGCCACCTGATCGTCCTCCTGATCGACGAGCGTCCGGAAGAAGTCACCGAGATGCAGCGCACCGTGCGCGGCGAAGTGGTCGCCTCCACCTTCGACGAGCCGCCGACCCGCCACGTGCAGGTCGCCGAAATGGTGATCGAGAAGGCCAAGCGCCTGGTCGAGCACAAGAAGGACGTGGTCATTCTGCTCGACTCCATCACCCGTCTGGCGCGTGCCTACAACACCGTGATCCCGAGCTCCGGCAAGGTGCTGACCGGTGGTGTCGACGCCCATGCGCTGGAAAAGCCCAAGCGCTTCTTCGGCGCGGCGCGCAACATCGAGGAAGGCGGCAGCCTGACCATCCTCGCCACCGCGCTGGTGGAAACCGGCTCGAAGATGGACGAGGTGATCTACGAGGAATTCAAGGGCACCGGCAACCTGGAGCTGCAGCTGGACCGCCGCATCGCCGAGAAGCGCGTGTTCCCGGCGATCAACATCAACCGCTCCGGCACCCGCCGCGAGGAGTTGCTGACTGCCGAGGACGAGCTGCAGCGCATGTGGATCCTGCGCAAGCTGCTGCATCCGATGGATGAGATCGCAGCCATCGAGTTCCTGCTCGACAAGCTCAAGGACACCAAGACCAACGACGAATTCTTCATGTCGATGAAGCGCAAGTAAGCGTCGGGTCGTTTCACCGAGGCCGGGGAAACCCGGCCTTCGTCTGTCTGCCGGTTTGGATTTGCCCGCCCCGCGGCTACACTCTGCGGCCGAACCCTGCCGGACCCTGCGAGGCTCATGCATGCAGTACCGTGATCTGCGCGAATTCATCAGTGGCCTGGAACAGCGCGGCCAGCTCAAGCGCATCGCCACGCCCGTGTCGCCTGTGCTGGAGATGACAGAGATCTGCGACCGCACCCTGCGCAAGCAGGGGCCGGCGCTGCTGTTCGAGCAGCCGACCGGCTTCGACATGCCGGTGCTCGGTAACCTGTTCGGCACGCCTGGGCGCGTGGCGCTGGGCATGGGTGCCGAGGATGTCTCCGAGCTGCGCGAGATCGGCAAGCTGCTGGCTTTCCTCAAGGAGCCGGAGCCGCCCAAGGGCCTGAAGGATGCCTGGAGCAAGCTGCCGATCTACAAGAAGGTCATCAGCATGGCGCCCAAGGTGCTCAAGGATGCGCCCTGTCAGGAGGTCGTGCTCGAGGGCGATGACGTCGACCTCGGGCGAATTCCGGTGCAGCACTGCTGGCCGGGGGATGCCGCGCCGCTGATCACCTGGGGCCTGACCATCACCCGCGGGCCGAACAAGGAGCGGCAGAACCTCGGCATCTACCGCCAGCAGGTGATCGGCCGCAATAAGGTGATCATGCGCTGGCTCAGCCATCGTGGCGGCGCGCTGGACTACCGCGAGTGGTGCCAGAAGTATCCGGATCGGCCCTATCCCGTGGCCGTGGCCCTGGGCGCAGATCCGGCGACCATTCTCGGCGCGGTCACACCAGTGCCCGACACCCTTTCCGAGTATGCCTTCGCCGGCCTGCTGCGCGGCTCGCGCACCGAGCTGGTCAAGGCGATCGGCTCGGACTTGCAGGTGCCGGCCTATGCCGAGATCGTTCTCGAGGGGCACATCCACCCGGGCGAGACCGCACCGGAAGGCCCCTACGGCGACCACACCGGTTACTACAACGAGGTCGACACCTTTCCGGTGTTCACCGTCGAGCGCATCACCCATCGCCGCCAGCCGATCTACCACAGCACCTATACCGGGCGTCCGCCGGACGAGCCGGCGATTCTCGGCGTGGCACTGAACGAGGTGTTCGTACCGATCCTGCAGAAGCAGTTTCCGGAGATCGTCGACTTCTACCTGCCGCCGGAGGGCTGTTCCTACCGCATGGCGGTGGTGACGATGAAGAAGCAGTACCCGGGCCACGCCAAGCGGGTGATGCTCGGCGTCTGGTCCTTTCTGCGCCAGTTCATGTACACCAAGTTCGTCATCGTCACCGACGACGACATCAATGCGCGTGACTGGAACGACGTGATCTGGGCCATCACCACACGCATGGATCCAAAGCGCGATACGGTGCTGATCGACAACACGCCGATCGACTACCTGGATTTCGCCTCGCCGGTCTCTGGGCTCGGCTCGAAGATGGGCCTGGATGCGACGCACAAATGGCCGGGCGAGACCAGCCGCGAATGGGGCAGGGCCATCGTTCAGGACGAGGCGGTCAAGCGCCGTGTCGATGAACTCTGGGGCCAGCTGGGCATCGACTGAACACAGGGGCGCGCAGACGCCCTGCAGCCTTGGCGGACACACCGCTCGACAATTCGACGTGCACATGAAAGTAACCTTGCAACCATCCGGTGCCGTGCTCGAGGTAGAGCCCGGCGAACGTATTCTCGATGCGGCCAGGCGCCAGGGCTTCGAGTGCCCGCAGAGCTGTCGCAACGGCAACTGTCATATCTGTGCCTCGCTGCTGGTCGAAGGGCGCGTGCGGCAGGATGGCGAAGTGCGCGACCACGGCGAACTGCTCGCCTGCCTGGCCGAGCCGCTGGAAGATTGCGTGCTGCATTGGGATGGCGTGCTGGCGCCCGGCGAGTTGCCGGTGCGCGAGCTGAGCTGCCAGCTAGCCGCGTATGAAGCGGTCGGCGGTGACGTGGTGCGTCTGTTGCTACGGTTGCCGGCCGGGCGGCAGCCGCGCTATTACGCCGGCCAATATGTGCTGCTGCAGCGCGAGGACGGCGAATGGTCGGCGTTCTCGCTGGCGTCGGCGCCAGGCAGTGGTCGCGAGCTGGAGCTGCACGTGCTGGCGCGCGATGCGTCAGCCATCGAGCTGCTTGCCTTCATCAGGCGCCAGGGGTTTGCCCGGGTGCAGATGCCCTTCGGCGATACGCATCTGGCCGAGCTGCCGGATGGGCCGCTGGTGCTGGTGGCGGCCGGAACCGGCATGGCGCAGATGCACAGCCTGATCGAATACTGCCGTGCCGCCGGGTTCGCCCATCCCGTGCATCTGTACTGGGGCGTGCGCCGGCCCGAGGATTTCTATCAGCTGCGGCATTGGGACGAGTGGCGGCGCATGCCCAATCTTCACCTTCACCGCGTGGTCAGCGACGTCTGCGATTGGGGCGGTCGTTGCGGGCTGCTGCACGAGGCGATTCGCCAGGACTTCAGCGACCTCAAGTCACTGCATGTCTATGCCAGCGGTTCGCCGGCGATGGTGTACGGCACGCTGGATGCGCTGGTCGAGGCCGGCATGGACCCGCATCAGATGCGGGCCGACGTCTTTGCCTACGCACCGCGTGAGGGCTGATTGTCGCCAACGCAAAACGCCGGGTCCGCCCGGCGTTTTGCTTTTTGCTCTCAGCGCACCTGGCGTTGCTGCAGAAGCAGGTTCTTGTAGCCGCTGCCGGCCAGCGTCTTCTGCGCGAGGTTGAGTTGCTCGCGGGTGGTGAAGGGGCCGACCAGCACGCGGAACCAGGGCTCTTCGCGTACCGTGACCCGCTCGACGCGAACGTCCTGGCCAAGCAGGATGATCTGTGCACGCACCTTGTCGGCTTCGACCTGCTTGCGGAACGAGCCGGCCTGCAGGAAGAACTGGGTGACCGGCGCCTTCGCTACCGTGGGCGGAGGCGGCGGCACCTGCCCGCTGAGTGCGGCGAGCGCGCGCTCCTCATCTAGCTTCGCAGCCTGCTCGGGCGTCACCGCTTTGGCTGGCGCCTCCGGCTCCTTCGTCTCCGGCGGCAGGATTACTTCGGACTCGGGCAGCAGGGTGTAGAAGTCGTACTTCGGCTTCGGCGGCTGCTCGCCCTGTGGCTTGGGCTTGGCTTGCTGCTTGGCTTGCGGCGGCTCCTTGGTGCGCTTGATCTCGTCGCCGCCGGGTTCGAGCGTGGCGAGGAATACGAGAAACCCGCCGATCGCCAGGCCGCAGACCAGCCAGACCCAGCCCGGCACATTCTTTTTCGCCGGTGCCTGATAGCGGCTGGCGCCGCGTTTGGGTGCGGCTTTCTTCCGTGCTGCCACTTACATCCGCTCCAGTGGTTCCAGGCCAAGCAGCTCCAGGCCCTGTTTCAGCGTGCGGCCGGTCAGTGCGGCCAGGCGTAGGCGGCTGGTGCGCACGGCTTCGTCCTCGGCGGCCAGGACCGGGCAGTTCTCGTAGAAACTCGAGAACAGGCCGGCAAGGTCGTACAGGTAGCTGCATAGCAGGTGGGGCTCACCTTTCTCGCCAACGCTGTTGAGCGTTTCGCCGAACTGCGCCAGCTTTGCGGCCAGTGCCTGCTCCTGCTCGGCGTCGAGCTGAATGTGCCCGTCGACCTCTTGCATGCCCTTGCCCAGCTTGCGGAACAGGCTGGCCACGCGGGTGTAGGCATAAAGCAGGTAGGGTGCGGTGTTGCCTTCGAAGCTGAGCATCAGGTCGAAGTTGAAGCGGTAATCGCTGGTGCGATGCTTGGACAGGTCTGCGTATTTCACCGCGCCGACGCCTACGGCGCGGGCGATGTTGCGCAGTTCCGCCTCGTCGAGGTCGGGGTTCTTCTCGCTGACCAGGGCATAGGCGCGCTGCTCGGCTTCGTCGAGCAGGTCGATCAGCTTAACCGTGCCGCCGTCGCGCGTCTTGAATGGCCGGCCGTCCGCACCGTTCATGGTGCCGAAGCCCATGTGCTCGAGCTGCAGTTGCTCGCGCACGAGCCCAGCGCGACGCGCGACGGCAAACACCATCTGGAAGTGCAGGGCCTGGCGCTGGTCGACGAAGTACAGCACGCGATCGGCGTTCAGCGTCTGGCTGCGGTAATTCAGCGAGGCCAGGTCGGTGGTGGCGTAGAGGTACCCGCCTCCGGCCTTCTGCACGATGACCGGCAGCGGCTTGCCTTCGGCGTTCTGGAATTCCTCGAGGAACACGCACTGGGCGCCTTCGTCCTCGGTGAGCAGGCCCTTGGCGCGCAGCGTCTCGACGATGCCCGGCAGGGCGTCGTTGTACGCGCTCTCGCCCTTGACGTCGGCAGGGCTCAGCTTGACGTTCAGGCGGTCGTAGATCTTCTGGCAATGCGACAGGGAGATTTCGTTGAAGCGGGTCCACAGGCGCAGGCACTCGGCATCCCCGGCCTGCAGCCGGACCACCAGCTCACGTGCCCGGTCGGCAAAGGCGGGGCTTTCGTCGAAACGCTGCTTGGCGGCTCGATAGAACTGCTCGAGGTCGGCCAGCTCGCTTTCCGCCGCGGCAGGTTTCTCCTCCAGATAGGCCAGCAGCATGCCGAACTGGGTGCCCCAGTCGCCCACGTGGTTCTGGCGGATCACCTCGTCGCCGAGAAACTCCAGCACCCGACCGACGGCGTCACCGATGATCGTCGAGCGCAGGTGGCCGACGTGCATCTCCTTGGCCAGGTTCGGCGAGGACATGTCGATGACGACGCGCTGCGCCGGGCCGGCTTTGCGCACATCGAGATGCTCGTCGCGCAGTGCCGCATCCAGCCGCTGGGCAAGTGCGTCGGTGTTCTGGAAAAAGTTGAGAAAGCCCGGCCCGGCGATCTCCACCTTGCTGATGCCGGCGTCGGCCGGCAGTGCCTCGATGAGCTTTTGCGCCAGGTCGCGCGGCTTCATGCCGGCGGGCTTGGCCAGCATCATCGCGATGTTGCTGGCGAAGTCGCCATGGCTCTTGTCGCGGGTGTTCTCCACTTGGATGGCCGGGGCCAGCCCTGCGGGCAGCACGCCATCTTCGGTCAGGCGGGCGAGGGCTTGCTGGATCAGGTGGCGAATGCTGTCTTTCATGGTCGGCTCTGTCGGCGGAAGTGCGCGAAAACTTGGCATTATCGACGGCCTTGAGTCGGCGCTTCAAGCGGCGCGGGCCGTTCATGGCTGCAGCGGCCTCAGAACAGATCGATCGGGTCGACGTCCGCCGACCAGCGTACCGCCCGCCCACTGGGCAGTGCCTCCAGCCGCGGAAGCAGCGTACCCATCAGGCGGTGCAACGCGATTCGCGCACTACCTTGCAGCAGCAACTGCGCGCGATAGCGCCCGGCACGGCGCTCCATGGGCGCCGGGATCGGGCCAAGCAGTTCGATGCCCTGCAGTTGCAGCTCGTCGAGCAACTGTTCGGCCTCGCTGCAGGCCTGGTCGAGAAAGTCTTCCGCCTGACCGGGCTTGTGGGCTTCGGCGCGCAGCAGGGCGAGATGGCTGAACGGCGGCAGGCCGGCAGCACGACGTTCGCTCAGCGCCTGCTCGGCAAAGGCGAAATAGCCCTGCTCGGTCAGCTGAACCAACAGCGGATGGTCGGCCAGGTGCGTTTGGATGATGACCCGGCCGGGCTCGTCTGCCCTGCCGGCCCGGCCGGCGACCTGGACGATCAGTTGCGCCATGCGCTCGGCGGCACGAAAGTCGGCCGAGAACAGTCCGCCATCGGCATCGAGAATGGCGACCAGCGTCACGCGCGGGAAATGGTGGCCCTTGGCAAGCATCTGCGTGCCCACCAGCAGGCACGGCGCGCCGCGGTTGATAGTGGTGTAGAGCTGTTCCATGGCGCCCTTGCGCGAGGTGCTGTCGCGGTCGATGCGCAGCACCGGGACGTCCGGGAACAGCGTCGCCAGCCGTTCCTCGGCGCGCTCGGTGCCGGCGCCGACCGGGCGCAGGTCGACATGGGCGCAACTGGGGCAGTTGCTTGGCGGTCGCTGAACGTGGCCGCAATGATGGCAGCGCAGCTCGTGGTGGCGCTGGTGCAGCGTCATGCGGGCGTCGCAGCGGGGGCACTGGCTGATCCAGCCGCAATCGTGGCAGAGCAGTGTCGGCGCGAAGCCGCGGCGGTTGAGGAAGACCAGCACCTGTTGGCCGGCTTTCAGCGTCTGGCCGATCGCCTGTTCGAGCGGTGCCGAAATGCCCGCTTCCAGTGGTCGACTCTTTACATCCAGGCGCAGGAAGCGCGGGCTCTTCGCGCCGCCGGCTCGCTCGCTCAGGCGCAGCAAGGCGTAGCGGCCGCTGTGCGCGTTGTGCAGGCTCTCGAGCGAAGGTGTCGCCGAGCCAAGCAGGATCGGGATGTCCTCCTGGCGGGCGCGGACCAGCGCCAGGTCGCGTGCGTGATAGCGCAGGCCTTCCTGCTGCTTGTAGGAGGCGTCGTGCTCCTCGTCGATGATGATCAGCCCCGGCCGCTTCATCGGCGTGAACAGCGCCGAGCGGGTGCCGATGATGATGTCGGCTTCGCCATCGCGCGCTGCCAGCCAGGCGTCCAGCCGCTCCCGATCGTTGACATTGGAATGCAGCAGGGCGATGCGGGCATTGAAGCGCTGCTCGAATCGCGCGAGCGTCTGCGGCCCCAGGTTGATTTCCGGGATCAGTACCAGGGTCTGCCGGCCGGCTTCGAGCATGCGGTGGATCAGTTGCAGGTACACCTCGGTCTTGCCGCTACCGGTCACGCCCGCCAGAAGAAAGGCCTGGAAGCCACCAAAGCCTGCCTGCACGGCGGTAAAGGCAGCGCGCTGCTGGGCGTTGAGCGGGAGCTCCGGCTGCAGCAGCCAACTGCCGTGGTGGGGCGCGGGCGGGCTGCTGCGCCGTGCCTCAAGCCGTACCAGGCCTTTCTCGCGTAGGAGCTCCAGGCTGTCACGGTTGATCTGCAACTTGCCGAGCAGGCTATGGGCGACGCCATGCGGGTGCTGGGCGATGGTCTTGAGTGCCTCGCGCTGACGAGGCGCCCTGCTCAGGCGCGGGTCATCGAGGCTGGCGCCCTCGCACGCCAGCCAGAAACGCTCCAGGCGAACTTCGGCAGGCTCACCCTGGCGCAGCAGGGTTGGCAACGCCCAGCTGAAGGTGTCGCCCAGGCTGTGCTGGTAGTACTGGGCAGCCCAAAGACACAGGCGAACCATGGCCGGCGGCAGAGGCGGCGTAACATCCAGGATCTCGCGCGCCGGACGCAGCTTGTCCGCGGGAACCTCGCTTCGGTCGGCGAGTTCGACCAGCACGCCGATCACCTCGCGCCGGCCGAAAGGCACGCGTACCCGTACGCCGGGCTGCAGCTGGGCGGTGCGGCTGCCGGCGGGCGGCAGATAGTCGAACAACCGCCGCAACGGCGAGGGTAGTGCGAGGCGAAGGATGGTCTGGGCCACGGGGCATTCCTGAGGGGTGGACGGCGATGGTAGCCGATCGCTGACCGCCGAGCAGCGGCGCGGTCCTGCGCTTGCAACAGCGCAAGCCTCTGGTATCATTCGCGCCCTAATTCGTGCGGTGCTCGGCATAGGGTCGGGTGGCGGCACGCAATCCAAGAGGATTCATCATGAAAGCCGATATCCATCCGAACTACGTTGAGGTCAAGGCGACCTGCAGCTGTGGCAACGTCATCCAGACTCGTTCGACTCTGGGCAAGGACCTCAGCCTCGACGTGTGCTCCGAGTGCCACCCGTTCTACACCGGCAAGCAGAAAGTGCTGGATACCGGTGGTCGCATCGACCGCTTCAAGCAGCGCTTCGGTGTGTTCGGCGCCAAGTAAGCCGAACCGAAAAACCCATGGGGTTTTCCGAGCGTTTGAGAAAGGCGTCCCTGGTGGGCGCCTTTTTCGTTTCTGCAGTCCTGGCGCTTCCCGTGCACGCCCTCTGCCCGGCGCCGCAGGGGCTCGAGCTCCAGCGGGTCGCGCAGGTCATCGACGGGGATACGCTGCGGCTGGATGACGGGCGCAGTGTGCGCATGATTGGCCTCAACACGCCGGAGCGGGGCCGCAAGGGGCGTTCGGCCGAGCCGTTTGCCGAACAGGCGACGCGCAACCTGCGGGCGCTGGTCGAGGCCAGCGAGGGCCGGGTGTTCGTGCAGCCCGGGGCCGAGTCGCATGACCGCTATGGGCGCCTGCTCGCGCACGTGTATGACAGTCGGGGCGGAAATCTCGAGGCTGAGCAACTGCTGGCCGGGCTGGGCTACTTCGTGGCGGCTTATCCGAACGCGGCGCTGGTCGCCTGCCATCGGGCCGCCGAACGCCAGGCTCGCGAGGCGCATCTGGGGCTCTGGCGGCAGGCCAAGGCTCAGCGGCCCGAGGCCATCAGGCAGGGTGGGTTTGCGTTGATTCGCGGCCGGGTCATGCGCGTCGAGCGTAATCGCGGCGGTGTATGGCTCGAGCTTGACGGGCCGATGGTGCTGCAGGTGGCACCGCGGCAGCTGGCTGGGTTCGATGTCGCGGCGCTGCAGAGGCTGGAGGGGCGTGACGTCGAGGTGCGTGGCTGGGTCGTCGATCGCCAGGGGCGCAAGGCCAAGCGGCAGGCGCGTTGGCTACTGCGACTGACCCATCCAGCGATGCTGGAAGTGCACTGACGAAGACGTCGCATATCTGTGCGTGCTTTGGCGAGTATGCCCTGAAAGTCGTAAGGGGCGAGGCTTGACAGCGCTGGGGTGGTCTAGCTTGAGGCGCCGCTCGGTCTTGGCGTATGCTCGGCCGGCTGTCTGTCCCAATAAAATAAGCGGAAATGCCAAATGACTGACCTGAAAACTGCCGCTCTTGACTACCATTCCCAGCCGCGTCCGGGAAAGCTGAGCGTAGAGTTGACCAAGCCTACTGCCACCGCTCGTGATCTGTCGTTGGCCTACAGTCCAGGCGTTGCCGCACCCGTTCGTGAGATCGCTCGTGATGCCGAGCTGGCCTACCGCTACACCGGTAAGGGCAACCTGGTGGCGGTCATCTCCGACGGCACCGCAATTCTGGGGCTGGGTAACCTGGGGCCGCTGGCGTCCAAGCCGGTAATGGAAGGCAAGGGCGTTCTGTTCAAGCGCTTCGCTGGCGTGGACGTGTTCGATATCGAAGTCGATGCCGAAAGCCCGCAGGCTTTCATCGATACCGTCAAGCGCATCTCCATTACCTTCGGCGGCATCAACCTCGAGGACATCAAGGCGCCCGAGTGCTTCGAAATCGAGCGCGCGCTCATCGAGCAGTGCGATATCCCTGTCTTCCATGACGACCAGCATGGCACTGCGATCGTTACCGCGGCCGGCATGCTCAATGCGCTGGAGATCGCGGGCAAGAGCATCGAAGACGCGAAGATCGTCTGCCTGGGTGCTGGCGCGGCAGCTACTTCCTGCATGAAGCTGCTGGTGAGCATCGGGGCGAAAATCGAGAACATCTTCATGATCGACCGCAAGGGTGTGATTCATGCCGGGCGCGACGATCTCAACCAGTACAAGGCGATTTTCGCTCACGAAACCGACAAGCGAACCCTCGACGACGCGCTGGACGGCGCTGATGTGTTCGTCGGCCTTTCCGGTGCCAACCTGCTGAGCCCCGAAGGTCTCAAGCGCATGGCAGCCAATCCGATCGTGTTCGCCTGCTCGAACCCCGATCCCGAAATCAGCCCGGAACTGGCGCATGCCACACGTTCCGACGTGATCATGGCGACCGGTCGTTCCGACTATCCGAATCAGGTCAACAATGTACTCGGCTTCCCGTTCATCTTCCGGGGCGCACTGGATGTCCGCGCCAAGCGCATCAACGAAGAGATGAAGATTGCTGCTGCGCTGGCGCTGCGTGATCTGGCCAAGCTGCCGGTTCCTGCCGAGGTATGTGAGGCCTATGGCGGGCAGAGCCTGGAGTTCGGCCGCGAATACATCATTCCCAAGCCGATGGATCCGCGGCTGATCACCCTGGTGTCCGATGCGGTGGCCAAGGCGGCCATCGAAAGTGGTGTTGCGACGCTGCCCTATCCGGCCAACTACCCGCTGAAGTCGGTGGATGACGTCTTCGTCTGACAATCGATACGAGCGCTAAAAAAACGCCCTGCTTAGTCAGGGCGTTTTCTTTGGTGTCGTAGATCGGTCGGCTGGCGAGCGCTCGATGTGACCGATGAGATCGCGCGGGCACTTCTGGTCGGCTCGCGCGACCTGTGGACCTCAGAACAGGTCCAGCGGCGCGGCTTCGTTCGCCGGTAACGGGCTGCCCGGGATCTGCAGGTCGGGCGCGAGTTCGTTCATCGGCGGTGGCGAGTCTTCGCTCTTGAACACTTCGAAGTAGGCGTCCGGCGTTCCCGGCGAGGCGGCGCGACCGCTGACCGGGTCCACGCGCAGGGTAAGGATGCCTTCAGGTTCCGGCGGCAGGTGCTCGGGTTGGTCCTTGAGCACGGTCCCCATGTAGCTCATCCAGATCGGCAGAGCCACGGTGCCGCCGTACTCGTTGCGTCCAAGGCTTCGCGGCTGGTCGAAGCCGCTCCAGACGGTGGTGACGATATCGGCGTTATAGCCGGAGAACCAGCTGTCGAACGAATCGTTGGTCGTGCCGGTCTTGCCGGCCAGGTCGTTGCGCCCCAGGGCCAGTGCGCGTCGCCCGGTGCCGCGCTTGATCACATCCTGAAGCATGCTGGTCATGATGTAGGCGGTGCGCTCATCGATGATGCGCTCGGCAACCTGCGGTGCGCTTTCGTCTTCCCCTGCGACAGCTTCGGCGGAGCTGACTGCCGGGCTGTCCTCCTGCGCAGCGATTTGCTCGTGCGGGACGCGCGGCGGGTTCGCGGTAAACAGTACCTCGCCCTGCCTGTCCTCGATGCGCTCGATCAGATAAGGCTCGATGCGGTAGCCGCCATTGGCGAAAACGGTCCAGCCTGTGGCGATTTCCATTGGGGTCAGCGTGGCGGTGCCCAGTGCCAGGGAGAGGTTGCGCGGCAAGTCCTCGCGCTTGAAGCCGAAGCGGGTGATGTAATCAAGGGCGTAGTCGATGCCAATGGCCTGGAGCAGGCGAATGGATACGAGGTTACGGGACTTATATAGCGCCTCGCGCATGCGGATCGGGCCGAGGAAGGTATTGTTGTCGTTCTTCGGTCGCCAGACTCGGTCCATGCCTTCCTCGACGAAAACGATCGGCGAGTCGTTGACCAGAGTCGCTGCGGTGTAGCCGGCGTCGAGGGCTGCGCTGTAGACGAACGGCTTGAAGCTGGACCCGGGTTGGCGCTTGGCCTGGATGGCACGGTTGTACTTGCTCTGGCCGAAGGAGAAGCCGCCGGCAAGCGCCTCGATAGAACCGTCCTGCGGGTCGAGCGAAACCAGGGCCGCCTGAGCCTGGGGGATCTGGCTGAACAGGGCGTGCTTGTCCGTCCAGCGAATGCGGACCAAGTCGCCAAGTTTGACGACGTCGGATGGCTTGGTCGGTCGTGGCCCGAGGCTGTTGGTGGCCAGATGGGGGCGAGCCCATTTCATGCTGTCCCAGCTCACCGCGTGTTCCTGGCCGTCACGAGTCAGTACCTGAATGCCGTCGTTTCCGACCTGGCTCACGACGGCTGGCTGGAGCCCGGAGAGCGCCCGGCGGCTGCTCAGCTCGTCCAGCCATTTGCTGCGCTCTGTGCCCAGTTGCGCTTCGGCGCCGCGGTAGCCATGGCGCTGGTCGTAGCTGATGAGGCCGTCGATCAGGGCCTGGTTGGCGGCTTCCTGGCGGTCGCTGCGCACGCTGGTGACGACCCGAAAGCCGTCGGTATAGGCGGCGCTGCCATAGCGGCCGACCATTTCGGCTCGCGCCATCTCGGCGATGTAAGGCGCCTCGAGTTCGGGCGAAGCGCCGTGATAGCGCGCCGTCTCGCTCTCGGTAATGGCCTGCTCGTAGCGCTGCTGGTCGATGTAGCCGAGCTTTTGCATGCGGCCGAGAATCCAGTCGCGTCGCTCTTTGCTGCGTGTCGGGTTGACCAGAGGATTGAACGCTGAGGGGGCTTTCGGCAGACCGGCGATCATCGCCAGCTGCGCCAGGCTCAAGTCCTTGATCGACTGGCCGTAATAGACCTGAGAGGCCGCTTCGATGCCGTACGCGCGGTGGCCGAGATAGATCTTGTTGACGTACAGCTCGAGGATTTCGTTCTTGCTCAGCTCGCGCTCAATCTGCAGCGCCAGGAGGATCTCGCTGATCTTGCGTGAAAAGCTGCGTTCGCTGGTCAGGAAGTAGTTCTTGGCCACCTGCATCGTGATGGTGCTGCCGCCGGTCTGGATGTGCCCGCTCTTCAATAATTGCGCGGCAGCGCGCATCAGGCCGGTTACGTCAACGCCATAATGGTTAGCGAAATTGTCGTCTTCGGCGGCCAGCAACGCGTGAATGAAGTCTTCGGGGATTTCTTCGAAGCGGATCGGCGAGCGGCGCATTTCGCCAAATTCGGCGATGAGCTTTTCGTCGGCGCTGAACACGCGCAAAGGGATCTGCAGCTGGACGTTGCGCAGCGATTCGACCGAGGGGAGATTGGGGTTCAGGTAGAGGAACGCCCCGCTGATACTGAGCAGGACGGCGCACAGCAAGCCAAGGCTGGACCACAAGAGAAACTTCAGAAGACGCATCAGGGCTCTAGAAATCCGGAAAGCAGTGGGTGCGGCAGCAGACGATGCCGAAAGAGAAAAACGGATCACAGTATATGCGTTTTTTTTGCCTTCTAGCCATTTGCGGTTCTGTCAAGCCTGTAATCTAATGCGGCAAAACATAATTAATCCGTAACTTGCGGATATCGATAGGAAATCGGTTGTGCTAGGGCTCTTCACTAAGAAAGCGAATACGCTACTTGGGATCGACATTAGTTCGACCTCGGTCAAGCTCCTGGAATTAAGCCGCTCAGGCAATCGCTATCGGGTCGAGGCGTACGCCGTTGAGCCTTTGCCGCCCAACGCAGTGGTCGAGAAGAACATTGCCGAGCTGGAGGGGGTCGGGCAGGCCCTGCAGCGTGTTGTGGCGCGCGCCAAGACCGGTTGCAAGCAAGCCGCTGTCGCTGTCTCCGGCTCGGCGGTCATTACCAAGACCATCGAAATGGACGGCGGCCTGAGCGATGACGAGCTGGAGAATCAGCTCAAGATCGAGGCGGACCAGTACATTCCTTACCCGCTCGAAGAAGTTGCCATCGATTTCGAGGTTCAGGGCCCTGCGGCGCGCGCGCCTGGGCGCGTGGACGTGCTGCTTGCGGCCTGTCGCAAGGAGAACGTGGAGATCCGCGAGGCCGCTCTAGCGCTCGCCGGTCTGAGCGCAAAGGTGGTCGATGTCGAGGCGTATGCGCTAGAGCGGTCCTACGATCTGCTCGCGCCCATGCTTGCACAGGGGCACGCCGATCTCACCGTCGCCATCGTCGATATTGGCGCCACCATGACCACGCTCAGTGTGCTGCACAACGGCCGTACCATTTATACCCGGGAGCAGCTGTTTGGCGGTCGCCAGCTCACCGAGGAAATTCAGCGTCGCTACGGGCTTTCGGTGGAGGAGGCAGGGCTGGCGAAGAAACAGGGTGGCTTGCCGGACGACTACGAAACCGAAGTGTTGCAGCCGTTCAAGGAGGCGGTCGTTCAGCAGGTGTCGCGCTCACTGCAGTTCTTTTTCGCAGCCGGTCAGTTCCATGACGTGGATTGCATTCTGCTGGCAGGTGGCACGGCTTCGATACCGGATCTCGACCGGCTCATCCAGCAGAAGGTGGGCACGCAGACCATGGTTGCCAATCCGTTCGCCGACATGTCGCTGAGCAGCAAGGTCAACGCCGGGGCGCTGGCGAGCGATGCGCCCGCGCTGATGATTGCCTGTGGCTTGGCCCTGAGGAGCTTCGACTGATGGCACGGATCAACCTACTTCCCTGGCGCGAACAGCTGCGCGAAGAGCGCAAGCAGCGCTTCCTGGTCAGTCTGGTCGGTGTGGTTCTGCTCGCCGCTGGCCTGTTATTCCTGGGTGACCGTTTGCTGCAGGGCGCCATCGAGAACCAGGTCGCACGCAACGATTTTGTCCGTCAGGAAATTGCCCTGCTCGATGCGCGCATCAAGGAAATCAAGGAGCTGAAGGAGCGACGCCAGCAGTTGCTCGAGCGGATGAAGATCATTCAGGACTTGCAGGGCAATCGTCCGATCATCGCGCGAGTCTTCGACCAGTTGGTGCGTACGCTACCGGACGGAGTCTACTTCACCAATCTCAAGATGGCCGGAAAGACCATCTCCATTGCGGGCGCGGCCGAGTCGAACAATCGCGTTTCGAACCTGATGCGCAACCTGGATGGGTCTGAGTGGCTCGATGCGCCGAATCTCATCGAGGTTAAAGCGGTGACGGCGGGAGCGATCGATCAGGAAAACGTATTTCAGCTGACCGTGCAGCAAACGCAACCGGTTGCTGCAAAGGAAGGAGCCAAGCCATGAGTCTGGCTGAAACCATCGAAAGCCTGAAGAAGGTGGATCTGTCCGAGCTGGACGTGAACAACCTGGGTTCCTGGCCGGGGCCGATCAAGGTCATTGCGGCGGTCTTGCTGCTGGTTGGTCTGCTGGTCGGCGGCTACTACTTCCATCTGAGTGATCTCAACGTCGAGCTCGAGCAGCAGCGAGCTCAAGAGGAAAGCCTCAAGCAGCAGTTTTCCACTAAGGCATTCCAGGCGGCCAACCTCGAAGCCTATAAAGCGCAAATGGCGGAAATGGAGACGTCGTTCGGCGCCTTGTTGCGTCAACTGCCGAGCGATACCGAAGTGCCCGGGCTGCTGGAGGACATCACTCGCACCGGTTTGGGCAGCGGCCTCGAGTTCGAAGAGATCAAGCTGCAGCCGGAAGTGGCGCAGCAGTTCTACATCGAGCTTCCCATCCAGATATCCGTAGTGGGCGGCTATCACGATCTCGCAACATTCGTCAGCGGCGTTGCCAGTCTGCCCCGTATCGTCACCCTCCATGACTTCGATATCAGTCCGGTGAAGGACGCCGGTTCATCGAAACTGCGCATGAAGATTCTCGCCAAGACTTATCGCTATAACGAGAAGGGGCTGCAGAAATGAGAAAGTCCCGAGTTTGGTTTTCTGCTCTGCTCGTGCTGGCGTTGACTGGCTGCAGCGGGGGCAACGATTTCACCGACCTCCAGCAGTACCTCGATGAGGTCAGGGCCAAGCCCAAGGGCTCCATCGAGCCACTGCCGCCATTCGTTCCTTATGAGGCCTTTACCTACAGCGCTTCGGCCATGCGACATCCATTTCAGCCGCCGATCAAGGTCGACTTGGCGCAGCGGCAGAAGGGTACGAAGAACATTCATCCGGACGAGACCCGGGTGCGTCAGTTCCTCGAAGGTTTCAATATCGAAAACTTCGTCATGGTCGGCACGCTGAGCAATCGCGACGGGCGCTACGCGCTGGTTCTCGGTGGCGGTGGTGTGCATCGGGTAAAGGTTGGTGACTACCTCGGACGCAACCACGGACGCATCGTTGAGATCAGCGAGGCGAGTGTCGACGTGGTGGAAATCGTGCCAGACGGCGATGGTGGGTGGCTGGAACGCCCGCGCAGCTTGAACCTGAAAGAGCGCGCCTGAGCGAGGGCACCAGACAATGGAAAACCTAGATTGGTCTGCACAACGGAAGCAATTTATGAATAGCACCCTCTCTCGTGTGGGCGTCGCCATGCTGGCGCTGCTTGCCTCGCCTGCGCTGTTGGCAGCGAATTTGAACAAGCTTGATGTGGCATCGCTGCCGGGAGATCGGGTCGAGCTCAAGCTGGCCTTCGATGAGCCGGTCAGCAAGCCGCGCGGCTATACGCTAGAGCAGCCGGCCCGCATTGCGCTGGACTTGCCAGGCGTTTCGAACAAGCTTGGTGTGAAGAACCGGGAGCTGGGCCTTGGCAACGCGCGTAGCGTAACGGTGGTCGAAGCGCAGGGGCGTACCCGTCTGATCGTAAATCTTGCGTCGCTCGTGCCCTATGCCACTCGCGTCGAAGGTAACGAGCTGTTCATTGTTCTCGGCGAGAACGAGGGGGCGGTTGCCCCAATTGCGTCCGCGGCTGCGTCCCCGGTAGCGAGCCGGCCTGCGCCGGTCGCCGCCAAGATGGTCGGCAAAGCCATCAGTAATATCGATTTCCGACGAGGCGAAGACGGAGCAGGCAATGTCGTGATCACCCTGTCCGACGCATCGGTCGGCTCGACCATCGAGGAGCAGGGCGGAAAGATCAATGTGAAGTTTGACAAGGCACAGCTGCCGGAAGCGCTACGTGTCCGCCTGGATGTGCAGGACTTTGCCACGCCGGTGCGCTTCGTGGATGCCACCAGCTCATCCGGCGGCGCCAGTGTGGCGATCGAACCGAGCGGCCGATATGACTATCTCGCATACCAGACGGACAACCAGCTGACCATTAGCGTGAAGCCGCTGAGTGAAGACGAGGCCGAGAAGCGCAAGTCTGAGCGCTTTGCGTACAGCGGGGAAAAGCTGTCGCTGAACTTCCAGGATATCGATGTGCGCTCGGTGCTGCAGCTGATTGCCGACTTCACCGATCTGAACCTGGTGGCCAGTGACACCGTGCAGGGCAACATTACCCTGCGTCTGCAGAATGTGCCGTGGGATCAGGCGCTTGACCTGGTGCTCAAGACGAAGGGATTGGATAAGCGCCAGGTAGGTAATGTGCTGCTTGTGGCGCCTGCGGACGAGATCGCGGCCCGTGAGCGGCAGGAGCTCGAGTCGCAGCGACAAATCGCCGAGCTGGCGCCGCTGCGGCGCGAGCTGATTCAGGTCAACTATGCCAAAGCTGCCGACATTGCGCGTCTGTTCCAGTCGGTCACCGAGAATGGCAGCGGGGCAACCGAGGAGCGCGGCTCCATCGCCGTCGATGACCGCACCAACAGCATCATCGCCTACCAGACCCAGGAGCGGCTGGACGAACTGCGCCGCATCGTCATGCAGCTGGATATCCCGGTTCGCCAGGTGATGATCGAGGCACGGATCGTCGAGGCGAACGTCGATTACGACAAGAGTCTTGGGGTGCGCTGGGGCGGAAACCTCGGTACTGGCCGCAAATGGAGCGCCTGGGGTAAGAATGGAAATCTGACGGTGGAAGACGCGGAGGGTGGTGGCCAGGAACTCAAGTGGCCCGCCAACACGCCATTCGTAGACATGGGGGCGGTCGGCTCGACGTCCGGCATTGGTCTTGGCTTCGTTACGGACAATGCGATTCTAGACCTTCAGCTTTCTGCCATGGAAAAGACCGGAAATGGTGAGGTCGTTTCGCAGCCGAAGGTCGTTACCTCGGACAAGGAAACAGCCAAGATCCTGAAGGGCTCCGAAATTCCCTACCAGGAAGCCAGCTCCAGCGGCGCGACCAGCACCTCGTTTAAAGAGGCCGCATTGTCCTTGGAAGTTACGCCTCAGATCACGCCTGACGATCGGATCATCATGGAGGTGAAAGTCACCAAGGACGCGCCTGATTTTGGCAATGCCGTAGGCGGGGTGCCCCCGATCAGCAAGAACGAGGTCAATGCCAAAGTGCTGGTCAACGACGGCGAGACGATTGTGATCGGTGGCGTCTTCTCGAATACGCAGAGCAAGTCGGTCGACAAGGTACCGTTCCTGGGGGACTTGCCTTACCTCGGTCGCCTGTTCCGTCGTGACACTGTAACCAACGAAAAATCGGAACTGCTGATCTTCCTGACTCCGCGTATCATGAGTAACCAAGCGATAGCTGTGAGTCATTGATGCGGTGACCAATACCATTCTCGTAGGCCCGATGGGGGCAGGCAAAAGCACCATCGGGCGCCTGTTGGCAAAAGAGCTGCACGTACCCTTCAAGGATTCGGACAAGGAGATCGAGCAGCGCACGGGGGCTAGTATTCCACTGATTTTCGATGTGGAGGGCGAGCAAGGCTTCCGTGATCGCGAGCAGGCCGTCATCGCCGAGCTATGCCAGCTTGGCGGAATGGTGTTGGCGACTGGCGGTGGTGCCGTCATGCGAGAACAGAATCGGCAGGCGCTGCGTGCGGGCGGAAGGGTGGTCTATCTGTGTACATCAGTGGACCAACAGCTCGAGCGGACTGCCCGGGACCGCAATCGCCCCTTGTTGCAGACCTTGGATCCGCGCAAGACGCTGACCGAGCTGATGTCCTTGCGCGATCCCTTATATCGCTCCGTGGCCGACATCATCATCGAGACGGATGACCGTCCGCCGCGCGCGGTGGTCGGTGAGATTCTGCGCCGGCTTGAGGGGCTGCCGTCTCGTGATGGGCGGGAGCAATCTGCGCTATCCTAGCGCCCTTTATCCAGCGGGGGCGTCATGCAGACTCTGAAGGTCGATCTCGGCGAGCGTAGCTATCCCATTTATATCGGCGAAGGGCTGCTGTCGCGCAGCGAGCTTTTCGCAGGGCTTATTCGAGGTCGTCAGGTCGCTGTGGTGACCAACGAGACGGTCGCGCCACTGTATCTTGAGCGCCTGTTGGCCAGCCTTGGGGGTTACGCCGTCACGCCGATCGTTCTTCCAGACGGCGAGGCGTTCAAGAACTGGCAGACGCTACAGCTGATTTTCGACGGCCTACTCCAGGCCCGGCACGACCGGCGTACCACCATCATCGCCCTGGGCGGTGGCGTGGTCGGCGACATGGCTGGCTTCGCAGCGGCGTGTTATCAGCGCGGTGTCGACTTCATACAGGTGCCTACCACCTTGCTCTCACAGGTCGATTCGTCGGTTGGTGGCAAGACGGGCATCAATCACCCGCTTGGCAAGAACATGATCGGTGCCTTCTACCAGCCGCTCGGCGTGATCATCGATTCCTCGACCTTGACCACTCTGCCGGCCCGCGAGCTGTCGGCGGGCTTGGCCGAGGTCATCAAGTACGGCCTGATCTGCGATGCACCGTTTCTCGAGTGGCTGGAAAGCAACATCGATAAGCTGCTGGCGCTCGACATGGCGTCTTTGAACGAGGCGATTCACCGCTCGTGCGCTGCCAAGGCGCGGGTCGTCGGTGCAGACGAGCGCGAAGAAGGTATTCGAGCGATCCTCAATCTTGGGCATACCTTCGGCCATGCAATCGAAACGCATCAGGGCTACGGGGCCTGGTTGCACGGCGAGGCGGTGGGCGCTGGAACGGCTATGGCGTTGGAGATGTCCCGACGCCTGGGCTGGATCGATGGCGGGGTGCGTGATCGTGCGATGCGCCTGCTTCTGGCTGCGGGGCTTCCGGTGGAGCCACCCGCCGACATGCGGGCGGAAGACTTCCTGACGCATATGGCGGTCGACAAGAAAGTCCAGAACGGCCAGCTTCGTCTGGTTCTGCTCAAGTCGTTGGGGCAGGCCGTGGTGACCGCTGATTTCTCTCGCGATGTACTGAACGAAACCCTTGTTGCCGACTACCGTTCGATTGCGCAAGAGCTTGGAGCATGAACATGACTGGTCTGGCTGCTGACGACGCCTTTCTCGCCCATTATGGGTTTTCCCACGATCCTTTCGCTGCGCGGGTGCCTGGATTCAAGTTTTTCCCGGCGCAGCGCAAGCCGGTGCTTGGGCAGTTGCATCACTTGGCTCGCTATAGCCAGCTAGTGCTTGTTGTGACTGGGCCTGAGGGGAGCGGCAAGACGCTGCTTCGCCAGGCGCTCGTCGCCAGCAGCAACAAGCAGTCGGTACAAAGCGTGGTGATCACTCCTTCTGGGTCGCTGGATGCCAGTGCGCTGCTTCAGCAGATTGCTCAGGCCGTGAGCGCCCCGGTCGCCGACTTCGAGGCGATCATGGCGCAAATTGTCCAGCTCGCCATTACCGGGCAAGAAGTTTATCTGCTGGTCGATGATGCAGACCGTCTCACAGGGGCGGCGATCGAGACCCTCATGCGGCTCGCCAACGGCAACGCCGAAGCAAGGCCGCACGTGTTTCTCTTCGGGCTGGATGCTTTGGTCTCCCGTCTTGAGGCGCTGAGCGGGGGAACGGCACAGGAGTCGTACCACGTCATCGCATTGCAGCCCTATGAAGAGGACGAGACCCGAGAGTACCTGGCAACTCGATTGGAAGGCGCCGGTAGCGATCTGGACTGCTTCACCCGCGAGCAGGTCGTGCGGATCCATGAGGAGTCGGGTGGCTGGCCTGGCGCGATAAACGAAGTTGCGCGAGAGGAGCTGGTCGAAAGCATGCAGCAATCGGCGGCTTCCCGTGGACGAAAGCGAAACTGGGGCTTGCCATTGCCTGGTAAGCACCTGCTTGCCGCCCTTGGTGTCGTGCTGGTGGTCGTGGTGGCGCTGGTGCTCAGGGGTGGTGAGGAGGGGCCAGTCGAACTCGCAGGTAATGCAGGTCTCGATGCTCAGGGCGAAACCGGCTCCTCCGGGGCTGCCATAGAGTTCAACGGTGCCGAGAAGCCGCTGCCGTTACCGCTTGGCAGCGAGGCGCAGCCGGTCATTCGCGAGCCGCTCGCCGCTGCGGCCGGTGCGCCGGAGGACGACGGCGACAATGCGATCGCTGCGCCGGGGGCGCTGCCGACAGATGTTGCTGCTTCGGGCTCTTCGCCGGCAAGCTCAACGCCAACGCCAACGCCAACGCCAACGCCAACGCCAACGCCAACGCCAACGCCAACGCCAACGCCAGCGCCAGCGCCGCAAGCCTCTCCCGCGCCAACAGTGACTGTAGCGCCGCGACCGGTTGCCGCACCGTCACGCGATTCGACCGTTTCGTCTGCCGCACAGTCGTGGTATTCGCAGCAGCCGGGGAGTCGCTATCTAGTTCAGGTCGTTGGGACTCGTGCCGAGAAGAATGCGAAAGCACTGGTGCAGGAATACGGAGGCGAGTTCCGATACTTCGTCAAGAATCACCAAGGCAAGCCGCTCTACGTGGTTACCTACGGCAGTTTTGCTTCGCGTGCGCAGGCCGTTGATGCCGTGAAGGAATTGCCGGCCAAGCTTCAGGCGGGCAAGCCCTGGGTGCGTAGTTTTTCGAGTGTGCAGGGCGAAATTCGCTCTGCGCAGTAAAAAATTGCCCCAAAAAAGTGCGCGATGCACCGTTTTGGGGCTTGCAAATTTTTGTTTGTGTCGCTCTAGCAGCCTTTGTAAACTGCTCCCCCTTTTGCCCGCGTGTATGACGGGGCTTTTCAGCGCTCCGTCAGTAAGGGGTTGATTTACAACGTATTAGCTGGTGGAGCGCCTATGAGAGCAGGTCTGTTTCGTCCTGAAGAATTCAAGGATAACTGCGGCTTCGGCCTGATTGCCCACATGCAGGGCGAGGCAAGCCATCACCTGCTAAAAACCGCCATCGAATCGTTGACCTGCATGACCCATCGGGGCGGGATCAACGCCGACGGCAAGACCGGCGACGGCTGCGGTCTGTTGATGCAGAAGCCCGATGCCTTCCTTCGCGCAGTCGCCAGGGAGCGCTTCGATGTCGAAATGCCCGAGCAGTACGCTGTCGGCATGGTCTTTCTCAGTCAGGATGCAGCGAAAGCTGACAGCGCACGCGGGCGACTGAGTGAGGAGCTGGTCGCTCAAGGGCTCGACGTTGTCGGCTGGCGCGAAGTTCCGGTCGACACCAGCGTGCTTGGTCGGCTGGCCCTCGAGCGCCTGCCGCGTATCGAGCAGGTATTCGTCGCAGCGCCGGAGCTCTCCGATCGCGAGTTCGCCATCAAGCTGTTCTTTGCGCGCCGCCGCGCCGAAGTGGCCTTGGTCGCCGACAAAGAATTCTACGTCTGCAGCCTTTCGGCCAAGGACATCATCTACAAAGGCCTGATGATGCCAGCCGATCTGGCTAGCTTCTATCCCGACCTTGGCGATGAGCGCCTGGCTACTGCCATCTGCGTGTTCCACCAGCGCTTCTCCACCAATACCATGCCGCAGTGGCCGCTTGCTCAACCGTTCCGCTTCCTGGCGCACAACGGCGAGATCAACACCATCACCGGCAATCGCAACTGGGCTCAGGCTCGTCGCCTGAAGTTCGCCAACGAGCAGTTGCCCGACCTCGAGAGCCTGTCACCGCTGGTCAATCGCACCGGTTCCGACTCCTCGAGCATGGATAACATGCTTGAGCTGTTGGTCACCGGCGGAATGGATCTGTTCCGCGGCGTGCGCATGATTATTCCGCCGGCATGGCAGAACGTCGAAACCATGGACGCCGATCTGCGCGCCTTCTACGAATACAACTCCATGCACATGGAGCCGTGGGATGGCCCGGCGGGCGTGGTGTTGACCGACGGCCGCTATGCGGTGTGTCTGCTCGATCGTAACGGTCTTCGTCCGGCTCGCTGGGTCACCACGAAGAACGGCTACATTACGCTCGCATCGGAAGTGGGTGTATGGGACTACAAGCCCGAAGATGTCATCGCCAAGGGGCGGGTAGGCCCTGGGCAGATTCTCGCCGTGGATACCGAGACCGGCGAAGTGCTGCACACTGCCGACATCGATAATCGACTGAAATCGCGCCACCCTTACAAGAAGTGGCTGCGTGAAAATGCGCTGCGCATCCAGTCGACGCTCGACGATAACGATCATGGCTCGGCGTTCTACGACGCCGACCAGCTCAAGCAGTACATGAAAATGTTCCAGGTCACCTTCGAGGAACGTGACCAGGTGCTTCGCCCGTTGGCCGAGCAGGGCCAGGAAGCGGTCGGATCGATGGGCGACGATACGCCCATGGCTGTGCTTTCGCGCCGGGTTCGCTCGCCTTACGATTACTTCCGTCAGCAGTTCGCGCAGGTCACCAATCCTCCGATCGATCCGCTGCGCGAAGCCATCGTGATGTCGCTCGAAACCTGTCTGGGAGCCGAGCGCAACGTCTTCGAGGAAACCGCTGACCACGCCAATCGCGCCATCCTGACGACTCCAGTGATTTCGCCTGCCAAGTGGCGGAGCATCATGGAGCTGGGTCGGCCGGGTTTCGAGCGCCATCTGATCGATCTCAACTACGACGAGAGCGTCGGCCTCGAGGCCGCGGTGCGCAATATCGCCGACCAGGCCGAAGAGGCGGTGCGTGCCGGCAAGGTGCTGCTGGTGCTCAGCGACCGGCACATCGTGCCCGGAAAGCTGCCGGTGCATGCCTCGCTAGCCGTGGGTGCCGTGCACCACCGGCTGGTCGAGACCGGCCTGCGCTGTGACTGCAACATTCTGGTGGAAACCGCGACGGCGCGCGATCCGCATCACTTTGCCGTGCTCATCGGTTTCGGCGCGACCGCGGTCTACCCGTTCCTTGCCTACGAGGTGCTTGGCGACCTGATCCGTACCGGTGAGGTGCTGGGCGATCTCTACGAGGTGTTCAAGCATTACCGCAAAGGCATCTCCAAGGGGCTGCTGAAAATCATCTCGAAGATGGGCATCTCCACGATCGCATCCTATCGTGGTGCGCAGCTGTTCGAGGCAGTCGGCCTGGCCGAAGAGGTGGTCGATCTGAGCTTCCGCGGCGTGGCCAGCCGGATCAAGGGCGCGCGTTTCGTCGATCTCGAAGCCGAGCAGAAGGCGCTGGCGACCGAGGCCTGGAACGCTCGTCGGCCGATCCAGCAGGGTGGCCTGCTCAAGTTCGTCTATGGCGGCGAATATCACGCCTACAACCCCGATGTGGTCGGTGCGCTACAGGCGGCGGTGCAGAGCGGCGACTATTCGCGCTTCAAGGAATACACCGCACTGGTCGACCAGCGGCCGGTATCGATGATCCGCGACCTGCTGAAGGTCAAGGAGGCGGCCCAGCCGCTGGCGCTCGAGGAGGTCGAGCCGCTGGAGCAGATCCTCAAGCGCTTCGACTCTGCCGGCATCTCCCTCGGAGCCCTTTCGCCAGAGGCGCATGAGGCGATCGCTGCGGCGATGAACCGGATCGGCGCGCGTTCCAACTCAGGTGAGGGTGGGGAAGACCCGGCCCGCTACCGTACCGAGCGCAGCTCCAAGATCAAGCAGGTCGCCACCGGTCGCTTCGGCGTCACGCCGGAGTATCTGGTCAATGCCGAAGTGCTGCAGATCAAGGTTGCCCAGGGCGCCAAGCCCGGCGAGGGCGGCCAGTTGCCGGGCGGCAAGGTCAATGGCCTGATCGCACGCCTGCGTTATGCGGTGCCGGGCGTCACGCTGATCTCGCCGCCGCCGCATCACGATATCTATTCGATCGAAGACCTTGCGCAGCTGATCTATGACCTCAAGCAGGTCAACCCGCAGGCGCTTGTCTCGGTCAAGCTGGTTGCCGAGCCGGGCGTGGGCACCATCGCGGCCGGCGTGGCCAAGGCCTATGCCGATCTGATCACCATTTCCGGTTACGACGGCGGCACCGGCGCCTCGCCGCTGACATCGATTCGTTACGCTGGCTCGCCATGGGAGCTGGGGCTCGCAGAGACCCATCAGACCCTGCGTGGCAACGATCTGCGCGGCAAGGTCCGGGTGCAGACCGATGGCGGTCTGAAAACCGGCCTGGACGTGATCAAGGCGGCGATCCTCGGCGCCGAGAGCTTTGGCTTCGGTACGGCACCAATGATCGCACTAGGCTGCAAGTACCTGCGCATCTGCCACCTGAACAACTGTGCGACCGGCATCGCGACGCAGAACGAGCAGCTGCGCAAGGACCACTTCATCGGGACCGTCGACATGGTGGTGAACTTCTTCACCTTTGTTGCCGAGGAAACCCGCGAGTGGCTGGCTCGTCTCGGTGTGCGCAGTCTCGGAGAGCTGATCGGTCGTACCGACCTGCTCGATGTATTGCCTGGCGAGACCGACAAGCAGAAGGCACTCGACCTCTCGCCGCTGCTCGGCGGCAGCGAGCTGGCCGACAAGCCACAGACCTGCGAAGTCGACCGCAACCCGCCATTCGACCAGGGTCTGCTGGCCGAGGAAATGGTGCGTCTGGCCAAATCGGCCATCGAACAGAAGGCGGGCGGCGAGTACGAGCTGTCGATTTGCAACTGTGATCGCTCGATCGGCGCGCGCGTGTCGGGCGAAATCGCACGCCTGCACGGCAACCAGGGCATGAAGGATGCGCCACTGACCTTCCGCTTCAAAGGTACCGCCGGACAGAGCTTCGGTGTATGGAACGCCGGCGGCCTGCATCTGTACCTCGAGGGCGATGCCAACGACTACGTGGGCAAGGGCATGACCGGAGGCAAGCTGGTGGTCACTCCGCCGCGCGAAGCCGGTTACGCCTCTCAGGAGTCGGCCATCATCGGCAACACCTGTCTGTATGGCGCAACCGGGGGCAAGCTGTTCGCGGCGGGCACCGCCGGTGAGCGCTTCGCGGTGCGCAACTCGGGGGCGCATGCCGTCGTCGAGGGCACTGGCGATCATTGCTGCGAGTACATGACAGGCGGCTTCGTCTGTGTCCTGGGCAAGACGGGCTCCAACTTCGGCTCCGGCATGACAGGCGGCTTCGCCTATGTGCTGGACATGGACAACAGCTTCATCGATCGGGTGAACAACGAGCTGGTGAACCTGCACCGCATTACCGGCGAGACGATGGAAGCGCACCGCAGCCATCTGCAGTCGGTACTGCGTGAGTATGTCAACGAGACGGGCAGCGCCTGGGGCGCTCAGATCCTGGAGAATCTCGACGATTACCTGCGCCGCTTCTGGCTGGTCAAGCCAAAGGCCGCGAATCTGGCGTCGCTGCTTTCCAGCACCCGAGCCAACCCGCAATAAGAATTTGAGCGTAGTGCTGCATGCCAGTGACGCCTGGCCCGCCTCTGCGGGCCAGGCGCGCCGGCTCAAGCTAGCTGATGAGGTTTCAAATGACTGAACGTCTAAACAACGACTTCCAGTTCATCGAGGTCGGGCGCAAGGATCCGAAGAAGAAGCTGCTGCGCCAGCGCAAGAAGGAATTCGTCGAGATCTACGAACCCTTCAAGCCGGAGCAGGCTTGCGAACAGGCGCACCGCTGCCTCGGTTGCGGCAACCCGTACTGCGAGTGGAAGTGCCCGGTTCACAACTACATCCCGAACTGGCTGAAGCTGGTTTCCGAGGGCAACATCCTCGCGGCTGCCGAGCTGTGTCACCAGACCAACACGCTGCCGGAAGTCTGCGGCCGGGTCTGCCCGCAGGATCGCCTGTGCGAGGGCGCCTGCACGCTGAACGACGGTTTTGGCGCGGTGACCATCGGCTCTGTCGAGAAGTACATCACCGACACGGCGTTCGCCATGGGCTGGCGACCGGACATGTCCAAGGTCAAGCCGACCGGCAAGCGTGTGGCGGTCATCGGCGCCGGTCCTGCCGGTCTCGGTTGCGCCGATGTGCTGGCGCGTAACGGTGTCACCCCCGTGGTGTTCGATCGAAACCCGGAAATCGGCGGCCTGCTGACCTTCGGTATTCCGGAGTTCAAGCTTGAGAAGACCGTTCTCAGCCGTCGTCGCGAGATCTTCACTGGCATGGGCATCGAATTCCGCCTCAATACCGAGGTGGGTAAAGATATCTCCATGGACCAGCTGCTCGCCGAATACGACGCGGTGTTCATGGGCATGGGCACCTACACCTACATGAAAGGCGGCTTCCCGGGCGAGGACCTGCCCGGTGTGTACGACGCGCTGGACTTCCTCATCTCCAACGTCAACCGCAACCTTGGTTTCGAGAAATCGGCCGAAGACTTCATCGACATGAAGGGCAAGAAGGTCGTGGTGCTGGGTGGCGGTGACACAGCGATGGACTGCAACCGCACCTCGATCCGCCAGGGCGCCAAGAGCGTTACCTGCGCCTACCGCCGTGACGCCAAGAACATGCCCGGCTCGCGCCGTGAGGTGAAGAATGCGAAGGAAGAGGGCGTCAAGTTCCTCTTCAATCGTCAGCCGATCGCCATCATCGGCGAGGACAAGGTCGAAGGCGTCAAGGTCGTCGAGACGCGCCTCGGTGAGCCTGATGCCCGTGGCCGTCGCAGCCCCGAGCCGATCCCGGGTTCCGAGGAAGTGCTACCGGCCGATGCCGTGGTGATCGCCTTTGGTTTCCGTCCCAGCCCGGCCCCGTGGTTCGAGGATATCGGTATCCAGCTGGACAATCAGGGTCGCGTGATCGCGCCGGAGCTCGGTGAGTTCAAGCACCAGACCAGCAATCCGAAGATCTTCGCCGGCGGCGACATGGTGCGCGGTTCCGACCTGGTCGTCACCGCGATCTTCGAGGGGCGTCAGGCTGCCGAAGGGATTCTTGACTACCTCGGCGTCTGAACCTCAGCGCATCGGCCTGACCTGAATCAAGCCGATTGAAAGGGCACGGCGTTCGCCGTGCCTTTTGCTATCCGCTTTGCGACAATGCACGGCAATTTTTCGCGGGAACCCCTACATGACTGCCTTGAAGAACGACCGTTTCCTTCGTGCCCTGCTCAAGCAGCCCGTCGACGTCACCCCGGTATGGATGATGCGCCAGGCTGGCCGCTACCTGCCGGAATATCGTGCTAGCCGCGCCAAGGCAGGCGACTTCATGAGCTTGTGCATGAATCCGGAGCTGGCCTGTGAAGTGACGCTGCAGCCGCTGGATCGCTATCCGCTCGATGCGGCGATCCTCTTCTCGGACATCCTCACGGTTCCTGACGCCATGGGCCTGGGGCTCTACTTCGAGACAGGCGAAGGCCCGCGTTTCAAGAAGGTGGTCAGCACTGCAGCCGACATCGAAGCGCTACCGATCCCCGACCCCGAGCAGGATCTGGGCTACGTCATGCAGGCGGTGCGCACCATTCGCCGTGAACTGAATGGCCGTGTGCCGCTGATCGGGTTCTCCGGCAGCCCCTGGACGCTGGCGACCTACATGGTCGAGGGCGGCTCCTCCAAGGACTTCCGCAAGTCCAAGGCGATGCTCTATAGCGATCCGGCAGCGATGCATGCGCTGCTCGACAAGCTGGCGCAGTCCGTCACCAGCTACCTCAACGGCCAGATCCGCGCCGGCGCCCACGCGGTACAGATCTTCGATTCCTGGGGTGGCAGCCTGTCGGCGGCGGCATACCAGGAATTTTCGCTGGCCTACATGCGCAAGATCGTCGACGGGCTGATTCGCGAGCATGATGGACGCCGGGTGCCGGTGATCCTGTTCACCAAGGGCGGCGGGCTGTGGCTCGAATCCATGGCCGACAGTGGTGCCGAGGCGCTGGGTCTGGACTGGACCTGCGACATTGGCAGTGCCCGTGCTCGTGTTGGTGACAAGGTCGCTCTGCAGGGCAACATGGACCCGAGCGTGCTCTACGCCAAGCCGGAAGCGATTCGCGCCGAGGTCGGCCGAATTCTCGCCAGCTTCGGCCACGGCAACGGCCACGTCTTCAATCTTGGTCATGGCATCACGCCAGAGGTCGATCCGGCGCATGCCGGCGCGTTCATCGAGGCTGTGCACGAGCTGTCACTGCCGTACCACCAGGTCTGATCCGGTCGCAGTAACGTCAACGCCCCGCTCGAGCGGGGCGTTTGCGCTTTCAGTGGTTGCCGGCCGGGCTTTTGTTGACGCAATGACCGCGGCGCACGGGTTCGCCTTGACAGCCCCGCGGGATATGCCGAAAGCTACGGCGAGGCCGGCAAGGGCGTCGGCCATTTCACTGGATAAGAGAACGAACATGAAACGGATTCTGCTAGCGTCCCTGCTCTGCACTGTATCGGCCGGCGCCTTCGCCGAAGCGCCCGGCGGCCCCGGCTGCGGTTGGGGCAACATGCTGTTCGAAGGCCAGCGCGGCCTGCCTTCCCACCTGGTGGCGTCGATCACCAACGGCACTTCCGGCAATGCCACCTTCGGCATGACGTCGGGCACCAACGGTTGCTCTACCGATGGCACGCTGACCTACAACGGCAAGCCAATGCTGGTGCTGAGCAGCATCATGACCGAGCTGTCGGAGGATATGGCCAAGGGCGAGGGCGAAGCCCTGACCACCTATGCGGTGGTGCTCGGTGTCAAACCCGAGGATCGTGCGCACTTCGCTGCCGTCACCCATGCTCATTTCGAGCAGATCTTCAGCTCTGCCGATGTGACCGCCGAGCAGGTCCACGCGGCGACCCTGGCCGTACTGAAGCAGGACGCCCGCCTGGCTCGCTACGCCGAGCAGGTCTGACGCGGGTCTCCTCATCGTGCCCGCTCAGCGGGCACGTTTCTCTCAGGCTATCTTTTGGCCAGGCATGTTTCGAACACTGTTCCTGCTGACGTGTTGCTGCGCGAGCGCCTTCGTGCAGGCGGCTGCCCCCGCTCCGGCTGATCGGTTGCAGCGGCTGGCAAGCGATCCCTACTGGCTCTCGCTTGGCCATTACGAACGCGGCAAGCTGGCTGGCTGGCGCAGCTACGTCGACGATGACGCCTTCTTTCTGGCCGAGGACGGCGCATGGGACCCAGCCGCAGAGCTGACGGCTACCCTGGCCGGCCTCTATGCTCCGTCCAGCCCGGGCGACCGGCATCCGCAGTGCGTCTATCCGGCGCGTACCCGCTGGCTGCGCGAGCAGCTGGCACTGGATGATCTTCCTGCCGTCTCCTGTGCCGAGTTCAGTGAGTGGTATGCCGACATTGCTCCTCACAGCAGTGTGCTGGTGTTTCCGGCGGCCTATCTCAACAGCCCTTCGTCGATGTTCGGCCATACGCTGCTGCGCATCGATCAGGTCGACATCGATACGCAAGGCAGTCCGCTGCTCAGTTATGCGTTGAATTTCGGTGCCTTCATCGAGGGTATGGACAACAGCATTCTCTACGCCTGGAAAGGCCTGATGGGCGGCTACCCCGGGCTGTTCTCACTGCTGCCCTATCGCGAAAAGATCGGCGAATACAGTCGTTTGGAAAACCGCGACCTCTGGGAGTACCGGCTGAATCTCACGCCCGAAGAAACCGGGCGGATGCTCGAGCACGTCTGGGAACTCAAGCAGATCCAGTTCGACTACTTCTTCTTTGATGAAAATTGCTCCTATCGGCTGCTGGAGCTGCTGGAGATCGCCCGGCCAGGTCTGGAGCTTACCGAGCAGTTTCCCCTGACCGCGATTCCCGCCGACACCGTACGTGCGGTCAAGGATGCCGGCCTGGTGGAGCGCATCGATTACCGGCCATCGCGTGAGCGCGAACTCCTGACGCGCAGTGCACCGCTGCAAGCGCAGGAGCTCGCATGGGTTTCCCGTCTTGCCGGCAGCCCGAGCGTCGTCGACGAGCCGGACTATCTGAAACTGGCCGCTGAGCGGCGCGCGCTGATTCAGGATGCGGCCTATCGCCTGCTGCGCTATCACGCGGCAGGGCAGGAGCGTGACCCGCGCAATGCCGCTCACAGCTATCGATTACTCCAGGCGATCAATCGCAACCCGCCTCCTCGACTGCAAATCGAGCAGCCGGCACTGCCCGAGCAGGGGCATGAATCGAGAACGCTGTTGGCTGGCATCGGCAATCGGGATGGCCGTACCTTCGCCGACTACGGCCTTCGGATGGCCTATCACGATCTGCTGGACAACCTCGAGGGCTTTCCGCTCGGTGCGCAGATCGAGATTGCACAGCTACAGCTTCGTCAGTACGAAGGCGGTCGATTGCAGCTGCAGCGCCTGGATCTGGCCGGCATCCGCTCGCTGACGCCGATGTCACCGCTGCTCAAACCATGGTCGTGGCAGGTGGCCGCCGGCCTCGAGCGGGTAGCCACGGAGCAGGCGGACGAGCGTCTGGTAGGGCATATCAATGGTGGCGGTGGCTTCACTTGGGAGTTGAATGAAGCGCTGCTCGGTTTTGCCCTGGCGACGGTGCGGATCGAACACAATCCCGACGCAGCGGCATGGCTCAGCCCCGCTGTCGGATTCGACAGCGGGCTGCTGTGGCGCAATCGGATGGGCAACCTGCTGTTGGAGGCGCGAGGCGACTATTTCCATCATGGCGAGGTGCGCCGCCGGCTCGGGCTGGCTCAGCAGTTCGAGCTGAGTAGCGATGTGGGGTTGCGCCTTGGTCTCGAGCGGGTTTTTGCCGAGGCCGCAGCGACCGAGGTGCAGCTGCAGCTACGCTGGTACTTCTATTGAGGATCGAGGCTCAGGGCTGCTGATAGTGGCCCGGTGTGGTTCCGGGCTCATGCTCATGAACAACTTTTGTCACTCGGATGTCGGTGATACCGAGCACTTCAGCCTGCCGCAACAGCTCCTGCTCCCCCGCGTCGGCATCGGGCATTACCAGGCGGTTCTCGGCATCGGCATTGTGCAGGCGGATCAGGTGTTCAGCCGCATGTGCGCTGGACAGGCTCTGCTCGTCGGACTCGATGATCTCGGCGCGCGGATCGTTCTGGTAGATGTAGTTCACTTCGAATTTGTGCGTGCTCTTGCCGAACATGTGCGGGCTCTTGGTAGCTGCGACGTGTTCAGTGGACAGGCGTCCCGAGAGGGTTGTTCCGCAGCCGAAGAGCCCGGCTGCGGGAGAGGGCCTAGTTGTAGCGATACTTCGTTTCGACCCGGCGCTTCTGGATGCTGTACTGCGTCATGTCGATCTCGTTGCGCGTCAACCGATCCTCGAGTGCATCGAGCTCGCGATTTTCCAGCGTACTCACGTGCTGTTTGGTCGCGTGATAGTTGATGGTCTCGGCAGCGCTGTGGCCGCTGACCGGATCCCACAGGATCGAGAGCGGCCAGAACAGCAGATTGACGACGCCCAGGCCATACTCGCGGCCATAGAAGGAGCCGCCACCGGGCAGCAGGCCGAGCGCGGTCCCCACGGCCGGGTTCTTTTCCTCGACGGCAAGCCCGGCAGCCTCGAAATGGCGCAGTTCGGATTTCTGGTAGGAATTAAGGCCGCTCGCGCAACCGGTCGAAGCCACGATCGCTCCGATGACTCGCTGACGGATCCAAGCGCTCTTCGGCGCGGGCGCAGCCTAGCATGTTGTGACGGCTAAATGACATTGCTTGACGCTATCCGACGCCTTGCTGCTTCAACCAGCTGAGCAGTTGGGGCAGCGGCATGGCACCGCTTTGCCGGGCTACCTCGCGACCGTCCCGGAACAGAATCAGGCTTGGAATGGAGCGGATGCCCAGCTGAGTCGACAGTTGTCGGTTGGCTTCGCTGTCCAGTTTCGCCAGCCGGCAGCGGCCTTGAAGTTGGGACGCGGCCAGGGCGAATACCGGAGCGAAGCTGCGGCAAGGCCCGCACCAACTGGCCCAGACGTCCACCAGCAACGGCAGGTCGCCCTTGATCTGGTTGGCGAACTGGCCCGCCTGCAATTCGAAGGGCTGCGCAGAGAGCAGATCGGCTTTGCAGCGTCCGCAATGCGGCGCGTCGCTGAGCCGAGCAGCGGGGATACGGTTGAGACTGGCGCAATGCGCACAGGGGACGATCAGTGAGTCGGTCATGGCGAGGCTCCATGGCGGTATGCCGATTAATGTGGAGCCTCGCCTGC
>Ga0209300_1000140_pt1 | contig 45573 bp, 64 predicted proteins | sample Shrwel_input2_RT_FD_187535 | JGI IMG/M metagenome (GOLD analysis project Ga0209300, IMG submission 187535) | Subsurface microbial communities from deep shales in Ohio, USA - Utica-3 well 1 S input2 RT (SPAdes) (version 2) ... | reverse complement strand
CTGATAAGCGACGATTGTGCGCTATCTTGCTGGGCCTCGGCTTCGGCTTGCAGTGACTCCAGCGTGCTGATAAGCGACGATTGTGCGCTATCTTGCTGGGCCTCGGCTTCGGCTTGCAGTGACTCCAGCGTGCTGATAAGCGACGATTGTGCGCTATCTTGCTGGGCCAACGCTTGATCCTTCAGCGCTCCCAGGCGAGCCATCAGCTCGTCATGCGCCTGAGCCTGAGCCTCGGCGGCACGCTGAGTGATGTCGGCAACGCTACCGATCTCGTCAATCGACTGCCCGTACTGGGCCTGCAGATCCGTCACTGCCCCGGTCACGTCGCCGAAAATCGACGCGTACTGCGATGAGGATTGACCGTAGTACGAGGCAGCCGCATCGAGATACGACTGAGACGCGCCCTGGATCTGCGAGACCGCCGACGTGTCGCCGTTCTCCGCACGGACTTGCAGTGCAGCGAACTGGCTCTGCGCCTCTTGCAACCGTTCGAGCGGGTTGAGGATCGACTGATCCGACAGTAGCAGCGAGTCGTAAATATCCTTCAGCGACTCGACAGCCTGCTTTTCGGCGTCCAGTTGCTCGTTGCGCGCACGCTGAGCCTCGGTCGATTTGTCGACGGCATCGTTGTACGCCGCGATAGCGTCATCGAGAGTGCCGAGGATTCCGTTGCGTGATGACTCGCCATACTGCGATAGAGCGTTCTGAACTTCGCTCAACCCGGAATTATCGATAATCGATCGGTACTGCGAAAGGGCAGATTGAAGATCGCCGAGAATGCCGGTAGCAGAAGATCCTTTGTACTGCGACAGAGCGTTCTGGATCTCGCTCAAGCCGGATGCGTCGAGCGCCGATTGATACTGGGTCAGCGCCGCCTGCATCTCACCCAGCAGGCCACTGGTGGTCGATTGGTACTGCCCCAGGGTCTGGGTGATCTCATCGAGACCGCTATCCGACAGCGCAGACTGATACTGGGTCAGCGCCGCCTGCATCTCACCCAGCAGGCCACTGGTGGTCGATTGGTACTGCCCCAGGGTCTGGGTGATCTCATCGAGACCGCTATCCGACAGCGCAGACTGATACTGGGTCAGCGCGCTATTCATCCGGCCAACGAGACCGGAGTTGCCCGATCCTACGTACCGCTCGATAGTCGAGTTGATCTGATCGAGCGCCGAGCCGTACTTATCGACCAGATTCCGAGCCGCGTTGACAGCGCTGGAGCTGACGGCGTCAATCGCATCGCGATACTGATCCAGAGCGTCATTGGCCGCTCCAAAACCACCGGATGTGACGATATAGCCGCTGAGGGCGTCATGTGCCGACCCGACCTGATCGGCTATTTGCTGCAGGACTTGCTCAAGCGTGCGCGCGCCGCTAGAGACTTGCTCCATGTATAGCTGGATGGCTCCGGCGCTAGCCTCGGGGCGAAATCCGGTGATGCTCTCATACTGATCGAGTATCGCCGACTGCACTGCATCGCGCTGCGCCTGCACGCCCTGAACATACTGATCGAGCAACGGCACGAGCTGCATGATTTGCGCATACTGCTCGCGGCCGGACTGGGTCATCAGATCCAGCCCTTCGACCAGCGAGCGCACGCCCTCGCGCGTGTCCGGAAGAGCGAGGCCCATCGCGTTGAACTGATCCGTCAGATCGCTCGACAGGTTCGCGAATTTCTCGCTATCGGTGAAGAATGCGTCGTAGTAGCGCGACTGCAGAGCCGAGAGATTGTCGATGCCGCCGACAAGCTCGGACAGACTTCCAGCGGCATCCAGCGCTCCCTGTGCCGTGGCGGAGAACTGGATGTTCAACCGATCCGCATTGCTACCCAGCATGTTGAGCGCCTGTGACGACTGCGCCAGAGCCTGCGCGGTCGCCAGCACGTCATCACTGGAGCCCAGCGCTGCCTGAGCATCGGCTATTGCCTTGGCATTGCCAGAAAGTGACGCTTCGAGCGTATCCAGCGCCGTCGCCAGCGGTGTGATCTGATCGACCCCGCCGCTGAACTGCTGCATCACGTCATCGAACGCATTGCCGAGCACACTGAACGCGGCCTTGTAGCGCTTGTCGAGCTGGTTCTTGATCTCCTCGGGGCCATCGCCGGACAGCACGATACCCTGCACAGCTTCGGCCATCGCCTGCACTTGATCGGCTGAGTCAGCAATCTGCGCGAAGGCGTTATCAGTCTGGGTGATGCTCTGCAGGAACTGTTCGGCGGGCTGCTGGCCCCAATGGTCGTACAGCTCCCTCGTGCCCCGGTCGCGGTAGCCCACGTTGCCGAAAGCCGACTGATATGCCGTGCCGCGGTCCCAGTAGTCGGAGCCGGCCTTCTGGTCGCCGGTGGTCAGCGCCAGCGACAACGGGGTGTAGCCGGAGCCGAAAAGGCCGCCGATCGCCCCCGAGATAGCCCCGTCGAACAGGAACTGATCGGCGAGCATGGAGGCGCCGACGTAGGGCATCGCGGTACCCACGGCGCCCATCGCGCTGGAGAGCATGCCGGTCGAGGCCGTGCCGCCCAGGGCAGCCGCGGTCGAGGCGCTCCCCGCCCAGCCCGCGGTGCCATAGCCCACGCCGGCGGCACCGATTGCGCCGTTGATGCCGGCAGCCGTGACGCCTCCTGTCAGACCGCTGGTCAGCGCGGCTCCCTGGGAAACCGAGCCGAGCCCCATCAGGCCTTTGCCGTAGTCCCATGCCTTGGAGCCGTAGTTGCCAAGGCTGGAGATGTTGTCCCAGGACTGGCTGAGACCATTGGAGAACGTGGCCTCACCATTGGGGCCAGTCTGGCCAGTCAATGACCCCTGTATGCCGACCATGATGGGATTGAGCGTCGCCTGGGTGGCGATCTCGGCGAGGCCGCGAGCAAAGACGCCCTTGACGTCATCAATCGTGACCTCAGCTCCAGACAGGAAGTCGGTCAGCATGTTGCTGAACTGCTCGCCAACTCGACCGATTGAGTCGACCGCGACGTCCTGCAGTGAGACGAAGGCTTCTTCCGCCTGGCCGCCGGCGTCCTGAACATCGAGGCCGTATTCCTTGGCCCAGTAGCCGCTGTTCTGGAATTGCTGGTCGATCTTGTCGAGGCCATCGAGGTAGCGCTGCTGGCTGATGTCACCCCGCATGTAGGCCGTGGTCAGCAGGTCAACGGACTGCTGGTATTCCCGCTGCGATTTCTGCGTCGGGTAGAGCGTGTCGAGCAGTGACTGCAGGCTGCTTTCGTACTTCTCGGCCGCCTTGGCGGCCTCATCGCTGGCGTTGCCGAGCTGCTTGATCGTCGGGGTAGTGTCTTCGCCCTGGTCTTTGAGCGTTTGGAGTCGGCCACGCACGGCAGACACCGCGGCCTCGACGTTGGCCATCTCCTGGCTGGTTTCGCGCGACGCGGTACCGACGTCCTGGATCGCCTTTGTCTGCGCGCCGACATCGACGCCTAGGAAGCCACCGCCATCGGCACCGACGGTCGCCGCCTCCTGGTACGCCTCGCCGGCAGACTTGGCCTCGGCCTTGAGCTGCGCCAGCTTGCCGACCAGCTGCGTCAGCTGCAGCTCGGCAGTGGCCCGGTTCATATCGTCGAGCTTGCCGGTCAGCGTGGCCACGGCCTCGCTGTTCGCCTCGATCTTGGGTACCGTCAGGCCCAGCTCGTCGCGGAAATGATAGACAGCACTGGCGGCGAGAATCGCCGCGCCCACCGGGCCGCCGACCAGCGCCAGCGCACCGCTGAGCGCCCGGCCAGCCGCTGCCGTGGCGGCAATGCGCCCCTGAGTCATCACCAGGGCGCGGTTCAGGCCACCCGCCGCGCCAGTGGCGGCATACAGCCCCGTGGCAATGTTCCGGCCCATCGTCAGGCCGGCGGCACCGGCGGTTGCGAGCTGAGCGCGGAACCGGCGCGCCAGCATGACACCGCCGAAGGTGGTCACCACGCCCATGAGATCGGACAGCGCTTCATCCGCGCCGCCAAGCATGTCGATCCAGTCGGCCAGAGACTGGGTCGCATCCGCCAGCCCCGGACCCAGGTCGGCAACCAGCGTGTTGCTCAGGCCGGTGGCAACGCCGTTCAGGCGGTCCATGGCTGTCGCCGCCTCGACCGCCCGCTGGGTGTCGATGTCGGACATGGCGACGCCGAGCGAATCCGCCTCTGCCGCGGCCTGACGCAGTCCGGCTGCGCCGTTGGCGAGCAGCGGCTGCAGCCGGATCATGTCGTCGGCCAGCGACTCGAAATAGAACGTGCGCTGGCTGGGATCTTCCACCTGACTGATCGCATCGGCGATGCGCAGCAGCTGCTGATCCGGCGAGAGACTGACGAGCTCGCGGATGTTCAGGTTCAGGTTCTCGAACAGATCCTTGGCCTCGCCACCGCCAGTGGCCGCGAAGTCGCCGATCTTGTCGCTGACATCCTTGAAGATGTCGCCGACCTTGTCGGCCTCGAGCCCCACCTGCTGGCCGGCATACTGCCACTGCTGCAGCGTCTGGGTGCTGACGTTGAGCGAGCGCGCCAGCGCATCTGTCTGGGCGATCATCTGCGCCTGCCCAGCCAGGTTGTTGACCGCGAATGCCCCGGCCAGCGCCGCGCCGACGCCGGTGGCCGTATTCTTGAGGAACTCCAGCTCACGGCTCGTGCCGTCGATGTCCTTGGCGAACTTCCGCGAGCGCTTGCCGCCATCGTCGAAGCGACGGTTCAGCTTTGTCAGCTGTTCATCGGTGGCCTGTATCGCGCGGATCCCGCCCTTGGCGTCACCCTCGATGATGACCGCTGTACGATACTGCTTGGCCATGGACCACCTCTATGCAGGCAATAAAAAACCCCGCCGTGGCGGGGTTCGATGTTGTGAAGAGAAGACGTTATTCAGCGGCAGGAATCAGGGCCGAGTCTTTCGATGGATCTCATGCCCTTCGACACGGAGTCGTAAACCGCCACACAGGCGCCTTTCGGCACATAATTGTAGGCATTGACGAGCTGTGATTCGCCATCAGGTACCGGTTTGACGATATAGCTGTAGGCATCCACATCGCCAATATCAGATTCGGAGAAACCGGCAAACGCGCTCGCCACGACTCCCCCTGCAAGAAGCCCCCAGCCTGCACGGGAGAGGTTGCTCTCGCTGGCTTCACCGGTATAGGGCTGCACATGGGCAACGGTTCCCACGAGGCGATTGGACGTGATGGATGACGGATAGCTTTTTCGCTCCAGCCCGCCACACCCGGCAAGCGCAACAGCCACGAGACTAGCGACGATCCAACGCATGCTCGATACCATCGAAGACAGCCTGCGCGAAATCACCTTGATCTGTGCCGGTCAACTGATATTTCGCACGCTTCTCGGTAATCACGGATACACGGCTTTTCGGGGAAAGGTCCATGACATTGACGCGTCCAACCTCGCCCCAGCTGAAAGCTGACATTGATTTGGCAAAGATGATGGTGTAGACGTCGTCGGTTTCCTGTGTCGATTTTACGTCGACATTTAGCCCTTGAACACTCTCCAGTGCCAGCCGCTTGGTGGTTTCATACGGGGCTTTGAAATCCTTGGAAACCCCTGCAGTCAACGGGGCATTCATCACGTCTGACGACGTGGCACAGCCAGACAGCAATGCCAGCACTGCTGCCCCCATAGCGATCTTCCACATTGCGTTGTTCCCTTGCGTTATTGGCAAAGGCAACTTTAGCGCCAACTGAACTATCCATCTACCCAGCTGACTGCCGCTCGTTCAACGCCTCCCTCGCTCCGGCTTCGATGTGCTGCAGCTGGGCGAGGCGCTCGTCCTGGTCGTCGTAGTCGAGCCGGGCGAACCGGGGATGGCCATAGACGGCGGCGTAGTCGAGCCCCTGGTAGTGGGCCCCGCCCATGCCGACGGCAACGCGCCACTGGGTCTGCACGGCGAGGAACAGCTCCAGGGCCGGCCAGTGTTCGGGCCAGACGTCGCAGTGCTCGGGCTCGACGTCCTCGGGGGCATAGTCGTCCAGCCCCCAGGCGGCGGCGTCATCTGCGCGGGTGTCCTTGATGCCGCCGCCCGCCCAGTACCGGCCGGCCTCTCTCAGTTTTTTGCCGCGGCCTCGCCCCGGCCCTGCTGGGCCTGGAACCAGCTGAGCACCAGCGGCCGGCGCACATATGGAATGTCCATCAGCTGGGCCACCAGCTTCTTGCCGAACTTGACCGGGTTGCCGTCGGCGTCGGTCACGTCCTCGAGCCCGAGCAGATCCTGCTCGACCAGCTGCTCATCGGTGAGCTCGCCGTTGCGCTGCGACTGCATGATCTCCTGGCTCTTGCTGACCGGGTGCAGGCGCCAGCGGGCACGAATGGTGCTGGGCTCCTCGGCGCCGGGGACCTGAATGGTGACGGGGACGACGATGTCGGTGATGTCCTGAATCTGGAACATGGGGTGTCCTTGCGGTGATCGGAACGAACGGCGCCGCCCGGGGGGCGGCGCGGTGTCAGGCGGCCGGCGGCGCGGCCGGATCAGGTGAACGTGATGGAGACGTCGTCATCCTCGGCGGCGCTGGGCAGGAAGCGCAGGCCGAGGTCGTAGTGCATGATGCCCTGGTTCTCGCTGGGCGAGATGCTGTTGAGCTGCACCTGCTGGCCGCTGATCTCGACGATGTTGCCTCCGGTGGTGCCGTGGGTGAGCGTGACCGGCACCAGCGTCTGGCCGGAGTGGCTCTCGACCTTGGCGAAGTAGTCGACCGTGGCGAGGTCCGGCGCTTCGATGTTGGCCGACCCGGAGACCTGGCGGTTGGTGATCTCGATACCCTCGTAGTTGACGAGGCCGCGGTACGGATACTCGATGCCCAGATCCAGCGAGAACGAGGACAGGCGCGCCGGTTTGCTGTCGATGCTGAACTGGCTGTTCTGCTTGTTGACCGGAATTTCCTTGGCCTGGGCGCCCTTGGTGGCGACACTGGCATCGCCGGCTGCCTCGGGCCGCTGGTAGAGGCCGCGCAGCTGGAACTGGATGTACGGCAGGCCCTGACTATCGGTGGTGATCGACGCCGTGCCACGCACGCCGGTCATGTGCTGCTGCTGGCTGTCCTCGACCCACCACATCTCGAGCGATTCGAACGCGTCGCTGACCGGGGCATAGGTGACGCTCTCGCTACCGACCGTCGTGGTGTCGATGGCCTCGGAGAGACCGCACGCCCGCAGCAGCGGCCCGTAGGCCGGAGCCTCGCCCTTGGTGCCGGAACCGGCCAGCGGCACGCGGATGGTGCGCTCCACGTAGGGCCCGGTGTTGACCTGCTCGAATGCACCGAGACCGTCGCGCATGCGCTCGCGGTCCACGGTATTGCCGGCGTAGGGGCTGCCGCCCTCCATGGCCACCACCTCGAGGATGGTGGCCCCGGTCATGTCTGCACTGGCCTGGCCGTAGGTGGTCTCCATCTTGACCACCGCCAGGCGCTTACGCCATGTGATCGGCATCGCCGCTCTCCTTCACGTTGCTGGGTTTCGCCGGCGCCGGTTTGGCGGCGGGCTCGGGGGCCTTGGCGGGCGCCTTGGCCTGGGGCTGGGTATCCGGCGCGGGCTGGGTGTACTGCACGCGCACGGGTTTGCCGTTGCGGATCTCGTAACGGCCGCCTTGCTTGGGCATGGGGTGGCTCCTGTGTTGGCGGCTACGCGTCACGCAGCCAGGTATCGGTCGTCCAGAACTCACGCCACCAGACGAACTCGCCGCGGATGTCGGCGGTCTCGCCGCCGGCGAAACCGAACGGGTTGTGGTCCGCGTCGACCGCGTGGCCGAACAGCGCGGCGCGCACCTGGCGGCGGGCCTCGCGGAACTGCGCGCGCGGGGCGAGGATCCACACGCCATAGCTGAGCGTGGTGGCTTGCACCGGACGCAACGTCTCGATCTCGCCGGCGGCGTTGTCGTTGGCCAGGTAGACCAGCGCAGCCGGCGTCTCGGCGCCGAGGTCGTCGATCGGCTGGGCGAACCAGGCCTCGTCGACGGTGACGAACACCGGGCACTCGGCGTTGATGCGCGCGATTACCGCGTCGATGACGTCATAGGCCATGGATCAGTCCTTGTTGAGCAGGTAGTCGAGGCGATCGTTGAACTGCTGCGGCAGATCCTTGCGCACCAGCTCCTGGGCACCGGCGATGGTTTCCGGGTAGGCCACCATCCCGGGAATCGACGGGCCATACTGCAGGCGCGGCTGGCTGGCGTTGTCGCCCTTGTCGGCACGGCGCAGAACATGGTCCTTGGCGTACCAGCCGCCCTTCACCAGCTGGCGGCCCTTGTCCTTGCGGACGCGGATGGTCACCCCACGGCGGCGCGCCTGCTTGCCCTTGCGCGGACCCGTCTTGACCGAGCGGCGCGGGTTCACCGGCACCCACTTGGTCTTGGGCTTGAACTGCTCAAGCGGCAGGCGCCGCCCGGTGTAGAGCAGCGCCCGCGTAGCGTCTCGCCGGACGCGCTGGATCTTGAGCCGGCGCTTGATGTCGCCGGCACTGATCGCGTAGGTCTGGCGGACGTCCTTCGAGATGTGGGTCGCTGCCTTCCGGGCCGAGGCGTCGACTGCCCAGTTGAGCGCTCGCTCCACCTTCCTGGGGTCGAAGCGCTTCTTGAGCGTCTGCAGGTCGCGGATGTCGTACTGGACATCGAGCATGATTCACCTCACGTCACGTAGAGCCGGCGCCAACTGCCGTCGTCCTCGAGGGTCTGCTGCACGTTCCAGGTGCGGCCCGCCGCGGTGATCGTGTCGCCCCGGCCACTCTTCGAGACCCGGCTGACTCGGACGCTGATCGTGGTGACGCGCAGCGCCACCTGGTCGTCCTCCTGGACCTCGAAGTCGCGATCGAGCAGATACGGCACGTTGTCGATCACTGTGCCACCGGCGGTCACGTAACGGCAGGCGCCGTCGCTGAGATGGGATTCGACCGCCGCATCCAGGCGGTCGAGTTGATCACCGAAGCTCATGCGGGATCACCACCCCTTACGGGGCAGTGTTCTCGTAGAGCTTGATGATCGCCTTGGGCCGGGTGCACAGGTGCGCCGGGTTGGACTGCGCCTCGAGCTCCACCCCCTTGTTGTGGTCGAGCAGCTTGGAGCTGGAGTAGAACGGCAGGCCCAGGGTGTTGACGGTGTCCATGTAGTCGCCCGGGGCGAACCGGGAGATGAACAGGTCCATCACACCGCTCGGCACGGCATATGCTTCGTTGTCCGCTACCTTGACCTTGCCGCCGCCGCGATAGCGCTCCCAGTAGATGCCGCCGAACAGGAAGGCCTCGCGCGGGTCGGCACGCAGACGGGCGCCCGCCTCCCAGCGTGAATAGGCGTCCTTCACCGCCTTGTGGGTAATGAACTTGCGCCAGAATGTCTTGCCGCAGACGACCGTCACGCCGGTGTAGGACAGGCCGCCCAGCGCATCCTCGATGCCCTCGTGGATGTCGAGGGTGACGCCCTGCACGTCCGTCGTGGACGTGTCGAGCTTCATCTCGACGGTCTTCTGGGTCATACCGAACGACTGGAACAGGTCGTAGATGACCGTGGTGCCGTCGGAATCCAGCACCTTGCCCATGATCGCGCCGAGCTTGTGGTACTCGTGGGTCATGTCGAGGCGCTGCGCCATCTTGGCCAGGCGGCGATTGACCACGGTCTGCACGGCCTGTTCCTGCCCTTCGGTGCCGAAGGCGCGAACGTTCTGCACCTCGTCGGCCAGCACGGTGGCGGTGGTCGGCAGGTGCGCGGTCTGGAAGCTGATGCCGGTGCGCTTGCCGCCACCCACCACGGTGCCGGGCGCGCCGCGCGGCTTGCTCTCGACCAGGCCGAGGGTGTCGCCGTCCTTCTCGATCACCACGTTGGTGGTGGAGATGCCCTCGGCCTCGAACAGGCCCATGGCGCCGATCTGGCTGGGGACGTACTGCACCTCGTTGATCGCCGCGGTGAGAGACGACAGCGAGAAGATGTCGGATTCGAAGATGCCCATGGTGGCCTCTCTTGGAAATGGATTCGGAGGGTGGCGCGCCGCGCTGGCGGCGGCCGAGGATCAGTCGCGGACGATCACGCCGCGGGCGGCAAGCTGCTCGATGGCGGCGGCCTTCTGGTCGGCGGTGATGCCATCCGGCCAGGTCAGGGCCTCGCCATGGACTTCGCAGTCGCGCACGTTGACGGTGCAGGGCTCCGCACCGGCACTGGCATCGACGGCGCCGTAGAGCACCGCGGCGGCACGGTCGCTGCCGTCAGTGGCGGCGAGGTCCAGCGGCGCATAGCTGCCGGAGCCCGCGGCGACGGTGATGGTGAAGGTGTCGCCGGCCGCGAAGGCCGTGGCCCCGGCGGTGACGGTGAAGGTGATGCCGCCGGCACTGAACTCGACGCCGTTCTCGCCGGTGCCCAGGTTCACACCCTCGGGGTCCTCGACCTCGAAGTCGGAGGCCGAGACGTAGACGATCTGGTAGTCACCCGGCGTCGCACCGGTGCCGACGGTGACCGCGCTCATCGTGCCGTCGCCGGTGTTGGCGGCGTCCGCGGCGGTGGTGGCAGCACCCACGTTGCTCAGGCCAAGCACGGTGCCGGCCGACAGGTTGCCGCTGGCCAGCATGCCCTGTTCGCGGGAGCGCGAGCCGCTGGCTTCGGAAAGGACGTGCTCGCCGGCGTGCCGGCCTTCGGTGAAGGTCGCCATGGGGTATCTCCTGTGGCTGATTTCAGAGGATGCGAGCGCGGGATGCGCTCAGGAAGGCGCGAGCCTCAGGCCCGCTGGTTCTGCCGGTCATAGATCTTCTGGTAGTCGATCCCGGCACGGTGCCCGCCCTCCGGCGAGTGCGAGTTGTGGATCGAGTGGCGGTTGCCGCTGGCCGCGGCGACGTCGTAGATGTAGTCGCTGGCCTGCGCCTCGGGCATGCCGTTCTCGACCAGCTTCTCGAGCAGCTGTGATTGGCCGGTGGTCTGGCAGGCCTTGATGATGGCGGTGATGCGGGTGCGGTCCTGGTCAACGGCCAATTCGCCGGCCTCGTCGACCTTGGCTTTCAGTCGATCGGCGGCGGCCTTTGGGTCTTCCAGCACCGCATCGGTTTCCATGCCAAGCGCCTGAGCGATCGGCTCGGCCACCGCGCGGGCCTGTTGGCCGCCATCGCCCGGCGCCTGCTGACGCATCGCGATGATCTGGTCGCCCAGGTCGGCGGCCTGCGCCTCGGCCTCCTCGGGGGTGATGTCGAAGGCCAGCGCCAGCGCATCGGCGGCGGTCATCGGCCGGTTGCCGCCGCCGAGCTTCGCTTGCAGCTCACGAATCTTGCCTTCCTGCTGCAGCTGTTTCATGAACAGCTTCGGGTCGGCACTGGCCACGGCCTGCAGCTTGGCGTCCTTGTCGGTGGCGAAGCCCCAGTTGATGGCCTCGTCGGCGCCCATGAAGGTGTCGCCCTGGTCGAGCAGCGCGCTGATCTCGTCCGCCGTCTTGCCGGTGGCGGCCACGTAGGCATCGACGATCGCCGCGTCGATGACGTCGATGTTCTTGGCGAACTCCTTCATCTCGGCGGCGGTGTAGAAGCCGATCATCAGCGAGGCTGCCCGGTGGGTCATGATCGTCGCGCCGACGCCCATGGTGCGGGTGTCGCCGGCCATCAGAATCACGGTGGCGATGCTCGCGGCCGTTCCGGTGACCCTGATGTGCACCGTGGCCTGATGGTTACGCAGGTAGTTGAAGATGCGGATGCCCGATGCCACGTCGCCACCGGGCGAGTTCAGCTCGAGGTTGATCTCGTCGAGCTCGCCCAGGGACTCGATCTCGTCGATGAAGTCGCGGGCCGGCTTCTCGCCGGTGAAGTCGCTGATCCAGTCAGGCGCCCAGTCGCTGCCGATGGGCTTGTCGATGACGATGTGGGCGGCGCGCGGATTGTCCGCGAGCGCCCGGGCAGTGAACCATTTCATTGAGTGTTTCCCCCATCGTTGGCGGCGAGCATGTCCAGCGCCTGCTGGAGGCTGCCGTTCTTCGCGGTGACTCGCGGGTCGGAATCGAGCAACAGGCCGTTGTCGTCGGCGCTGCGGTTGGCGGCAGCGATGGCGGCGTCGAGCTGGTCGAGCGCCCAGCCGCGTTCGCCGGCGGCCTCGCTGCGCGGCTTGAAGCCGGCGCGGACCTCCATCAGATCGGCGGTGACTTCCTTGAGCGGGTCGACCCACTGCCACTTCGGCGCGATCCAGTCGATCGCCAGCAGCTGTTCGCGGCGGGACCAGTAGTCGGTAATGACCAGGGCGCCGGAGGTCACGGCGACATCGAGCCACTTGGCGGCGACGCGGCGGCACCACTGGTGCACCATCAGGTGGGCCTGCAGCGCCTCGACCCGGCGGCGGAACTCCAGCAGCCCGGCACGGATGGACGAGTAGTTGACGCCCTTCAGGTCGTTGGTCAGCTGGTCGTAGGTGATGCCCGCGCCAGCCGAGACGGCAAGCAGCTCGGTGCGCAGCCACTCGGTATACTGGCTCTGGATGTCCGGCGGCGTTGAGAACGTGACCTCTTCGTCGGCTTCGAGGTAGTGGATGCCGCCGGGCGTGAACTCGCTGAGCGGCTCGGATCCCGACTCATTGGGCATCGAGACCAGCGCGCCGAAGTCCGGGCCGTCATCCTCGGGGTTGGCCGTGGACTTCTTGCGCACGAAAGTGCCGAACAGCTGGGCCAGCTTCTGCCGCGCCAGCGTGGCGTCCTGCATCTCGTCGATCTCGTAGAGACGCACGATCACCGACGTCAGCTCGGGCACGCCGCGCAGCTGCCCCGGGCGCGTCCGGCGGTACATGTGGATGACACTGTCGGCCGGCACCGGCACCCGCTCGTTGATCTGCGCGGTCACACGTTCGTGAGGGTGGTAGCGCCACAGGTGGTAGGCGGTGCGCCAGCCGATCGGGTTGAACTCGATGCCCATCTTGACCAGCCGGCCGCCGAACGCTTGCGAGTAGTTCGGGTCGAGATGCTCTGCCTCGATCACCTGCAGCTGCAGCGGGACCGACAGGCCATCGCTTTTCCGCCGGTACCGGAACCGCGCCAGCGCCTCGCCGGCCTCGAACTGAGAGCCGGCTGCCAGCGACTGCAGGCCGTAGAAGTCGTCGATGCCGTCGGCGTCGCACTCGCGCACCCAGCGATCCCACAGTGCCTGAATCGTCGGGTCGCCCCACTGGGGCTTGATGCCGGTGCCCACCAGGTTGGAGACATAGGCCTCGCGGGCCTTGGCGGCGTAGGCGTTGTTGCGGACAGCGTTGTGGCTGCGCGACCACAGCATCGGCAGCGAGCGCTCGATGGGTCCGTTAGGGCCACTGAGCACGGTGCCCTTGCCGGCCATGCGCGGCTTGGTCGAGGCCCCTTCATAGCTGCTGCCCTGGGCGCGCACCTGAATCCGCTGGTTTCCGCGGAATCTCATGCGGGGTTTGGTCATGTCAGAGCCCCTTGCTGGTGATCGCCATGCGGGTGCGCGTTCGGCGTCTAGCAGCCCCGGCATTCGCGACATCGGCCGCTATCTCGCGCTCCAGACTGCGCAGATCCTCGAGATCGGCCTTGGCATACTCGACGGTTCGCCCGTCCTTGGTGATCCTGGCGACTGTCTTGTTGGACGACAGGTCGATGATGGCCTGCCGCACCTGGGCAAGCTGCTCGGCGGTGTAGGCCATGAAGGGCTCCTTACAGACGGGGCTTGATGACTTTCGGGCGACGGCGCGCCTGGGGCTTCTTGGCCTTGGCGCTGGGAGCCGCCGGCGACACGTTGTCCGGATGGCTGATCAGAAGATTCTCGTGCCACTCGGCTGCCCAGGCGGGCGGCGCCGCCCAGTCGATGCGGTCGGCCTTGAGCAACAGGAACACCACGAGGTTGTAGACGCAGAGGTCGAACGCCTCGTTGGGGCGCTTGCCAGGCCGGCTCCACTTGCCGGTGGCGGGGTCGCGGACCTCGTAGGTCAGCTCGTCGTACCACCAGCGCCCCAGCCAGGCCGGCGTGTGCATGTAGCCGGCGCCGGGGTTCTCGCGGTCGAGCATCGCCGCGACGGTGTCCTTGAGCAGGTCGGTGCCGAGGATGTAGAGCGGCACGTCGCCGCGCGCCGTGGATTTGCGGTTCTTGCGCCCAGTGTTGTCCGGCCAGGTCTTGCGGACCCGGTTGTCGGTCTTGCTACTGCCGCCCTTCACCAGGTAGACGCGACCCTGGAGGCCGTCGAGCGCCAGCCGCCGGTACCACTCATAGGCCTGACTGGTGACCGATTCGGCCCCGTCGCCCTCGCCGCCGGTGTCGACGGCCATGGCTGCCACCGGCATGCGCCGGCCACTGCCATCGGCGAGCTTGTAGGTGCGGTGCAGGACGTCGCGCGTCAGCAGATCCCAGTCCTCGGGCTGCGTGGCGGGGCTGATCGGCCGCGGCGACTGGTCGTTGTCCGGCCCCCGGTCCTCGCGGATGTTGAAGCGGTCGATCACCCACATCTCGCGATTCGGCCCCCAGCCGTGGATCTGCACCACGAAGCGGCGATTCTTGCCGCCCTGCACGTCCACCGCCGCGGTCAGGAAGCGAGCGCCGTGCGGAACGGTGCGGTGCTCGAGCTGCTCGGCGCGATCGATCAGCCGCTGGCTGGAGCGCTGCACGTCGCGGCGGCGGAACTGATACGGCCGGCCCCAGTCGGTGTTGATAACCGTCTTGAGCGTTTCCTGGCTGCCGGTCTGGGCGTAGGTCTCCTCGGCACGCTTGAGCTTGTCGGCGAGGCTGGCCCACGACTGGAACGCCGCGGCGGGCCCTTCCATCCAGAACGAGGCAATGCGCGTCTCGCGGCGCTGGCCGGTGAGTTCGCCGGAGGCGCTCAACTCGCAGCCCTCCGGCACCCATTGGCCGGCCAGGTTGAGCGCCCGCTTTGCCTTGGGGTCGATCTCGGCACTGCAATGCGGGCAGAAGACCCGCCGCGAGGCCAGCTGGAAGTTCTCGAACACCGGCTGGAACCAGCGGCGACAGACCCGCTCCGGGCATTGCCAGTACCAGCGGCGACGGTCGCCCTGGTTGAACAGGTCGAGGATGCCGGTGGTCGGTGGCGCCATGTGCGGGGCGTCGGCCGGGCGCTCCCAGTCGGCGTCGGTGATCTCGCGCCCCGGCGAGCTCTCGGCGAGCGTCATGCCAGTGGAGCCGAACGTCTGTGTGCGCTTGCTGGCCAGGGTGAACGGGTCGCCCTCACCGTCGATGTCATCGCCCAGGCGATCGAAGTCGGTGATCAGCACGAACTGGTAGTCGGAGCTGGCCATCACGTTCTTGGACGGCCACTTGATACCCAGGTAGTTGCCAGCCCGAAATGTCTTGTCGTGGACGTTGTTGTCGTGGCCGCGCGGGCTCAGCCGGGGGATCAGCCGCGGCGAGTTCTGCAGCATGCGGTCGATGCGCTTCTTCGAGAACTCGCGAGCCTTGTCCTCGGAGATCTGAATGATCAGCCCATCGCCGGGGTCGCAATCGATCTTGTAGGCGACATAGCCGTCCACCAGGGCGTTGGTCTTCCCGGTCCGCGCTGGGCCGACGAAGATCACCGCGTCATAGCGGCGGCTTCCCATGCAGTCCAGCGGCTCGACCATGTAGGGCGTGGCGCTGGCACTCCAGTCACGGACCGTGCCGTCGCCGCCCACCACCTTCATCACCTCGGCGGCGGCCTGGCTGGCCCGGATGCGGCGCGGCGGGCGGATCAGTTCGGCGACATCCCGGCGAATGGCGGCGGCACTGGCATAGCTACCCATCGGCCACCTCGCCGCCCTCGTCATCGATGATCGTCTGGTACATCTGCTCGCGCAGGTTATCGGTCACCTGCTCGACCATCTCGATCGCTTCCGGCGCCAGGCCGGCATCGCGCTCGAGCATGTCGGCCAGGGAGTCGAGCCCGGACGCCACCGCCTTGGCCAGACGACTCATCTCGCGGTGAGCCTCTTCCACCGGCACAAGAAGGCGCATGTCCTTCTCGAGCTTCACGCGCTCGTTCTCTGACTGGAACCAGGCCTTGCGATCCTGCGGCGGAAGATCGTCGGGGTCGTAGCCCGAGGCTGCCATCGTTTCGCCGAACAACGCCGGGCCGGCATCCTTGAGCGCGTAGACGTTGGCGCCGTTGCGGCTACCCGCTGGCACTACACCCGCTTCCTTCAGGCGCTTGCGGACCGTGTCGCGGTGCAGACCAAACGCGTCGGCCAGCCTGGTGATGTTCCAGTTGTAGGCCTCTTCCAGGCGATTGATCTCTGCCACACGTTGGTCATCCTATGTTCGGCACCACACCCCTTTCGATTTCGGCACCATCGGCACCCCGGAAGTCAGGCACCATGCGGGCTCGAGGGCGGTGCTGCTGACGACCCAGGGGCGCCGAAAATTTGTCGAATTCCGCGACTGCGCGTCCCCGTGGCCTGCCTTGGGGTGCCCCGGGAGGACCCGCCGCGCCGGGCCTGGGCGCTGGTCGGCCAGCACGCGGCGTCACTCATCCCCGCCGACATCGTTCTGCAGGATCTCCACCACGGCCGCGCGGTCGGCATTGGCCCGGCGGCGCAGCGATTCGTACTGAGCCAGCAGCTCGAGCAAGTCGCGGTTACTCGTGACGGGCAGCTGTGGCGCCGGCAGAGCTCGGGTCAGGCTGGCCGGCACGGTCGGCATCATGGCCGTTGGCACCGGCTTGGCCGAGGCGGCGCACCCAGCCATCAATAGCGTCAGGCACAGGCTGATCAGCCCAGTCACGAGTCTCCGCATCGATCGTCTCCAGCTGGCGCAGGTCGCGGCGGGCGCCGGCGATCTGCTGGTTGGCATCGGCCAGCGCCGCCTCCCGGTCAGCCAGGGCAGCACTCAGGCGCTTGGCCTCGGCACGGCGGTAGTCCAGCGCGCTCTGCAGCGCGGCGGCCCGAGCCTCGGACGTCTCGATCCGGGCGCGGGCAGCATCCCGCTGGGCGGTGACCGCCTCGATGCGCCACCAGCCCAGGGCACCGGCCGCGGCGACCAGCAGCGTCAGCCACAGCCAACCCGGCACCAGGCGCAGCAGGCCCATCACCGACGCCACCGGCCGATGACGATGTCGTAGATGTCGTCCGCCTTGTTGCGCATCCACTCCGTCCCGAGGAATCCCAGGAACACACACGGCGCCAGCGCCACCGATGGCGCCAGGTCATAGCGGCCGGCCAACTCCTGGAACAACGGGAACAGGCCGACGGTCAAGAATGTGCATACCAGCGCACCCAGCAGCGCCTTGCGCCACGGCCCACCGTCCTGCATGCCGCGGAACAATGCGATGGCGAACGTCAGGAGTGCGGCCAGCAGGTTGGGCAGATACTCGATCGCCCGCTTCCACAGTTCCGGGTCACGTTCCTGCATGGCGCGTTTCTCGTGTTTGCGGTTCATGTTGGGCACCTCGCAAGCTGCCCGCGTACCGGTAGGGTTATCGTTCTGCGACGTGGCCGCCGGCCTGGCGGTACACGTCGATCAGCTCAGCCAACGCCACCTCGCGCTGCCCATAGCCCGCACCGGGAAGGCTCGCCCAGATCGAGCGGCAGGCATGGATGGCATCGCGGATGTGGCCGTCGTAGATCAGCCGCAGCGCCTTGCACTGGCGGACCAGCTGCATGGCAGCGGCATCCTGGCTGGCCGGGGTGAAGTCGACCAGGTCGAACCGGTTGGCCAGGTCGTCCCAGGTCGACTCGAGGAACTGGTAGCGGCCCGCCGCCGTGCTGTGGATGCCATAGGCCGGCAGCCAGACCGAGCGGCGGGGGTGATCGGCATAGCTGTGGAACAGGCTGCCGCCGACCAGCACGTTGTAGCCATCCTGGTCGCCGAACCGGGCCGTGCCCTCGCTGTGCGCCAGCATGTCGAAGAACGCGGCCAGGTTGCCGGCATCATCGGCGGCGGGATCAACAGGCGGATCGAACGGCACCAGCTCGGCCTCGCCGAGCCAGTTGCGGGGTGCATAGGCAGTCATGACGAGGCCTCTGGGGTATAGGGGCCGCCCGGCGGGACATGGGCTACGGGCGCGGGGAACGCTGCCGGGCGGCTTTACTGGTAGCGGGTAGTGGAGTCGAACCACTTTCTCCGGGATATGAGCCCGGCGTCTTGACCGTCTGACTCACCCGCTGCAACGAAAACGCCCCGCCGGGAGGCCGGCAGGGCGTTGTGTGAGTGGCGCTGGGCGGAACAATCGCCAAGCTACATATATGGTAGATCAACTGTGGAGTCAGCACAACATCTAGTTGTTCTGATTCTTCTCAATCAGAAGTTGGTTGATCAGCGCGGTCAGGTTGCTGGCAACGCCACTCTCGATCAGATGCTCGGCGGCGGCATTGGCCTCGGGCGACAACAGCAGGTCCAGCCGTCGGCCGCCGGTCTCGGACAGCTTGGCGCGGTGCTTGGCGACGCGCCGGTATGTGGACTTTGGCTCAGTCATGACTGCTCACCTCCTTTCACGGGCCGCACCACGGCCGGCAGCCGGTCGGTGTCCACGACATTGACCGCGATCGGTGGCTGCCAACGCAGGTCAAAGCGACGCTCCTCGGCGCGCTCCGGATCGCGTGGCCCCTTCCAGTAGCCGTGCCAATGCGCCCGCCGGACGTGTGCGCGAGGCCGCGAACGACCACCCTCGCCGACCGGCTGCTGATCCGTTTCTGCCTGGTGATAGGCACGCCGCAGCGCATTGCCGATCCGCACACCGACATCCCAAGTTGACGGCTTGTCGGCCGGGAACAGGCGCCAGCCCTGCTTTGTCCGTTTGGGCCGCGGATTACCGGGCCGACGACCCTCGGCACCGATCTCGTCGGGCTGGCTGCACAAGTACAGCAGCAGCGAGATCAACGGCCCGACCTCGGCTTCAATCCCGGTCGCCACGTCGTTCTTGGCCAGCCCCTCGGCCCAGCGAGTCAGCCCCTTGTCGATGCTTTGGCGCAGCGCTTCTTTCTGCGCACGCTCCAGCGCCTCGAACAGCGGCCAGTCACCCAGATGCACTGGCAATGGCGTCAGATCCGCTTCGCTGTCTAGCAGCAGGCGCAGCTCATGACGCCCCGTATTGATGTCGTACTCCAGGTGTGCCCAGAACCCATACAGGCGACTGCCCAGCCACTCCCTATCAGGCGTCTCAACGTAGACGCACCACTCCGGCATCCGGTAGAGCACATCACAAGGCAGGTCACGCTCCACGGGCGTGTCTACCACGCTGGCATAGAGCGCCGGGTCGAACCGGTAGATGCCCTGAGTGATGCGCCAGCTTGCCAACGCTGCCAGGCGCGCCGGGTCGGCCAGCCGCTCGGGGTGGGTCAGCGCCAGCATGCTGCCATCCACCCCGGCATCATCGGCGACGATGCCATAGGTGGCAGCGATGGGAATGAAGCACCAGTCGGGCCAGTCCGGGTACTCCCGGGCGCGACCAGCACGGAAGTGGTCGATGCGCTTCCAGGCGCCTTTGTAGAGCCTCCCGGCAGCGGCAAGGTGCTCGCGTGGACGAGGAATATCAGGCATCGGACACCTCCTCGTTGTACCACTTGGCATCCGCTTCGTTCTTCGCCCAGGCCTGGCTGAACTCGCGGTCCTTGAACAGCGCCGCGATGCCACTGATCTGCTTGAGTCGCAGCAGCTCGTCGGCGTCCATGCCGATGTGCTTCATGATCCAGGCATCGGACATGCCCGACTCCACCAGCTCGCCGACGATGTCGCGCATCAGGCTGACGTCGTGCGTACCCCTGGCACGGTTGTGGCGGATGGTCGAGGCCATGCGGTCGCTGATCGGCTTGTCGATCACCGTCACCGGCAGCATGCCGCCCTCGCGCTCGTGGATCCGCTGGCTGGTCTTGAGCACCGTGTAGCGGTGGTAGCCGTCGACGATCTCGTAGCGGTCCTCGTCCTCGAGGTAGTAGCAGACCACTGGCATGGTGAATCCGTCTTCCCATATCGACAGTTCCAGCAGCTTCATCTCCGGCGGTGCCACGGCGTTGGGGTTGTACGCGTTGGCCTGGACCTTGTCGACCGGCACGGCGATGACGTTGTAGACGGGGCTGGTCATGACTTGCCCTCCTCGAGGTTGAGCTCCCAGCGGATGAAGTGGCCCTTGTTCTTCGGCCCGGGCTTGGCGGTGAAGCCCAGCTTGGCGAGCAGTTCGGAATCACGGTGCCAGTAGGTGTAGACGAGCGGCATGCCCTTCTCCCGGGCGTGGTTGATGGCTTTGCGGACCAGCACCTCCTCGCTCAGCCCCAGGGCGTTCTGCTCGGCGCTGTAGAAGTAGCGCAGGTACAGCGTGCCGTTCTTCATCGGCCGCGCGGCGGCGAACCCCTTCGTTTCGCTCTTGTGGGTCAGCGACACCCACCAGATGTCGCCCGGGTCAGACGAGATGCAGTTGCCCATCAGCTGCTGGATCTTGCGGTCCATCACGAACCGCCCCACATTGCCCCACAGCTGGTAGTCCTTGCCGCCGCCGTGGACGTATTCCTTGATCGCCATGGTCACAGATCCTTGTATTTCTCGAGGGCTGCCTTGCGCTTGGCCATCTCGGCCTTGGTCTGGCTGAAGCCCATGTACTTGCCGACGTGGTCGTTTTTCAGGATGGTCACGCACAGCCGCTTCCAGGTCGGGATCAGCCGGAAATCCTTGCTGTCGACCTCGTCGGCATACTCCATGCGCACCGGCAGCTTATCGGTCTTGTAGTTGGTGGACGACCCCACCTCGTGCTCGATGCCGGCATCACGCAGGTCGGCAATGGCGGCCTCGCCCAGCACCCCGCCCCGCTCGCGCCAGAACTTGATGCTGGTCGCCAGCTTCTGGCGGAACGCCTCGGCGGTCTCCGGCGGCAGGGTGTCGAGCAGGAACAGCGCGTACTGCTTCCAGGTGAAGTGCTGCGGCTTGGTGATGTTCTTCCAGCCCATCGCCGTGGTGCTTCCGTAGATGGCGGTGAAATTCACGCCGTTAACCCGCGACACCATCTTGCCCCACACCTGCGGGTCGATGACCCGGTACAGGCTCAGGCTCGCCTTGGCGGCGTTGTGGAACGGCGAGGCGACGCGCTGGGCATGCAGCGGCACCCCGGCGTAGTGCATCAGGTCGTAGAGCACGTTGTAGTCCCAGCCGAACCGGGCGTTGGCCGTCCAGACATCCTCGGTCGACCAGTCATAGATCGGGTAGGCGTTGTAGACGCCCTCGCCGACCCGCGTGGTCCACACGCGTCCCTCGAACTTGTTGATGTTGCGGTCGCTGACGATCGTGCGCCAGCGATCAAGGCTCTCCTCGGCGCGGATGCCGACCAGCACGCAGGTCCGGGTCGCCTGCTGGCGCTGGTGGTACCAGGTCGAGAAGCGCTCCTGGAAGTCATAGTCGCTCATCTCGGGCGTCAGGAAATCGAACGCCTCGGGGCCCAGGTACTCATCAGGCAGGTCGCGCACCCACACCTCGCGCTGCTCTGGATCCCAGGGGCGCCAATGCATCTGATGCATGCTGGTGCAGGTCGGGCATTTCAGCGGCACGCAGCAGCGCAGGTTGTCGATCTCGCCGGCCAGGCGGTGGTAGGTACGGTCGACGTACTCGGTGGTGGCCGTGTACTGGGCCTCGTAGTCGATGTGGAAGACACCGAGCCGGCGATGCGGCGCATGCTCACGCAGGTAGGCCAGCGCCAGCTCCAGCAGCACACCGGAATCCTTGCCGCCGGAGAACGACACATAGACGTTGTCGAAGTGGGTGAACACGTAGTCCAGACGCTGCATGGCGGCCTGGTAAACATCGATGGGTAGCGTGTGCGTGGCCATCACAGGCTCCTGAACAGGGTTTCAACGGCGCCCTTACCGCGGTGGCGGGCAGTGTCGAGCTCTCGGCGAAACGTCTCCAGCGCGTCGCCCTTGCGGTACAACGCGGACTCGATGCGCTCCTCGATGCCGCAGCGGGCCCAGAGGTCGACGTAGCCGACGTTGCGGGTCTGGCCCGGGCGGTGCAGACGATCCTCGGCCTGCAGGCGCTCGCTGTACTTGAACGCATTGCTGAAAAACAACGCGTAGCGGGCCTCGACCAACTCGTTGAGCCCGTAACCGCCGCAGCTGGCCGTGGCCAGGAACACCCCGCCGCGCTCGACCCACGCCTGCAGGTTGGCATCGCGTTGGCGCTCGTTGAGATCGCCGTAGTAGGTCATCACCGGCATTTCAGGGCGCTCCTCGGCCAGGGCCGCCTCGATCTGTTCGACGTTGGCCTGGTAGCGGCACCAGACGACGACGTGCCGATCCTCGATCTGGCGCAGCGCGGCGATCAGCTCGTCGATTTTGCGGTTGGCGATCGGCTGGCCGTGGCCCTCGAAGCCGGCCGGCACCACACCGCTGGCGATTGCCTGCAGCGCGCCGAACAGCCGATAGACGATGACGCCCATCATGTCCTCTTCCTCGAGGTTCATCACCTCGTTCTCGAAGCGGATCTTCGCTGCCTCGTAGAGGTCCTGCTGCTCGGGCGTCAGACTCACATAGCGCGCCGATGCCGGCAGTTTCTCGGGCAGGTCGAGGCACTCGTCCTTGGTCACCTGGTAGACGTAGGGCGCCATGCGCGCGGTCAGGTAGTCCTCGCCGCGGCGGCTGTCGATGCGCCCCTTGAATTTCTCGCTCCACTCCAGATGCGCACGCTGGAACGAATACCACGAGCGGTAGCCGAGGATGCGCTCGCTCAGGAACCGCATCTGAGCGTAGAGATCCTCGACGCCCTGACTGATCGGCGTGCCGTTGAGCACCAGCCGATACCGGGCGCGGTTGGCGATCAGCGTCAGCCGGCGGGTGCGCTTGGCGCGATGGCCCTTGATGTAGCTCGACTCGTCACAGACCACCATCGTCCGTTCATCGACCAGGGCGTTCAGCGCCATGGTTACCCGGTCGCTTCCGCCGATGCTCTCCAGCCCGACAATCACCCACCCGACGGCGGGCAATGCGGCATCGGTCACCCGATCGTCGAACAGGAACACGTCATCCTCGGTGGCATCGGTGTGGGTCAGGATCTGCCGCGCCGTGTTGCGCTTGAGCGAGACCGGGCAGCACCACACCACCCGGCTGATCTTCTCGCGGCGCGCCAGCGCCAGCATGATCACCACCAGGCTCTTGCCGGTCCCCATGTCCATGAACAGGGCTCCGACCCGGCTGGGCAGCATCTTCTCGAACGCCGCCTGCTGGTGGCGCATCGGCGTGCTGGTCAGCGAGACCGGCGGCATCGCCGCCGGGTGCTGGGGGATGGTGGCCACCTCAGTCATCGCTCAACTCCGGATCGATGCCGTCAGGGATATGGCGTTCCGGCTCCTGACTTTGCGCAGTGGCGCTCGGTGCCTCCGGCAGGTCATCGGCCAGCAGGCGGGCCTCGTCCTGGCGCTGCGCCTGGGTCAGCAGATCATCGGCCCCCCGGCTGACCCGAAACCCGTGGATCTCGGCGAGGTCGCGCAGCGCCTCGTAATGCCCCGGACGCACGTACCAGCTGCCCTGACGGTAGTAGTCCTCGCGCGCATCCAGCTTTGCCAGGTCGGCATTCAGGTTCAGGCCATCGGTTGCCAGCAGGCGCACCCAGCCGGCGAACCGCCCGCGGGTCATCGCTACCAGCCAGCGTGGATAGACCGGCTCGAAGCTGGCGCTGATCGCCTTCTCACGCACCGCCGACCGCTGGCAGCTGACGATGAACCCCGCAGCGAGAAGCTTGTGCATCAGTTCGGCGGCTCGGTCCTCCGGCGTACCGAGATGAGCGCCAACCGACAAGCCCCAGGTTCGGCTGGCGCTGTCCCAGCGATAGCCCAGCGGGTAGACCACATCACGGAAGTCATCACGGCGCTCCGGGAGCTTGGCAGTGATATACCCCTGCCCGACATGAATCTCGACCACCGCCTGGGTCACCGGATCGGCTGGCTTGATCGTCACGTCATCGACAACCTCGTCGACCGACTCGCCCTGCAGGGCATCGAGAGTCGGCTGGCGGAACTCACGCAGCGCCTGGGTGAAGCTCAGGCCGCGGTTGTCGATCCACCACCCGGCATCACGCACCTGACGGATCAGCTTGGCCAGCGCCAGCACGATCTCGGCCTGGCCGTCCTTGTCGACGTTGAAGTCAGAGAAGTCCAGGTGCTGGGGATGCCAGAGGGCCGGAACCTGGCGATAAGCCGCACGGGCAGCATCAACATCCCCTTCACGCAACATCGCGGTGGCCTTGGCCAGCGACTCGACGATGCCGAGAATCTCGGCCCGGATCCTCTCCGCCCAGGCGATCTGCTTCTCGGTGCCCTGCAGGGCAGGCAGACCTGCCTCGGCATTGGCTTCTGCTGCCTTGGCAGCCTCAGCTTCGCGCTGACGCTTCAGGCAGGCGTCGCAGACGTGGCCATGCTCGATCTTCCAGTCGGCGTAGCGCTCGACTTCCTTGCGGTTGCGGGCGGTGAAGGTGATGGTGGCCTCATTGCAGGCCGGGCAGGTGCGGGTGGTCTTTGCCATGGTGAGTATCTCCTTGCGAGATTTACCGGATCATGCCGGCGCAAAAGCCCCGACAAAGCGGGGCCAGTGATTCATTGACCTTCGTTGTGCTCGAGGTAGGCAAGCTCTTTGCGATCATCGCCGGTCGCTTTCGCGATGAGGTCAATCAGGATCTTGGCGCTGGCGGCCGTCTTGAGTTCTTCGGCACTCGGGATCGGATCTCCACAGCGCGCCAGCTCATTCAGTTCTCGGATGGCTCGAGTCATCTTGGCGGCCTCGGGCTCACCCAACACTTGAACAATCCATGCCCTGTAGAACTCAGTGATGGCGATGTCGTTTGCGTTAGGCTGGGTATCCATGATCGATCTCCTGTCGAGATTTACCGGGTTCCGCCGGCGCGGTGGTGGCTGTTCTGCCGTCCATGGCTTCACTATAGCACGTTATCCGGATAACGCAACAATGGTATGCATCACACCTTCGCCATCAGGATCAGCGACACCTTGGCCGCCTTGGCGGCATCCTTCACCGCCTGACCGTTCTTGTAGAGCCCCCTACCGAACTCCCGCGGCCAGCCCATCAGGTGGGCGTAGTGCGGGCCGGCGGCGGCGATCTGGTCATAGCTGCGCGTCCAGTCGTGGTCGGCATTGCGCGGGTGCAGCTTGCGAGCCTGCAACAGCACCGCAAGCAGCTGGCGCGGCGGCAGCCGGGCTGCGGCGATCCAGCGGCGGGCTGCCTCGTGCGCCTCGTGATAGCGGATACCACGGTCGTACAGCGCTGCCAGTGGCTCACGGGCGATAGCGGTACCGCCCGGGGCGCTTCCCGGGGCGATCGCGCTGGCGGCGTAGCCCTGCAGGTGCTCGTCGCCGTAGAGCGTGCGGCGCTCTACCTCCATCTCGAGGATCCGCTGGACGAACGCCCGGGCCGCCTCGTCGGTATGCTCGGGGTGCTGCTGGCGCGCCAGTTCGCGCAGCTCGCCGATCGGGATTGCCTGATAGTCCACGAATCCTCCACCTATCTGCGTCATCGCCAGTGCTGCCATGCCCATCAATTGCCCCTCCAGTCCGTTCCGTTCTCCAGCGCCAGCGGCTCGCCCACCACCTGCGTCGCCGGCCGGCTCATGTACTCGGTGATCACCGCCCTCGCCTCATCGATGCCCCGCGCCAGCGCCGCGCAGTAACCGGCCGATTCCATCTGCGCCAGCCACTCCCGCTGCAATGGCGACAGGGCCGAGTCATGGGGCGGTGTGGCCTTCAGCTCGAGATACAGGCCGTGATACCCGCCCCGCGGCACCGCGATGACCAGATCGCTCACCCCGGCACGCACGCCCTGCGCCTTCATCTTCCCAGCTTCCTTGCCATGCCGACTGCCCCCGTTGGGCACCGCGTAGGTGTTGTCGTGGGCAGGCGCCACAGCCGTGCCCCGATGCGCCTCACCCCGGAGCCACATCATCAGCGCGGCCTGCTCCTGCCCTTCCCAGTCGATCGGCCGGCGGCGCGGCGTGCCATCGGCCTTGAGCGAGCGCTTTCGGCGTGCCGGCTTATGGCCCGGCTGCCCTTGGCTGCGCCAGCTCATACCTCCAGCTCCTCGTTCCGCTCCCACAGCCGAAACCGCTTCACGATCTGGGCGAACGCCGCCGCGGCCTCCGGGTCGGTGCCGATCCGGCCCAGCGTGTCGACGTCGCATTGCTCGCGCAGCCAGCGGGCCGCCGTGAATGTGCTGTGCGGCCACCGGCTGTCCAGCGCATGGCAGGCGTCCAGGAACTCGCAGAACCGCTCGTTCTCGGCCAGGTCGTGGGCCTCAACCTCGACCGGGTGCATTGCCTCGCTCATCAACCGGCCCTCCGCTGTTCCGTGTGCTGGCGCATGGCGAGCTGACGTCGCTCCCAGCGCTGGTAGTCGGCGACGATGCGGTCGAGCATCTCCCGCGCCGCCGGGTTGTGATCGATCTCGGCCCGGCTGGTCACACCACAGGCATCGCGGATGAAATCCGCGGCGTCCGCCTCGGTGTGGGTGCCGTCGGGCAGCTGCTCACGGCTCAGTCCCTGGCCGTGGCGGCGACGCTGGTCGAGGTAGAGCCGGAACCGCGGGTTGGTGCCCAGCAGCGCCGCGCGCTTGGACTGCGGGCCGCCCGGGCGGTGAGTGGTGTCAGTCATGGTTGGCACCTCCTGCGTCCAGCAGCATGCGGCCGGTCTCCTGCAGCCAGGCCAGCTCGGTCAGGCGCTCGGGTGACTCCGGTGCCTGGCGGGCCTGCGCCAGCAGTGCGGCGCACATGACGGCCGAGCGCTCCACCAGGGCATCGAGGTCGAGGGGCTGGGTGGGGACCGGCTCGCCATCCTGCAGGTCAGGATCGTCGTGGTCGGTTGCCTGCTCGCAGGCCTCGACCGGGTCCGCGCCGTCCGCACGCTCGCGCGTCTCCGAAATCCGCCCAGCCTGGAAGGCATTGACCGCCGGGCACTCCGGATTGTGGAACTGCCCCGGGCGGCTATCGCACCCCGTGCAGGCTGGCGTCTGGCTCTCTGACGGACGATCGGCGCCAGCCAGCCCCTGCTCGGTTGCCCAGAAACGCCCCTCGGCATAACGCAGGGCGCCCTCGTCGCGCAGGGCGGCCAGCATCCGCTCCACTCGCTGGCGCTCGACCTGGCTGCCCGCGTTGACCAGCGTGGCCGCCATCCCCGCGGTCACGCCCCGGCGCGTCTGTTGGCTCTCGCCATGGATGGCGCGCACCAGGTCCGCGCCGGTGATCGTTGCCTTAGCCATGCTGGGCCCCTCCCGGCAGTGTCCGCGTCTCGGCGATGCCGGCGGCGGTGAGTGAGTAGATCGGTTGGCTGATGCCGCGGGCCGGCTGTTCCTCGGCGAGCACCTGCACCAGCCCGCCGCGGCGCAGTGTGCCCAGGGCCCGGGTGACCTCGTAGCCCGCCACCTCGTGGCCGGCGTAGCGCAGGTCGAGCGTGATGTGACTGGGCGTGCCCGAGGTCCGCAGCAGCGCCAGCAGCACCACGTTCTCGACGTCGATGGGTTTCATACTCATTGGTCGGCCACCTCCGGACGGAAACACAGCATGCACAGCCCGAGGACGATGCCGGTCACCACGCTGCCCGCCTGCGACCGCGTCGACCACTCGGCCGGGTTGGGCTGGCCCAGCGCCACGACCGCGCCGGCGTACAGGGCCAGTCCGATCAGCGTGGCGATCAGCACGATGCGGATGATGGGTTTCAGGCTCATGCCGCATCCTCCCGGAGCATCTGCCCCACGCTCTCCGGCCACTTGAGTTGCTGAACCGGGGCCCCATCGCCGTGGCGCTTGCCGGTGTCCAGCATCCGGCCGCCTGCCTGCCGCCCCGCCTCGGTCAGCACCCAGTGGCGCTTGCCCCGGCCGTCGGCCTGCTGAGCCTGCAGCCCCAGGTCGCGGAGCATCCGGTTGACGGCGATCGCGCTCATGTCCAGCGGCAGGCCCAGCTCGGTGGGCGTCAGGTAGCGCTCGTTCATCGGGCTCAGCAGGTGGGTCGCGCCGAGCTCGCCCAGCAGGTTGACGCCGGTGCGCTTCTCGACCGCCTGGTTGACCGACAGCAGCCGCATGTTGTCGTCGAACCCGAACGCCCGGGCCGCGGCGTCCAGCGCGCCAGCCAGGGCCGAGGCGCGGGCGATGGTCGGCAGCTTGTCGTCGGCGGGCTGGGGTGTCGGCACCTGGTAGCCGCCGGTGCGGCGAATGGTCGGCAGGACCTCGGCGGTCACCCACTTCTTGAAGGCCCGGGCCTCAGGCTTGCGACTGCGCAGAACCGCCGAGTAAAGGCCCGACTCGTTGATGATGGTCATCATTTGCTCGCCGCCCGGGGTGGGCAGAATCTGCCGCCCCTTTTCGTCATCATCGAGAAGGCGGGTCATGTCCTTGGCCGATGAATACTCCAGCGTCGCGGCGACATCGGCGGCGACGAACCACACCTCGCCATCGCGATCGAGGACGCGCACGGCATGGCTGTTGAAGTCGAACGGAATCACGTTGCTCATATCAGGCTCCTTTCACGGCGGCGCGCAGGCTGCGCAGCCCCTGGTCGGCGGTCATGGTGTGTGGCAGGCCCGCGGCCTCGGCGGCCCGGGCACCGGCTTCCCGGCTGGCGCGCTCGGCCAGTTCAGCCGGGGTGCGGTTGCCGTCATGCTCGAGCAGATGGCGCGGGGTCAGGTCCTCGCCGGCCATCACGCGGTTGATCAGCGCCTCGTACTCCCTGGCGAACCGACGCTCGAGACGCTCCACCCGGCTGGGCAGGACGTGCAGGATCTCCCACCAGCCCACCGCCTGACCGGCCAGACGCACGGCTTCGTGGCTCCAGCGCCAGCCCGCCGGGTCATGGGCATGGCCGCTCGCCTCGCGCCAGGCCTGCGCCATGGTCGGCAGCCCAAGATCCTCCGGGCGGGGCTCACACAGCCCGGCGAAGGCCAGCGGCTGCGGCGGCCAGGCGGCGTCGCCGGTGCGGGCCGCGTCGCGGACCTGCTCACGGCAGCGCTGAATGCCAAGCTCGAGCGCCCGGCGCGGCAGGTGCGCCAGCTCGGCCAGCCAGGCGCCGGTCTCGTCGAACGCGCCCCACTGCGAGGTGAACTTGTTGCCGAACAGCTGGCTCATGGCGTTGAACAGGTGATCCATGTCCGACTCAGTGACCCGGGGTCCAGTCGCCGTCGAAGACGTCTCCGCCCTCGCCGCCGGCTGCTGCGGCCCGGGCGGCGGCGCGTGCTTCCTGGGCTGTTCGATGGCGCGCTGGAGTACGTTGCTGGCGAGATCCATGACGGGCACCTCCGGTGGCGGATTGCTGGGGTTGAGCGGGCTGCTGGCGCTGACGGTTCTCGTGGACCCAGCGGGCAAAGCGATTCGTCCAGGCGGCATCGCTCATCCGCTTGGGCTGGTCGGCAAAGTGCGCGGTGAAGTCGGCCAGGTCGGCCGTGGTGTACTCGGTGCCGGCGGGCAGGCCACGGCGCTGGCACTGGGCAGCGAACAGCTGAGCGTCCGGTTGCCAGTCCAGCGTCATCGGGTGATGGCGCTCGGTCGTGGGCAGCGGCTGGCCGTCATCGGTTCGGCGTGCGGCCTGCTCGAAGATCGACTCGTTCGAGCCCTCGCCCGCGCCAGAGAGAGAGGGGGTTTTCTCTGTTGTAGTCTCTGTAAGAAAACTCCCATCGGGGGATTCTGTGCACTCCGGTTGGGCGTCTCTTGTTTCTCCGGTTGGGAGATTGCAGTTTCTCCCATTGGGAGAGTCTGGCTGTCCATGCGGGCTGGCGGGCGCTTCTTCGGGGTCGAGCGCCTCGGCGAGTAGCTGCGCCAGCCGCTCACAATCGACGCGATACCAGGTCTTCGCCGGCACGCCCTGACGCTTCTCCTCGAGAACGCCGATCGCCACCAGCTGGCGGCGCGCGGTCACCTGTTGCTTGGCGCTCATGCCGGTCTCGGCTTCCCAGCTGTCGCAGTCGCCCTGCTGCTCTTTCCAGAACCAGCCGCCCCGCTTCTGTGCGGTCGGCGTGTTGCCCAGGAACAGTGCCTGGCTCAGGAAGATGGCCGCCTGCACGCTGACACCGGGCAGCAGCGTCAGCGAGGGCTGGTAGGCCACCGGGCGGCCCAGCAGCGCGGGAAGCATTGCTGCCGTGATCATCACCACCTCCCCGCAAACGACGCCGTGCGCGCCCGGTGATTCGCCTTGCTGCTGGACAGCTGGCACCGGCGGCAAGCGGTCAGCACGTGGCGCTCGCCCGTCGCCGGGTCGAATACGGTCATCTCGCCCTCGCCGCGGGTGCGGCAGCACATCGGGCACCAGTAGCGGCCGTGGCCGCGTGTCAGTTGTGTCATCCTGCGTACCTCCCAAGAAATCCGATCCACGCCAGCACCGGTAGCGAGGCGGCCAGCGCCAGCGTCAGTCCGGTATGCAGTGCCTGACTCATGCCGGCACCGCCTCGCCCGTGCCCAGCCGCGCCGCGCGGTGGCGGGCCGCCCGGGTGCGGTGATGTTTGATGCTGGCCTGCGCGGTCTGCCGGGCGTCGTTGCCCTTGCCCTTCGTGGCCAGCACGATCAGCGCGGCCTGGGCCAGGTGGTAGTGCTCGCTGTGGCGGTGGAAGGCGGCGGCGTTGCCGGTCTCCGACGCGCGGTCGGCTTGCAGCGCCAGCCGGTGCGTCTCGGCGATCAGGTCGATGTATTGCCAGGCGGTGTAGTCGGGCGTGACGTTCTTCATCAGTGCGTTCCCCTTCCCCTGCGCGGGGCTGTTCTATTTACCTGTATGGGCAACCAGGGCCTGTAGTGTCGAAGAAAAACCCCGTGAACCGGGGTAAGCTGAAATCAGTCGGCGGCGGCGTGGCTCTGCTCGGCACCGAACACAGAGGGACACAGCTCCGCAGCAGTGAAGCGGCCGTCAGTCAGCCGCTCGGCACGTAGAGCAACTGCGGGCGAAACGCCATGCTTGCCACGCACCCAGCCAGAAACCGTCCCCTGCTTCACGCCAAGCGCCTCGGCGGCGCTTTCCTGGGTGCCGAAATGCTTAATGAGTCGTTCGATGGGAGAGACCATGTGCTGCGCGCTCGCTGAAAACAGGAATCCCTATAAAGTAATTACAGGAACTCCTTTTTGCAAGCATATAGGAGCGCCTATATCTTCCATGGGTATGAGCATTGGCGAACGTGTCAGGCGTGCCCGGAAATACGCAAAGCTGACGCAAACCCAGTTGGGCAAAGCAGTCGGCGTAAAGCAGGCGACGATCTCTGATCTGGAGAAGGGGGATTCGCGCTCAAGCGCTTATCTAATTCAGATTGCGCATGCCTGCGGCGTTGACTCTCGCTGGCTGGCCACCGGGAAAGGCGAGATGGTGCCAGGAGCCCAAGAGGCTGGCGGCCAGTACCAGGTCGAACCACGAACGCCGTCGGAGGAAGACTACGCGCTTATCCCCCAACTGAGCGCTCGGGCCTCGAACGGTGATGGCTACCTGAACCATCATGTGGAGGTCACCGGCGGGCTGGCATTCAAGCGCACCTGGTTGCACAAGAACCACCTGAAGCCGGAAAACCTCAGTGTCATTTACGCCGAAGGCGACAGCATGGAGCCCAACATCGTCGACGGCGATGTGCTGGTCATCGACCACAACGATGTGCATCCCATCAGCGGCACGGTCTATGCACTGCGGCGGCCCGACAACAGCATCAGCATCAAGCGCCTTTTCCAACGGGTTACCGGTGAATGGGTCATCACCAGCGACAATCCTGACAAGGCGCGCCACCCTGATGAGGCGCTGGGCGCCGAATCAGTCTGCCAGGTGCCGATCATCGGCAAGGTGGTGTGGCGCGGCGGAGCGATGGCGTAGCCACCACAATGGAGAGATGGAATGGCTGACACGGAACACGATAAGAAGGTCATCACCGTCTATGAGATGAACCGGTTTTTGACCCTCGCCACGGCTCCGCTGAACTGCGAAATCTGCAACCTGGAGTCGATGCTCATCCCGGCGGAGAACGACGACAAGGGGCGGGTTTACGAGCATCATCTGAGCGTCGACAACCTGCCCGACGCCAAGCCGATGATCTACCTCACCACGGTATGCGGCAACTGCGGCCATGTTCGCTGGTACTGGAAGGAGCAGGTCGTCCGGCTGCTCGAGACCCACCCCTGGAGCCCGGCCTACCAATGACGGAAAAGCGCTCTTTCCCCACCGTTTCACGCATCGCCGACCATTCAGGCTATAATCCCAGGCACACTGGCGGCGGCGGAGGCGAGCCACCCATGAACAACATCGAAGCTCGCGTTGAGTATCTCGAGCGTGACATAAGCGACATGAAGTCGACGCTGGCTCGCATAGAGACCAAGCTGGATGCCTTCGCCACGAAGGCGGAGCTGGCCAGCACCGAGACTCGCATCATCAAGTGGAACGTTGGCACGATCCTGGCGGCCGGCGGCCTGGTCTTCGCCATCATGCGCTTCCTGCCCGGCAGCTGACGCGCCTTCCCCGTTCCCAATGACCCGCCCATCGAGGCGGGTTTTTCATGTCTCGATCAAAAATATAGGTATTCCTGTTGACCGATAAAATAGGCTTGCCTATATTTAGGCCATCAAACAACGCAGCCCTTCGGAGGCAGACATGGAAATCACCCTGGGGAACTGGAAAGCCTATGCCAACGACGAGCGTGCCGCGCCCGGCTTCACACTGATGGAGGCCACCTATCTGCTGCACGCCGCGACCGGACTCACCCGCAAGGAAATCGCCAAGGCCACCGGCCGCAGCCCCAACACCGTGCGCCACGGGCTGGAGAGGGCTTACCACAAGCTGAACGCTTACCGCGTGACTGCCGCCGTGTCAGAAGCCATCCGCCGCGGCTGGATCGCCCCGCTGCTGATCGCCATGGCCGTCAGCGCCCTCGCCCCCGAGATTCACATGCAGCGCGTGCGCCAGCCGCGCACCCGCACCGTGACCATGACCAAGCTGGCCCGCCGTGAGATCGCCGCCGCTGCCGGGGGTGCCGCATGAAAATCCCCAGCCACCTCCGCTTCGAGATCGCCGCCATCAACGACCTGTGCATCGACGTGGGCCTGGCCGGCAAGTACGAGGCCAATCTCGACCTGATTGTCAGCCACGCTCTGTTCGTGCTGGACGTCACCACCCGGAGGCTCGATAGCGAGCAGCCCGCCGATGGCCGCGTGCGGCTCCACTGCACCCTGGGCCGGATCACCGTCCCAGGCTGGGGGAATCTCACTGAGGCCCTGGCGCATGAGCTCGTCCGCGAGGAGCTCGACAGGATCGTCAGACACCTCGAGCAGCTGCTGGCCGACAGCCAGGAGGGCCAGCCGTCATGAGCATCATCACCTGCCCCGTTCACGACATCGCCCACGCCTGGCGCCAGCACGCCCAGTTCGGCGGCGTGACCGACCCGGACGTCCAGGTGATGGCCATCGAGGCGGTCGACGGCTCGCCGCGCGCCGGGTACCGCCCTGCGTTTCGTGCCCCCGGCGGCGACCTGGTGACGATATTCACCTGCCAGCCGCACCGCACCGCCGCCGAGGCCCACGACTGGCTGTTCTGGATGCTCGAGCAGCTCCACCACAACGGCAACATCACGCTCTACCGGGAGGCCGCATGAACGCCATCGACCGTCAATCCGCCGGGGTCGTCACCGGCTTCGCCGCCCTGGCCGCCGCCGGCGCCCTGCTGCTTGGCTACGCCGCCATCACCCAGCCGACCGACGCCGAGGTCCGCCGCGCCGCACAGGCGGACTACTGCGACGCCGTGGCCCAGTGGCAGGACCAGGCAGCCCGGGGCGTGCCGGCCGCCCAGCGCTTCGGCCACCCGGACTACGACCACCGCGCCAGCACCTGCCCGCCCACGCGCTACACCGTCGGCGTTGGCGAACAGCTGGCCAAGCAGTAACCGCCCGCCGGCGGCGCACGCCGGCCTGTAACCGCAAGCGTCCGGCTCGGGCGCTCACGGATGCAGTTGCTCTTTAATAATTCGGACCCCGAACGCGGCGCCAGCAGCGCGTTATCTGCTGGCCATCGGGAAGCGTCCGTGTCCGCGCCGTTAGGCGGAAGCCCTTGAAGAAGATCGGGCGCGGGCGCTTCCCGATGCCACCTGGCATCACACGTCGTGCCGCACGGCGCGATGCTCTCGCTCAGCAGCCATTGCCCCGGCCCCGTGCCGGGGCCCTTTTCGAGACCAGCGGGGTGTCGCCGCCTCGGCACCAGCCCGCTGCTCTCCAGCAGCGCCCTTCAGTTCCCTGCGTACTCCCCGGCTCCGGCCGGGGCTTTTTCCACCACCAGTGCAGCGGTGAGCCACCCGAGGCTGACCGGTGCGCTGGTACCCATCGCGTCTCGATCGTTTGCCCGGCCCAGCGCCGGGCCGTTTTCAGGAGGAGCCATGCGACGCCCCACCCAGGCCATCGAGGCCGACATCGCCGCCCAGCACCAGCTGATCGCCGATGCCCAACGCCATCTCGCTCAACTCAATGATGAGTTGAGCACCACCCGCGCGATCGAGAGCGCCGAATACAACCAGCGCCAGCACATCGCCCACGTCCTCGCCCGCATGGAGTTCGGCGAGCACCTGGTCACCACACCCCGGCCCTGGTGGTGCCGCGGCGGCCAGCTGGTCGAGCGTGCCAGCGCCGACGACATGAACGCCCTGTTCGCTCTGCAGCGGCAGGGGCTGATCGAAAGGAGCACCGCATGAGCCTAACCCTCTGCCCCGCACAGCACATCGTCACGACATGGCGAGACCAGTCGGGAGACAAGGCGGCAATCGCTCCTGTACTGGCCCTCGATACCGGATTGCACGACGCCGGGCATGTCCCGGGTTTCATGCGACCGAATGGAGAAGGTGTCGTTGCGGTTGGAGACATCGCCGCTTTCAACGACCCGGCGGATGCCTGTGATTGGCTCAAGGCCCGCATCGTTGCCGCCAACGTCGCCGATCGGCAGCGGCTACAGCAGGCGAAGCGAGAAGCCCGCGAACAACGCCAACAGGAACGCGAAGAAAGGGCGCGGCAGGTTGAGGCCCAGCGCCAGGAACGCCGCCGAGAGCGCGCCGAACAGGCCCGCCAGAAGGAGGCCAGCCGACAGGAGCGCCAGGAACGCCGGGAGGCCGCACGGATCCAGCGCCAACAGGAGGAGCGGGAGCGCACGAGGGTCAAGCAGCAGAAAGAAGACGAGAAGCGCCGGCGGCGTATCGCCGCCAGCATCCAGGCAGTCCGGCAGAACCCCGCCAGCCGGATGCTGACGCGCGCACTCTGAGCCCACTCATCGCCGAAGACGGATAACCGCCATGATCGAAGCCAGCCACTACACGAATGCCAAGCTCGCCGCCTGGCAGATCCAGCGCCTCGCCTTAGCGATCGAGGACCGCTGCCCGGACATCTCCACGCATACCACCCTCGACGGCCGTCGCCGCGAGCTCAGCATTACGCTGACCGACCTGGCGGCGGTTGATAACACCACAGAGCGATCGCCGATCCTGCTGCGCGAGACGCTTTCGATCCCCGCGGCGGATGACGACAGCGAAGACGCCGGTAGGGCAATCGAACGCCTAAAGCGTGTCGGCGACCAGCTCGAGAATCACCTCACTCGATATTCACGACTACCTGACGAGGCTGTCGCCGCGTCGTAAGGAGACCGCTCATGTGGTTCAAGACCCTCCACCTTTACCGCGTCCACGACCTTCCCGTCCTGCCGCTCCGTGACCTGGACGCCTGCCTGGCCGATCAGGCCTACCGCCCTCTCGGCGGCAGCGAAGCCAAGCGCATCGGCTGGGCCGCCCCGGCCGGTCGCGGCAGCCAGCGGCTCGTCCACGAGATCAACGGCCACCGGCTGCTCTCCGCCCTGCGTCAGGAACGCATCCTTCCGGCCTCCGTGGTACGCGAGGAAGTCGAGGACCGCGCCGCCGCCAAAGGCGGGTCGTTGCGTCGGCGCGAGCGCCAGGAAATCAAGGAGCAGGTGTACGAGGAACTGCTGCCCCGCGCCTTCTTGCGCACCCAGCGCATCGACCTGTGGTGGGACACCGAGCGCCAGCTCATCGCCGTCAACGCCGCCAGCCGGGCCCGGGCCGAGGACGTGCTCGACCTGCTGCGCCAGACCCTGGGCTCGCTCAAGGTCACGCCGCTGGCCACCAAGGTGACGCCGACCCGCGCCATGACCGAGTGGCTGCGCCAGCCCGGCCAGCGCCCGGTGTGGCTGGAGATCGGCGACCAGGTGCAGCTCAAGTCCACCACCGGCGACAGCGTGATCGCCGGCCGACAGGTGGACCTCGACGCCGACGACATTCAAGCCGCGCTGGAAGCCGGCCGCCAGGCCGCCCGCATGGCCATCACCATCGACGAGCGCGTGCACTGCGTCCTGCACGACGACCTCGCCATCAAGTCGCTGCGCTTCGCCGACGCCATTCTCGACGAGGCCGCCGATGCCGAGACCGGCGACGACCCGACCCTGCGCCTCGAGACCGACTTCGCGCTGATGACTGGTGCCCTGCGCGGGTGCATCGAGCAACTCATCGACGGCCTGGGCGGCGAGGCTCAGCCCGCGGCTGCGACGCCATAACGACAACGGAGGGAGTCATGCAGGAACGTCCGATCCTCATGACCGGCGAGATGGTCCGCGCCACGCTCGACGGCCGCAAGACGCAGACGCGGCGGGTAGTGAAGCCGTGGCAGCTACCCAAAAAGCAGGACGACGGTTCGTGGTTCGCTGTCGCCCAACGCGACCGGCGGTGGGGCTTCGGTGTCAGCGGCGACACCGAGGAAGCCTGCGCCAGAGAGTTGAGCGAATTTGCGCCCTGCCCCTACGGCCGACCCGGCGACCGGCTGTGGGTGCGAGAGGCTCACGCTTTCGTGCCTGAGCCGGCATACCGCTGCAGCACCGGAATCTATCAGCAGATCAACCCAGCTGACGACTACGAGGCCTGCGTATATCGCGAGAACTTCGACCGGGCGCGCAGCTTCCCATGGCGTCCCTCCATCCACATGCCCCGCTGGGCCAGCCGCATCACGCTGGAGATTGTCAGCGTGCGCGTCGAGCGGTTACAGGCGATCAGCGAAGCTGATGCGCTGGCCGAGGGCGTCGCTGGGGAGCAGGAAGCCGCAGAAGCCGGACTGAGCTGGCATGACAAGCCGCGCCGCGCCTTCCGATTCCTCTGGCAGTCCATCAACGGCGCCGACTCCTGGGACGCCAACCCCTGGGTCTGGGTCGTCGAGTTCAAGCGGGTCGAGCCCGGGAGGGCTGCCGCGTGATAGCCGATACCCATACCCCCGACCTATTCGAGAGCATGCCAGCCGCAGCCCCGCCTCGCGGCGTGTGCACAGGCCCTACCTTTTCGCATCCGGAGCGGGAGAAAGAGTCGCGATGGCGAGATGGCTGGCACCGCCACACCGGCGCCAGCTGGGAATTCACGCCCTACGACCCAGCCATCATGGCCTGGGTGCGCGAACAACTGGAAAGCGGCCCGGTGGATTACGGGGATCTGCTCAACGCCAGGCGGCGCGCAGGCATCGAGCACCCCTTCGAAGTCCATGAGCCTATCGGCGCCCATGTGCGCTATCTGGTGCTGGCCGGCGAAGTCATTGAGCGCAAGCGCTACTTGGGCTCCCCAGACCCACGAAGCCCTGATTACCACGGCTGGCACCCGGTCCTCGAGCTGACGGAGATCTCACCATGCCACTAGGCCCAATCATCGACCCGAGAACCAACCGGCCAATCCACGCCCAGCAGGCCGCTCAGGAAACCGGCGTGCCGGCCGACATCATCTGGTACCGATTCACCAGCCAAGGCATCCGCTCGATGGCGCTGTTCGCGCCGAAGGGCGCAGAGATCGACATGGAGCGCGAGCGCCAGCTCACCCACGAGCTGTGGCGCCGCTCCATCGTCGGCATCGTCTCAACCCACCGCCTGGCGGACATCGCCCGGGCAAAGCGCCGGATCGCGGCATAGGAGGAATCATGATCCAGCCAGAGGAAGTGAAACGCGACTCTAACGGTCATTGGACCCACTCAGCATGGGACGAGTTCTGCAATGGGCGGGAGTGTGTTCCGCGCTCAGAAGTCGACGAATGGCTCACCGAGCATCACCTCGAGATATGCATCGTCGAACTCGAATACGAGGACGAGGAGAGTCAGGCGTTTATCGATTACTTCGAAAAAGGAAGCGGGGATATTACGGCCTGGGCTCTGTGCCCGCCTTCTCGCGGCGAGCGCTCAATCATTCAGGACCATCAGCATCTATTCGGAGCCTGGTTCCTGCTGTCGATCCATGACACCGAGGATGGCCCCGTTCAGGTCTGGGCCCGAGAGACTCCTCGTCAGGGAGAGGAGCCCACCGCGTGACCCCGACCCACACCCACGTCACCCAGGGCGGGCGATACGCCATGCTCGCCCACTACAACGGCGATATGTCGCTCGAGTCGCAGATGATCGTCGTCTATCGGGATCTCGATCACGAGACCGAGACGGCGACCACGGCCAAGGACTGGGAGACCAACTGGCGGCCGATCGCCACCGACGACTGCACCGTCTGCATGGGCACCGGCACGGACCAGATCAAGGGCAACAAGAGCCAGCCATGCGGCGGCTGCTACGGGCTCGGCAAGGTCCGCCAGGACGGCGAGAAGCCCGCCAACGAATGGGAGGTAGCCGACGTCGCCCTCGGCATCATCCGGCGCCAGCAGCGAATCATCGAGCAGCGGGACCAGGTACTGGCGTTCCCAGAAGTGCAGGAGGCATTGAAGGCGCGAAATGAGAAGAAGGGAAAGGAGCCGCCCGACTGGGTCCAGCGGGAACAGCAATGGCGGGAAAGTGGCGGCCGCGGGCACGGCGGCCGGCGCCACGTTGGAGATTGAGCGACTGCATCGGGGTCCACGCGACCGGCGATAGCCGGCAGGATACATAGGAGGCGACCATGGCAGGATTGGTTTTGTCACGAGATGAAGTGCGGGATGTCACGGGCTGCGCACAGCGGGCCTCGCAGCGCCTGCAACTTGACGCGCTAGGCATTCCCTACGGGGTAAATGCCGATGGCTGGCCGGTAGTGCTGCGCTCGAAAGCCATCGAGGTGCTGGGCGGCCGCGCCGCGAATGATGATGGGCCGCGCGAGGCGATATTGAACCTCGGCGAGATCTAGGGAGAGAGGCGATGAAGGGCATGCCGAAGCGCTGGGCCTACAAGCATGGCGCGTTCTACTACCGGCCCCGGGAGAGCGAGCACGCGGTGTTCGAAGGTAAGAGCTGGTTTCGCCTCGGCACCAGCTACGGCGAGGCGCTGCGTGCCTTCGCGGACCGCATGGACATGCAGACGGGCGACACGCTGGCCAGCCTGATCGACCGCTACACGCTCGAGGTGCTGCCGACGCTGAGCTATAGCGCCCAGAACAACTACCGGCAGAGCCTTGACCGGCTGCGCCGAGTGATGGGCGACAACCCTGTTCAGGTCATCGTGCCGAAGTTCGTCTACCGCTACCTGGACGAGGTCCAGCAGAAGAAGAGCATGCAGGTCGCCAACCAGGATTTGAAGGTTCTCAACCGCGTGCTCGACTTCGCCGTCCGCTGGGGCGTCATCGACCGCCACCCGATCAAGGGGCACGTCAAAGCGTACGGGATCCGGGACGGCCTCAAGAAGGCGCGCACCCGCTACATCGAGGACTGGGAGCTCGCTGAATGGCAGCGCGTGGCCAGCGATCAGCAGCGTGCCTTCGCCGCCATCATCATGCTGACGGGCGTCCGCAAGAGCGACTGCCTGAGGATCATGGATGCCCACATCGGCGAGAAGGAGCTGACGGTCCAAATCAGCAAGACCGGCAAGAGCATCTCATTCGTGCTGACAGAGGCGCTGCGCCAGGCCATCGCCGAGGCCCGTGCCTGCAAGCCGAAGGCCAGCCTGTACCTGCTGCCCAATCACCGTGGGCAATGCTACGTGAATCCCGACGGGCTGACCCAGACCTGGGACGGCAAGTGGCGCGACACGATGCAGAAGGCCATCGACCAGACCAAGCTCGAAGCCCGCTTCACCCAGCACGATCTGCGCGCCAAGGTCGGCTCGGACGCCGAGAACGATGCCCGGGCCCAGGAGTTGCTCGGACACTCCAGCGTCGCCGTCACGCGCCAGCACTACCGCCGGAAATCAAAGGCCGTCAGGCCCGTCAAATGACCCCGAGAAGCTGTCTCACAACACTCGCCCCGAAAACGGGAAAACAGGCACTTAACCCCGCGAAGTGCCGAAAATTGTGAGACAGTCAGAAACCCCCATGATTTTGATTTAACAGGCGGAATTGCGCTTTTACGTGAGCTCACACATGGAACTCATCCCCCGCCATTTGTTCTTGCGAATCAGTATGCTGCACAGGAGCCAGTCTCAAAAATCGGCATCTGTCTCACAGAGACCACATTTCTGCCCGCCGCTGAACGCAAAAACGCCCCGGCCGGAGCCGGGGCGCTTGCATGTCGGGCGCGTTGTGATAGGGCTCAGCCCGCCAGGCTCTCCCACGTCACCGCCTTGGACGCTCGCTGTCCTGCACCGGTGCCGACAGCACCGCATCCGGGTCAATGGTGAATCCGGCATCGACCAGCATCTGCAACCCGCCCGGCAGCGTCGACGAGTCCAGGTCGATATACTCGCGCACCGTGCAGTCGGTGATCAGCGCTTTCACGTTGGGGTCGGCACTCGACAGGATCGGGTACTTCTGATCGCCGAAGCGGTCGAAAAAAGCGCCGACTGTGATGTGGCGAGGGCTGGTATCGATTGGTGCGTAATCCTCCAGCGCAAGGCTCCCGTCATAATCGGCAACTACGTAATCGCCAACAATACGCACGTTTGCAAATAGTGCCTTGTCATCTGGGTAGCTTATCAGCCTACTTCCGGGAATGTGTTCAACAAGAAACTGTACAGTGCGCATCACAAGATTCCTCCGAGCGCCACATAGGCCTCTTTGATAGTTTTTGAAAACGATGCCATTGATGCTCTAAATGGGGCTCTGCCAAGTTGCTGAACAAACCCGTTATAGTCGGTGCAGAATAGTTGGTAACCCGCGAAGTAATCGCTGGGAGTTAGACCAATCCCTTCCGCGCGGTAAAAGGTTAAGCCAAGACTTTTTGCATTATTGGAAATGGAGATACTTGCACCGTCAGAATAGGCATTCGTATTACTTTGTATGAGCACGCTCAGCCCGTCAAGCGTCGTCATCCTTCCGTTAGCGCTGGTTTCCTTTACGACAGAAAAGGCGTTGTCTAGCTCTACCAAATAATCAGCCCCTCCGATATAGAACCCGGTAAGGTCTGCCTTGTGCCATATCCCATTGTTGATTTCATCTGCGCTAATTTTGGAATTACTTACTGTTAGATCAACAGAAACACCGGAAAAAGAGCCATCGACTATAGACACTTCACGGATGAAATATGTCGTCGCAGCATCTGTGAATACAAACAACAAACTGTTCTGGCTATACCAGCACACGCCTACAATATCAGTGGAGGTGGTAACAGCGGTAGGGGGTATGGACCAGACTAGTGACCCTTGCTCATAGTAGTACCATGACGCGTTTGAATTACTTACATGAACAGACCCTCCAGTGTTTTCTGGATGCCCAAAGCCGTTGTATGCGGTTCCGGGGTACGATGCCAAAACTTCAACAGGCGTTATCCCGTATACAGAGGTGTTACCGCCCCCACCACCCCCAAAAAAATCACTCAGGTTGCTCATTGTTCGCTCCTTATGCCAGGACCCAGCCGCGGGTCGCGTCGATATAGATCAGGGTCAGTGCCGCGTTCAACTTGTCGATCGTCAGGGTGCTGTCGCCGCCCTGGATCACGCTGTCACTGGTCGTCACCGTGCAGGCCTCTGAGCCTGATAGGTTGATCACGTACACCCAGTCACCGGCCGCAGGCCCGGTGGGCAGCGAGACGCTGACCTCGGCCAGCAGTGCATGGGTGGCGTAAAGCGTCAGTGTCCTGCTGGTAGTGACAGAGACAACCGTCTCCCGGGTGTCCCGTTTGGCGCCAAATGCTGTCGAGAGCCCGGTGACCTCGCTGGTTGACGGCCAGCGTGTCGCCGTCTCTGGTTTTCCGCTGACCCCGGACCACGTCACACCATCAATGGTCGCGTAGGCGTTCTCCCACTGCATTCCGGTCCACTGCCGCATCCCCTCGTCGCCGATTGCAGTGCTGTAGTAGAGCGCGCCGACGATCAGCGGATTGCCGCTGTTGTCGGTGGTCGGCGGTGAAGATTTCGCCCCAAGGTAGCGCTTGAGAAAATCGGTCAGCGTGTCGGCGGCGTTGGATTCGCTGGTCGCTGCCGCCTGCGCCGAATTGGCGGCATTGGTTGCAGAGGCGGATGCAGACGATGCCGAGCTGGCTGCATTCGTCTCGGAGGTGGATGCAGCAGAGGCTGATGACGCCGCATTCGATTCAGATGATGCGGCATTGCTTTCGCTAGTCGCCGCTGCGGATGCAGATGATGCAGCATTGGTTGCAGAGGTGGAGGCATCGCTGGCTTTTTGCGTCGCCGTATCAGCCGATGCGCTGGCAGCGTTAGCTGACTGAGTAGCGCTGGCGTTCAGCGCGTTCATGTCCGTGCCGAAAGTGTCGATATTGCCCTGAAGCGTATTCAGTGCAGACTGCATCGAGTTCCATTTATCGAGGTAGTTCTGGTCATCGACCACCCACTGGTATTGCGAGAAATCAATCGTTGGGAATGTCGCCATTATTACACCTCGACAAAGGGTAGACTGGATTGCCAGTTGGCATAAAAGTTGTGCGTGTGCGAGTAGTTATCGTCACGACGGGCAAGGAAGGAGTGCTCAACCTCTTTAATCCCGCCTTGCTCTGGGTAAACACTGATAAACACGTCCGATCCCTTTCCGCGCTTTACGAGTTCTGTCGTGAGTTTCGTCCGGTCAGCGTCTGACAGGAAGTTGAGATCAAGCGCCAAGCGTCGTGCAAGTCCACCACCAATCGAGCGCAACGATCCGGCTTCTGTTCTGCGGTGCTCTACGGATTCCTGCCATTCGAGTTGCAGACCATACGCCGGATTATACTCTGGTGAGAATGATATTCCCGAAATAATCCGCCCGATCTGCATATAACCATCAGGGTTGTCAGGATCGCTCAACGTGATGCGATAGCCGGTAATCCGGGTGGGGTTAACCCATATCGGCTTCATCAATACCGGCATGTTCTCATCGTAGGTAGCGCCCCACGAATCAATTCCGATGCGTAGCCTGGGAGGCGGTATCAGTTCCGATGTTCGAAGTGTGCCGCTGTCATAGACAACGTCTCCGTTATAAAGCAGTTCGACTCTGGCCGTTGCCGTTGTGTACAGGTTGTGGCGGTATAGTACGACAGCATCGATATATGATGTTGAGTCCAGTTGTGCCGTTATGACCTGCCCTGATAAGTCGCTGGACCGCCAGACGTAGGAGCGTCCAGAACGCTGCGTGTAATCGACCGGCAATGCCTCACTCGTGGCCGTCAGCGTCGCGCTGTCATGCACGTTGTCGATGATGAGGCGCATGTTCGCGCTCATACCCATACCTCCAGACTGGTGATGCCGCGCGTCGGCGAACGGGAGACAGAGATGATTCGGCCGACTTTTCCGGCCATGCGTGGATGCTCGACGCTAATCGACTGACCGACCTCGACGACCGGCAGAAACGCATCAATCGAGAACACATTGCGGCGGACGTTGCGCAATGCCAGCAGGCGGTCGCGCTCGGTTGCGGCATCCGTGGCGTTGGCGATGCAGCTATCCCGCGTCACCTCCTCGGCGAGCGGGTAGTCGCTCATCGCCTGCGAGGCGTTCGACTCCGACCATTTACGCTTGAGACGAGCGGCCTCAGTCGCGTCGTTGTCCTCGATGACCCCGGCCACAGTGCGCAGCGGGGAATAATTGCGGCCCCAGCGCAGAGTCAGCGATTTCCAGGGCGCTTGAGTTTCACTGAGTCCGATCTGGTCGTATTCGATGCCATCGTCGAACAGCGTCACGTCCGCCGTCGTTGGCTCGACAGATTGCCGTACGACCAACCCGCCCACGGCATCGAGATACCAGTAAGCGCCAAGCCCGTCGCAGAGATCATCGAGGATCTGCCGCCCGGTGACTTCCGAGCTGTAATAGAGCCCCACGGCGTACCCAGGCAGCGATGTCGCGCTGACGGTGATGCCGTAGTGATCGGCTACCCACTGCACCACCTGGGCGGGGGTATTGTGCGATTCTTCGATGTCGACCGTCAGCTCGCCGTTAGTGGCATTATCGAGCGTGAATTTGCCGTTCGCCAGATCATCAGTGCTCGGCACGCTGTTACCAATGTCCTTGGGCGTCAGCGACGTGACGGAGAGATAGGACGCCGTGTACTCCAGCGTCGTGGTCGATGAGCGAAATGCCGGGGCGTTGTAGACGCTGCCCAATGCGAGCGGCACCGGGCCGCCGTCATTGGGCAATGATCCGGTATCGATCACCTCGTCCAGTTTCGCCGACTGGTCGTGCATCTCGAACGTCAGCGAACCGCGCCTGGATTCCGTGATACCGCCGTTGATGCCTCGCGCGTGGAGTCGGAAATCGTCCAGCGACCACTCGGGATCGCCGAGGTAGAGCCGGATTTCATGCCCCTGCCACGCCCGGTTGACCCAGTCGGTAATCGAGCCGTCGTCGATCAAGCTGATCTCGCCGAAGCTAATCAGCCCGTCGATGCGCGTCTCGATGTCCACGGCTTCGGAGAGCAGGTCGTCGTAGATGCGGTTCGGATTCGCGTCGGTGGGCCGGGAAATAAACGGGCGGGAGGAGATGTACTCCGTCCCGCCCGCGTAATCCAGCTCACACAACACGATGCGCGAGGCCGACAGATCCGCCAGCCAGGCCGCGTATTGAGCGTCTGTCATGTCATGCCGACTCCTTGCTTGGTTGCACGCTGCTTGACGTTGCGGCTGGTTTTCTGCTGCTCGCGGATCTGCTGATTGCGCTGATCGGCTGCCTGGGCGGCATCGCGGGAGCGGTCGGCGCGGAGCATCGACACTTCTTGACGAAGCGCCTGCACCTCCCTGACCAGCTCTTTCTGCGACTGACCCGAGGCCATCGCCCGAAACTCATCAGCAATCCCGGAGCGGGCCGGCAATACCGCTTCATCCTTGTGCAGGACCGCCCGGTAGCCGTCGAACGGCACGTTCCACAGCCCGCTTGCGTGCGAACCGTTGGGCGAGCGCCCTTCGGCAGCGCCGTACTTCAAATAATGCTCCAGACCGGAATCCAGCTTTCCTTGAGCCACTTCGCGGGCAACATCGGGATAGGCTGCGAGATAGGCCGCTTCATCAAATCCGCTTGATGATCCTGAGCCACTTGATGTAATTGCGCCCTTGATCTGATCGGCGATACTGCCCGGCAGCGCATCAAGCAGCTCGGCAATATTGTTGATCCCGTAGAGCGTATCAACTTGAGCCTGCAACTGATCAACGAGCGTCAGCCGCGCTTGCTCCTGCTCGCCGAGCATCGCTTGCTGAGCCGATTGCAGTTGCTGCTGTGCAGATGCCTGCTGGGCCTCGGCTTCGGCTTGCAGTGACTCCAGCGTACTGATAAGCGACGATTGTGCGCTATCTTGCTGGGCCTCGGCTTCGGCTTGCAGTGACTCCAGCGTGCTGATAAGCGACGATTGTGCGCTATCTTGCTGGGCCTCGGCTTCGGCTTGCAGTGACTCCAGCGTGCTGATAAGCGACGATTGTGCGCTATCTTGCTGGGCCTCGGCTTCGGCTTGCAGTGACTCCAGCGTGCTGATAAGCGACGATTGTGCGCTATCTTGCTGGGCC
>Ga0209300_1000139_pt1 | contig 46009 bp, 73 predicted proteins | sample Shrwel_input2_RT_FD_187535 | JGI IMG/M metagenome (GOLD analysis project Ga0209300, IMG submission 187535) | Subsurface microbial communities from deep shales in Ohio, USA - Utica-3 well 1 S input2 RT (SPAdes) (version 2) ... | reverse complement strand
TCGAATTTGTGGCGCGGATCAATCAGCCTTGCGGGCCGGCAGTTTGAAGTCAGTGACGCGGTCGGCAATGTTGCGCACCTTCTCCACACCGAGGAAGCCGACCCAGCCACCTACGAACGTGGACATGCTCTGCGGCAGGCCGAAGAACTCCAGGCCGCTGATGATCGTCAGGGTCAGGCCGCCGCAGATCGCACCCTCGACCAGCATCTGGCGACGGGTGCCACCTCCGTAGGTGATTCGCAGAACAGCCATGGCGCAGGAAAGGCCTGCCGCGTACAGGAGGGGCGAATGCTGGCTCAACCACGCAAGAGCAATCGCCCAGGTGTCTGGTTTGTCTGGCATGTTGGACATACTCGATATCCCCTGAGGGGCGACAAGAAGAAAAGGCCCGGTAAGACCCTATTGTGTGACCGGGCAAGCGGCGAGGAGAAGAAAAAGATGGCTCCGTGCTATCGTCGCAATCCCTACAGCCGCGACACAGGATGGAACCATGGCAAACTTCATATTGACGTTCAGGATTAAAGCGGACGAGACATATCAAGACCGATACGACTCGTTGCTGGAGCAGCTTTATGCGATAGCCCCGAGCCCCAAGGTCTGGGAGGAAACATCTTCCTTCGTGGCATTCGAGTACTCAGGAAGCCTGGACGATGTCCATACCAGGCTGAATCTGTACAGCAAATTCAGCTCTACCAAGGACACCATGGTGATTATCGACCTGACCAACAGGAGGAAAATCGCCGCAGGCGTCGTTAAGTACGAGGCAACCCTAGACCGCTGCCTGGGCTTCTGAACCAAACAAGAGCGCCTCGATCTCGGCCAGTTTGCGTTCGTTCTCGCGGAGGCTGGCCTCTTGATAGGAAACGAAGCCATTTGCCTGGGTCAGCTTTTCCTGAGCATCGCGCTGAATGGCCTTCGCCTCTCGCAGCTTATGCTCGCAGCTGAGGATATCCTCGACAAGGCAGCGGTACTTGCTCTTCATGCTGATCTCCAAGAACAAAAATCCCGGCGCTTGGCCGGGACTCTTGAGGCCCTCTTCGGGCAATAAAAAACCCGGCTTTTTGGGCCGGGTTCAGAATGTTTTCGCCAAAGGCGAAATTATGACGATGGCGAAATAGTGCCAAAACTCTCCTCAAACTGTCAAGCGGCTATTTCCTGCGTCTCGTCATTGCGTTCACGGAGCCTTTCCACCACCCGAGCAACAGGCTTGAGCGCCTGCTTGTCGAGCTTGTCGACCTGAGCGCAGAGAGCATCCCACACCTCCTGCCAATCCCTTGCCCAGTTCTGCGGGTTCATCTTTTCGCCGGTGCGGTCCTCGACGAACATGCACACCGCCCCCGGCCCCATCGCCTCGCCGCCGTGGACGAGGATCTTGTGCGATTGAAGAGCAGCCATGGCCATCCAGTAGGCGCGCTGCTTCTTGCGGTCTGTGAGCGCTTCCAGGCCGCTCCCGAGCCATACCAAGCCATGGGAGATGCTCAGGTCGTTACCGCTGGCCACCGGCGAGTACAGGAAGTGCCCAAGGTGGCGCAGCGACTTCGGCAAGGAATCGATCGCCTGGAGCACCAGGCCGGCGGTCAGCATGTGGGCGCAGCGGTCGTTGGTGAGGCGCCGGCCCGGGCGGGTTTCCTGCACCCCTTCCCTGCGAACCTCGTACACCTTGCAGACCTCCTGACCGTCGTGATTCTCGAGCATGACCATGATCTTCACGTCGGCGGAGCCACCCTTCTTGCCCAGGGCTGCCTGCTCTGCGGCCACGGCCAGGGCGGATGCGCGGTTCTCGTGCAGTGCGTCGTGCCAAACTTGGCGAGCGCTGATTACTTTCATGGTCGTTCTCCCTGGATGCGATTGGTCTTCTTCAGCAGAAATTCTTCGTAGCAACGCTTGCGGCGCACTGCCCCAGCCCAGGACAGCGCCACACCGCCCACCACCATGAGGGTGGCCAAAATCAGGAATCCCCATGCTGGTGTCATGCTGCTTGCTCCTGTGCCTGGATACGGACGCGCACAGCGCCGCCCTTGATCGTTTCCTTGCTCACCCTGATCTGGGTGGCGAACACGTTGTCGTCGATTCCCAGCGCGTCTGCCAGGCCGTCACGGCCCGCTTTGAACATCGCCAGCAGGTTGTCGTCGTCGCGCCGGCGGCGATCGGGCGGCACGAACTCGAGCATGAGCAGCGCATCACCCTCTGGTGCCTGGATGCCCGCTTGCTTGGCCAGGAGAAAGCAGGCGTAGCGATAGGTCTTCGCCGCTTTGCTCTTTCTGGTCCAGTGCACCCGGGCGTTCGGGCTGCATGCGGCCGGTGGCCACGGTAGTGTCAGTTCCGTCATGCGGCCCCCTTCACGGTCAGAATGCCAGCCCGAATGAGGGCCTCATGAGTCTCAGCGATTGCCCGAGGCATATCGGACCAGTCCACCTCTCCCTTCCCCCGGCCATCGAGCACGTCATGACAAGCACTACAGGCGTAAACCGCCACGGTGTCGAAGCCCTTCATGCCCATGCCCTTCTGCCCGCATGGCAGGTGGGCCAGCACAGTGGTATCCGGGTTGAAGTTGCAGATGCCTATCAACCTGACCGTACAATCCTGTCCCCTAGCGCTTTCTCTGATTTTCTTGCTGGCGATTTTCATACGACGCTCCCCCACGCTTCTCCGCGAACGATCTTTCCAACAGTGCCGCGGTTAACTCCTGTCACTCTGGCGATATCCAGCTGGGAGTTCTTTTGAGCGTGAAGCCTGCGGATCTGACGAACCTGATCCGGCGTTACCTTGGCGTTCGGGTGGGATACCCCCTCAAGCTTTGTGCCGTGCCTAACCTTGTCAGCCTCATTGTCTTTGTGAGAGCCCCAGGCCAAGTTCTCAGCCCTTGAGTTCATTTGATCCCCGTCAAGGTGCCTGACAACCTCACCCTCACCTGGAACGAAAGCCTCTGCGACCAGCCGGTGGATGTTCCTTTTGGATTGATCGGGACCATCGCAGAGGCAAACCGCTGGATACCCTGCGCTCATGCTTTGAGCCAGGATCCGGCCTTCAATCAACTTTTCGCCACGACCGAACTTCACGTATCTGCTGATCGAGCGGACGCGGCCCAGGTTGCTAACCTCGTAGAGGCCTACAAAGCCCAGAACCGGACGCCATCTTTCTTCCTGATCATTGACCGTGCAGTCCTGGCCGCGCGCGCTCTCGCGCACCTTCTTGGATACGACACGCATCAGTACCGCCCTCCCCACCGATCCGGCTCAGTCCAGCGCACGCCATGCTCGGCGCCGAAGGCGTGCATCACCTCGAACAGGTCGCTGAACCACTTCTGCGACTGCTTGCGGGTCGATACGCCCAGGACGACGAAGCCGCCGTCGATGCCCGGTACCGCGTCCTGCTTCTGCACCGCCGCGCTGAAGATATGCTTCCAGTCCTCATCGGTGAGCTTGCGGCCGTACCACTCCACCTGCTGGGAGACGTCGCGGAGCATTGCCCACATCTTCCGGTTGCAGACGTCCGGGCGCTTTTCGTCCTTGATGACCACCACCTTGGGCTTGGTCAGGTCGATGGCGTTCAGGGCGCCATACAGGCGGTTGAGGTCTTGGCTGCTGCGGATGGCGAACTCAGCCATGGTCGCGCTCCTCCATCCGAGCCATCGCCTTGCTCAGCGCGCGGTCATGCTCAACCAGCCCCCGGGCCTTCGAGTAGAGCGCGTGAGCGCGCAGGCCTGCGTATGGGCTGCTGGAGTAAAAATCCCAGCTCAGGTACCAGCCGCCGAGGACTGCCAGAGCATTGCCAACCTGCGTGCGGATCTGGAGATCTCTTTGGAATAGGCTCATACCCCCTCCCCGGCCGGCTGCCCGGCGCGCTTGATGTTCAACTGAGCAATGGCGACGCGCGTCTGCCGCTTGCGTAGGTAAGTGTCGACCCGGCGGCGCTGGGATTCCTTGGCGCGCTCGCGGTCTTTCTTGGCTTTCGAGGCGGTCAGGATGCAGCGCACCTCCGCCAGCTTTTCGCGGACCTTGGGATTGACCTTGGCCCGCACTTCACCGGTGAGTAGGCCGGCAATGGCCTGGCCATCCTCGGTGATCGGCGCGATGCGCAGGTCGGCGAGGTACTTGGCACCGGTATCGTGGGTGATGAGCTGGGCGCGGACGGCGGACTCGATGGCCGTCACCCGGCGCCCGGCGTCGTAGCCCAGCGAAACCTCCCACTTGGCCGGCTGGTCTTCGGCGCGGGCGAAGCTGACCAGGCGCTCATAGGCGCTCATGAAGGCCATCCGCGCACCGATCTTGTCGCCAGCCTCAAGGATCGGCTCGGAGGCGATCATTGCCTGGCGGATTTCGGTGGTGAGCACGACGGTTTCATGCTCGTCACTGGCCGCCAGAGCGATCGACCAAGCCTCATCCTTGCCGGGACGGCTATCAGCCGCGTGGATGTGCTTGAGGACCATGCCGAGCGAAAGGCGCCCAGCAGGCTCTCTACGGCACGCGCGCAGTGCTCCAATGATCACGCCGGGCTCATGCGCCGAAAGATCCTCAGCGATGAGCTGAGCGCCTCCGGCGCTGATGGTCTGCCCCATTGCCTCGGCAGTTGCACAGATGGCCACGGCCAGTTCAGCCTGTTGCTCAGAGGAAAGCATTGCGCTTACCTCCCTGGCTGTTGCGGATCGCGTCAGCTGCTTCCTGCGCCGCGTTCATGTTCGCTTGGGTCTGCTCCTGCTGGCGGGCAGTCGTGGCGTTCATCTGGCGGTTGGTGACCCATTGGGTGTGGTAGGCCTCGGCCTTGGCCAGCAGGTCGCCCAGGTTGTGGCAGCCGTTGATCAGCTTGGCGTCGTTGATCCGCAGGTAGAACGCAGCTACGTGGTGGGCAACCTCAATCCCGAGACGGTCAATCAGCTGGCCCATCTGCCCACCGGCCTTCGCGTTCCATACCGGCCAAGTGTGGTAGCGCTTGCGGTAGGCCATCGCATAGTTGGCCCAGGCCTTGAAGGTTTTGCAGGACTGGTCCTTTGGGCCTGGCATGTCTGCCGGGATCTCGCAGCGCGGCTCTTCGCCCCCAACGGGGATCAGTGCAACCACTTTTCCGGCAGGCTGGTTCGGCTCGCCCGAACCTTCCTGCGAACACTGACTGGTTCCCTGATTGGTATCCTGATTATTGGTATCCTGATTTGTCGGATTTTTTTCCGACCTTGGCTCGGATTTTTTTCCGACCATGCTCGGATTTTTTTCCGAGGTAGATCGGATTTTTTTCCGACCTTTGGTGCCGGTAGGTGGGGTCGGATATTTTTCCGACCCATCCAGCTTCTGGTTCCACTCGGTGGCCTTCTCCGTCAGGCGGAACAGGGTGATGCTGGAGGTGCTGGAAAGCTCGATCAGGCCGACCTCTTCCAGGGCTTTCAGCATACGGTAGGCGGTGTCAGGCTTGCCGGTCAGCAACGGCAGTTCATCGGTGATCTTGGCCTTGCTCAGGGCGAAGTAGATCCCGTCCGGCGTCTGCATAGGCTTGGCCCAGCTAGGGCAGCCGTAGACAAACGAGAACAGCAGAGCCTGCTGGGAGTTAAGCCCCCATTCCAGAGCTTTCACCTGGTTGATGGTGAGGGTGAACTGCATATCAAATACCCCTCTTCAGGACGGCCGTCAGCATCCGGTAGTAGCGCTTGAAGCGCTCCGGCTGATCGGTTTCAAGGCTCCAGCCCGGGTCATGGCACCAGCCGCAGGATTCGTCGCAGCTATGGTTGCGCCCTTCGTCTGGGAAATGCTTTTTGATGATCGCGCGGGCTTCCTTGTTGATCGCCGCAGCCTTGGTCAGGAAGCGGCGGCCAGCAGTCGGGGCCAGGTAGACGGTGGATTGTTGGGCGACGATGCTCATGGCAGCACCTTGTAGTTCAGGCCCTGCTCTTCGATCGCTTCTGCACAGCTGTCACGCATGTTGCTGGCAGCCTCCTGGCTGTACTCGCCGAAGCATTCGGTGTTGGGGAGCTCGACTACCACGGCTTCACGGGAGGCCTGCCAGGACCAGGCAGCAGCCTTGAGCATGGCAGCAGCATCGTCATTGGCCGTGGCCGTCATTTCGCCGAAGCCGAATTCTGCGCGGAAGGCGGCCAGGAACTCGGCTTTCATGCCATCTGGCATGTCGTGGATGCTCATGCTGCACCCCGCACGGCCTTGTCGTGGGTGTGCAGGCCGTCCCCGGCATCGTCGAGCGCGGTGATCAGGTCGCGCGCCCTCTGAGCTGCAGCTTCGAGAGCCGCATCCCGTGGGAGTGCTCCGTCCTCGATCAGCAACACGAGATCCTTGGCGGCCTCCATGAGCTCGCAAAACTGCGAATAGTCACCGAGCCCGGCAGCTGTTACGCGTCCGCCCGCCAACTGCATGCCCAAGCGGATTGGCTCGACAGGGGCTTCTACAACAATGGTCACAAGCTTCATGGGCGCTTCCCTCCAGCCAGGCTTACAAGTTCCAGGAAGCGATCCACGTACCAGTGAGGCTGCGTTTCCCGCGGGCACTGAGGGCTTGTTAAATTCTTGCCGTAGCGGAGCCCCTTCTCGGTGATCGACCAAAAGTCGACCATCTCCTGTTTGGAGTTCTTGCGCTGCATGACCTTGAGCACGCCGGCCTGCTGCAGGGCCTTGTTGAACGACGCGGGCGACATGCGGATGCCGTTGTCCTTGAGCAAGGCGGTCAGGGCTTTAGTCGGCAACGAACTGCCGCCAGCTGCGTCAGCCGGCGCGTCCACCGCATAGCTGGGCAGGAACTTCGGATCGAGCCCGTTGCTCTCGGCGATCTTGGCGAGCATCTGCACCTGACAGGATGCGGCTGGCTTCAGCAGGCGCGTGAAGCACTCCATGATTGCGATCTCGCCAATCACCTTGGTGCCGTTGGCCATGACTGCCTGGCGCGCCTCGGACTGGCCTTCCAATTCACGCCAGCGGCGAATCACCTTCATGCGCAGACCAGCGCTATAGCCGGTCAGCAGACAGTCGGTGTGCTCGCGATCAAGCAGATACTCGACCTGCTCGCGGTTCTGCCCGTCCAAGTAGATGTGCTCAAAACTGAGTACATCTGCTTTCAGTTCGGCCAGCATGGCCACAATGTCACGCTTGACGTTGGCGTGACGCTTGCCAGTCAAGCTGGCGATCTCACGCGACGACATCGTGCGCGCCACGAAATCGTGGTTCGCATTTTGTGGCGCGAGGGCTGCGGTATTGCTTTGGATGGCCTGATGCATATATGATGACCTCACACAAGCGTTACGAATGCAGTACAAGAAGCCGGTCTAGCCACCGGCTTTTTTGCGTCTGCGGTTTGGGTGTTGGTGTTTTCAACGGCAGTTCCTCATGAGTCCCTCAGGGGCTTATTAGCCCTTGCGAAACGACCGAACATTGCTTCGGCCAGGCTCTGTTCTCGTCATCCGGTTGAGAGCCTCATTGATGATTTGTGCCGCCAGTTGCTCAGGGGTTAAGCCCTTCTGCCTGGCGAGATACGCCAGATCCGAATTGCCCTTCCCGTCGAGCTGGATCTCCAGCTCTTTGCTTTCTGGCACAGGGCCTCCTCGGCCACTTCAGGCCACGTCAGTCTTCGCGTTAAGCTCTTGCATCATCTGGTCGAGACCGCGCTCCAGAATTTCCCTGGCGAGCACAGCCTTCTGCGTGCGCTTGAAGCGAGCCATTGCCGACAGCAGATCGTCGGCAGCCTCATCCAAGCGAACCTTGGTGGGCTTGTTGTGCAGGTGGTCGGGGTCGAAGTACGACACGGTGGGTTCCTTTGTGGTTGAAAGTGGTTAAGCAGCGGTTTTCTTTGCGCTAGCGCTGGGCTGGGAAGCTTCTTCCTGGGCTTCTTCCTCCAGCGCCTTGAAGACGTCCGGGCGAGCTACGCGCAGGAACATCATTCGGGCACGAGGAATGCCGTGCTTTTTCCAATCGCTCACCGATGGCGGGCGTACCTCGCACAGCTCGGCTACGCGAAATGTCCCGCCCAGAGCGTCGATAATTGCGCTGGGGTTCATGCCTGGTCTCTCCGGCTGGAATCTTAGGTAGAGATATTAGGCATACCTTTTATGCAGGTCAATAGGAATACCTTAGATGGCAGCTGTTAGGCTCCCCTAATGAGCACACTTCAAGAACGACTTCGGCAGATCATGGCCGGGCCTCCGAAAATCTCGCAGGCCGCTTTGGCGCGGGCGTGCGGCATCAAGCCGCCATCCGTAAACGACTGGATTTCAGGAAAGACCAAGACGATCGAGGGTCAGAACCTGCTTCTTGCTGCCGAATTCCTTGGGGTTGCGCCCAAGTGGTTGGCCACGGGTCGCGGACCGGTGCGAAAGTCTGCCGGGCTGGCCGAAGGCTCCAATGTGGAGGCAGCCCTGCAGCCGACCAGGTCCTTTTCCTACCCGGAGATCAGCTGGGTCCAGGCCGGCACCGCAAGGGAGGCGGTTGAGATGGGTAACATCGCGCTATGCCCTCAGCACACTTCGGACGTATGGGCCGGAGAGGATGCTTTCTGGCTCAGGGTGATGGGCGATTCGATGACCGTTGCGTCCGGCAGCCCTTCATTCCCGGAGGGGTTCCTTATTCTGATAGCTCCAGACATCGAGCCGCGGCCTGGGCAGTTCGTGGTCGCCAGGATGATCAGCACCAACGAAGCCACCTTCAAGCAGCTGGTGCGCGACGCGGGCGAGCTGTATCTGAAGCCGCTCAACAGCTCCTACCCGACCAGAGCGGTAGACGACACCTGGGAGATCGTAGGGACAGTCGTCGACGGAAAAATGCCGAAGTCGGTATTCCTGTAGATCCGCGAGTCGGGTCGAGTGGTAATATGGCACCTCTTTCACAAGGAGGTCGCCCCATGGTTCGTCGGATCCACCAGCTGCTTATCGCCTTGGCCATTGTGGCGATCGCCGGGTGCGCAGGCACTCCATTTACGTTTGGCCAGGCCAGCCAGGTCAAGGTCGGCATGACCGAGGACCAGCTCTACGAGATCATGGGCAACCCCTACATGGTCACGTCGAAAGAGGACGGGCAAATGTGGGTCTACTCCCACGCCACGGCTTTCGGCGGAGCGAAGACCGTTTCCTTCGTGACGAAGGACGGCAAAGTGACCAAGGTCCCGTACATCCCGAAAGACTTCATCGCCAAGCCCAGCCCGGACGAGTGATCGAAACCTAACAATCAGGCCCGCCTAGCGCGGGCTTTTTTGTGCCTGCGTGAAAAAAGTTAGGAATACCTATTGACGAGAAAAGAAGGAATGCCTAATGTTTACATCACCGGGCGGCGCTACACAGCCCCTCGACAGGCCCTCAAGCCTCACCGCTCTTTACACATCGATGGGAACCTCGCGGATCGATCCCGGCAACGGCACAGCGCGAGCAATAAATTCGATCCCCATGCCAGCTCTGGAACTGGCCAGCTCGAAGTCATGCGGCGCGCTCCCTCACTGAAAGCGTCAAGCGGGCCAAGGGTTGAGCTGCAAACGCTCCCTGCCGGGTAGCCCTCAGAACGGGCTGATGCATTGGTACAGCGGGCCACGCCGGGGAACCGGTGGAGGCTGCAGCAACGAAGGAATCGCCCAGGCCACCGTGGCGTGTAACGGAGCCATCAGGATTTCCTCGATGCCCTTCTCGCGAGGGGTATCAGGGAAATCAACAGGAGGAAGAACTATGAACCCACCGCAATTCCTCGAGACCTTGCCGGGACAGCTTCTGGCGTGCATGGCACTTGGTCTGGGGATCGCTCTGACATTTTCAGCTGTCGCTCTTCTCGGAAAGGCATGGCGTCATTCATGGGCCTGGATCGATGACAGCTCTCCTGGGCGAAATCCGATTCTAGAGTTGATCGCTCGTCTTCGCGGGTGGACGCCATACGACACAGAGGGATCCAGGGGCACTTACCTGTGGTGGAAGGACAAGAAGGGTGAAACGCAGACAGATGTCTTCTTCTCAATATTCATCATTGCATTCTGGACACCACTGGCAATCTACGTGATCGCCCGGCTATGGCCGCTGGCGCTGTTTTGTATCGCCCTGCTTGCGGTTGCTCACGTTTCCCGCTTCGCCCGCCGCCACAAGAAGCTGTTCGACAAGCACGTCAAAGACCCCGAAGCACACAAGTGACAGACGATTCCCCGGTGCGCCTCAAGCGGGGCGCATCAGGGGGAATCCACTGGAGGAACACAGCATGAGCATCACATTCGACGCGGATAGCGTCAGCGTTGAAAGCGTGGGCCGGAACAGCCAGGTGCGCGTTACGGTTGACGGCAAAGGCAGCGACATCGCTGAGTCGCTGCACATCGACGACCGCCTGTACGACCTGGAACCGCACGAGATCGTGAATCACATCGGCGCCGGCAAGCTACTGGAGACCATGGACGAGGCCGAGATCTCCGAATGGCTGGCCAGCAGCAGCGCAGACCCGAACGATTTCCTCAGCGCCATCGGCGAGGAAACGGTCTTGAAGTGGCTCAACAACGAGTAAGCGCCACGACAGCCTGACGTTAACTGCCCGATGCCCTGCTCCCCATCGCAGGGTAGATCGGGATGCGACTTGTAGTTTGCCTCGGCGGATCAGGGGCGCCACACCAAGCTGGTGCGGTCAGTTAGGTAGCGCTGCCGAAGCTGGCGTAAGTCTTTGGGGTTCGAATCCCCGCCAAGTCGCATCACCGATACACCCCGCATCCCCTTCCCTTCACATCGACCGCATTAGGCAGGCGCCAGGCCACCTTTCACGGTGGGTTTGGTCACCCGCGCCTGCGCCTGACCAATGCGGCCGCACAACCAACCTGGAGGACGCCATGGGCGCACTTCGAGCAGCACAATGGCGGTATGACCATGCTGAGCCGGAAGACGACTCGGCGTATCAGGAAGCGGCGCAGAACTGGATCGCAAGCAAGGCCGAGGAGCTTGTCGGCGGCTGCGATGTTCTGATCCCGCAGCGTTTTGGCGGCCCGGTGGGCGTGCGCCAAGAGCAGTTCGTGGCCAAGGTTGCCGAGCACCTTCGCGCCCTGCAAGAGGCGGAGAAGGACGACCTCAACGCCTTGGCCCTCCTCCTGCTCCAGGCGCAGGCCGGTGGCCCAGTGAAAAGCATGGTCGAGGATGTTGTAGGTCAGAGCGATCACTGCCGCGGCAAGCTGTACGAGATCGCTGAGTCGATGCTCGATCAGTACGCCGAGCAGGGCCTGCAGTATGAGGCAGACGAGGCTCGGCTATGAGCCCTCATGGCATCGCGGTCAGCGCGATCAACGCGGCATCGAGACGATGCTTCTGCCGGGCTCTGGCCCGGTGGAGGACGCCAAGGCCGAAACCCTGGTGGTCGCCTACTTCTCCCTCCTCGCCATCGACGCCGAGGAGTTCAAACACTACTGCGAGCGCATCCGGCGTATTGCCGTAAGGCGCAAGGAGGCTGCATGACCACGCCATTGATCACCACGCTCATCGACGAGCAGGTCGCCGAACTGCCAGAGGCCCAGGCCATGCCAGAAGGCCGAATCCTTATGCTGTTCAAAGGGCCCACCCTGTGGGATGCCAAGCAGGCCGCCAAAGAGTCGTTCATCGAAAACCCCGAGGCCTGGCACTGCCGCTCCTATCTCTGCGGTGAATGGACTGTCGGCTATCAGGTGCGCACATGAGAGACATCGATCGCGCCGTTGAAATCGGCTGGCAGAGTGAAAGCGCCGAGCGCCGGGCAAAGAACCGCCAGAGCAGTGCTGAAATGCTCGCCGAGCGTGGCATCCAGTTCGAAACCAAGAACATGGGGGCGCATCTGGTCGTTTCGCACGACGGCAAAGTCGCCGACTTCTGGCCTGGCACCGGCAAGTACATCCCTCGCGGCGGCGGAAGGCCTGGGCGAGGTGTCTTCAATCTGCTGAAGCTGCTGGGTGTAAAGCCATGACCAGTTACCAACGTGCACGCCGTATCGCGGCTTGGCGCGGCTCATTCTCCATGCTCTTCGCCTGCACCTTCTTCATGCTTGCCAGCGCCCTAGCCGGCAGCATCACTTCCTGAATCACGTAGCCGAGCACGGCGGAACCCATGATTGATCAACAGTATCTATCCGCTCGCCTTTCTTACTGCGCAAATACCGGATCCTTCACCTGGCTACCTCGCCCGCTTTGCGACTTTGTGTCTGAGGAGCGAATGAAGGCCTGGAACACCAGATATGCCGGCTCTCGAGCGGGAAAGGTGAACAGCAACGGATATCTGCTCATCCAGATCAACGGAAAGAGCTACAGGGCCCATCGCTTGGCCTGGCTTGCGTCACACGGTGAGTGGCCGACTCAGCATATAGATCACATCAATGGCAACAAGCTGGACAACCGAATCACCAATCTCCGAGATGTCAGCAGTCTCGAGAACAATCGGAACATGCCCCTTTTGGCCAGCAATAAGAGTGGCCGTGTAGGGGTTAGCTGGTACTCAGCCAGGTCCGAGTGGGTGGCGCACATAAAGGTTGATGGCCGGCAAAAGATCCTTGGCCGCTTCAAATCAAAAGACCTCGCCATTGCTGCGAGGGAGGCTGCAGAGCGCGAGCTTGGTTTCCATCCCAACCATGGCCGCCTGCCAGCGGCGTGACCTGGCATTTCCCTATTACAACTGACGGCGCCGGCCTGGCGCGAGGTTTTCTAATGTCCGCAGAACAGAAACTGATCAAGATCGAAGAGATCAGCGAAGCGAACGCCCCGGCCATTTACGTGGCCGGCGGCCTGAAGCAATTCATCGACATGGTGAAGGCTGAGGTCGAAGGCGAAGTGCCCGACCTGACCACCCGCAAGGGCCGCGAACGCATCGCCAGCCTTGCCGCCAAGGTCAGCAAGTCGAAGACGGCCGTCGAGAAACCGGGCCGCGACTACCTGCGCCGGCTCAAGGAAATGCCGAAGGTGGTCGAAGCCGAACTGCGCGAGTTCGTGACCAAGATGGACACGCTGCGGGACGAGACGCGCCGGCCGCTCACCGAGTGGGAGGCCGCCGAGGACGCCCGCATTGATCGCCACAACGACCGCCTGGACTGGCTGCGCAACCGTGACGATGGCCTGGATGCTTTGGAGGCAGCGGACATCAAAGATCGCATCGCCTCTGTCGAAGAGGTGGTTGTCGGGCCTGAGTGGGAAGAGTTTGAAGCTGAAGCCGCTCGCGAGAAGGATAAAGTCCTGAATACCTTGCGTGCCGGCCTGGCCAAGCGCGAGAAGTACGACGCCGAGCAAGCCGAACTAGCCCGCCTGCGCCGCGAAGCAGAAGAGCGCGCCGAGCAGGACCGGATTCGAGCGGCACAAGAGGCCGCTGTCGAGGCCGAGCGCCAGCGCGTGGCCCAGCAGCAGCAAGCAGAACGCGAAGCCGCAGCCCGCCGAGAGCAGGAACTGCTTGACCAGGCCGCTGCGCAAGAGCGCGAAGCCGAGAACCAGCGCCTGCAACTCAAGCTGCAAGCCGAACAAGCCGAGCGCGCCCGGATCCAGGCCGAGGCCGACCGCGTTGCGGCAGAGCAGCGGATGGAGCAGGAGCGCCAGGACGCCGCTCGACGGCAAGAGGAGGCAGCCGAGCAGGCGCGCCAGGAAGAACGTCGCCGCGCTGATGCAGCAGCAGCCGAAATCCTTCGGCAGCAAGAGGCCCGCGAGCGCGACAAGGCGCACCGGGCCAGCATCAACCGCACCGCATTGGAGGCCTTCGTCGCCGGCGGCATGACCGAGGAATACGCCAAGCAGGCAATCACCCTGATTGCCCAGCGCAAGATCCCGAACATCGCTATCACCTACTGAGGCACAGACCATGACCAGCGCAATCATTGTGCCCGAACAGCGTCGCCAGGCAGTGGCTGCGCCCGGCCCCGTCGACAACAGCATCATGGCGGTGATCAGCCGAGCAGCCGCCGACCCAACCTGCGACATCGAGAAGATGGAGCGGCTCCTGGCCATGCATGAGCGCATGCAGGCCAAGACAGCAGAAGCCGCCTTCAACTCCGGCATGGCGCAGATGCAATGCGAGATCCCGACCGTGTTCGAAGCGGCGGTGAATCTGCACACCGGCAACGCCTACGCCACGCTCGACGACATCACCCGGGTGGTCAAGCCGATCATGCAGCGGCACGGCTTCGCGATCACCTTCAAGGTGGAGAATCAGGACAAGTCGATCAGCGTCACCGGCATCCTGATGCACCGCGACGGCCACCGCGAGCAGACAACCATGACCCTGCCGGCCGACATCGGCAAAGGCCGGAACGATGTTCAAGCCGTCGGCTCCTCCACCACCTACGGCAAGCGCTACGTGATGTGTGCCTTGCTGAACATCACAACCGGCGACGTCAGGGACGACGACGCGCAATCGTCGGATGGCTCCGATACGGCGGAAATGCGGGCCCAGGCGCTGGGCGACATCCTGGCCCAGGTCGAAGCAGCCGCAACCCCCGACGAGCTCAAGGATGTATGGCAGGCATCCGTAAAGGTCATGCAGGCCAGCGGTGACAAAGCCGGATACGACGCGGTGAAGATCGCCGTTACCAAGCGGAAAACAGTACTGGAGGCCACCCCATGATCATCGTCAATTGCACCCAAGGCTCGCCCGAGTGGCTGCAGGCCCGCGCTGGAGTGATAACCGCCAGCATGTTCAGCACCGCCCGCTCGAAAGTGAATGGGCTGACCGCGCAGCAGCGAACCTACGTCGACGCCATTCTGGCGGGGCACAGTGAAGCCAAGGCGCGCGATCTTGCCGGATACAAGGCCGGGCCGAAGGCGGAGGTTGTTCAAAGGGCGCTGGATGGCGAAAAGGTGGGCGAGCCATCGAATGCCGCCCTCACCTATGCCTTCGAGCTGGCCGTCGAGCGCATCGGCGGCGCCCCGCTCGATGGTGGGTTCGAGACCTGGCAGATGCGCCGCGGTCACGAGTTGGAGCCGGAGGCGCGGATGGAGCACGAAATCCAGACAGGCCTGATCGTCACGCAGGTCGGCCTGGTCAAAACAGACGACGGCGCGTTCGGCGCCAGCGCGGACGGCTTCATCGGTGAAGACGGCGGAAGCGAGTACAAGTGCTTCCTGGCCCCGGACAAGCTCCGCGCCTTCCACATCGACAACGACGCCAGTGATGTCATCGACCAGGTGCAGGGCTGCATGTGGATCACTGGTCGGAAATGGTGGCACATCGGGATGTACTGCCCCCTCCTCAAGCCGGTAGGCCGCCAGCTCTGGTGGCGTGAGTTCAAGCGCGATGACGACTACATCGAACAGCTTGAGCAGGACCTTTGGGAATTCAAGCTATTGGTCGACGGCTTCGAGCAACAGCTGAGGAGCAAAGCAGCATGAGAGGCGTCAACAAAGTCATCCTAGTCGGCACCTGCGGCCAGGACCCTGAGGTCCGCTACCTGCCCAACGGCAACGCGGTCACCAACCTGAGCCTGGCCACCAGCGAATCGTGGAACGACAGGCAGACCGGCCAGAGGGTCGAGAAGACCGAATGGCACCGCGTGGTGCTGTTCGGCAAGGTCGCTGAGATTGCCGGCGAGTACCTGCGCAAGGGCTCCCAGTGTTACATCGAGGGCAAGCTGAAAACCCGCGAATGGGAGAAAGACGGGATCAAACGCTACGCCACAGAGGTGCACGTCGACATCAACGGCACCCTGCAGCTGCTCGGGGGGCGGCCTGACAACCAGGGCGGCGGCCAGCAGCAACAGCAACAACGCCAGCCTCAGCAGCAACGACAGCAACACCGTCAGCAGCCGCAGCGCCAGCAGTACCAACAGCAGCGCCAGGCGCCGCAGCAACAGAATCAGCAAGCAGGGTATGGGCCGGACCCCGAAAGCTTCGACGACGACATCCCGTTCGCCCCGCTCCACCACTTGGCGGGCGCATGATCGCCACCATGTCTCAGCCTGTGCCCGCCGTGAAGTACGCGGCGGCCATGGCCAGATCCACTGGTCAGCCTTGGGGCGTATACCGAGGAAACAAGCGTCTACTGGTGGTTATGCCGTCTGGCTCGACGAAGAAAACGCCCATTGAGGTGTGCCACCCATGAGACGCATCCAGAAACTCACGCAGCAGCGTCGCCGCCAGCTGCACATACACATCCCGCCCAGCGGAATCATGGAGGTGCCGTATGGCGATGTCACCCAAGGAACGCGACGAGAAGCGCCGCGCCAAAGCCGCCCGGTTGCAGGAAGAAGACCTGCGCTTGAAGGTTCGACCCGGGACTAAACAGGCCCTGCTGGAGCTGATGGAGTGGGCCGGGATCGAGGAACAGGGCGAGGCGATGACGCTGATGATTCATCACCTGCATGGGCTTGGCCCGAGCGGCGCGCTGCCGCTGTTGACACCTCCGCGCCACGAAATCACGGTGTCACCGGCTGTGGCGCGGAAGCTTGAGAATTTCCGGGCGCGCGAGGCGCTACGGATTGCTCACGCTGAATAGATCAGACCGAAAGCTGCTTCAGGTGAGCCAAGTACTCAGCTGCGGCTGTCTTCTGGGTTGTTCCGCTAGCATTTTTTTCGCCCATGATCGACGAATGCGCATCAGCAAAGAGGCCATCCAGATCCCGCCCATTGCGCTTTGCATTTGCAACGAGTGCGAGTACCAGGTGTTCAAGTGCGTCTGTTTGTGCTTGGTGCAGGCTCATTTTCTCTCCTTGTAAACCGGCTCCATGCCGGTCACCCGTAATACCCCATCCCAAACCAAATTGCCACCATGTGGACCGACCCGATTCAGGGTGTGACATGACCCGCCGGTGGGGCTCAGCTGATGGATTCGACAAACACCCATGACCCCACAATCGTAAGCACCACCACAGCTACTACCACGAAGACCATGTAGCGAAAGTCGCCCTGGGTCATTACGGCATTCCCCCAAATTCTTAGTGTTTGAGGGGTAGAGCAACTCTCATACCAACACCATGCCGCATCCGGCCACGGAGGGCGGCGCATGCATGGAGTACCGCAATGCAAGTCGAGACCTCCACTGTCACCAAGCTGCTGATCACTGGCGCCGAAGGCCTGGACCCGATCAGCGTCTACCTCGAAGACTTTGAGCCCTGCAAGGGCAAGATCACCGTCAGCTGCTACGACAAGACCTGGCACGCCTACTGGGGCGGTATGTGGGATGGCCTGACCATCGGCCAGTTCTTCTGCAAGCTGTACGACGCCTACATCATCGGCTACTTCGACCGGTCGCTGAGTTCTCGCCGGTTCAGCGCTGAAGCGCTGGCCGACAAAGCGCGGAAGGTGATCGTGCAAATGCGGCGTGACCGGGATCTGGACGCAGAAGATGCCCGAAGCCTGCTCGACGAGGCTGAGGATGTTCGACACACCAGCTCGCTCGATGAGTGCGGCGGCGCCCACCGCGAGTTCCTGCACCGCGTATTCGGTGACGACTGGTGGAACCTGCCTGCCGATGCCATGGAGCCCAATCCAGATTGGGCCTACCTCTGCCGCATCATCGAAACGGTGCAGCAGGCCCTTGCCAAACAGTTCCCGATAGACGCCTGACCGTCCTTCGCTGCCAGCCAGCCTCAGTCGACTGCGCGCCCGTCAACACAAGATTCAACGCACGCAACAATCGCCGTAAAGCTACCGGTGAAGCTGTGCCGAAGCTCTCTCGGCATGTCGTAGGAAAAGTGGACAAGCCAAGATCCGTCGCCCAGCAGCACAGCCTCCTGACGGTACTTATCAACCTGATCCTCATCAATGCCGAGAGCTGCTGCGATTTCCTGGTTTGTTGGCTCGCGGTCCATCGGGTATTCATCTCGTTGACTGGTATTACAATGAATAACCCAAATGCCATTAAATTGCCACTATCAGGTACAACACCGGCCAAGCCGGTGCATGCATGGAGAAAACCATGAGCGATAACCAGACCCCAATCGGCTAGGGTCGGCGGCGAACTCACAAGGGCTTCACCTTCTCCCGCATCAACACCCAGCTGTAACCCCTCTCCCCTCTATTTCGAGCAGGTCGCAGCACGAGGCGTGCTCCGGGCACCCTCAGTAGCAACCCGGCGAGCAAGGCCAACGCCCCACGCCATTGCCCTGGTCATCGATTCGCCAGGGCGAGAGTCAAAGGCCTCTTCATGCAAGGGCATGCCTGAAGGCGCATAGACCCCAATAAACATTTGCGTATTGCCTATCCGCGACAGCCGCACCTGGACATTTATGAGCGTTCCATCGTCGAGTGTTTCGTCATGAGTCCTATGGTGAAGCGTCGGGTCAGCCCAAGACCAAAAAACATCACCGCGAATTCTCATGCCGTCCTCCTACGACTTTAGTTGTGTGCGTTAACCCAACATAGCCTAACCGCAGCAGCTCGAAGCCGCATCTGAATGATTAATGATCTGAATCAGATAATTGGCTAGTACCGCTGTTCCTAACCACTTTCCCCTCTATTCACTGCCGCGATATGGCGGCCAAGGCGAAGCTATGTCTCAAGCAAAGGAAAGACCGATCCTGTTCAGCGGGCCTATGGTCCGCGCCATCCTGGAAGGCGAAAAGACGGTCACCCGCCGGGTGATGAAGGTTCAGCCGGTCCTGAAGAATGGGTTCTGGCAGGTTTACGGTGCCGGCTGGGGTGAGGGAATGACCAGTATCCCCGCCATGTTGGGTCACAGCCTCTCTACCAACTGCCCGTATGGCAGGCCAGGCGAACGTCTCTGGGTCCGTGAGACCTTCAGTCGCTCTAATCCAGGCGGTGACGAAGGCGTTTACTTCTACCGGGCAGATGGGCGATTCCCCGCAGCCATGGGCGGCGGTCGCTTCTACGGCGACGAGCGCTGGAAACCGAGCATCCACATGCCGCGGGTCGCCTCTCGGATTCTGCTGGAGATCACCAGCGTCAGGGTTGAGCGCTTACAGGCGATCTCCGAGGCTCAGGTCGTAGCGGAAGGATGTCAGGCGCTGGAAGGCTGCAAGTGGCATACCTTCGAGGAGGCTGCCGCCGGCGTTCCGATGCACGACCACACCGCGCGGGATGCTTTCGAGGCGCTATGGGAGAGCATCAACGGCACGGAGTCGTGGCCTGCAAACCCATGGGTATGGGTCGTTGAGTTCAAGAGGGTACAGCAATGACCCGCCTCGCCCTCTGCCTCCTGCTGCTGGCCACCGGCGCCAGCGCAACCGAGAACGTCATCGACGTGCAGCACGACAGCCAGCGCGGCGTGACCTGCTACCTGCTGAATGGGGTCGGCATCAGCTGCATCCCCGACAGCCAGCTGCAGGCCGGCAACGAGCGCCAGCTCTCCCCGCACGAAACCCAACCCGAACCTACACCCGCTCTGGCGCCTGGGCGCTGGATTGATGAGAGGTATCAGCTGTGAGCAAAGCCGCCCGCAAAGATGTTCTGGACGAAATGACCAAGGAAGACTTGGTGGACTGGATCAGGTCGCAGCACTTTTTCGTCAAGCCCAAGAAGAGCGATGTTCTGTACCTGCGCTGGCATCGGCAATCAGCCGCCGTTATCGATGAGATGGAGAAGGAAAACCGCTCACTTGATCACCTCGACTTCGGAGAGCGTGATCGCCTGGCCAAGCAATTCAACGCCTCAAAAGACCCGAATGAGCGCCTTCGGCTGATCGAGAAGATCGAGCCATATGACAAGGCCATGAGGGACCATCTGAGCCGATCCGAGGCGATTAACCGCAAGCAGAAGCGAGTGGATGCCCTTTACGAGCAGATCGATGTGGAGCGTAGGAAGGAGCAGCGTGCATGACCGACCTGATCGAAGTGAAGACAGCCGAGCTAGCAGGCGAGGCGCTGGGGTGGGCCGTGGGCAAGGCTGAGGGGCTGGAGCTCGACCTGGCGGCTCCGATCTACGGCAACGGGTGGCGCGTGTTCGTGACCTATCGTGGCGAAGTCATCGAGCACAGCAAGCGCTATAACCCCTGGGAGGACTGGGCGCTTGGCGGCCTTCTGATCCAGAAGTACCGCATCGGCTTTGGCCTGTACTCCGATTCATTCTTTGCCGTCACCGGGCTGGATGACACCACAGGCGACGCGGACGGCTTGACCCACCTAATCGCCGCTTGCCGCGCCATCGTCGCCGCCAAGCTCGGCGGTACCGTCCAAGTGCCCAAGGAGCTGATCCAATGACCGAAGTTCACCGCTACAAAGCCGTCAAGATGCTTTCCAATGAGGGAAACCGCATCAGCTACGACCCGCACGGCCCTTATGTCGTGATGGCTGAGGCCTACGACCAGCTCAAGGCCGAGAACGATGCCCTGCGCAAGGAGGCCGAGCGCAACAAGCGCATGCTGTTGGATGCATGCGTCTCCATCGGCAGCATTGGCGAAGCCCTCGGCCTGGATATGGACGCCGACGCCGACATGATGATCGGCACAGCCCGCGATCTGATCGAAGGCCTTAACCGCATCATCAAGGAATGCCCGCTTGGTAGCCCTGGCTTTGCCATCGCCACCGAGGTGATGGGAGAGCTTGGCGTGCAGCAGGAGGACGAATCATGATCCTGCCCATGATGTACGTAGCCTTCCACCTTTACAGGTGGCCGCGATGACCTGCATCCGTGTGGAGTACGGCTATGTGTGCATGTCGCCGTTCTTCAGGTTGCCGCTAGCAGACGGCACGCGGGTGTTCATGTCCTGGCACAACTACCTCGGCCCGACCTTCTTCCGCGACCGAAATGAGCAGCGCGAGATCGAGGACTGGTACGAAAATCTGCTGATCTGTGACGCCCTCGACTGGTTCTGCAAGCGCGGCCACCGCGCCTAACCCCTTCCCCTACTACTCAAGCCCGCCGACATGCGCGGGCGAGGATCATGCATGCTCGAAAACATCGAGGTGGTGCGCATCAAGCGCTTCGCCGCAAACACGGCTGGCCGCGATTTCGCGGTCGGCGATATCCACGGGCACTTCACCCGCCTGCAGGCCGCCCTGGACGCAGCCGGCTTCAACCCGGCAGTTGACCGGCTGTTCAGCGTGGGCGACCTGGTCGACCGTGGGCCGGAAAGCCTAGCAGCCCTTGAATGGCTTGAGCGTCCATGGTTTCACGCGGTGCGCGGCAACCACGAGGAAATGACCGTGTCGGCTTTCCGCGAAGGGAATACCGACCTGCATTTCTGCAACGGCGGAGCCTGGTTCTACGCGCTATCGCAGGATGAGCGGGCCGATGTCGTTTTGGCGCTTGAAGCCCTTCCGCTGGCCATCGAGGTTGAAACCACGCACGGGATTGTCGGAATCGTTCACGCGGACGTGCCATATGGTCGCTGGCCAGATTTCAAGCTGAGCATTGAGACTGGCTCCCCGGCAGAGGTGGACCATGTTCAGGCAGTCGCCCAGTGGTCCCGCAGCCGGATCAATGACGGCAATACCGAACCAGTAGCTGGCATCAGCGCCGTAGTGGTCGGCCATACCCCGCTCCGGCAGCCTGCCGTGCTCGGCAATGTTTTCCACATCGACACCGCCGGCTGGATGGATGGCCACTTCACCCTGCTGGAGCTTGGCTCCCTCCAGTGCACACCACCAATCAAGCCAGGCGTCAGCCACGACTGGGACTGACCGAGGAGTAACCCATGAACCTGATCGACTGCTACGTCACGAAGATCCTCGGCGAGCCGTACCGCAAGTTCGGCGCCTGGTGGGTCGATGTCGAGTACGACGCTTGGGGCAGAACCAGCAAAACCCAGCTCATGTTCCGCACCGAGGAAGCCGCCCGGGCGGCGAAGGTCGGATACCACTTCACGGCCTGACCCTTCTATATAAAGGAGACACCCATGCGACCCGCAGAAAACATCGACCGCTTCCTGCGCCTCGACGAGGTGCTGCACGTGACCGGCATTGGCCGTAACACCGTCTATCGCAGAATCCGTGAAGGCACCTTCCCAAAACAGGTTAAGATAGGCCCCAATTCGGTTGCCTGGCGCCAGTCGGACATAACCCAGTGGATGACCTCTTTCGGCCCCAGCGACGACCAATCAGTACATTGAGCAGTACATTGAAACACCAATTTCCGCTCAAGCCCTTATCCCACCAGCTATACAGGTTCACCAGTGGAAATTTTCAAGGATTCCACAGTGGATTCCCGCCGAAAACCGAGCGATACCACGGACAGCCATGACGCCCTGAATACGGCGTCATTGGCGTATCGCCTCGTACCACGCTGTACCTTCCCAATCCCGAAAACGTAGTACATCATCCAGTACATCCAACACACAGCGAGAGGCAATGTACTAGTGGCGCTCACGGACACCGCGGCCAGGCAGGCCAAGCCCCGGGAAAAGGGCTACACCCTTGCGGACTCGCTAGGGCTCACGCTGTACATCGCCGAAACCGGCGTAAAGAGCTGGCATTTCAGGTTCACCTGGCTCGGCAAGCAGGCCAGGATTTCCCTTGGGACCTACCCAGAGATCGGTTTGAAGGAGGCACGTGGGCGAAGGGACGAGGCGCGCGAAGAGGTTGCGCAGGGAATAGACCCGCGCGAATCAAGGAGGATGAAGAAGACAGAGCGCCTTGGCGCCCAGGAGAGGACATTCCGCCGCGTCTACGACGAGTGGCTGGAATTCAGGAAGGGAAGCCTGACCGAGTCGACGGTCAAGGTGATTTCTAACGCGATGGAGCTGGATGTACTGCCGGCTTTCGGCCTACGCCAGATCGACTCGATCAAGCGATCCGATGTGATCACGCTGATTCGCCGCATTGAGCGCCGAGGGTCGGTGACCACCGCCGTCAAGACCAGGCAGTGGATGGGCCAGGTTTTTCGGTATGCAATCGCCACCGGCATGATCGAGAACAACCCCACGGCGGAAATGCACACTGTCACCGAGAAGATGGCCCCGCACAAAAACAGGCCGTTCCTCGCCTTCTCAGAGATGCCGACCATCATCAAGGCCATCGAGGAAAGCCAGTCAGGCCTGCAACTGCAGTGCGCCACCAAACTGCTGATCCTCACGGTCTGCCGGCCTGCCGAGGTGCGCAAAGCCGAGTGGGCGGAAATCGACCTCGACACAGCGACCTGGTCGATACCAGCCGCCAAGATGAAGATGCGCCGCGACCATGTCGTACCGTTGTCGCGCCAGGCCGTGGAAATACTGCGCTCCATGCTGCCTATCTCAGGCGGGATGAAGTATGTGTTCCCAAACCGGTCTGACGCTGTGCGGCCGATAGGCATCAACTATGCAGTGAACCTGCTTGACCGCTGCGGATACACTGGGCGCCAGTCGCCTCACGGTTTCCGCCACCTGTTTTCCACGGAGATGAACAGCCGCGGCTATAACAAGGACTGGATCGAACGCCAACTGGCCCACGCCGATAGCAGTGCTATCCGTGACGTGTACAACCATGCCACCTACCTGGAGCAGCGCCGCGACATGATGCAGACCTGGGCCGACATGGTGCTGCCGGCTATGGTTTTCGATCAGGCTTAGCGCGCACCCCGTCAACCACCGCCTCACACGCCAGCCCAGCTATTCGACTTCGCTCAAGCGCTTCCGCGAGGCTTCCCGCCATTCGGTCAGCGTCTTCAAGCAATCCCCCGAGCACCATGACGGGAGATGTTCCTGTCTCGCGCTGCTGGGCAGCGATGGCACTGCAGGTGGCTGCACGACCGTCACGCAGTCGGGCGATTTCCCCGCGCAGGCCGTCAGCAGCAGCACCAGCGCGAGCGGCGCGGCCTTCAGCCATTTCAAGCTCTTTGCGTGCATGCTCACCTTCCTCATCTGCCAGCGCTTGCCGGCGTTGTTCTTCTGCTCTGGCCTGCGCCGCTGCTCGCCGGTCCCGCTCGTAGACCTCAAGCCGGTAGCTGGCCAGGGCCTGCTCTGCTTCGGCGGTCGCGGCCCGGGCATCTGCCGCCGCTCCCTCGGCAATCACCACCCGGTACTGCTGGCCACCAGCAACCAGCACCAGCGCGATCAGCCACCAGCACCAGGCAGGCACCGCGCCGAGCCAGGTCATGCCAGCACCCGCACGGCGATGTCGTACAGCGCCTTCCGCTCAGCAGCACCATGCGGCACTCGCCCAGGCTTGCCGGTATTGATGATGCTGCCGATGTCCTGAATGCGGCCGACGTCGGCCAGTTCGTTGATCCCGTGCTGCGACCACCACCAGGCAGCGGACTGGACCGCGTGCTCGGCCTGCTCGAGCAGTTCCGGCTGATCCTCCAGCGGCAGCCCCAGCGCGACGGCGGCCGCCCGGTAGTTGTCGCGACCGGTGAGCTGGATCAGGCCGCGCCCACGGTACCGCCAGCCATCGCCCGATGATTCAAGGCCATTACCCATGCGGCCGCCATAGACGCGGTTGGCGATCTTCTCCGGCTGCCGGGCATATGCCGGCGCAGTCTGGGCGGTGAACCTGCTGGGCCAGGTTCGCACCAGCGCCTCGGCGCTGTAGTTCAGGTTCTCGACCAGCACGCGCAGCTGGCCAGACTCGTGGCCGATCTGCGCCAGGAAGGCGGCGGCGCGCAGCCGGCTATCGATCTTCCAGCGCGCCATGGCTCTGTTCAGGGCAGGCAAAAAAATGCCCGCGACGGTGCGGGCTTTGGGCAGAACCTGCAGCAGCTGCTGCTCGGTGATGGGCATTCGGTTTTCTCCAGGCAAAAAAATACCGCCAGCCGGCGGTATTGTTAATTGATATTCCTATCGAACTGCAAAATAGCTTTTACTGTGTATAGGCTTATACATACTGGTCATATTGCTAATTCTAGACTGCAATAGAACTTTCGCGCCTAGTTTTTACCATTCGGGAAACTTTTCTACCGACTCTTATAGCTGGAAGCTCAATGAGCTTGTAGGAAATATAACAAATCAAAAACAGCAGGATAACAATCTGCACCCTCAATGGTATAAACTTAATGCCGACCCACTCGCAGATCATCTCAAGATATTTCCACGTCCAGCTATGTAGCAAATACACTGAATACGTGAGCTCAGAAAGTAGCAGGATCGAAGCCGTAGCCCTTATCTTGTGCCTGTAAGCACAGCTGATTATGAATATTCCTGAAGCTATTATTGCATGATGGCTTTCCTTGAGCCAAGGCTTGAAATTTAGGGTATTCATAAGGAATGCCAAGAATATTAATAGCAATACAGAATAGCAAACAGCTCTGTTCGCCATCTTTTCCTGAGAAATATATATCAAACTACCACATAACAAGAACGGGAAATACAGATTAAAGTAGCCAGAACTCCATTCCGCATGATTTGGGAGTGGCCCTGACAAACTAAGCACTGCAACTGCAAATGCGTAAACAACAGGAAGAAGAAAAGATCTATCTATTAGCCCAGTAGCTTTAATGACACCCATGAATAGATAGAACATCAATTCGATTCTAAGCGTCCATTCAACTCCAGCAAGGCCATACGGAGTATCTGTGAAATCACCAATCAGAAGCAGCCTCTGAATTATTACAATCGCATCTGGATAGTTAATTCCAAGTACACTTTTGTCTAGGATTACCTCCATCAGGACAGCAAACCAGAATAGTGGGTAAATCCTGAAGCATCTTCTAAGGGCAAAATCAACTACATTCTCTCTAACTACAACGTGAGTAATAATATAGCCAGACGTGAAGAAGAACAGAACTACACCAGCAGCCCCTGCATAAGTAATACCAGAAAGCGCGCTCATGAAGAGCCTGATAGTTATATGAACACCATCATCAACAGAAAGAGCAGCAATATCGCTATGAAACTTGTGGCCCAAGAGCACGCTCAAAAAGGCCACAACCCTCATATAATCTAGGAAATCAATCCTTGATGAACTCGACTTTACAAGCGACATGGAAATTGCCCAGTATTCTTAGAATCGAGCATGGTACCCCAACCATCAAGATAAGTTAAGGGTCCTATGACGGAGATCCTTGAGGCCTGCCTTGATGTGACGACAGAGCAAGCCTAGAGCGAAGCAGACAAGACAATTCTGTTTGCGTTAGACCCGTTCGCCGACCTTCCTTGAGTCTGCGATACCTCGACAGAGAGTAGAGCTCCCTGAGGGATCCTACTAACCTGGAGCATTGCTGAAGGAGATGACCCATTGACAATGGCTTGGTCCTGCTGGACTCCATTAAGCATGACTCGAATCACTGTGGAGTCCGAAGCGAGACCACCGGTAAAGGAAAGGCTTACTCGTACCAGCGCATTGCGCATATCTGCTCTTGCGCTAAATACGCCAGTTCCTGTGTTGAACCATTCTGCCTTGAGGGCATCGTTCACGTCGCTCTGATTTAAAACAGTCGGCTTGAAGACGCTAAAAGCTGAGGTGAATGCCTGCAACGACTGAGACGCATCAAGGGCGCAATAGTTTTCATACCCACGCGGATGAAGAACCGTGATGCATTGGAAAAAGTCCGCGGGCAAATTCGCAAATGCCATCGGCGAGACGTGCGCTGGGGCGCCTATCGAGTATACGAGCTTGCTCGAAACGTAGCCGTACAGGCGATTTGTGCCATCGATCGAAACAAACTGCAGGCAATCCGCCCCGAGATTTATGAAATATGCCGGGTTTGATGTCAGGTACCCATTGCACCCTTGCATGGTCAGAACGTTTGAAGACACGTCCTGGGCTGGGTACGCTCCGACAGAACCGGTTTCAATCAGGTTGCCTGTTTCGATGTGAGTGCCATTCATATAGAACCGGCCGAACGAGTTAACGTAGTCGACATTCCCGGATACTGGCTGAAGCTCGGATCTAAACACTGGATGCAGGTGCGTGAAGTTAGCTACAGAACCGCCGTTCGTGTAGACCAAGCCGCCCCAGTTGTACGCAACGATCGCCGGCAAGCTTTCCCAGAAGGCTTTACGAGGGTCTCCATCTGGCAGCGTGTTTAAGTTCGAATACAAAAGGCAGTCGTCAAAGTGCAGGATGGTGTTCTGTCCGTACGTGTGGAATGCCGTCACGCACCAGACCGTTTCGCAGGAAGACAAGATGTTCTCGCTGTCACCAAGAATACCGAGGCTTGGCGTAGTCGCCCATACTGGATCCCCGAAGGTCATGGCATTCCTGGCCTTCCAGAACGAGCAACCAAACAGGTGGTTGTGTCGGCCACGAATCCATAGCGCCTCACGGTAAGTCACGGAATAATCCATGTCGAGCGTGAGGTTGTACAGCCTATTGAAGTTGGTCAGCTTAAGGACATAGTTGGCAGTCGCCTCACGATCGAATGGCCGAATCACCCCACCAGCACAGAAGATGTCAATCTTCGAGCCAACATTTACAGAGGTCAGGTGGTAGATCCCGGTCGGGATCATGATCGCGATGCGCCGGAAGTCAGGGCCCGGCGTAGTGCCGATAAGAGGTATGGCAAGGTCAAACGCGGCCTGGAATGCCGGAGTCCAGTCCCACGTGTTCGGGTCATTCTCCGTCGGCTTTTCCGTGATCAGGCTGGCAAACTCCCAGACAGAGATAGCCTGGGCGTCGAGCATCTGGCCTGCAGTGTTGATGGACTTACGCAACGGTGAGCGCTTCCACCCGACAATTCCAGAACCTTTCTCAGGGTCGGTATTGTTGGCCAGGTCTTGTCGCAGGATGTCGTCAGAACTCACAGGAGTGAATTTTTCGTTCTCCAAATCCCAATCACCGGTGGTTAGATACGGGATTGTGGTGGAAGGAGCCAGCCGGTATGGTATTCCGTTGCGGATGGTGTACTGGTTCCTGCTCGTGAAATTCAGCCCTGCTGCGTAGTCGCCTATGAAGACAAAGGCAGAGTCAGCCAGAAACTCCTCAAAGGCTGATTGGCGCCCTTCTTGAGCATTGGCAAAATCCTGCTCCATTCCAGAGTAGCTCAGGCGCTGCTTGCCGAACCGATCCGGGTAAAAAGGCGAATCGCCACTGACAAATTTGTCCAAGTTTCCAGAGTTATCGTATAGGTCGCGAGGGTCAGTGGAACCAACCGGATTGCCGGTGTTATAGGCCATGAGTTTCTCCAGGGCATAAAAAAGCCCGCTCGATGGCGGGCATGCTCGTTAAGGGTCCGGTCAGGCCGGCGGGAAGTTGTCGTCGTCCAAGTAGACGCGTTCGTCGTAGTTAACAGCGGTGACGTTGCAGCTGACGGTGCCGCTCGGGTTGACTTCCTTGACGAGCGCCGGGTAGCAGAACTTGGCCTTGGGCCCGAACTGGAGCACGGGCGCGTCCATGGCGCTGTCCAGCACTGGCACGAAGTCCAGACTTGGAATGGTCAGGCGGTAGTCGTCGATGCGGGTGGCGACGTATGGTCCAGAGGCGCTGCCGTCAGGACGGCGCAGGGCAATCCAGTGCTCGCCCCCGGCGGACCAGTTGAATGGCTCCGTGGAGGCCAGCATGTGGAGGCCGCCCAGCTTAGCGTAGCCCTTGAGCATGGCGCTCTGCCCGTACCCTGGGGTTGTGTCTCCCAGCAGCGCATAGTCGAGGTACCCGCTGTTCAGCGCGTCCAGCTCCGTGGAGAAGCTGTAACGCTTGCGCTGGTAGACCTGCTGCCGCCGCCGGCGCATTCCGTAGCGCCAAGCTCTGGTCTCATCGCTGATACCTTCTATCTTCACCTTTTCAGTGCGCAGGCCCAGATCACCTGGCAGCCGGCATTCAACCGTCTCAACCTGCCAGGTCGTGCCATCGGTGTACTCGACATCAACACCGTCGAAGTCATCCTCCGTCACGTGCTCGGCCTCTCGCTTGAGGGGCTTGGTCATCACCTGAGGGTTGTAGATGTGGTCGAACTCTGGCCCGCGCGGCTCATCGCGCACCGGTCGGATCAGACCGCGGTCAATCGTAAGTTCGGCAAAACCGGCCTGGAGGCACTCGATCATGCACGCCTTGAGGGTGCTGGCCGAGTCTATAGTCCGGTCGTAGTAGTCCCCCCTGGCGGTCCAGATGGCATGCAGCCGGTCCAACTCGTCGAGATCGATATCGGAATCTCCATCCTCAACCGAGTAGCCGACGCTCTCCATCATGTAGCCAATCCAGGCGGCGATGTCGCGGGTGGCCTCTGGCTCCGTCCACGCACCGTTGCGCCGGGTGCGCAGCTTGCGCGTGGCGATCACTGATACCTGGCTCTCCGATTGAGAAGCGATGCGGTTGCCGCCTTTCACCCGAAGAGCCAGCAGGGTGACGCCGGAATAGCTGGTCGGCGCCGGAAGGTTCGCGCGCAACCCGTACCACTGCACTGTGTTGGCGTCCTGGGTGCTGGTCGACTTCGCTCCGATGCGCCGCATCCGCACCTCGGGCCGGATGTCGCCAGGGATGTTGATGAACTCGGTGAACCCCAGTTGATCCAGGGTCATCTGGGTGTAGGTCTTCTTAAATGAGGTCCAGGCGCCGGCCAGTGTGACGTCGCGATACTGCATCTCGACGGTCACCGACAGGTTGTTCAGGTCGCCTTTCCCGCCAACATGCACCAAGCCTTGCGGGAAGAAGATGTCCCAGGCGATACGCGACGTCGTGGTTCCCGCCGGGCAAGCAGGGAACGGCCCGGACCAATCTCCCTCTTGCGTCGATCCGTCCAGGGTCAAGCGAGCGACTGTAGTGGTCAGCGCATCAAACCCTGGCCAGGTGGTGTCATTGTCGCCGGCAGCTTTCATGCGCTCGACCGATATCGCCGCCGTGCTGGCTGCGGTGATTCGGTAGCGCAGGCCACGAAAGCCGATGCCCATGATTTGCCCGGTGCCAATCGCTAGGCCTGTAGCAGCACCACCAGATGCCCAATTCAGGGTCATCTCGTCGGGCGCGGTGCCTACGCCTGGGGTGTAGGTAGCGACGGTGTAGTTGCCCGCGTTCGCGCCCACGATCTCAATCGGCATGCCCACGTACAGGGCAAACTGGTCGAGGTTGCCGCGGATGATGTCGCGCCCGGCGCCCCCGTCGATGACGTCCAGCGGATACCCAACCTCAATGCGCACAATCATCCCGGCAGCCCAGCCAGTCGGGAACTGCCCCGCACCAGTGGGAACCGTGATGGTCTTGCCCGCGAACTGGTACGACTGGGCATCAGGTACTGGCGTAACGGCATAGGTGGCCTTCAGCTCGATGCCTGCAGTACCGGTCGAGGTGGCCCCCACTTCCGGCGCAGAATGCCACCACTTGGCAGCTGTCTCGGCGGAAAGGCTCGCCCCCGGCTCGTACAGAGTGAACTCTGCGTCTGCGCCCAGCGAGATCACTGGCGTTTCGCCGATGAGGATGCTGCTGACCGGAATATCGTAGCTGCCCTTCCCCACCACCAGCAACATCTCGATCCACTGCGACCTGGGGTCGTCAAAGTATCGATTCGGCGGCAAGGCGTAATCTGGATATGGCCGCTGCCGGCCAGCGATTTCCCGGATCACGGCATTCAGCTTCACCTGGTTGCCCTTTACCGTGTCCAGGCCGAGGTCATTGCCGCGCTTCGTGTTGCCGCCGCTGTTGAGCGAAGGCATTTTCGGCATCAATGCGCCCAGCACCGCCTTGGCGCCGAACACCAGGGCCAGAGTGATCGAGAATGGGTCCGTGCCCTTCGGCTCGCGGTATATCTCGACGCGATCTTCAGGGCCGAACTCGATGGTCGCCCACTGAGTCGGCAGGGCGCGCTCACCATTGACGAACACGCTCATCGGCAGCGCTGCGGGCTCGACCTCCTCTGGCAGGCCGTCTGCACGGAACCAGGCAAGCATGCTCTGGCGACTATCCACCGAGCAAAACTCTGCAGGCCCGGCAGCGAGCTTGTTTGGGTAGATTTCGATCATGCCCGGTCTCGATAGTAAATTACGGTGTTGTGGTCGCGCTTCCACTGCGAGAGCGGGAGGCATCTGGCGCCGCGGGTAGGGTTGATTTCGAGAATCTTCAGCCGCCCCGCGGACTCGACCACCAGGGCAACGTGCACGCAGATGTGCCCGCGCATGACTGCGGCGATTGCCCCAGGCTCTGGCCCGCACGGCTCCATGTGTTCGGCCTCGGCGCGGTAGGCTCGGGTGAACTCCTTGGGATCAGTGTTGCGCACATGCCCCCAGCTCGGCAGAAGCCGTTTACCGAGGTGCAAGTGACGCGCCTCCCTCACCAAGCCCCAGCAATCGAACATTTCCGGACCTCGAGCGCCGTCCTCATACCTGCAAGACAGGTACTTGTTGATCCATTCCATAAGGGGTGCCTCAGAGGTATTTCAGGCCAGGGACGAAGCGAGTGGTGTAGAGATCGCGGGGCCACGCAGTGCCGATCAGGTCGAAGAATCCGCACTGAAGGTTGGCCTGGTTCTGCTCGAAGGAGTCGCTATCGACCGACATGCGATATGGCTTCTCGCATGGAGCAGATAGGTCGCTTGCCAAGTACACGCGATAGGTCGCGGTCACCCGGGCGCGGGCGTCCAATGCCTGGTCGGCCTTCTGCATGACCTCACCCGTGGTGTTGTCCACGGCGAAGGCCAAGGCCTGGTTACCCTTGTTGTTCTTCTGCGGGAGCGCGATGCCGATGTTGGCGGCGATGAAGGTCAGTAGGCGACCGTCCTCGGTGCCGCAGATCCTGTCCTTGAATCCGTTGCAGATGAGCACGGGCTCCGACCAGGCCGGGCAGGTGATTTCCAGTGTGCGAACGAACGCTTCCTTGCCTCCTGACGCCACCGCTTCCCGGTAAATCTGTTCGAGAATGGCGGAGTCGGTCATGGTTGAGGCCACTCCCTGTTTACGCCGTAATCGAACGCATCCATATGGATCTCGTACTTGCTCAGTGGCCATTGCTGGTTCACTGCATAGTCGATGATGTCCATCATGAACCAGAACTGCGGGAAGTCCTCCCAGCCAGGATCAATCAACGGTGGCTCACGAAGCTCAAGCGTTGCTGAGTACTCCCAGCGACTTACCTGCACAAGGCTGGGGCCGGTGTAGTGCCCGGTGAAGCGGCACTCGTACTCCTTGAAGCCTATTGGCGTCAGAAGCGTGGCTTTGAACCACTCCACGCCCTGCACCAGCGTCCTTGCATACCAGGCCTGGAAGAACGCCATCTGGTTTCGATCACAGTTCCACTTGGCATTGACCAGGTACGGCACCTCGTCGAAGTTAAGCCGCTGGCGCGCCCTGCCAGACTCCATCTGCGTGCGCAGCATCGGATCAACAGGGGTGTCCAGCGCATAGCCATCCTGCAGCGGTAGCGGCAGTTCTGCTGGATACTCGATCATGAGCCAACCCCTTGAAGTCCGTATTTGGCCCGCATGGCCTGATCCGCCTCGCCATCACCCATGATGCTTGCCACCCATACCTTGATGAAGTCTTGGTTGCCTTCTCGGGTGACCTGGGAGGTTCCTGCACGGGCGGGGTCCTGATAGATCTGCACAATGGGCTGAGGCATTGGCGACCCGCCCGTGCCGTTGACAACCCCTCCTGACGTCGATACCCGTTCGCCCGAGTTGATCGCCTCGAGCAGCGCTCGGTTCTTCCTAGTGGCCGAGGCATTGACGATGAACTCGCCATTGCTGATCTTGGCCAGGTTGCTGTCAGAGGTGCCGGTACCGGAGCCTGTGAAGTAGCCACCGGTGGCGAACCCTGGAACAGCTGCCAGCGTGGTAGCCAGGGCCGTGGTCGAGGTAAGCGCCGCGGCAGCTGGAATCGAGTTGCCGCCGAGAGTTGCCAGAGATGCCAGCGCCGCAGGCGCGGCCCATGCCGCTGCAGTTGTTCCAGCCAGGGCGATAGATGTACCTGCTGTCGCAGTGCCGAGAGTCGCCGCCAGCGCTGCGTTGAGCCCCATCTGAATGCCCATCCGGACGAAGCCGGCGACTATCTCCCGCAGAACGTTCTTGCCAAGCTCCCCCAGCGACTGGAATGAAAGGTTCAGATCCATGATCTGATTGGTAAGGCCTGTGGTAATTGAGCCAAACGCATTCGAGAAGATCGATTGCGTTTGGCCTGCCACATTCATGGCTTGAACCCCGAAGTTCTGGACTGCAGCCGTCCAACCGTTGACTGGGTTGAGCATCGCCTGGTCCATCTGCGCCCAGCCTGCCTGCAGGGCCGCAAGCTGCTGAGGCAGAAACTCGTTGGTGAGGTCGATCTGACCTTGCAGATCCTGCCGCTGTTTCTCCGTTGTGGCGTTGGCCAGCTCAGTCCTAAGCTCAAGAATGCGCTGGTTGGTCTGCTGCTCAAGCTGAACGCGCTGCTGCATGCGGGCGGACTGCTGATCGCCCATGCCAACGCCTGCTGCTGCAACGCTGTACTCATTGCGCTGCCCGGCCAGCTGGCGCTCAAGCTGCGCCCGGTACTGCTCGGCCTGGGTGAGGCCCTGGGCGCCCTTGATGGCTGCGGCGTAGTTGATTGAGGCCTGGGCCAACGCCTTCCCGTATTCCTCCTGGCTGATTTTGCCCTTGCTCAAAGCCAGGTCCAGCTGCCCCTGCTCCTTGGTGAGTGTGCGCGCAGCTTTGGCGGCAGGGTCGTACTGGTTGTACAAGCGAGCGAAGGTGGTTTCTGCCTCTGATACGCCTTTGTTGACGTTCTTCGGCGCGTTCTTCTTCGCCTCACGGGTTTTGATATCCGCGATTTCCTGCTCGATGTTCTTGCGCGACTGGGCGTACTTCGCTTCCTCGGCGGCGGTAAATACGCCCGCAGCTACTGCCTTGGCGCGCGCCTTGTCGAGGTCAGTGAGCTCCTTGTTCAGCCGCTGGGTTTGCGTCATCGAGCTTTTGTAAGTGGTATCCAGCGCATCCAGACCCTTGCGCCCATCCTCCTGGATGCGGCGCCGCTTCTGCTCTTCTTCCAGAGTTTTCGCATTGGTCTGCTGGATGCCCTGCCGCTGCTTCAGCTCTTCCTGAAGGCTGGCGATGCGGTCGCGTGCGTCGTTGTCTTCGTAGGCTGTGTCCAGCGTGCTCTGCAGGTAGGCAATCTTCTGCTGCAGCTGGGTGATGGCCTTGCCTTCGCTCTCCACGCTCTTGCGGCCAATGCTGGCAAAGGCGTCAAGCACCTCATTGGTGGCGTCTTTGATGTTGAGCCAGCCGCGCTCAATCAGGCCGAGATTTTCGCGTATCTTGGTGGTGCGCTGCCCCATAGCCTCGGCGTAGGTGCGCTCCGCCAGGTCGGCGGCCGCCACGGCGTTGCCCTGCTCAGATAGGGCTTTGATCTGTGCATACACCGAGGCGGTCAGGAATCGGTACTTCTCGTCCAGCTCGACAATTCCGGAGACTGGGTCCTTGCCGAGCTTGATGAACTCGGCGACCGTCTCCTCTACGGCTTTGCCAGTAACCCGCTGCATCTCGACAGCGGTCGTGGTGATTAGCTTGAGGTTACCGCTCGTGTTGACGCCAGCCGATGTCAGCTGAGCCAGCGCGCCAGCAGCCTGCCCGAAGGTTCCGGTCACCTGGTCGGCAGCCTCAGCCAGCTCGATCAGCTGCGCCTCTGAGGTTTTTGAGAAGTTCCCGGTCAGGATCAGGCTGTTTCGCAGCGCATCGCTCTGCTCTGATCCCTTGTAGTAGGCCAGTGCCAGCGCGCCGGCCGCAGCGGCTGCCACGGTGAACGGGTTTACCAACCCGAGGACATAGCCGCCCAGCGCCTTCGCAGCAGGGCCGATGCCGCCGAACATATCCTTGAGCTGACCGCCCTGCTGCAGGAATACAGTGAGGGGCGCCTGTCCGCCCTGCAGACTGACCGCGATGTCGGTGAACTGCGCCGGAACTCCGCGCAGGGCTGCCTGGTAGGCCTTGGCGGACATGCCCGCCTTGTTCATACCCTCCGAGGCCTGCCCAATCCCCTCACGCATGTCGTTGATGCGCTGGGTGTACTCGACGAAGGTATCGCTCTCGACGATGCCGGCCTTCTTCAGCTTGGCCAGCTTCTCCTGCATGTCGTCCAGTCGGCCCAGGGCGGCGACCGTGGGGTTGATCTGGCCGAGAAGCTGATTCAGCTCTTTGCGTTGATCATCCAGGCTGCTGCTCACGCCATCAGCTGATGCGGCCGCGGCGTCTCCGGCCCGCTCCATGCGTTCGAGCGATCCGGTCAGGTCGTCCGCATTGCGCTTGGCGCCCCGCGAGTCGATCGTTACCGCAAGGCGGGATTCCTGCGCCATGTCGTCCTCCGGCGTCAACGCCTATTGGGTTTGTTTTTTGATTCAGCCGCGGCCTGGGCCTTTTCGTGCTGCTCATCCCAGTGCTTCCGGAACTGGTCGTCGAGCGCGAATACAGCGGCGTCGAACTCTTCGCGGCATATCGCTGAGGGGTAGCGGTCGAGGTATTCCTTGATCGCCATGGGGGCGATGGGCGCGGGCGCGCCGACCATGCCGACGTACTGCCGGGACCGGCTGATGTAGCCGTAGGCTTCAAGGATCTCAGCGGTTACGCCGTCAATCTCTGGCTGCGGCGGCACTGGCGATACGCCCTTGAGGCGGTCGCGCTTCCAGCGAGCCTTTTCGTTCGCCTCGCCGGCCCAGTCCCTACCCCACAGGTATGCCGCGACTACTTTTCGGCGGTGGCCTGGGCATTCGCCTCGACGCGACGCGCAATATCTGTCGCAGTGCGCAGCGCCAGGAAGTAGACGCTGTTCATCTGCTTGATGAGCTGGATGCACAGTTCAGGCGTGTAGGCGGCCGGCTCGCCCGGCTTCTCCTCGACGTCTACACCTTTCCAGTCCTTGATCAGGTGCTTGGCGGCCAGCTCGATGAACAGGTCGTCATCGGTTTCCAGCTCGACGTCAGGGATGGAGGCCAGGCTGAACTCGGCAGTGCCCACGCCGGCCTGCTGGTTGATCAGCGCCAGGTGTCGGTTGATCAGGGCCTGGTTGGATTTGTAGAGCGGGCTCGCGATGGAGCCGACCAGAATCTCGGCGCCCGGGGCGAACTCAACCCAGCGCTGACCGTTTATGTCCAGTTCTGGCTTCTTTGCGATGGTGAAGGCCATGGTATTCCTCTGCGGTAAAAGGCCCGACGCACACCGCAGGGCGCGCCGGGCAAAGGGTTAAGCGCTGACGGTGACTGCGCAGGTGTCTGTCTTGGTGCCGTCTGCTGCGCTGGTCGCGGTGATGCTGGCCGTACCAACTGCCAGGGCTGTGACCAAGCCGGTAGCGCTCACGCTGGCAATGGCCGGAGCCGAAGAGGCCCAGATGACCAGCTGGCTGGCACCTACCGGCGTTACTGCGGCTTCAAGATCGGCAGTTTCGTCGACTTCCAAGCTCAGGGTGTCAGGGGTTACGGCGACAGCGGTGATAGCCACGGGCCCAGGGATGCGGGTGATGGTCGGCGGGATGCGCCGGCCGGTGTAGCTCAGCTCAACCTGGATGATGTCCGTGGCCCCGCCGTCCGGCCAATCGCCGCTTACTTCCATCTCCGGCAGAAAGAAGGTGTAGCCGCCATCGGCATTGTTCAGCGTGAACTCGAAGCTCAGCGCATCGCCGGTCTGCTGCGCCTTCCAGTACTCGTATGCAGTCTTCGACCAGCTCATGGTGATCGAGCCAGACGGTGTGAAGGTGGTGGGGATGATGTTGCCCGGGAACGGATTACCGTTGCCGATGCAGCGCTGGGTCTGGACGGCGTTGTCGAACTGCAGGTTGAAGCTGTCAACGCAGGCGTTGTCTTCGCCCAGCTGCACACCGTTGATCTTCAGGCCGGTGACGTCCTTGAACCCGTAGCGGCGCTGGTGCGCCTCGGCAATCGGGTTGAGGATGAACGAGGTGTTGTCGGCCTTGTCGGACCAGTCGATGGCCGAGAAGGTGGTGGTTACCGTGATTTCGTTGTCGTTTGGGACTTCGAAGTTCATGGTCGCGACCTGGGCGCCGCGGGCAATGGCCGCGATACCAACGTCGCTTGCGTAGGACCCGATGGAGAACGAAATGCGGTCGTTGCCCATGGTCAGCACGTTGCCGGCCCAGTCCTTACCGAAGCAGGAGGCCATGAATTCGTCCAGCGCGCCGTAGCGCAGCTTGGTTTCGATATCGCCGCCAACGTCCACAGTGGTCTGGGCGGTGCCCTGGGCCATGCGGTCAGCGCCGATCTCGTTGTTCTCTTCCGTGTTGTAGGTCGGCACCAGGCCGAAGCTGACACGGGTCAGCACGTTCCAATCACCTGGCGGGGTGATGCCCGGCGTGACCTCGCGTTTCCAGGCGGTTGATACCTTGGCACCACTGGACATGGGGTGTTTCTCCTATCGATAGGCGTAAAAAAACCGCCATGTGGCGGTGCGGTGTTTGGTTTGGCTCAAGCCGGTATTGTGCGGACCACGATGATCGGAAGAGGGTCGTCATCAGGCCTGAAAACGACCTCATCGTGCTCTAGCATCGGCTCGGTGTACTCGATGGTCGATCCATCTTCCTGGATGGCCAAGGTGGTATGCGCAACGGCGCGATCTACCACTTCGCCATTGATTCGAACCTTCATGGTGTCGGTCATCAGTAAGCCCTGTAGGGAACTCGAACGTTTACTTGGTACCAATTGTTACCGTCGTCGCCGACGACCTGCGGGGATGCCTCGAAGAAATCGAACGGGCCTTCCGGGGCGCTGTAGTACTGGAGCTGTGTGACCAGCGTGTCCACCGCCCGAGTTATGGCCAGGGTGCCGCTGTAGCTCGGCACGAACAGTTGAATGATGACGATGCCGGTGCGGCGCACGCAGGGGCCGATGCCAACCTCTGGCGTGCTGCTCAGACCAGGTATGTCCGCAAGGCGGGCCCAGATGTTCCGTCCTTCTGGATTAAACGGCTTTGGCGGGTTTGGGTAATCGACAGCATCAGCGGGAATACCGGCCCACTGCGTCATCCTGGTAGTGATTATTTCGCGGATCTGCTCGAAGGTCATAGGCAAGGCTCAATCGGAGTAAGCGGCAGCCACGCCATTGAATGACACGGCATAGATACCGCCCGGCGCTTGCGTAGAGTGGCCGTCTTCCAGGCGCTCCGCATATGGCAGGTTGTTCTGGATATGCACCACTGAGTACGGGCCGACCCCCTGAAGAACTGAACCGCCCTTGGCGATAGTTGACGCGCCAGAGGGGTCAACGTCGTCCAGCTTCAGCTGATAGTTAGGGTCTCCAATGGTGACGAAGTTGTTTGCGCGGAACCGCCCGCCTACATATCCAGCTCCAACTGCTTGCGCGCTGACGAAGTAGTTTTCTTCACGCTCACGCTTTGTCAGTTTCTTGTTACCAAGCTGCAGGGCTTTTGCATCGTAGGCGTCGGCAGATGCGACGTTCCGACTCCGAAGCTCGGTATTTGCTTTCCATAGGTCAGGATTTCCAACTGGGGACCTCAGTACGATTTCCCGCAGCAAAGCCATGGATATGACTCTGGTGCGCGTGGCTACCGCCTCGTCCACCTCTTCTCTGAATGCTGAAGGCGGTATGCTCCAGGATCTACCATTGGCCATGGTCACTTCCTCAGCTGAATCTCGTAGTGCGCCTTGGCCGGGTCAATGCCTGGGCTGACGATGCGGTATTTCACCGGGTCGCCTGTGATCAGGTCGTCGGCGGTAATCTCGTGGCCGACTGCAGGCTTATCGGTGATCTCGTTGGCCAGGCAGATCAGCAGGACATCGCCCACCAGAATGTTGATGTTGTCGATGCGGCGGCTGTCGTAATTATCGAACACGCCGCGCCCGGTGTAGGTCACAGGCTGGGCAGTGGTTGTCTCGCTCACTGGATCCCATACCCCTGGGCCCATGTAGGATCCGGCGAATGGGAACACGGCATCGGCAAGGTCATCGTCAAAGGCCTCAGCCAGGTCGATCTGAACGTCATCGCGCAAACCCATGACTACCCCCGATCAACTGCGAAGGTGAACGGGTTGCAGCGCCAGGGCGAGACCATGGCCAGGGCGAACTGCACGCCTTCTGGTTGCGCCCCCGTGCTGCTCCGGTCGAGCGTCGCATACGTGCGGCTGGTCGATACTGAGCCAGCCTTCACGCTCTTGGCCTCGAGCGAGCCCTCGGTCTGCTGCTGGTAAAGCTGACCGGTAGAGGCCACCAGGGCCAGCTGAGCCCCGGCCTGCTTCACCTCTTCCGGCACGGCATCCATGTCGATGCCGCACAGGCGCAGCGAGGTGAGGTATGCGTTGGCCTGCATGACCGCCAGGGCCTTCTTATCGTCGGGCGCCCAGGCCGAACCCAGGATCTCGTCGACGTCATCGACGGTGATGTAGGTAGCCATCAGGCCTCCGCTTGAATGAGTGGGGCCGAAGCCCCGGTGTTACTTGGGAAGATCGTCTACCAGCTTCTGCAGCGACTCGGTCGAAGCGTTCGCTCGGTAGGTAACGCCAGCGGCGTCGAGCTTGGCTTTCAGCTCATCGACGTGCTTCTCGGCCGCCAGCCGGTCCTGCTCTTCCTTCTCGGCGGCGAGACGGTCCTGTTCAGCTTGCTGGAGGACCTGCAACTGCTTTTGCAAGTCTTCCTTCTCGGCCGCCAGCTGGGCGTTGGCCTGCTGCAGCTGCTGGACCTGCTCGCCGTCGCCGGTGCCGCCGCCATTGTTGTGCGCGCCGGAGTTGTCAGGCTCGGTGAGCACCGACTCGACGCCGCCGGTTTCGCCGACAGTCTGCGGGCCTACAGTGATGTTGCCGACGCTGCCGCCGAAGCCCCAGCGCGCCTTGCCCTCGGGGTCGATGTGGTTGTCTTGTGCGAGTGCCATGGTGATCTCCTCGAAAGGGCTCTGTTACGAGCCCAAGGTGGAAGTGATGAACGCCAGAGGCACCTGCTTGCGCGCCCACTTGCGCTGCCAGTTGGTGGCTAGTGCCAGGTCGGACCAGTTCGCCGATACCGGGCGGGTAGTGCCTGGAGTGCCGGTGATGGTCGCGGACAGGAAGGAGTAGCCCAGCGGGTGCACAACGAAGTTGCGGCGCGTCCACAGGGTCTCAGCGCCACCGCCGTTGCCGCGGGCCTCTTCACGGTCGTAGGCCATGTCGTTCTCGTCCTGCTCCTCGGCATAACCGATGGCGCCAGGGCCGAAGATGATCGACAGGTACTTCTGATCGGGCGCGGTGCCGATTACCGGCAGGCCGTCATCGAGCACCACCAGCATGTTCTGGTAGCGGCCGAACTCAGGAACCTGGTCGGCAATCGGGGTGAAGTCGATCAGGTTCAGGATCGACAGCTCGGCATAGACGGCCGAGTGCATGGCGATCACGCTGAGGGCCTTGGTGCCGTTCGGCGTGACGATCTGCGGCGAGTAGTCGCCCATGGTCGCCCGGGCGCGGATGACAGCGGCAGCAGTGATCGGGCCGCCAGCATCAACCACCATGTCGCCGCCGTTGCCGGCCACGTTGTCGTTGTAGATACCCACGACGGTAGCAATGGTGCGGCGCTGAGCCACGCGCTGCCAGTAGCTGGTCAAGCGGCTGGCGACGAACTCGAGCGGGTCTTGGTTGGTGATGTTCTTCACGAGGTTCATCGCAGCCCAACCTTCGTTGAGGTAGGCGGCGCGGGCCTGCATCTCGGCGCTGGTGACTGCCAGCGGCACGGCGATGTCGGTGTACACGTCGTTCGAGTAGTTCGACTCGATGGACGCATCCAGATCGACCCACCACGGGATGGTGAAGGTGTTGGATGGGCTGGACAGCAGGGTCGACATGTCGTTGTTGTTGACCAGGATGCCCGACTGGAAGAAGGCAGTCTTCTCGACGGTGTTGACGCGCATGTAGTCGCGCAGTTCGTCGCGGAAGACCACGTCGGAGAGAATGGTTGGCATTGCAGTTTTCCTTTACTTGGCCTGTGCAGCGGCCTTGCGGCGCGCGTGCTCGGCGGGGTCGTTTCGGCGGAGCTCAACACGCTCCATACCGGTCATTTGGTCCCACGTTTTGGTGGCCCCGCCACCGCCGCCGCCAGCAGCCCCGCCGCCGTTGGCTTGAGAGCCGCGCACCAGGGAGGCGTAGCGCGGCTCTTTCTGAAACTCTTTGCCGAGGTCTTCCAGGGTAGAGACCGTCAGGTTCCCGCTGGCATCGGTGACACGTACCTGGCCATCGACAATGCGCAGCCGGCGCTCAAGGAACTCGGCCAGGATCTCGGCGTTCGGACCATCGGCGATCAGTGCTGCGACCTTCGAAGCTGCGCCGGACAGGTCGCGCTTCTCGATACCGGTCTGCAGATCTGCCAGCTTCTGGCGCTCGGCGGCCAGGGCCTGCTCGCTGCTGGTGTAGAGCGACTCGTAGTCGCCCTTGGCCTTAGCGGCCTCCACAGCCTGCTGTTCGCGTTGCTGCTCGGCATCGCGGGCGCGCTGCTTGGCGGCCTTCGCTTCGTCAAGCAGGGTTTGGTTCTGCCGCTTGAGGCCTTCCACGTCCTCGGTCTGGGGCAAGCCCTCGACCACAAGGACGTAGTTATCGCCCTGGGCCTTGTAGAGGGCCTGCAGGGATGGCTCGAGTGCGTCGAATGCTGCTTTGTCGATCAGGTATTTCATGTCATCCCCCGGATGATTTGCCGTTGGCTCAGCCGCGGGCGTAAAAAAACCGGCTCATGACCGGCTGTTCAAAGTCCTGCACGCTCGAAGGCGCGCGGTTCAAGCTGCTTCAGCTCGTCCAGCGTGATCTGCTTGCCGTTCTGGTCGACGAACTTGTCCAGGGTCAGCTCGCCCTTGCTGAACAGCTTGTAGCGAGCCGGACCGAGGACATCGATCTGAAACGCGGCAGGCTGGCGGGCGAGCCACTGCTGGTAGGTCGTCTTGCTCGACACCTGCTCAGCGCCATCCGGCCCAACTGCAGGCCTGACCGAACCGGGAATCTCCCGCTCAAACTCAGGCTTGAGCACCGGTATCTCCGACGTCCGGCAGTTCCAGTGGAACGGCGGCGACGGCGCGCTGAATGGCACGACCGTGTTGTCGATCGAACGGCAGAATGGCGATGTGCGCCCGTCCAGCGTGGCGATGCGGCGCTTCCCGGCCAGGATGTCGTCGTTGGCCTTGAACGTCTCAGCCCGCGCCGTGCTGGCCACATGGTTGGTCATGGTCCGCACCAGGGCTGATGCCTGGTCCTGCTGCAGCTGGTGCATGCTGGTCAGGCGCCGAGTGATCTGCTGGCTGGTTTCGCCAAGGGCAGACCCGATCTGGATCTCGCCGACTATCTGGGCCGACTTGGCCGTGCCAAACTGATCCAGCGCGCCAGCAATGCTGATGCGCTGAACTCCAGCGCGGGCCTCAAGCAGCATTGGGTCAGCCAGCGCAGCGGCAGCGACAAGGTCGGCGGCCGGCACCTGCGTCTGGACCACGGCAGTGACAACCTGGCCCAGCATGCGAGCGCTGAACGCCGCCTCATACCCGGCGAACTCGCCCAGATCCAGCATGGCCTGGCCTTTCATGTCGCTGTAGATGCCCTGCAGATCGCGCTGCAAGGCATCGATCTCGCTGCCGTACCTGCGCGTGCCGTAGGCGCTCAGACCTCCCCGTACGGCAGCCTTGGCGGTGTTGATGGCCTTGGTGATGAACTTGGCCACACGCTTCAAGTTGCCTGCCGCGTACCGCTGGACGTAGACCTGATGGCGTGTCGCCGCGTCAGCCAGATAGCCTTCACTGCTCATCTTCGCCACCGGTCACGGGATCGCTGGTCGCTACCGGCGGCTGGGCCTCGATGTCGTCGTCGATGTCGTCGTCCGTGCGGTCCGACTCGATGGTGCCGGCCTGGCGCAGGTTGGTGCGCAAGTCGCGCTTGGCGATGATGCCCCGCTGCCAGAGCTGCACCTGTGCCAAGATCATCTGGGCATCCATGGTCTCGTCAAAGAACTCCTGGTTGAGCCAGAAGACCGTTTTATCTTCGTTCGGCTCGCCCATCATGAAGCGCTGGGCCTCGAGGATGGCCAGCTTCATCGCCTCGGATACGTTGCCGGCGATGGTGCCGAGCACCGAGTTGTCAGAGCTGTAGCGGATACGCACGGCCTCTGCCGTCTCCGCGCCGCCGCCCTTCTGCACGATCCGGGCGCCGATCATCAGCATCTGGTCTTCTTTGTCCTTCATCAGCTCGCGGGCAAGCTGGGTTTCCTTGGCCTGCAGCATGGTGGCGCTGCCTTGGGCGCCAAGGTTTATCCCGCGCCGTGAGCCGATGTGCACGCCGTTCGGGTTGAACTTGGCAAATTCATCCGCCGCGATGCTTGTGGTCATGAACAGCGTAGGCTGCGAGCTGATGAAGCCGGCCTCCTCCACCGTAGCGCTGTTGCCGTAATGCAGGATGTTGACGTCGGCGATGTCTTCCAGAGGCCCCTTGTCCACTGCGGCGTCGTTGTTCTCGGCACCGTAGAAGTGGAACGGGATGTGATCGAAGGGCTTTCCGGACTTGTCAGTAGGGATTGTCTCCTCGCCGTCCGGCGAATCATCGCTGTACACGCGCTGCTTGTAGGTTCCGCCATCGAGCAGCAGCACCCGATACTGCTCGACCGGGTCAAAGGTGAAACCGTCTTCGCTGGGCTTGTTGATCAGCTCCAGCAACACCACCAGAGTGAGCCGCTTGCGGCCCTGAATCACGTCCTCGCGCCAGTTGATGATGCTCAGCGCAGGGTAGTGATGAATCCATGCCTGCATGCCTGCTGACTCAGCAGCGGTGCGCGGACGGCCTGGCTCGCCCTCTACGCGAGGGTGGTCTGTCAGGAAGCCGCCGCGTCCCGTGTCCAGGCACTCGCCCACGGCCTCTTTGGAGACCTGCTCAAGGCTCGTACCGTCGCCGCTGGTGTTCTCCAGCAGGTACTGCACTGCATCAGGCAGTTCAACCTCAGCCGTCTTGCGGAACACTGCGCCCAGCAGCCCGGTGCGCGTGCGCCCGGTGATGTTGAGGAACATGGCCCGCTTCTTGAGCTGCTGATACCGCTCCAGGTTCTCGACCGACTTGTTCGTCGGGTCAGGCATCGGCAGGTATTCGTCGTGCTTGCGGATCTCCCGGGCGCCGGCCACGCAACGCTTGACCAGCTTCCAGCTCGGCAGAGCGTCGTTGTACTCCTGCCGGGTTGCGCTGTAATTCGGCATGGTGGCCTCAGAAAGTGAACGTAACGGGTATGTGCTCAACCCTGGAGCGTTTGGTTTTGGCTACGGCGAAGTAGCGGAAAGCGTCGGCCGGGTGGGAAGACCAGTCGTGCAAAGGTTTGTCCTTCCAGCATCCGCGCTTGTCGTCCCATTCCTTGCGGTAGCTTTCCAGGGCAGTGATCCCTTCCTCGCACTTGGCCTCATCGAAGGCGCAGCGAGGCAGAATCTCCCGCGCCTGCTCGATGCCTTCGTCGATACTCAGCTTTGGCACCACCTGGAAGGTGAGCGAATATCGCTGCCCGTCGATCTCGTAGCCCTCTCGCGCGATTTCACGCCGAGTCTTGCCGTCGCTACCAAATTCACGGTTGTCGATGTCGTGGGGGCCCCAGTGCTCGCCGTAGGTGTATCCGCGATCCTTGAGCACCTTCATGTAGTGCCGCAGGCCTTCGCCGCTGTTCTGGTAGAAGTCGATGACGTGGTACTCGTCGCCGACGATCCGGACGAACCAGATGGCCGTGGAGTCGCCCACGCCGATGTCCCAGAACGTGTGCACCGGCTGATGGCTGTTGTCGGGCAGCTTGCCGATGCGCTGGGCGGCGTAGAGCTTGGTGAACTGCTTGGCGTAGTAGGCACCTTCGATCGTCTGCTGGAATGCTTCGGCAGGGATCGACGGGTACTCGCGCTTCATGTCGTCGCCGAGGGTCTTTTCCTTGGCGCTGTACCAGGCGCGCTGGCCTGGGCTTGTGACGATGCCGTGCTTGGCGCCCAGCTCGTCGAAATACTTGGTCAGGCGATCCGGGATCGTGACATCTGTCGGGTCAAGCCAGTACAGCGGATTGCGCCACCAGCTGAAGAAGAAGAACTTCCAGTCCAGCAGGCCCAAAGGCACGCCGGCCAGTTGCTGCTTCTCGGCAGACTGGCTGTAGTCGAAGAAGTACCCCGCCCGGCCTTCTGCCGTTGATTCGATGGTGACGAAGCACTCAGCAGCAACGGCCTCGAACGCACCAGTGACGATCTCGCGCGCCTTGTGCGGAAACTTGGCGCAGATCTTCCCGAACTCGGAAACATGCAGGTAGCGCAGCGTGCCGCCCCGGAAGGACGTGGACACGTAAAGCGATCCGCCCTTGCTGAACACCAGTTCGCCAGCAGCATCGTTGCGCGCCGGGTTGGCTGCTCGGACCTCCTTGGGCAGGTGATCGTAGGCGTACTTGATTTTCTCCCGGAACAGGCGCTTGGCGTCGTTCAGGGTGTGGGCGATCAGGGCGCACTTGGCAGCCTCGAACAGCGCGGCGTCGAGCTGGACGATGCACACCAGCGTGGTGAAGCCCAGCTGCCTGGCCTTGAGGATGATGTTGCGGGTGTGCATCCCCTGGAAGTAATCGATCTGCTCCTGCGTCATGCGGAAGCGGACCTTCTTGCCCTGCTTGTCCGTGATGAAATACAGGTTGTTCAGCCGCCAGAACCGGTCCCGGAGCAGTTTCATGTGCTCGGGCTTCATGGTCAGGCATCCTTCGATAGTTCATCCATCAGCTGCGACAGCTCATCGGCGTCTTTCGACTGCTCCTTGTCGTCCAGGCCGAATGCATTGCGCTCAAGCACCTGCAGGTTCTTCATGGCCGAGGACAGCTGGAAAAGGGTTTTGGCGTTGCTCGGAAGGCTTACCGCGCCCAGCATCGCGCTACGGCGGAAACCGCTCTGGTCATCAGCAGTATCGCGCTCGATCTCTTCTTCGATCTCTTCGCGATGCTTGATGGTCGTCATCAGATCATCCATCAGCAGGTTCGCAAGGTTCGTGGCCTTGCGAATGTCGCGGCGGTGGCTGCGAACGACCGTCGCGCCCTCTTCCGCTGCCTCTTCGATGATCTCGGCGTCCCGCTCAGGGTTCGCACATTGGTCTTCGCGAACCTCGCCGCGAACCAGCTTATTGCGAACCTCTTTACGGACCTGCTCGGAAAGGTCTCGCTCCCAGCCTAAGGCCTTGGCCTTCTTCCTGATCGCGGTGTCGCTCACCCCGTTGCGGTCAGCGATGGTGCGGATGGAAAGCGCCCCGGCCCGGTAGGCTCGTTCGATCGCCTCCCAGTCGGGTTGCTTGGTGCTCATGTCGAATCCTTATTGATCTCGGTCGATACGAAGCGTGCGGACCTTGCCACCAGTGCTTGTATCGCGCCTTGCCGCCATCTCGACGGCCTTCTCGGCAGATGCGCCCATATCCATCGCAGCGAATGCGTATGGTGTGCCGCTGCCGATGGCGTACGGACGATCAGGCTTGATTGGCGACTTCCACAGACCGGTATCGTCATCCACCGCCACCATCATCAGCTTGCC
>Ga0209300_1000138_pt1 | contig 46070 bp, 43 predicted proteins | sample Shrwel_input2_RT_FD_187535 | JGI IMG/M metagenome (GOLD analysis project Ga0209300, IMG submission 187535) | Subsurface microbial communities from deep shales in Ohio, USA - Utica-3 well 1 S input2 RT (SPAdes) (version 2) ... | reverse complement strand
TACCAGCGTCCTTGAGGGCGTCAACAACCGCATCAAGGTGATCAAGCGTATGGCCTATGGTTTTCGGGACTCGGAATACTTCTTCCTGAAAATCAAGGCTGCCTTCCCCGGGAAAGCGCGATGAACCTTTTTTATTGCTAACCGCCATGAAAACCACCCCACGCCGCCCCCGCTCAGACAGTGCTAGAGCCGCCGTAGCAGCCGCTCAGGCCGTTGCGCTTGGCCCTATAGCGCCGCCTGCGTTTGTGCGCGTGAGCAAGGCCGCCAGGCCGTTCTGGAACGCCATCGTGACCGCTCGCCCGCGTGATACCTGGACCGATGCTGACCTGATCCTGGCCGCGAGCCTTGCCCGCGCCTATGCCGACATCGAGCAACTGCAAAAGACCCTCGACCGCGATGGTTTCATCCTGGACGGCAAGGCGCACCCGGCGATTGCCATCATGGAGAACATGAGCCGCCGCGCCCTGGCCACGGGTCGCCAGTTGAAGGTGGACACCATCGCCACCGTGGGCAAAGCCGAGGATCTGCCGAAAAGCGCCGCCCTGGAGCGTGACGCCCGCGCTCAGCTCGACGATGACCTGATCCCTACCTTGGCGACGATGCAATGACCAGGGCCGAGAAGATCATCCAGTTCTGCGAAAAGTATCTGGTAGTGCCGGAAGGCGCGGACGTGGGCAAACCGATGCGCCTGGCTGAGTTTCAGAAAGAGTTCATCCGAGCCGTTTACGACAATCCGCACGGCACCCGGCGCGCTATCTGTTCGATAGCCAGAAAGAACGGGAAGTCCGGGCTGATTGCCGGCCTGATCCTCGCGCATCTGGTCGGGCCTGAAGCCAAGCAGAACAGCCAGCTAGTGTCGGGAGCTATGAGTCGTGACCAAGCCGCGCTGGTGTTCAACCTGGCATCGAAGATGGTTCAACAGTCGCCGGCCTTGTCGAAGATCGTCCGCATCGTGCCGAGCGGGAAGCGCCTGCTAGGTCTGCCGCTGAATACTGAGTTTCGCGCCTTGGCGGCTGACGGCAGAACGGCACACGGCCTTTCCCCGGTGCTCGCCATCCTCGACGAGATAGGCCAGATCCGCGGACCGCAATCGGACTTCGTGGATGCCATCACGACCAGCCAGGGCGCACACGCTGACCCGCTGCTGATCGCTATCAGTACCCAAGCCGCGAACGATGCCGATCTGCTGAGCCAGTGGATCGACGATGCCAAGCAGTCGAAAGACCCGCGCATCGTCTGCCACCTGTACGCCGCGCCGAAGGGCTGCGATCTGCTGGACGTTGAAGCCTGGAAAGCAGCCAACCCGGCGCTGGGCCTGTTCCGCTCCGAAGACGACCTGCGCGAGCAGATGCAGCAAGCGGCGCGGATGCCGTCTATGTCCAACACCGCCCGGAACCTGCTGCTGAACCAGCGCGTGAGCCTGGACAGCCCGTTCATATCGCCTGACGTGTGGATGGCCTGCGATGCCGAGCCAGAACCCTTCGACGGTCCCGTCTATGCCGGCCTGGACCTGTCCGCCCGTACCGACCTGACGGCGCTCGTGCTGATCGGCAAAACCGCTGGCGTCTGGCAGGTTCGCCCGTACTTCTGGACGCCCGAGCAGGGCATCTTCGACCGCGCCAAGAAGGACCGCGCCCCGTATGACCAGTGGGCCGCCGAAGGCTATCTGCGCACGACACCCGGCGCGACGGTGGACTATGAAGCCGTGGCCGCCGATATGGCTGAGATCCTGTCCGACGTGGACATTCAGGCCGTGGCGTTCGACCGCTGGCGTATCGACATTTTCAAGAAAGAACTCGACCGCCTGGGCCTCGATCTGCCGCTAGTGCCGCACGGTCAAGGCTTCAAGGATATGGCCCCGGCACTCGACGCCCTGGAAGCCGAGCTGCTGAACGGCCGTGTCGCCCACGGCAACCACCCGGTGCTGACCATGTGCGCCGCCAATGCCGTAGCGGTGAAAGACCCGGCCGGCAGCCGCAAGCTCGACAAATCACGCCGCACGGGCCGAATCGACGGCCTGCAAGCCCTGGCAATGGCAATGGGCGCCGCCCAAGCCGCAGCCGCCCCCTTTGAAATTGACACCGAGGTGTTCTTCGTATGATTACCGTGGCCGAAGCCAAGCAACACCTGCGCGTGATGCACGCAATGGAAGATCCGCTGATCCAGCTCTATCTGGACGCTGCCACCCGGCACGTCGAGCAGTACCTGGGCGACGATCTGCCAGACCCAATGCCCGAGGCCATCCAATGCGCAATTCTGCTGCTGACGGGCGACCTATACGTCAACCGGGAGCGCCAGTCCGACCGCCCGATTCACGAGAACACGGCTTACCAGCTCCTGCTGGCTCCGTTTAAATCAATGGCGGTGCTGTGATGAACACCGGACGCCGCCGCCATCCGGTCGAGGTTCAAGCCTATACCTCGACGCAAGATCCCGTTACCGGGGAAATGATTCAGGGCTGGGCAACCATCGGCACCGAGTGGGCGAGCATCGAGGGCATCAACGGGCGCGAGTTCCTGGCCGCTGACGCTCAGCAATCAGCCACCACGATGCGCGTGACCATCGGCTACCGCGACGACCTGACCACGGCGCACCGCCTGGCCTACCACGGCAAGAAGTACAACCTGAAAGCCATCCTGCCCAACAACACACGCACCGAGCTGGTTTGTATGTGCGAGGTTGGCTTGATCTGAACCACGGGCCGGCGTGGCAAACCCTAGAGGGCAAAAAAGTTGGGCCGGATTGGTTTGGCGGTTTCCAAGTGAGAAATAACCGTCACTGTTTCGCGTGACCGCAGCCTGGGCGGGCCTTTGGGATAAGCCAGGACGGGGATAAGACGGCGAGTGCCCCGTTTCGCGCAAAACCCCGTCACGCTGTGCGGTCGAGAATCCTAGCCCCACTTTGGGGTTGGCCGGTGACAGCAAAAGCCCCGCCTGCGTGATGCTGTGCGGGGCTTTTTCTTAGACTGATTTTGACTTAAAAACCCTGCTGTGTGATTGACCGGTGATTGACAGTCAAAGCAGGAAAGCGCGGTTTTAAGGGGGGTATATCTCTGAAAGCCGCGTGGTTATTGGTGCCCGGAGCGGGGGTCGAACCCGCATATCCTTTCGGACGAGGGATTTTAAGTCCCTTGCGTATACCAATTTCGCCATCCGGGCGGGATGCGTGGTGGGCGCAGGACTATAACCAGCCTCCCTCGCAGGCGCAACCGGCGAGGCAGAACGGGTGCTGGCTTTCGCTTGGCAGTCGGCAGCGCCGGCTTCGGGGCGCTTTTTCGGTAAACGATCGCGCCCTTCTTCTTTGTCCTCAGACACAACATCTGCTATGTTTGTATCCACGGACACACAGGAACGGCACATGTCAGCGATTTTACAACCAGCGACCTTTTCCAAAGACCAGTGCGCGGCCGGTCTTCGGGCCGCGCTGAACGTACTCGAGAAATGGCAGGCCTCCACCGAACAGGCCTGCAGCATCCTGCGCATTTCCCGCAGCACCTATGCAAGGGCCCGGGCGGACAATCGAGGCTGGTCGGTCAGTCTCGATCCGGATCAGCTGCAGCGCATCAGCTTCATCCTCAATATCCACGCCGCGTTGCGACTGATCTTCGACAATCCGGACAACGTCTACGGCTTTCCCCGGCTGCCGAACCACAACGAGTTCTTCAATGGGCGCTCTCCACTCGAGGTCATGGCCCAGGGTGACATGATCTCCCTGTATGAGGCATTCAGACGTATCGACAGCCTGCGCGGTGCCCAGTGGTAGCGCCGCACCAGCTGCGGCGCAAAGGCGCTGCGCAGCGGCAAGCCTATCGGCTGGTCAACTCGAAGTTTCCTCCGATCTCGCTTTTCGATGACGTTGCCGACGCGGATGAGTTCGAAACGCTCTTTCAACTGCAAGCGCTGACCAATCCTCGGCTGCGTAACGAGATCGGCCAGCTCGAGCTCATTCCGCGCCAGGAGATTCCCTTCGGTATTCCTGGCTGTTCCTATGCGACGGCGCCCTTTACGCACGTCAACCCGGCGGGTTCGCGGTTCAGCGACGGCACCTATGGCGTGCTCTACCTGGCCGATACCATGGAGACGGCCATCGCCGAAGTGCGCTACCACCAGGATCGTTATTGGTCAGCAGTCGATGAGCTGAGCTACGAGCGCTTCGTCTTTCGCGGGCTGTCCTGCCAGTTCGGTGAAGCCGGCATGCTCGATGCCACCGCCCTGCCCGTCAGCGACCCGATCTATGACCCGGACGACTATACCGACGCGCGGCTGCTCGGCCGGCGGGCCAGGCGGGAGGGTTGCCCGGGCCTGTTTTATCACTCGGTGCGCCATCCGGGGCACGCTTGCTGGGCGCTAATGACGCCGCGACCGGTGACAGCCATCATTCAGGCTGCCCACTACGAAATGGTATGGAATGGACGCATTTGCAGCGTGAGTGCGATCAGCGCCATTTGACTACAGGCCGGCAAGCTGCCCGCGCTGGCGCACGGCCTCTATGGATTCAATCGTTGCGCATTCGCGGATGGCGCAAAAAGGCCACGCCTGCCGGCAAGGCAGTGGCGACCACGCCCAGGCCCAGTGCGGTAATCGCGGCTTGCAGGCCAAAATGATCAGCCAGCCAGCCCGCGCCTAGCAGTGGCGCGATGCTGCCGACATAGCCGCTGACCAGATAGGTGGAGATCAATCCGGCGCGCTGCGCCGGGCTGGCGATGCGGTTGACCATGCTGATGCCGGCCAGCAGGCACAGGCCGTGGCCAACGGCGGCAGCGAGCACCCCAACGGCGAACAGCGCCACCGACATCGCCTGGAAATTGAATACCAGCAAGGCGTTGCTCAGTACCACGGCGAGCAGACCGAGCGAGCCGCACCAATGCAGGCTCAGGCGGGCGCTGAGCAGCTGGACCGCAGCCGACATCATCAGGATCACTCCGATCGAGCAACCGCTGACAGCAGGGCCATGCCAGGGCAGCATCTTGTCGATGAACAGCGGCGACATCGAGGCGTACAAGCCAAACACACCAAACGCGAAGAACGGGCAGCAACAGGTCAGGACAAAGGCAAAGGTATCGCGACGTTCCGGCCAGGTCAGCCTCGGCGCCAGTGCCTGCCAACGAAACGCTGCGGCAGCACCAGGCTCATTCGCATGCACTTTGAGCAGACCGTAAATAGCCAACACCCCGAGCAGCAGCGTCGGAATGTAGGTCGTAACAAGCGGCTGCGGCAGCCATTGTGCCGTCAGGCCGCCGCTGATCGGCCCGAGCCCGAAGCCAAAGGCGAGGAGAAAGCTGGTCAGCGTGGAAACGTACTGAGGGCTGCGCGTGCGCAAGACCTGCATCAACCCTACCGAGGCACTGGTGACGATGAGGCTCGACGACAGGCCCACAGCGAAGCGAGCGGCGCCAAGTGCGCCAAGATCCCATGACAGCATAGACAGCAGCGTGCCGCCCCAGCCCAGCGCCAGCCCGAAAAGCATGACCGGGCGAAAACCCTGGGAATCGGCCAGGCGCCCCATGAACAGCAGGCCTACCAGCGCGCCGAGCATGTAGACGATATAGAGCAGCGACACCTCACTGGTGCGCAGCGACCACAGCGTCTGATAGAGCGGGTACAACGGCGAGATCAGTGCGGTCCCCATGACACCGACGCACATGGCGAAACACACCCAGGGAACCGCAGACCACTTCAATCGCATTGTTTTGCCTACCTGCCATCGATATCCGGCAAGCCAGGCAATGTTGCCTAAGTCAGAACGACTCTTGACCGAATGGACGAGAAACCGCACAGCTTACCGATCACCGGGCACGCCGCCCATAGCCGATGTGCGCAGATATCCGCCCAGCCGCGATCAGGCTTCGCAGGGAAGCCGTTCGTCCTCGGGGATCTCTTCGGTCACGTAGACCAGCCAATGCCCGGGTGCTTCACCTTCCATCCGCAACCCGAAGTAGAGCGCATCGTGCTCGTCCCAGAACTGCTCGACCTCTTCTCGCGTGGCGCGCGACAGCAGCGTCTGGTCACGCGCCTCGAGAATGATGGAGTAACGCTCAACGGTCATGGCTATTCATCCTGTGCGATGCACTCGCGGGGACTGGCATTATGCCAGCGCCACGCCCCGGCAAATGCCCGCTTATCGGCCGGCTAGAGCCTGGCGACGAACGTCACGCGGCTCTCGCACAACAAAGCCGCTGCGAATGGAGGCGTCCGCATCAGCAGAATCGCCAGCGCCGCCCCGGTCGTCCACGGTTACGCCAGAGCCAGGCGGACGTCAGCCACTTCGGCCAGGCCAGGATCCGGATTGGTAGCGGTCCCCAGCCCGAGGATCATCCCCGGTGAGCCTGGGCCCGGCAGGGCCCGAAAAAGCAGCATCGAGCCGGAGCCGGTAGCCGCCCGTGACAGCCAGCATCTGGCGAACTCGAGCGACTGCGCGATCACCACCCGCTCGCCCAATCGGCGCCGTTCACCGGCCAAACAGCGCCGGCCCAAGGAACCCGAGGCATGTATGTACGGCCTGAGGCAGAAAGCCTGAGAGGAGCAGCTGCGCATGTCCGATACGACGACTTACCTGGCCATCGCCGGTGCTGTGCTGGTGATCGTCCTCGATCTTCTGGCCATCATCAGCGTATTCAAGAGCGAACGCAGTGTCGGCTCGAAAGCCATATGGGCACTGGGCATCGCCCTGTTTCCGCTGCTCGGCCTATTGTTCTGGCTGATAGTTGGCGTGCGCCGCTTGCGCTGAGGCACTTTAGCGCCAGAAACAAAAAACCCCGCAGATTTATCATCTGCGGGGCTCTTGATATGGAGGCCGATGTCGGAATCGAACCGGCGTACACGGATTTGCAATCCGCTGCATAACCACTCTGCCAACCGGCCTCAAAACGCACGCGCCGCATCTGAACTGCGGCGCGCCTTAAACTGGAGCGGGAAACGAGACTCGAACTCGCGACCCCGACCTTGGCAAGGTCGTGCTCTACCAACTGAGCTATTCCCGCGTTGTCGTGTTGACGGGCGCCATTTTAGCGCTCCGCAAAGCCTCGTCAAGCCCTTGATTAAAAAAAGTTTATTTATTCTCGGAGGGGCTCAGATGCGGCCAGGCCGCTACCAGGTAGTTGACCATCGACCAGAGCGTCAACGCCGCGGCGACGATCAACAGCGCGTAGCCAATGCCGACCCAGACGGTAAGGGCTGGCGGGTTGGCCAGCAGGATGACGAGCGCCACCATCTGCGCTGCCGTCTTCCATTTTCCAAGGCTGGAAACCGCAACCTGCGCCCGGGCGCCGAGTTCGGCCATCCACTCACGCAACGCCGATACGACGATCTCCCGCCCGATGATGATCGCCGCAGGCAGAGTCAGCCACAGGTTCGCATGCTCGCCCACGAGCAACACCAGCGCCACAGCCACCATGAGTTTGTCGGCCACCGGATCGAGAAAGGCGCCGAACGGCGTGCTCTGCTGCAGCCGGCGCGCCAGATAACCGTCGAGCCAGTCGGTCAGCGCAGCCACGGTAAACACCGCGCTTGCCGCCAGATAACTCCAGTGAAACGGCAGATAGAACAGCAGTATGAAGAAGGGAATCAGCAGTACACGCAGTACGGTGAGCAGGTTTGGAATATTCATCGGTACCACTGAGCTGCGGAAAAGACGTTGATTCTACTCACTGTGCAACGCAGCATAAATCGACTCGGCGAGCTTTTTGCTGATGCTCGGCGCCTTGGAAATCTCGTCGACACTGGCTCTGCACAATTCCTGCAGACCGCCAAAATGCTTGAGCAGTTCTCGCCGCCGCTTCGGACCGATCCCCGGCACGTCTTCGAGGCTGGAGGTCCGCCGCGCCTTGCCTCGCCGAGCCCGGTGCCCAGTGATCGCGAAGCGATGCGCCTCGTCACGGATCTGCTGGATCAGGTGCAGTGCCGGTGAGTCGCCCGGCAGGGTGAATTCGTGAGCCACATCGTTCAAGTAAAGCGTCTCGAAGCCAGGCTTGCGAGTGACGCCCTTGGCCACGCCGAGCAGGATCAGGTCGGACAGAGAAAGCTCGGCCAATACCTCGCGCGCCATATTGAGCTGGCCCTTGCCGCCATCCACCAGCAGGATATCCGGCCGCTTGCCCTCTCCCTCGGCCACCTTGCGAAAGCGCCGCGACAACGCCTGATGCATCGCCGCATAGTCATCGCCCGCCGTTACGCCTTCGATGTTGAACCGTCGGTAGTCGGACTTGAGCGGCCCCTCCGGGCCGAATACCACGCAGGAGGCCACCGTGGCCTCGCCACTGGAATGGCTGATGTCGAAGCACTCCAGGCGCTGTGGAGGCTCGTCCAGCCCGAGTGCATCGGCCAGCGCCTCGAAGCGTGCCGAAAGGTGCTGACGGTTGGCCAGCCGGGCAGTCAGTGCCTGCTCGGCATTGGTCAGCGCCATCTGCTGCCAGCGCGCTCGCGTTCCTCTGACGCGCTGCACGATGCTCAGCTCGGCGCCACGTAGCTCGGCGATAGCCGCAATGAACGTCGGATAATCCTCATGGGCGGCGTTGACGATCAGCTCGCCTGGCAGATCGCGTTCGGCGGAGCCCAGATAATATTGTTCGAGGAATGCCAGCAACACGTCAGCGACGCTCTCCTCGATCGCCACCTGCGGAAAGAAGTTCTTGCTTCCGAGCACTCGCCCGCCCCGCACGCTGATCAGGTGTACGCAAGCCCCGCCGGGGCTGACACTGGCCGCAACGATGTCGACATTGCCGGTGCCGCCCTCGATGTTCTGCTGATCCTGGACACGGCGCAAAATGCCGATCTGGTCGCGAATCTGCGCAGCGCGCTCAAAATCCAGCGCCAGCGCCGCCTGCTCCATGTTGCGCGAAAGCTCCTCGGCCAGCGCATTGCTGCGCCCCTCGAGAAACATCACCGAGTGCCTGACGTCCTCGGCATATTCTTCCGGCGCGACGAGATTCACACAGGGCGCCTTGCAACGCTTGATCTGGTACTGCAGGCAGGGCCGCGTGCGATTGCGGAAATAGCTGTCTTCGCACTGGCGCACCAGGAATGCCTTCTGCAACAGCCCAAGGCTCTCGCGAATCGCGCCGGCACTGGGATAGGGCCCGAAATAGCGGCCCGGCTCCTTCTTCGCGCCGCGATGAATGCTCAAGCGCGGGTATTTACCTGCAGAAAGAAATACATAGGGATAGGATTTGTCGTCACGCAGCAGGATGTTGTACGGCGGCCGCCACTGCTTGATGAGCGTCTGCTCGAGCAGCAGCGCCTCGGTTTCATTGCCAGTGATGGTCGTCTCGACCTGGGCGATCTTCGCAACCAGCGCAGCCGTCTTGGGCGCCTGGCCGGTCCTGCGGAAATAGCTCGCCAGTCGCTTCTTGAGATTCTTTGCCTTGCCGACATAAAGCAGCTTGCCGTCGGCATCCAGCATTCGATAAACGCCCGGTCGCCCGCTGCAGGCGGCCAGGAAGGCCGAAGCATCGAACCGCTCGGACATCAGTTGACGGTGTCGACCATGCCGTGGCGGACGGCCAGCAGCGCCAGCTCCACATCACTACTGATCGCCAGTTTCTCGAAGATGCGGTAGCGATAGGTGTTCACGGTTTTGGGAGAAAGACAGAGCTTGTCGGAAATGGCCTGGACCTTCTGGCAGTTGGCGATCATCAGCGCGATCTGGATCTCACGCTCGGAGAGCAGGTCGAACGGTGAGGCACTGGTCTGCGGTTGGAACGACTTGAGCGCCAGCTGCTGAGCGATCTGCGGGCTGATGTAGCGCTGGCCGGCGAACACCATGCGAATGGCCCTGACCATCTCGTCAAGCGCTGCGCCCTTGGTCAGATATCCAGCGGCACCCGCCTGCAGCAGACGGGTGGGGAAAGGGTCCTCTTCACAGATGGTGACCGCGATGACCTTCAGGTCCGGATTGCTACGCAGTAGCTTGCGAGTGGCTTCCAGGCCGCCGATGCCAGGCATTTTCAGGTCCATCAGGACCACGTCCGGTTTGAGCTCGCGCGCCCGGCGAATGGCCTCCTCGCCGGAGTCCGCTTGACCGACCACATAGAGGCCATCGATATCGGACAACATACGGGTAATACCAGTACGCACCAGATCGTGGTCGTCGACCACCAGCACTCTAATCAAGCAGAACACCTCGTCAATCAGAACCAAAGCTGGCTGGCTACTGGCTTTTTCGTAGGCCGCGAACTTTAGCAAAAAACATCGGCCGCCACCTGCGCCCTGGCGACGCAAGCACACGCCGCCCGTCCGGGAATTGCGCGGCGCAATAACCACTGCGAGCCGTCAGGCATGGGCGATCTCCTACACAATTGCGCCTGTAGGAAATTCGCTCAACAACCATAGCTCAGCCGACAGACGGCACGAAGCGCACGCCGAACAAGACGAGCGGCATTTGTGCCGAACCGGGCGGTGACTTGGTCAATGGTTACGCATCGCAGCACGTGCCAGGCCGTACGGCGGGCAAAGATAGCACAATGCCATTCAGCAGCCGCCTGTTCGAAGGGCGGGAGTGGTCAGCTCTCGAGCTGGCTCCACAGGGCAGGCGCACCAGCGGCCTTTTCGATTGCCGCAAGGCGTGCCACGTGGGCGGCGAGTTCCTGCTCGCTGGCTGCCAGCACGGTCGTGCGCTGACGATCAGCCGGCAGACGACGGATCGGGCTGGGCTGGGGACGACCGCCGGCATTGTCCGCACCATCCCCAGCCAGGGACAGGTTGGTCTGCCCGCCAGTCATGGTCAGCCAGACGTCGGCAAGAATCTCGGCGTCCAACAAGGCGCCGTGCAGATCGCGGCCGGAGTTATCGACCCCATAGCGCTTGCACAGCGCGTCGAGGCTGTTGCGCTGGCCCGGGTGCCGCTCACGCGCCATCAACAGGGTATCGAGCACCGTGCAGTGGTCGGTGATCTCGGCGCGGTCACGCTGCCCGAGCAAGGCGAACTCGTTGTTGATGAAGCCGATATCGAACGCCGCGTTGTGAATCACCAACTGCGCGTCGCGGATGAATTCGAAAAACTCGTCGGCGACATCACGGAAACGCGGCTTGTCAGCGAGAAACTCGTTGGTGATCCCGTGAACCGCCACTGCGCCCTCATCGACCTCCCGATCAGGCTGCAGATAGACATGGAAATGCCGCCCGGTAAGACGCCGGCCGATCACCTCGACGCAGCCGATTTCAATCACACGGTGGCCATCGGTCACCGGCATGCCTGTCGTTTCGGTATCCAGAACTACGCTGCGCATCGGTCTCGCTCGTTACACAATGGGTTGTCGTTTGGCCTGAACCACACCACGGTTAGCCAGCAGATCGGCCTGCTCGTTGCCCGGATGGCCTGTATGCCCCCTGACCCACAGCCAGGTTACTTCGTGGCGATTCACCTGCTCATCCAGCAGTTGCCACAGATCGGCATTCTTGACCGGTTGCTTGCTGGCTGTTTTCCAGCCGCGCTTCTTCCAGTTGGGCAGCCAGTCGTTGATTCCCTGCATCACATACTGCGAATCGGTGCAAAGATGGACCTTGCAGGGTCGCTTGAGCTCGGCCAGCGCGCGGATCGCCGCCATCAGCTCCATGCGATTGTTGGTGGTCTGCGCCTCGCCCCCCCACAGCTCGCGCTTGACGCCCTTGTAAATCAGCAAGGCGCCCCAGCCACCGGGGCCGGGATTACCCTTGCAGGCACCGTCTGTGTAAATCTCGACCAGGTCGTCACTCATGAAATGCTGTATGTCCAAAGGGTTCGAGGCGTGCGCTCGGCAAGGCTACTCGGCGTTGCGACGGCTGACCTTGGCGACCGGCATCGGCAACAGCTTGCCCATGCGCTCTCGGCGTTGCTGACGCAGCGGCCGCAGCCCGATCATCAGCTTGCGTGCCATCAGCAAGTAGAAGCCGCCGGCCGGGGCCTGCAAGCGATTACCAAGCCGATCGAGACGAGCCAGTCGCGCCTGCCAGTCGCTCGAGGAAAGCGGCGGACAATAGCACCCGAAGCGACGATTCTCCAGCGCGAACCCCAGCAGATTGAGCCAGTCCCCGACCCGCGAAGCGCGAATGCAGCGCGCCTGGCGAAAGCCGTCACGGGCGGTCAGATGGCGGGCGCCCCATAGGCTCCACGGATTCACGCCGAGGATGAGCAGATGACCACCCGGCCTGACGCTGCGCGCCGCTTCGCGCAGCAGCCCATGTGGCGAGGTGCAGAAATCCAATGCGTGCTGCAAGACCACCACATCGGCGGCATGCTCACCGATCGGCCAGGCCTGCTCGTCGCAGTGGATCTCGACCCCGTCCATTGGTGCGCCGAGGCGAACACAGCGCTTGATCTTCTGCGCCTGCAAGGGCGCTCCGGCGAATGGGCCGCAATGCACCAGATAACTGCCAAAGCAGCGCTGCAGCGCTTCTTCCAGGGCCTGCTGCTCCTGGCGCAACAACTGCTGCCCCGGCGGCGTTTCGAACCACAGCCTGGCGGACTCGGCGATCTGCATCGCCTGATCGGGCGCTTTGGTGCAGCAATGATCAGTCATGGCAAGGCTCCGTATCAGGTTCACGCGGACAGCTTGCGCAAGATGCGGGGCAGCTTCAACTTTCGCCCCGGGCTGCTAGCATGCGCCTTTGTCCACTGTCTGGCGAGCACCCCGAGATGCCCATCATCGAAGCCCTACCCGCCTTCTCCGACAACTATATCTGGCTCCTGCAGGATAGCGCCTCGCGCCGCTGCGCCGCGGTCGATCCCGGCGATGCCGAGCCCGTGCTGCGCTGGCTGGAGCAGCATCCGGACTGGCAACTCAGCGACATCCTGATCACCCATCACCATCACGACCATGTCGGTGGCGTGCTGGCGCTCAAGGAACGCACCGGTGCTCGAGTGCTCGGCCCGGCCCACGAGCAGATTCCCGGGCGAGACATGGCGCTCGATGATGGCGATCAGGTCGCAGTGCTGGGTCGCAATCTGCAGATCATCGCCGTGCCCGGTCACACGCTGGGACACATCGCCTACTACGACGCAGATGCCAGCCACCCCGTACTGTTCAGTGGCGATACCCTGTTCGCCGCAGGTTGCGGCCGCCTGTTCGAAGGTACGCCAGAGCAGATGTTCCAGTCACTGACGCGACTCGCTGCGCTCCCGCAACACACGCAGGTGTTCTGCACGCACGAGTACACGCTAAGTAATCTGCGCTTCGCCCGTGCGGTGGAGCCGGACAACCCGGCGATCGAAAAGCGGTTTCAGGATGTTTCCCAACTGAGAGAGGCTGGTCGCTGCAGCCTGCCTTCAACCCTCGCACTGGAGCAGCAGACCAACCCCTTCCTGCGCACGGCGGACACCGCCGTAGCCCGCTCGGCAAGCGTACAGGCGGGCCACGAACTGACGGGGGAAGTCGCGGTATTCGCGGCCCTGCGAAGCTGGAAAGATCGCTTCTGAGCAGCGTCGACGACATCCCGAAATCGACCCGGCAAACTTGACCCCCCGGGAGGGCATTTCTAGAATCGCCCGAATTTTGTGCCCCGGAAGGCCACGCCCATGCCGCCACAACCCAGGAAACGCTGCGAACCAGACGCCTTGGTGACTACCGGCCGGGCCATTGCACTGGCCCTGTGCATCGCTCTGGCTGGTTGTCAGAGCAATGCCCGGCACGACGCCGAGGACGACATGAGCCTCGGTCGTCAGGTTACCCAGCGTGCCGATCCCATCTGGTTGAGCGATACCGTCCGCCCCGTAGTCCATGAAGACATCTGGGAGCGCATCCGCGACGGTTACCAGCTGCAGGACTACATCGACGGTAATCCCCGCATCGAACAGCAGCGCCTGCTGTTCGCCAGCCGCCCGGCCAATGTCGAAGTCGCCACCGAACGTGGCAGCCCGTTCATTCATTACATCGTCGAACGCCTCGAAGAGCAGAATATGCCGCTCGAGCTGGCCCTGCTGCCCGTCATCGAAAGCTCGTACGATCCGTTCGCCTATTCGCCCGCGCATGCCGTTGGCTTGTGGCAGTTCATCCCTTCGACGGGACGCCATTTCAATCTGCGGCAGACCAACTGGTACGACGGGCGCCGCGACATCACCGCCTCGACCAACGCCGCCCTGCGCTACCTCAATTACCTGCACGGCCTGTTCAACGGCGACTGGCTGCTCGCCCTCGCCGCCTACAACGCCGGGGAAGGCACGGTCAGCCGGGCAATCGAGCGTAATCAGCGGCTGGGCCTGCCGACCGACTACTGGAACCTGCCGCTGCCCAGCGAAACGCGTGACTACGTACCCAAGCTGCTCGCCCTTTCGCAGCTGATCAAGACGCCCGAGTCCTACGGCCTCAGCCTGAGCCCGATCGCCAACGAGCCCTATTTCGAAGTCGTCCCGCTCAAGCAGCGCATGGACCTGGCCCGCGTCGCCAAGCTGGCCGACATCGACGAGGACGAGCTGATCCAGCTCAATCCGGCCTTCACGCGCCGGATCACCCTCGACGGCCCGCCGCAGCTGCTGGTTCCGCTGAGCAAGGCGGAAACGCTGACGGCAAACCTGGCGCGCATGAAGCCGCAGGATCTGGTGGACTGGCAGCAGTACCGGGTTCGCCCGGGCGATACCCTGAGTGGAGTCGCCGGCCGGCATCAGGTCAGCGTGCGTACGCTCAAGGAAGTCAACCGTCTGCGCAGCAACACGCTTCGTATCGGCCAGACGCTGACCATCCCCAGTGCCAGCGGGTCGACGCCGCGCCTGCTGGACGCCGTGGCCGCCCGCTCCGGCGCGGCGACGCCGCGCAGCTACCGCGTCAAGCCTGGCGACAACCTCTGGGATATCGCCAAGAGCCAGGGCGTATCGGTGCGCGACCTGCAGGCATGGAACGGTCTGGCGGGCAGCCAGCTGAAGGTGGGCCAGGCGTTATTCCTGGAGAAAACCGCGGCTGGCACCAAGAGCAAGCCGACCTACTACAAGGTGCGCAGCGGCGATTCGCTGTACGAGATCGCCAGACGCTTCAACGTCAAGATCGCCAGCCTGAAGAACTGGAACCCGCACGGCACAGGCATTCTGCGCCCCGGTCAGTTGCTGACGCTCTATCTTCCCTGAGAAGCGCCGGTCAACCCCGACCGGCCAAAGCGCCCAGGCAGCGCCCGGCCAGCTGGGCGAAACGCTGAAACGCGACGAACTGCTCGTGCTTGAGTGCCCGCCCGGACAGCCGACTGTCGGCGTAGATAACGCCGATTTCCCGGGTGCCCGCCAGTAGCGGCGCAACGAAGAACATTCCGTTGCCGAGCAGTTGGCGAATCGGCTGGGTGACCAGCTCGGCCAGGTTGTAACTGGCCGGTACGCCCATCCACAGCGGCTGACGGTGGCGCAGCACGTAACTGAAGATATGTGGCAACTCCGGCTGTTCGGCTGGCAGGCTGAAGGATTCGAGCCAGCTCTGCGTACCCTCCCCCACGGCGCACCGTGCGCGAAAGCGCGTCTGCTTGTCGGCGAGCACGACCACCATCACGCGCTCCAGGCCCGCTCCCCGGTGCAGCCCCTTTAGCAACGCATCGAGGATCAGCGTGACATCGCTGCCTGCACAGGCCATCTGCCCCAGGTCCTGCATCGCCTGTTGCAGCACCAGCAGATCGGGCTGCAGCAGCGCCGCCTGTCGCTGCATCTGTTGCAAACGAATCTGTTCCGGATCCGTGTTGGGGATCAACCGGCACAACTTGCTCGCACCGAACGTCGAGGCTACCTGCACGGCCTCGTCGGCACTGGCCAGGATCTGCTGCAGCGCGTCTGCTTCGCTGATGCCGGCCAGATCGGCATACTCGGCGGCCAAGGCGGCCATCCGCGGACTCTCCCAGCCGTCGAGCGCCGCCTCGCTGATCCTGACACCCAGCGTCACCGACCGCGCGCGGCTGTCCTGGACCGTTGTTGCCCCCTGGGCCAGCGCCGTCAGTTCACCGAGGCTCCAGCTTTTGACCAGCCCCAGCGTGAGTTGACGGAAGCTGGTGCCAAGCACCTGTTGCACAGCCTCGTCCGCCAGTACACCCGGCACCGCCAGGGCCTCGGCCAATTCATCGGCCTGCGTGCCCCCACAGCCCCAGAATGCAAGCTCTCCGACATGGCACAACAAGGCCGCGATGAAGACCTCTTCCTCGCTTCGCGACATCAGGTAACCGGACAGATTGCGCGCCTGCACGGCCGCATGGAAGGAGCGCGCCAGCAGCTCCAGCAGCTGGTGCCGCGGCGCGCGATCGAGCAGCCCGTCGACCAGGCTGACCGACAGGCTGATCAGACGGACGTTGTCGAAGCCGATCAGCACGATCGCCCGGGAGATCGTCTTGATCACTTCCTGCGAGGGGTTGTAGTAGCTGCTATTGGCCACTCGCAGCACCTTGGAAGTCAGCGCCGCATCGCGCAACAGCACGTCGGCGAGCTGCTGCACCGACGCGTGCTCGGCCTGGGTCAGGCGCTGGAGGTCCGTCACGACCGAGGCAAGCGCCGGCAACTCGGACTGGTTGAGGCGCTCGATCCACGATTGCAGACCCTGGGTATGTACGGGCAAGAAATGCCACCTTGCCGCGATGGCGGCGCAATGAAATCACCCGCAGTTTGCCCGAGGAGCCCGCGCTTTTTCCAGCACGGACAAGCTGTTACTGTACCGACCCGAAAAGCCTGAAAGCACCATGGATCGGGTCCTCCATCTGATGCGATTTCTTTTAGCGATAATCAGCTGCCTGCTGGTCAGCCCGCCGGTCTGGGCGACCATCACGCAGAGCCATGGCTATGCGCAGTTCGGCAATCTCAAGTATCCCTCGAGCTTCACGCACTTCGACTGGGTCAATCCGCGCGCGCCGAAGGGCGGTCGGGTACGCCTGATGGCCTCCGGCACCTTCGACACGCTCAACCCTTACACCTTCAAGGGCACCAGTCCGAGCGCCACCCCCGGTTTCTTCGCGTACGGCATCAGCGAGATGAACGAGCCGCTGATGGTCGGCAGTGGCATATACGACCCCTCCGGTGACGAACCCACCTCCAGCTACGGCCTGATTGCCGAGTCCGTGGAGTACAGCGATAACTTCAGCTGGGTGGTCTTCAACTTGCGGGACGAGGCACGCTTTCACGACGGCAAGGCAATCACCGCCTATGACGTCGCGTTTTCCTATCGCGTGCTACGCAAGGAAGGCCATCCGCAGTTCCGTACCAACCTCAAGGGCGTCAAACGGGTCGACATTCTCAACCGTCACCGTATTCGCTTCGTCTTCGAGCGCCCCGATCCCCTGCTGATCAGCCGCCTCGGCGAACTCCCGGTGCTGCCGCAGCACTACTGGAAGGGCAAGGATTTCCGCGCCACCACGTTCGAGCCGCCACTGGGCAGCGGCCCCTATCGCATCGCCCAGGTGGTACCCGGCCGTCGCCTGGTATTCGAGCGGGTGAAGAACTGGTGGGGCAAGGACCTGCCGGTCAACCGTGGCAAGTACAACTTCGATCGCGTTGAAGTGGAGTTCTATCGCGACGACATCGTCGCTTTCGAAGCCTTCAAGGTCGGCGAGTTCGACTTCTATATCGAACACCAGGCGAAGAACTGGGCGACGGCTTACGAATTCCCCGCGGTCACGCGCGGCGATGTGATCCGCGCCGAAATCCCGCACCAGATCCCGACTCAGACCCAGGCGCTGTTCATGAACAGCCGCCGCGCGATCTTCAGCGATCGCCGCGTCCGCCAGGCCCTCGGGCTGCTGTTCGACTTCGAATGGACCAACCGGGCCCTGTTCTACGGTGCCTACCGGCGTAGCGAAAGCTACTACCCCAACAGCGAGTTCGCCGCCACCGGGCTGCCCGAGGGCGGTGAGTGGCTGGCCCTGTCGGCCTACCGGGACCGACTACCTGCCGAACTGTTCAGCGAGCCGATCGAATTTCCCCGCACCGCCGGCCACGGTATTCCGCGCAAGACGCTGCGCCAGGCACTCGAACTGCTTCGCGATGCGGGCTGGAAGCTCACCGAATCGGGGCTGCGCAACAAGCGCGGCGAGGCACTGCGCTTCGAGATACTGCTGGTCAACCCGCGCCTCGAGCGAATTCTGCAACCTTACGCCCAGAACCTGGCGAGGGTTGGCATCGAGGCGAACCTGCGCACGGTCGACGCATCGCAGTACAAGCAGCGCCTGGATCAATATGACTACGACATGATTCTCACCACGCTGGCGCAGAGCCTGAGCCCGGGTCAGGAGCAGTGGCTGTATTTCCATTCCAGCCAGGTGGACGTCAAAGGCGGCCGCAACTACGCCGGCGTCGCCAATCCAGTGATCGACGATCTGCTGAGCCAGCTGCTGGCCGTCAAGAGCCGGGACGAGCAGATCGCCGTGACGCGCGCGATCGATCGAATCCTGCTGTGGAACCATTACACCATTCCCAACTGGTACATCGGCCATCATCGGCTGGCGTACCGTAACCGCTTCGCCTACAAGACCACGCCGCCCTACACCCTGGGGCTGCGCGCCTGGTGGCTGAAAGGCCTGGAGAAGGCTCAATGAACCGTCCCATGCAACGACTCGCCCAGCAGTTCGCCTTGCTCGGCCTGCTCTGCGCCTGCACGCTGGCAGGCGCCGCGCCCCGTCATGCCCTCACGCTGTACGACGAACCGCCCAAGTACCCGGCGAACTTCAAGCACTTCGAATACGCCAACCCTGACGCCCCCAAGGGCGGCGTCCTGCGGCAGGCCGGTTTCGGCAGCTTCGACTCGCTCAACCCCTTCATCAACAAGGGCGTATCGGCCGAAGACATCGGCCTGATCTATGACACGCTGACCACCAACAGCCTCGACGAACCCTTCACGGTCTATGGGCTGCTTGCCGAGAAGATCGAACGCGGCCCGAAAAACGACTGGGTGCGTTTCTATCTGCGCCCTGAGGCACGCTTTCACGATGGCCAGCCGGTCACCGCCGAGGACGTCGCCTTTACCTTCGAGACCCTGATCAGCCAGGGCGCACCGCAATACCGGGCCTACTATGCGGACGTCGACAAGGTCGTGGTCGAAGGCAAGCGCCAGGTTCGCTTCGACTTCAAACATGCCGGCAACCGCGAGCTGCCAATGATCCTCGGCCAGCTGCCGGTGCTGCCCAAGCACTGGTGGGCCGAGCGCGACTTCACTTCCGGCAGCCTGGAGCCGCCACTCGGCAGCGGCCCCTATCACGTCGAGCGAGTCCAGCCAGGCCGCTCGATCAGCTATGCCCGCGTGGAGGACTACTGGGGACGCGACCTCGCCGTGAACCGTGGCTTCTACAACTTCGACCGGCTGGTATTCGACTACTACCGCGACAACACCGTCGCGCTCCAGGCATTCAAGGCCGGACAGTTCGACTACTGGCTGGAAACCAGCGCAAAGAACTGGGCAACCGCCTACGACATTCCCGCCGTGCACGAAGGCCGCCTGATCAAGGAAGAAATTCCGAACTACAACCCCACCGGCATGCAGGGCTTCATCTTCAACATCCGCCGTCCGCTGCTGCAGGACCGGCGGGTCCGCGAAGCGCTGGCACTGCTGTTCGACTTCGAATGGACCAACCGGCAGCTGTTCAACGGCGCCTACTTCCGTACCCACAGCTATTTCGACAACTCGGAGCTCGCCTCCTCCGGTCTGCCCGGCAAGGATGAGCTCGCGGTGCTCGAACCGCTGCGCGGCCAGATTCCCGACGAAGTCTTCGAGAAGCCGTTCGAGCTGCCGGTCACCGACGGCAACGGCATCATCCGCGAGCAGCAGCGACGCGCCTATCAGTTGCTCACCGAGGCCGGCTGGCATGTCGAGAACGACCGCATGGTCGATGCCCAGGGCAAGCCAGTGAAACTCGAGTTCCTCCTGGTGCAATCCGAATTCGAGCGGGTCCTGCTGCCCTACAAACGCAACCTGGCCGACCTCGGCATCGAGCTGGAAATTCGCCGGGTAGACGTCTCGCAGTACGTCAACCGCCTGCGCTCGCGCGACTTCGACATGATCGTCAGCGGCTTCGGCCAATCCAACTCGCCGGGCAACGAGCAACGCGAGTACTGGCATTCGGTCAGCGCCGACAACCCCGGCAGCCGCAACTTCATCGGTCTGAAAGACCCGGCGATCGACACGCTGGTCGAGCAACTGATCGCCGCCGACACGCGCCAGGAGCTGATTACCCATACCCGAGCCCTCGACCGCGTATTGCTCTGGGGGCATTACGTCGTACCCAACTGGCACATCAAGACCTGGCGCGTGGCGTATTGGAGCCACCTGGCACACCCGCAAGTGACGCCACGCCAGGACATCGGCCTGATGACCTGGTGGACGCGCCCCGAGGAACCGGCCCCGGCCACCCCGACGCAGGCACCCGCGGAGTCGGAACGCTGATGCTCGCCTACATCGTTCGACGTCTCCTGCTGATCGTGCCGACGCTGTTCGGCATCCTGCTGATCAACTTCATCATCATCCAGGCAGCGCCTGGCGGGCCGGTCGAGCAGGCAATCGCCAAGCTCGAGGGCTTCGAAGGCGCGACCAGCCGTATCGCCGGCGGTGGCTCGGAAGTCGCCGCCGCCGGCAACAACTACCGCGGCGCGCAAGGCCTGGACCCCGAGCTGATCGCCGAAATCGAGCGGCTCTACGGATTCGACAAGCCACCGGCCGAACGCTTCTGGCTGATGCTCAGCAACTACGCGCGGCTGGATTTCGGCGAGAGCTTCTTCCGAGACGCCAAGGTGACCGAGCTGATTCTCGAAAAGATGCCGGTATCGATCTCGCTGGGGCTGTGGAGCACGCTGATCATGTACCTGGTGTCCATTCCGCTCGGTATCGCCAAGGCCAACCGGCACGGCAGCAGCTTCGATGTCTGGACCAGCTCGGTGATCATCGTCGGCTATGCGATCCCGGCGTTTCTGTTCGCGATTCTGCTGATCGTGCTGTTCGCCGGCGGCAGCTATTGGAACTGGTTCCCGCTGCGCGGCCTGACCTCGGCCAACTTCGACGACCTGACGCTCGGCGGCAAGATCCTCGACTATTTCTGGCATCTCGCGCTGCCGGTCACCGCGCTGGTCATCGGCAACTTCGCCACGCTGACGCTGCTGACCAAGAACAGCTTTCTCGACGAGATCAACAAACAGTACGTGATCACCGCGCGCGCCAAGGGCTTGAGCAAGAATCGGGTGCTCTATGGCCACGTCTTCCGCAACGCCATGCTGATCATCATCGCCGGCTTTCCGGCGGCCTTCATCGGCATGTTCTTCACGGGCTCGCTGTTGATCGAAGTGATCTTCTCGCTCGACGGTCTGGGCCTGCTGAGCTTCGAGGCAGCGATCAACCGCGACTACCCGGTGGTGTTCGGCACGCTGTTCCTGTTCACCTTGCTCGGTCTGGTCGTCAAGCTGATCGGCGACCTCACCTACACCCTGGTCGATCCGCGCATCGACTTCGAAAGCCGGGAGGGCTGAAATGAAGCTGTCCCCTCTCAATCAGCGCCGGTTCGAGCTGTTCAAGGCACACAAGCGCGGCTGGTGGTCGCTCTGGCTGTTCGTCGCGCTGTTCACGCTGAGCCTCGGCGCCGAGCTGATCGCCAACGACAAGCCGATCGTGGTGCGCTACGACGGACAATGGTACTTCCCGGTCTTCAAGCGCTATCCGGAGACCACCTTCGGCGGCGAGTTCCCGCTGCAGGCCAACTACAAGAGCCCCTACATCGAGAAGCTGATCGCCAAGAAAGACGGCTGGATGATCTGGCCGCCGATCCCGTTCGACTATTCGAGCATCAATTACGACCTGCAGGTCCCCGCGCCGGCGCCACCGTCCTGGGATAACTGGCTGGGTACCGATGACCAGGGCCGCGATGTGCTGGCGCGAGTGATCTACGGGTTCCGCATCTCGGTGCTGTTCGCGCTCACGCTCACGTTGATCAGCTCGGTGATCGGCGTCGCTGCCGGCGCATTGCAGGGCTTCTACGGTGGCTGGGTCGACCTGGTCGGGCAACGGGTACTGGAAATCTGGTCCGGGCTGCCGGTGCTCTATCTGCTGATCATCCTGGCCAGCTTCGTGCAACCGAACTTCTGGTGGCTGCTGGGCATCATGCTGCTGTTCTCCTGGATGAGCCTGGTCGACGTGGTGCGTGCGGAGTTCCTGCGCGGCCGCAACCTCGAATATGTGCGGGCGGCGCGGGCGCTGGGCATGCGCAACGGCGCGATCATGTTCCGCCACATCCTGCCCAACGCCATGGTGTCCACCATGACGTTCATGCCGTTCATCCTCACCGGGGCGATCGGCACGCTGACCGCGCTCGACTTTCTCGGCTTCGGGCTGCCACCCGGTGCTCCCTCGCTGGGAGAGCTGGTGGCACAGGGCAAGGCGAACCTGCAGGCGCCCTGGCTCGGCATCAGCGCATTCGTGGTGCTGGCCGTCATGCTGACGCTGCTGGTGTTCATCGGCGAGGCGGCGCGCGATGCCTTCGACCCAAGGAAGTGACATGGCCGAGAATCTGATTGAAATCCGCGACCTCGCGGTCGAATTCAGCCATGGTGAAAGCCGGCAGCGCGTCGTCGAAGGGGTGAGCTTCGACATTCGCAAGGGCGAGACTTTGGCGCTGGTCGGCGAGAGCGGTTCGGGCAAGTCGGTCACGGCGCATTCGATACTGCGCCTGCTGCCCTACCCGATGGCGAGCCACCCGGCCGGGCAGATCCTCTTTCATGGCGAGGACCTGTTGCAGGCTGACGAAAAGCGCATGCGTGCGATCCGCGGCAATCGCATCGCGATGGTCTTCCAGGAGCCGATGACCTCGCTCAACCCCTTGCACACGGTCGGCAAGCAGATCAATGAGGTGCTCAGCATCCACAAGGGCCTGCGTGGCCGTGCCGCCAGTGCACGCACGCTCGAGCTGCTCGAGCTGGTCGGCATTCCCAACGCGCGCGAACGCTTCCGTGCCTATCCCCACGAGCTGTCGGGTGGCCAGCGCCAGCGGGTGATGATCGCCATGGCTCTGGCCAACGAACCGGAGCTGCTCATCGCCGACGAACCCACCACGGCGCTGGACGTAACGGTGCAGCTGAAGATTCTCGAGCTGCTGAAGGATCTGCAGGCGCGCCTGGGCATGTCGTTGCTGCTGATCAGCCACGATCTCAACCTGGTTCGCCGCGTCGCGCATCGTGCATGTGTCATGCAGCGCGGTCGCGTCGTCGAACAGGCATCGTGCGAGCAATTGTTCCGCGCGCCGCAGCATCCATACACGCAGGAGCTGCTGGCGGCGGAGCCGAGCGGTGGTCCGGTGGACGTCGAACAGCGCCCGCCATTGCTGGAGGTCAACGACGTGCGGGTCTGGTTCCCGATCAAGAAGGGGGTCATGCGCAGGACGGTGGACCACGTCAAGGCAGTCGATGGCGTCTCGTTCAGTCTGCCCAAGGGACAGACACTCGGCATCGTCGGCGAAAGCGGCTCCGGAAAGTCGACCCTTGGGCTGGCGATCCTGCGTCTGATCGGCAGCCGTGGCGAGATACGCTTCCAGGGGCACGAACTCAGCAGCCTGTCACAACGGGACGTGCGCCCGCTGCGACGGCAGATGCAGGTGGTTTTCCAGGACCCGTTCGGCAGCCTGAGCCCGCGCATGTCGGTGGGCCAGATCATCGGCGAGGGCCTGCGCATCCACCGGATCGGAACGGCCAAGGAGCAGGAAGCGGCGATCATCGAGGCGCTGGTGGAAGTCGGGCTCGACCCGGACACCCGCCACCGCTACCCGCACGAGTTTTCCGGCGGACAGCGGCAGCGCATCGCCATTGCTCGCGCGCTGGTATTGAAACCGGCGCTGATTCTGCTGGACGAGCCCACCTCGGCGCTCGACAGAACGGTTCAGCGCCAAGTGGTCGAGCTATTGCGATCGCTACAACAGAAGTACGACCTGACCTACCTGTTCATCAGCCATGACCTGGCGGTGGTCAGGGCGCTGAGCCACCAGATGATGGTGGTCAAGCAGGGCCAGGTCGTGGAACAGGGGGTGGCAGGCGAGATATTCGCGGCCCCGCAACATCCATATACACAACAGCTGCTGGAGTCGGCCTTTCTGGCCCCGGTAGCCGATGCACAACCAGAAGAGGGAAAAGCACATGGGTTTTCTAACCGGTAAGCGCGTACTGATCGTAGGCGTGGCCAGCAAACTGTCGATCGCCTCCGGCATCGCCGCCGCCATGCACCGCGAAGGTGCCGAGCTGGCCTTCACCTACCAGAACGAGAAGCTCAAGGGCCGCGTCGAAGAGTTCGCCGCCGGCTGGGGCTCGAGCGCCGACCTGTGTTTCCCCTGTGACGTGGCCAACGACGAAGACATCGCGCGGGTCTTCGAGGAGCTGGGCAAGAAGTGGGACGGCCTGGACTGCATCGTCCACTCGGTTGGTTTCGCCCCTGGCGACCAGCTCAACGGTGACTTCACCGAAGTGACCACCCGCGAAGGCTTCAAGATCGCCCACGACATCAGCGCCTACAGCTTTGTCGCCCTGGCCAAGGCCGGTCGCGAAATGATGAAAGGCCGCAACGGCAGCTTGCTGACCCTTTCCTACCTGGGCGCCGAGCGCACCATGCCGAACTACAACGTGATGGGCATGGCCAAGGCTTCGCTGGAAGCCGGCGTACGCTACCTGGCCGGCAGCCTCGGCCCGGAAGGCACCCGCGTGAACTGCATCTCCGCGGGCCCGATCCGCACCCTGGCCGCCTCCGGCATCGCCAGCTTCCGCAAGATGCTGGCCGCCAACGAGAAGCAGACCCCGCTGCGTCGCAACGTGACCATCGAAGAAGTCGGCAACGCCGGCGCCTTCCTCTGCTCGGACCTGGCCTCGGGCATCAGCGGCGAAATTCTCTATGTCGACGGCGGCTTCAACACCACCGCCATGGGCTCGCTGGAAGACTGACGGCAAGCCAGGACAGCACCCAGGAGAACCCCGCCCCGTGCGGGGTTCTTCTTTGCCGGGCGCAACACCCATTCACCGCGCTGCTCACGAGACGCAGTCTGTTCGACCGCGGTGGTCTATATCGCGCGGCCTGTGTATGCCGGCTGGTCACGCCTGTGCTGGCGTACCGCGGCAGCTGGACATCACGCCCGCAGGCCCGCCTTGCGCAACCCCTCGGCCAGGGTTTCCAGATTCCCCGGGCGCTGGATCGGTAGACCTTCTATGAAGGGCCAGACGATATCCACAGCGTCGGCCGCAACGCCAGTTCGACCGAGCCGGCGCGCTTCGTGATGTTCCTGCTCAAACCGACACAGGTGCCCTTGCTGACCCCGGTGCGCTGAAGACCGGCCGGGCTCACGGCGATTGCGCCGGGCATAGCCATGCCTCCAGGGCAATCGCCGGTGCGCCTCTTGGCCATCCGTTCAGCTGGCCGCCAGATAGGCCTCGGTGTCCACGAGCGTGGCATAGGCGAAGCCCAGCGCGGCCATCATCGCCGCATGCACCTGCCTGGCCGGAACCGTGACCCCACCGAACTCCAGATCCAGCGTGGCGCAGGCATCGTGCAAGAGGATCACGCCATAACCGAGGTCGGCCGCCGCACGCACCCCTGCATCGATGCACATGTGGCTCATCGCACCTACCACCACCAGCTCCTGCACGCCGCGCTCGTCCAGCAGCTGTTTGAGCGAGGTCTCGCGGAAGGCATTCGGGTAATGCTTGACCACCACCGGCTCGTCGCCCTGCGGAACGACGGCGTCCTGGATCTTCACACCTTCGCTGCCCGGCACGAATATCGGCTTCTCGCCATTGACGAATTCGTGCCGGACATGGATCACCGGAATCCCTCTGGCGCGGGCATCGGCGATCACCTTGGCCGCATTGTCGACGGCCCGTTCGATGCCGCTCAGCGGCAGCTTGCCCGTTGGTAGGTATTCGTTCTGCAGGTCGATTACGACCACCGCACGCTTGCTCATGGCTGGCTCCTTTGACGATGCTGTGCAAGGGAAGGCCATCATCGGCTGTCAGCAGAAGGTTGCTAAGTGGTGCGATCGACATCTTCAGGGGCGCTACCGACAGGCGACGGCGAGCGGGTCATCGAGCTGGGCATCCTGCTCTACCCCGGTGCTCAACTGGCCACCGTCCTCGGCCTGACCGATCTGTTCGGCATCGCGCGTCGCCTCGCCGGCGAGCAGGCTAATCGCAACACGCCCGTTCTGCGCGTCTCGCACTGGCGACTCGAGAATCCCGGCGACCTGCCGATGCGCGTCGCCGACTCGCATCCTCAGGCGCGCGGCCAGCTGCAGGTGCTGATCCTGCCTGCCAGCCTCGAGACGCCGATCTCGGCAGAGGCGGCGGCGCCCTATCGGGCCTGGCTGCGGCAGCAGCATCAGGCCGGCGTCACCCTGGCATCGGTCTGGGCCGGCGCCTTTCTGCTGGGCGAGACCGGCCTGCTGGACGGCCGCACCATCACCACGCACTGGCTCCACGTGGACGGCTTCTCGGCTCGCTTCCCGGACGTTCGCCTGGATGTCGACCAGCTGATCATCGATGCCGACGACATCATCAGTGCCGGCGGCATCATGGCCTGGACCGATCTCGGTTTGCGCCTGGTCGATCGCTATCTGGGCCCGACGATCATGCTCGAGACCGCGCGCGTGCTGTTGATCGACCCGCCCGGCCGGCAGCAGCGCTACTACCGCGGCTTCACTCCGCGGCTGGCACACGGTGATACGGCGGTGCTCGCGGTACAGCACTGGCTGCACGAGACGGGTGGCGGCGACGCCGCCCTGGCCGAGCTCGCGCAACGCGCCGGCCTGGAACAGCGGACCTTTCTGCGGCGCTTTCGCAAAGCCACCGGCATGACCACCACCGAGTACTGCCAGCGACTGCGGGTCGGGCGGGCGCGCGAATTGCTGCAGGCTGACCGCCTGTCCATCGAGCGGGTCGCCTGGGAGGTGGGCTACGCCGACCCCGGCGCGTTCAGAAAGGTCTTCACCCGCATCGTCGGCCTCAGCCCGGGCGCCTACCGGCGCCGCTTCGCCACGCTCGCCTAGCGCCAGGCGCGCTGCGCCCGCCCGCCGATCACTGCCGCGCCCTTGGCCCACGGTTGCGCACGGTTGCGTCCGCGTTCTGTCACAGCAGGGGAACAACCGCGAATCGGAGGCCAATGCATGACCCTGGACGAACAACTGGCACTGCTCGAAGAACTCCTGCTGGCGCGCGGCCCCGCAGGCCAGGAGGACGAGGTGCGCCAGATCTGTCGGCGCCAATTGCAGCAATCCTGCCAGGCAGTCTGGCAGGACGAGGCAGCCAACCTCATCGGCCGCATCGAGGCCACGGGCATGCCGCGCGAGCAGGCAGAGCGCCGCACCACCCGGATAATGGCGCACCAGGACGAGATCGCCATGGTGGTCAAACGTATCGACGATGACGGCCGCCTGCGCGTCGTGGCGCTTGGCGGCGCCTACCCGGTGAACTTCGGCATGTGCCCGGTGGACATTCTCGGCGAGCGCGAGGTGGTCCATGGTGCCCTGTCCTTCGGCACCATGCACGGCACCGGCGAGTCCAGCCAGTCGATGCATGTGTTGCAGGGTGACGTGCAATGGCACGACGTGCATGTCATCACCCGATATTCGAAAGCCGAACTCGGCGAGCTGGGGGTGCGCGCCGGCACACGGGTGGTGCTCAGCCGCCACTGGCGCCGGCCCTTTACGATACGCGACTGTATCGCCGGGCATTTTCTCGACGACCGCGCACCGCTGGTCGCCGCGCTGGTCGCCGCCCGCCGCCTGGCCGAGCGCGCCCACGAACTGCAAGGCGACGTGCTGATCGTGCTCACGACCAACGAGGAAGAAACCAATTCCGGCGCGCAGTACGCGGCGCGCACCCTGCCCGGCTCGCTGTGCATCGCCCTCGAAGTCGGTCCGATCGCCGCCGAGTACGACACCCGCCTGGCGCTCGACCCCATCGTGCTGACGGGTGACGAGAAAGGCTTCTACTCCAAACAGGTGTCCGATGAGCTGCTCAAGGCCGCCGCGCGCTGCGGTTATTGCCCGCAGCCGGCGCTGATGCCCGGCTTTGCTTCGGATGCGAGCGCCGTGCTCGGCTCGGGCTCCTCGCCTCGCGCCGGCTGCCTGGCCATTCCTACCGAGAACACCCACGGCTACGAAGTGATCATGCAGCAGGGCATGGAGGCTTGCGCGCGCACGCTGGTCGAGTACCTGCTCACCGGGCAGCAGTGAGCACGGTCGCGGTCGCCAAGCCGCTCGATGGACCGATGCGCAAAGGCTGACCTGGATCAGCCAGACGCCCCCTGCAACGGCGCTAAATAGAGCGATAATGGACGGCAGGGAGCAGCAGCAATGCCTCAATCAGCGCAAAAGCTTCGTCTTGGTGCCCTGGTGGCACTGGTGGTCGGCTCGATGATCGGCGGTGGCATCTTTTCCTTGCCACAGAACATGGCGGCGAGCGCCGGTGCCGGCGCCGTCCTGATCGGCTGGGCAATCACCGGCATCGGCATGCTGACCCTCGCCCTGGTGTTCCAGACACTGGCCAACCGCAAGCCCGAACTCGACACCGGCGTCTACGCCTATGCCAAGGCGGGCTTTGGCGACTACATGGGCTTCTCCTCGGCGTGGGGTTACTGGATCAGCGCCTGGATCGGCAACGTCAGCTATCTGGTGCTGCTGTTCAGTACCCTGGGGCTGTTCTTCCCGGCCTTCGGCGAAGGCAATACCGCACTGGCCATCGTCTGCGCTTCGCTGCTCCTGTGGGGCATCCATTTCGTGGTGCTCAGCGGCATTCGCGAAGCGGCCTTCCTCAACCTGGTCACGACCATCGCCAAGGTCGTACCGCTGGTGCTGTTCATCGTCATTGCGGCGCTGGCCTTCAAGATCGAGGTGTTCACGGCCGATTTCTGGGGTACCGGCAATCTCGAGCTTGGCAGCGTGCTGAATCAGGTGCGCGGCATGATGCTGGTCACCGTCTGGGTGTTCATCGGGATCGAGGGGGCCAACATCTACTCGGCACGTGCCGAGCGGCGCCGCGATATCGGCAAGGCGACCGTCATCGGCTTCTATTCGGTGCTGCTGCTTCTGGTACTGGTCAACGTGCTGTCGATGGGGATTCTCAGCCAACCGGAACTGGCGGCGCTGAAGAACCCCTCCATGGCTGGCGTGCTGGAGCATGTGGTCGGGCGCTGGGGCGCGCTGCTGATCAGCGTCGGCCTGGTGATCTCGCTGCTCGGCGGCCTGCTGGCCTGGACGCTGCTGTGCGCCGAGATACTTTTCGCCGGCGCGCGCGACCACACCATGCCGGCCTTTCTGCGCAAGGAGAACGCCAGGCAGGTCCCGAGCAATGCGCTCTGGCTGTCGAACGGGCTGATCCAGCTGATGCTGATCATCACCCTGTTCAACGATGCCACCTACCTAAACCTGCTGTACCTGGCGACGTCGATGATCCTGGTGCCCTACTTCTGGTCCGCAGCCTATGCGGTGCTGGTGAGCTGGCGCGGCGAGACCTACGAGCAGCAACCCGGCGAGCGCCGCAGGGATCTGCTGATCGCGCTGATCGCCCTGCTCTACGCCGCCTGGCTGCTGTACGCCGGCGGCATCCAGTACCTGCTGTTGTCGGCGCTGCTCTACGCCCCCGGCGCGCTGTTCTTCGCCAAGGCCAAACGCGAGCTCGGCGAGCCGGTATTCACACTGCCGGAAAAGCTCATCTTCGCCGCCGTGCTGATCGGTGCCCTGATCGCCGCCTACGGCCTCTATGACGGCTTCCTGACCCTTTGACCCGCCCGGCCCCGCCCATTGGCGGGCCGGACCGCGACACAGGAGATACGCGAATGGCTACACCCACTCCCCCGCTCGGCGTGCATTCGGAAGTCGGCAAGCTGCGCCAGGTGCTGGTCTGCTCACCCGGGCTTGCCCATCAACGTCTCACACCATCGAACTGCGACGAGTTGCTGTTCGACGACGTGCTGTGGGTCAGCCAGGCCAAGCGTGACCATTTCGACTTCGTCACCAAGATGCGCGAGCGCGGCGTCGAGGTGCTGGAGATGCACAACCTGCTCACCGAGACGCTGCAAGACACCGAAGCCAAACGCTGGCTGCTCGATCGCAAGCTGACGCCCAACCTCGTGGGCCTTGGCCTGCATCACGAGGTGCGCGCCTGGATGCAGGAGCTGGAGCCACGCCGGCTGGCCGAATACCTGATCGGCGGCGTCTCCGGCGATGACCTGCCGGGGACGCACAGTGGCGAGATCGTGCGGATGTTCCGCGACTACCTGGGCCACTCGAGCTTCATCCTGCCGCCACTGCCGAACACCCTGTTCACCCGCGACACCACCTGCTGGATCTATGGCGGCGTGACGCTGAACCCGATGCACTGGACCGCGCGCCGGCAGGAAACGCTGCTCGCCGCCGCCATCTACCGCTTTCATCCGACCTTCGCCAATGCCGACTTCAAGGTCTGGTACGGCGACCCGGAGCTGGACCATGGCCTCGCCACGCTCGAGGGCGGCGACGTGATGCCACTGGGCAACGGCGTGGTGCTGATCGGCATGGGCGAGCGCTCCTCGCGCCAGGCCATCGGCCAGCTGGCGCAATCGCTGTTCCAGCAGGGCGCGGCCGAGCGCGTGATCGTCGCCGGCCTGCCGGTCGGTCGAGCGTCCATGCACCTGGATACGGTGTTTAGCTTCTGCGACCGCGACCTGGTGACCATCTACCCCGAAGCCGTCCAGGCGATCACTTCCTTCAGCTTGCGTCCCGACGAGAGCAAACCCGGCGGTATCGACGTGCGCCGCGAAGAAAAGCGCTTTCTCGACGTGGTCGCCGAAGCCCTTGGCATCCACAAGCTGCGCACCGTGGCAACCGGCGGCGACAGCTACGAAGCCGAACGCGAGCAATGGGACGATGGCAACAACGTGGTCGCGCTCGAGCCCGGCGTGGTGATCGGTTACGACCGCAACACCTACACCAATACCCTGCTGCGCAAGGCCGGCGTCGAAGTCATCACCATCGATGCCAGTGAACTGGGTCGCGGCCGTGGCGGCGGCCACTGCATGACCTGTCCGATCACCCGCGACCCCGTGGACTACTGAGGAGCCGACCCGATGGCCTTCAACCTGCACAACCGGCACCTGCTCAGCCTCACGCACCACAGCGAGCGCGAGCTGCGCTACCTGCTCGATCTCGCGCGCGACCTCAAGCGCGCCAAGTACAGCGGAACCGAGCACCAGCACCTCAAGGGCAAGAACATCGCCCTGATCTTCGAGAAGACCTCGACCCGCACCCGCTGCGCCTTCGAGGTCGCCGCCTACGACCAGGGCGCCAACGTCACCTACATCGACCCGATGTCCTCGCAGATCGGCCACAAGGAGACCATGAAGGACACCGCCCGCGTGCTCGGGCGCATGTACGACGCCATCGAATACCGCGGCTACAGCCAGCAGGTGGTCGAGGAACTCGCGCAGTTCTCCGGCGTGCCAGTGTTCAACGGCCTGACCGACGAGTACCACCCCACGCAGATGCTTGCCGACGTGCTGACCATGCGCGAGCACAGCGACAAGCCGCTGCAGCAGATCCGCTACGCCTACGTCGGCGACGCACGCAACAACATGGGCAACTCGCTGCTGCTGGTCGGCGCCAAGCTGGGCATGGACGTGCGCATCGGTGCGCCCAAGGCGCTCTGGCCGCACGAAGAACACCTGGCCGCCTGTCGCGCGTTCGCCGCGCAGTCCGGGGCGCGGCTGACGCTGACCGAGGACCCACGCGAAGCCGTCCGCGACGTCGACTTCATTCACACCGATGTCTGGGTATCGATGGGCGAGCCGGTCGAGACCTGGGGCGAACGCATCGCCCTGCTGCTGCCCTATCAGGTCAACGCAACGCTGATGCAGGCGGCCGGCAATCCGCGGGTGAAGTTCATGCACTGCCTGCCGGCCTTTCACAACGCCGAGACCAAGGTCGGCAAGGAGATCGCCGGGCATCATCCAGAGCTGGCGGGCGGGATCGAAGTGACCGACGAGGTGTTCGAGTCGCCGGCGAGCATCGTCTTCGACCAGGCCGAGAACCGCATGCACACCATCAAGGCGGTGCTGGTCGCCACACTCGGCGGCATCTGACACGAGGAATGAGCATGCGCATTGTCATCGCCCTGGGCGGCAACGCCCTGCTACGCCGCGGCGAGCCGATGAGCGCCGAGCGCCAGCGCGAGAACGTTCAGCTGGCCTGCAGCCAGATCGCGCAGATCGCGCCCGGCAACCAGTTGGTGATCGCCCACGGCAATGGTCCCCAGGTCGGTCTGCTGGCGTTGCAGGGCGCGGCCTACGGCCCGGAGGGCGCCTACCCGCTCGACGTGCTCGGCGCGGAGACCGAAGGCATGATCGGCTACATGATCGAACAGGAGCTCGGCAACCGGCTGCCCGCGGGCACGCCGCTGGCGACCTTGCTGACCCAGGTCGAAGTGGACCCGGCCGACCCGGCGTTCGCCTCACCGAGCAAACCCATCGGCCCGATCTACAGTCGTGAGGACGCCGACCGCCTGCAGGCCGAGAAAGGCTGGCAGATGGCCGCCGACGGCGCGCACTTCCGCCGCGTGGTGCCCAGCCCCCGGCCACGACGCATTCACCAGCTGCGGCCGATCCAGTGGCTGCTGGAGCGCGGTTGCGTGGTGATCTGCGCCGGTGGCGGCGGCATTCCCACCGTGTGCGATGCCCAGCAGCGTTCGCGTGGCATCGAGGCGGTGATCGACAAGGACCTGTGCTCGGCGCTGTTAGCCGAGGTGCTGGCCGCGGACCTGCTGCTGATCGCCACCGACGTCGATGCCGCCTATACCGGCTGGGGCACCGCGGCGCAGCGGGCCATCGCCCTGGCGCATCCGGACGCGCTCGAGCCACTGCCCTTCGCCACGGGCTCGATGGGGCCGAAGATCCAGGCGGCTTGCGGCTTCGCTCGGCAGACCGGCAAGGATGCGGTGATCGGCGCCCTGGCCGACATCCAGGCGATCGTCCTCGGCCAGGCCGGCACGCGGGTGAGTAGCAGCGCCGCGGGCATCCGCTATCGCTGAGCGCACGGCGGCCGGTCAGCGTGCGGCATCACCTGTCGCCCAGTGGTGCAGCCCCGCCCGGCTCAGCAGGGCACGCCCTGCATCACGCCAATCGAGTCATTGCCAGAACCGTCCGCCTCGATCACCCAGCTGCACACCTGGTTGCGACCAGTGCGCTTGGCCCGGTACAGCGCGCGGTCGGCGCGGGCGATCAAGGCATCGATGTGCTGGTCGTCGGCCTGCAGTTGTGTCAGCCCCAGGCTCACCGTGATGGCGATGTCGCCAACCGAGGTCACGATGGGTTCGCCGGCAATGGCCAGGCGAATCTTTTCGGCGACGCAGCGCGCGCCCTCGGCATCGGTATGCGGCAGGACAAGCGCAAACTCCTCGCCGCCCAAACGACCGATGAGGTCGTGAGAGCGCAGCATGCGCATGCAGGTGGCGGTAAAGGCCTTCAGCACCTCATCGCCGATCGGGTGGCCATAGGCGTCGTTGACGTGCTTGAAATGATCGATATCGAGCATCACCAGGCTCAGCGGCTCGCCGTGACGCTGCGCACGATCGACCTCGGCCGCCAGGTCGAGCAGCAATGCCCGGCGATTACTGACGCCCGTCAGCATGTCGGTGCTGGCCAGCTGCGACATGACCTGATGCGCGTCCTGCAGTCGCGCCGTGCTCAGGAAGTGGCGACGAGCAAGCACATACAGAAGGACGGCGAGCGCCAGCAACAGCACCGAGATCAGCGCTGCCGAAGCCAGCAAGAGCTGCTTGCGTGCCTCGAAGGCCGCCATGAAGTCAGTCGGTGACAACAGCACCACGACCACCACACCGTCCTCTTTCAGGCGCCGATAGGCGCCCAGCCGATGCTCGCCATCGATGGCGCTGATGCCTTCGTAATAGCCTTGCGGCGGCGACTGCGCCGCGAAATAGGGCCTCGACTCGGGCACCTGGAAACGCCCATAGCGCCCCGGAATGGGCGAGCCCGAGGCGATGGCGCGCAAGCTGCGGTCGGTGCCGAGCAGGGCGATCATGCCGTGGGCACCGACGTCGATCTGCTGGTAGTAGTCGCTAAAGAAGCCCGTCGGTACCGAGAGCACCAGCACCCCGGCGAACTGCCCGTCCTTGTGAATGGGCCGGGTGAACTGGATGGTCCATTGCTTGGATACGCGCCCGAGCACCGGCTTGCTGATGTACAGACGGTCCTGCTGGGGATGGTCGCGGTGTACGCGAAAGTGTTCCCGGTCGCTCAGGTCGACCGGTGCCTCGACCTTGGCGAGATTGGAGAACACCAGCCGGCCCTGGGCATCGATCACCGCCATCTGGGTGACGACGCTGCCATACGCCTGCTGCTCTTTGCCAAGCGTCTGCTCGAGCGGTCGCTGATCCAGCAGGTCAGCCCGCATGTCGAGCAGGATCATGTCCATCAGCCGAATCACGCTGCGTACATGCGCCTCGAAGGCGGTCGCGAGGTTCATCGCATCCTTGCGCGCGACGGCCTCGGTCAATACGCGTTCATGGCGGATTTCGCCGATGACAGCGGCCCACATCGGCACCAGTGTCAACAACAGCAACGATAACGCCAGCAGCCCTGCTCGTCCCTTCAAACCCGTACCCCGACATCCGGCGAACCGTACGCTGCGCATTTTAAGCGACGCTCGAGGCGACCAGAGGTGGCAAAGTGCCACATACCCCTACCCGTGCCAGGGATATGCGCCATGCCCCGCGCGGCCGGCGCACCCGAACGCTACACCTTGAACTGGTCCATCAGGGTCTGCTGGTGATTGGCCAGGGTATTGAGCGACTGGCTCACGCGTGCCGACTCGTCGGCCTGCCCGGTAAGCGATTCGGTCACCTCGCGAATGCCCTGCACATTGCGATTGATTTCCTCGGCGACGGCGCTCTGCTCTTCGGCCGCGCTGGCGATCTGCAGGGTCATCGAGGTGATCACCGATACCGAGCCGCCGATGCGCTGCAGCGCGCTGACCGCCTGCGCGACGTGCTCGACGTTGTCCTGGGCCTGCTGGTATTCGGCGCTCATGCTCTGCACCACCTCGCGCGTGCCCTGCTGCAGCCCCTCGATGACCACGCGAATGTCCTCGATCGACTCCTGCGTGCGTCGCGCCAGATGGCGCACCTCGTCGGCGACCACGGCGAAGCCACGCCCGTTCTCGCCAGCGCGGGCCGCTTCGATCGCCGCGTTGAGCGCCAGCAGGTTGGTCTGTTCGGCGATAGCGCGAATGGTCTCGAGCACAGAGCCGATCTGCTGGCTGCTGCTGGCCAGGCTTTCGACCTGCTGCATCGCGCTGCTCATGTCATGCGCCAGGCGCTCGATGCGCCGCGTGGTTTCGTCGATCACCGCCAGCCCTTCGCGTGACGCCTGGTCGGCCGAGCGCGCGGCCTCCGCCGCTTCGGCCGCGTTCTGCGCCACGCCCTGCGCGGTCGCGCTCATCTCGTTGGAGGCGGTTGCCACCTGCTCGACCTCGCTGAGCTGCGCCTGCATGCCCTGGCTGGTGTGGTTGGCAATTCCGGCCGAGCGATCGGCCGTCGCCCGGGCATCCTGCACCGAGCGTTTGACCTCGGCGACGATCGGCTGGAGCTTGTCGAGAAAGCGGTTGAAGCCCACCGCCAGACGACCCAGCTCGTCACGGCTGGCATAGTCCAGACGCCGGGTCAGGTCGCCCTCGCCGCCGGCGATGTCTTCGAGCCGCTCGGCTACCGTGAGGATCGGCCGGGTGATGCTGCGCGCCATCAGGCCGACCAGCAGCAGCCCCACGCCGATGGCCAGCACGCCGACCAGGATCGAATACAGGTTGTCGGTCGCGCGCTGCTGATCCAGCGCCTGCTCCAGGGCCTGCGCCCGCGCCAGCACCACGTCGCGCGGCGCCCGGATGACCACACCCCAGGGCTTGGCCGCCGGTATCGGCTGAATCGGCGCCACCACGCTCAGCTGCTCGCTTGCAGCCAGCGACGCCGGCGCACCGCTGCCCAGGACCCGACGGATTTCACCGGCCTGTTCCGCATAGGCCTCGTCCAGCGGCTTGCCCAGCCAGGAGGCCGAGCCGCTGTGCCCGGCGATCAGCCCGGTCGGGCTGACGATGCCGATGTCACCGTGGCCGTCATAGAGGTCCCGGTTGGCGGACTCGACCACGCTTTGCAACGTGGCCAGGCGGATGTCGAGGCCGACTACCCCGATCACCTGATCGCCGTCGCGCAGCGGCAAGGCGATGCTGGTCATCAGCACCGGCCGCCGATCGACCTCATCGAGATACGGGTCCAGCAGGCAGGGCGCCGCGGTTGTCAGCGGGCAGGTATACCAGCTGTTATAGGGCATGCCGCTCGGCCCTGGCGTGGTGTCGGCAAGTTCGTCCTCGGTGGTCATTTCGGACTGGAACTGGCCGTCGGCGATCTGCGACCAGTACATCGAGAAACGCCCCTGCAGGTTGCTCCCGGCCACGTAATCGTCGAGGAATTCGGCATCCTGCCCGTCGAGGCCGTTCGGCTCGAAGGACATGTAAACCCCGAGTAGCTGCGGACGCGCCTTCAGCGCATCGCCCAGCCGCGACGCCAGCGTCACGCGCAGGGTCTGGGCACTGATGTCGCCCTGCCGGAACTGCTCGCGCAGCATCGCGACCTGCTCGGCAAGGCTGCGGGCATAGGCGTAGTTGTCCATGAACTCGGCACGTATCCCCTGCGCCTGGGCCTGGGCGAGCGCCTGCATGCGTGCGTCGGCCGAGGCTTCGAGCATGCTCGCGCTCATGTCGCGGACCACGGCGGCACTCTTCGCCGACTGGTACAGCGAGGCGGAAATGAGCAGCGAGACGATGACCAGCAGGCACAGGCCGGCCAGCGCGGTCAGCTTGAGCTGGATGGAAAGTCGGGACAGCATCGGACACACCCTGATGGCAAAGACACAGCCGGGCTATCGGCGTGCAGCCGCGACTCTGAAGGGCAGCCGTCCGGCAATGCCTCGTTCTGGTGCATCCTTCAGCGTTGCAGCAGCCGGCGCATCCAGTCGAGCAGCACCGTCGGCAGCAGATCGGGCCGGGGCAGCAGCGCATAGCGGGACGCGCCGAACATTCGCGGCAGGTAGGCACCGGCCTGGCGATCGATCGTCAGACAGAACGGCGAAATCCCCTGCAGCGTGGCCTCCAGCACGGCCTGCCGGCTGTCCTCCACGCCGTAGGGCCCCGCGTACTGATCCTCGTCACTGGGTTTGCCGTCGGAGAGCACCAGCAGCAGGCGATGCGCGGCCGGCTGCGCCATGAGTGCCGTGCTGGCATGGCGGATGGCCGCGCCGCAACGGGTGTAGTGCTCCGGCTCCAGTGCCGCGATCCGCAAGGCGACGCTCTGGCTGTATGCCTCGTCGAAACCCTTGAGCTCGCGCACGCTGACCGCATCGCGGCCCTGCCCGGAAAAGGCCTGTACCGCATAGGGTGAGCCCAGCCCCTGCAGGGCGATGCAGAGCAGCAGCAGGGCTTCGCGCTCGACGTCGATGACCCGCCGCCCCTGCGAGACCCAGCTGTCGGTGGAGCCGCTGACATCGATCAAGACGAGGATCGCCAGGTCCCGCTGCTGCGCGTGGTTGGCTTGGTAGAGCCGGTCGCTCAGCCCCTGCCCGGCCTGCATCGCCGCCGCTGCATCGACGTAGGCATCGACATCCAGCTCGTCGCCATCGACCTGCGCGCGCAGCCACACCCGGCGCGCGCGCAGCAGTTCGAAGCGCCTGCGGATCCCGGCCAGCAGGCCCCGGTGTGCCTCGAGCGTCTGCGCCACCCAGGCCTCGCTGCCGGCTTGCGCCACGCCGGGCCGGACCGTCGCGCCGTGCTCGGCATAACGGCCGGTTCGATGATCCCATTCGGGGTAGACGCAGCCCTGCGCACTCGCCAATCCCGGCGGCGCAGCCGGCCGCTGCACAGGCTCCGGCGGGTCGTCGCTGAGCAGCACCTCGCGCGGCTGCCCCGGTGAGCTGACCAGGCGCGCACGGGGCAACTCGCCGAGCAGCTCGCCATAGAGCTCGGCGTCGGCGCCGTCGTCCCGGTCGATGGGACGCTGCAGCCCCAGCGGGTCCTCGGCGTGCGGATGCGGCTCGTCGAGCTGGATCATCAGCGGACCCGGCCCATCCGCCTGCCGTTCCTCGTCGTGCGCTTGGCGGACCTCGGGGCGCCGCGCCAGGCGGGCGCTGCGCGGCGGCGTGTCGCTCTGCTCGCCGCGCAGCGCTTCGGTTGCCGGACAGCGCTCGGGCGCGGGTTCGAGCAGGCAGCCGGTCCAGAAATCCGCGAACAGGGGCTCGTCACCCAGGGCGTCTCCCGGTGCCAGGGCTGGCCAGCCTTCGAGCAGTTGCATGGCGAGCGCCATCGAGTCAGCCGGCGAAGTGGCCACGGGAAAGCCAGCGGCCCGCCCGGCGAGCAGCGCGCGAACGCGGTGTTCCACCCCTCGCCGCGCCGGGCCGAAAGCAGAGAGCGGCGGCCGGCGCGCCAGACACTCGGCGCGCAGCGCCTGCAGGTCGGCTGCGCAGCCCGGCAGTTCGCGCAGCAGGTCGCACTCGGCGGCATACGCCTCGAACAGCTGATAAAGCGCGCCGGCCAGCGGCGGCAGCGTACGCCAGGCCGCCTGCGCGCTACCGCGGCGAATCCGCATCGCCTGATGCAATGCCATGGCCTTGTAGAGCACCGCTGCCCGCCCCTGGTCGGCTACGCCAAGCCCGCGCGGCAGCCACAGCTGGCGCCCGTCCGTGGCCGGTACCGCCTCGCGCCGGTACGGCCGGGGGCTGCGGCCGAAACAGCGCGCCAACCAGGTCGCGCGTGCCGGCGGTTGGGCCACGCGCAACGGTACGGGCTGGCCGAGCACCGCGAGCAGCAGCAGGTCGAGACGCTCGGCAACCGCCTCGAGCGACAGCATGGGCACCGCGGGCGGCGCAGGCCGATAGCGCTGCCACAGGCGCTGGGCGAAGACCGTCGCATGACGCGCCGCATCGGTGAGAACTTCCTCGGCTTCGGCCATGGCTAGATGAAGGTGGCGTCGACCAGATCGCGCATCGCGTCGACCAGGGTTTCGTCGTCCGACAGCGGCGAAACGATCGCCGCCAGGCAGGCCGCGCGAATCTCGATGCCCTGCGCGCAAAGCGCACCGGCAGCGACCAGCAGCCGGGTGCTCGGCACTTCGCTCAGGCCGCGGTCACGCAGCGCCCGCAGCCGCTGCGCCAGGGCGACCAGCGAACGCGCCGTCGGCGCATCGACCCCGCTTTCGCGCTGGACGATGCAGGCTTCGCGGTCGGCATCCGGAAAGCCCAGGTCCAGCGCCACGAAGCGCTGACGGGTGCTGGGCTTGAGGTCCTTGAGCATGCGCTGGTAGCCGGGGTTGTAGGACACCACGAGCTGGAACCCGGGCGGGGCCTGCAGCAGCTCGCCGGTCTTGTCGATCGGCAGCAGGCGACGGTGATCGGTCAGCGCATGCAGCACCACGACGGTGTCCTGCCGCGCCTCGACGACCTCGTCCAGGTAGCAGATGGCGCCTTCGCGCACGGCCCGGGTCAAGGGCCCGTCCTGCCAGGCGGTGCCGTCATGCCGGATCAGGAATCGGCCGATCAGGTCGCTGGCCGACAGGTCGTCATGGCAGGCGATGGTCACCAGCGGCCGGCCGAGGCGCCAGGCCATGTGCTCGATGAAACGCGTCTTGCCGCAGCCGGTCGGCCCCTTGAGCATCACCGCCAGTCCGCGCGCATGGCAGCGCTCGAACAGCACCACCTCGTCGCCCACGGGCAGGTAGAACGGCTCCTCATGGGGGCGCAGCGCCGTCGGTTGCTCCGGCAGGCTCATGCCGAACGCACCGGCGCCGGCGCGGGGGCAGGCTCATCGACCACCAGGCGTGGCGCATGGCGGAAGAAGTCATAGATGAACAGCGCCACGCCCACGGTGAACAGCGAGGCCGTGGCGATCAGCATGACGAAGTGAATCTGGATCTTGAGCTGCGCATCGAGGTAGCCCATGCCCATGATCCGCTCCAGGTAGACCTGCGCGATGCCGGCGGTGGCGAACGATAGCGTCATGCCGAACATGCCGCTGATCTGCAGCCAGAACGCCCAGTAGCCCAGCGTACTGCCCTGCTCGCGGCGCCCGCCGGTCAGCGACGGCAGCGCATAGCTGATCATCGCCAGCACGATCATCGCGTAGGCGCCATAGAAGGCGGCATGCCCGTGCATGGCGGTGATCAGGGTGCCGTGGGTCCACTTGTTCACGCTCGGCCAGGTATGCGCCAGGCCCAGCAGGCCGGCGCCGAACAGCGAGAACACCGCGCTGCCGATCGTCCAGTGCAGCGCCAGCGTATTCGGGTGGGCCAGCCCCGAACGGCGGATCGCACCGTAGGCATAGGCGGCCATGCCGACCAGCGCCAGCGGCTCGAGCGCGCTGAACAGCCCGCCGATCGGCAACCAGTAGCTGGGCACGCCGACCCAGTAATAGTGGTGCGCGGTGCCCAGGATGCCGGCGATGAACACCAGCCCGACGATCACGTACAGCCACTTCTCCATCACCTCGCGGTCGGCGCCGGACAGGCGGATCAGCAGGTAGGCCAGAAACCCGCCCATGATCATCATCCACACGCCCTCGACCCACAGGTGGATGGTCCACCAGCGGTAGAAGATCGACACGGTGTAGTTCTCGTAATGCAGCAGCGCCGGCAGGTAAAGCAGCGCCGCGCTGACGAAGCCGATCATCAGCACCGCCTCGGTGGTGGTGAAGCGCCGCGCCTTGCGGATGGTCATGCCGACGTTGTAGAGGAAGATCAGCATGCAGATGACGATGACGATCTTGTGCGGCAGCGGCTGCTCGAGCAGCTTGTTGCCGGTGCCGTAGCGAAACAGGTAGCCGATGATCGCGGTGACGCCCATCAGCGTCCACAGCCCCAGCTGGATGTACGCCAGCCGCGTGCTGTGCAGTTCGGTACGCGATTCCTCGGGAATCATCCAGTAGGTCGCGCCCATGAAGCCGGTCAGCACCCAGACGATCAGCAAGTTCGTATGGATCACCTTGGTCACGTCGAACGGCAGGATGTACAGCAGTGGGTCCGGGCCGATGTACTTGGTGGCCGAGAGCAGGCCGAACACCAGCTGCAGGCCGAACAGCACCATCGCGACGGCGAAATACCAATAGGCCACCGATTGGGACTGATAGCGCATCGTAGTCTCCCCTTGATCTGGCTGGGTCGGCCCGCGGCCGCGGCCCTTCGCGGTTACTTGAGGGTTTCGAGAAAGGCCACCAGCTGCCCGACCTGTTCGTCCGACAGGCTCTGCCCGTAGCCGGTGGGCATGAACGAAGTGCCGTCGGCCGAATACATCTCGCCGGGCACGATGTGGGCGCTGGGCGACAGGATCGATTCGCGGATGTAGCCGCCGGCGTCCTTGGCCTTGCCGTGGTAGTCCGGCGAGGCCACGGTCTGCGCCGCCCGCGTACCGATCCCGGCAAGCGAAGGCCCGGCCATGTCCGCACCCGGCACGGTGGAATGGCAGGCATTGCAGGCCGGCGTCGCGGTCTTGAACAGCTGCTCGCCGAGCGCCCGCGGGTCGTCACCGGCATCCACCGGCCGCGCCCCGGTCGGCGTCTGGCCGCTGCTGCCGGCAGCCGCAAGCGTCGCGGCGCCTGGCGCGAAGCTGCCGGTGACGAGGATCGGCCGCGGTGGCCAGCCCTGGTTGTCGACCTTGCTGACCCAGTCGAGAAAGGCGATCAGGTCGCTGATCTCGTCTTCGGCCAGGTCCTGCCGCGGCATCAGCCGGCGGTGGGTCTGTTCGTTATAGAAGCGCGACGGGTCGCGCATGTAGGCCTTCAGATACGGCTCGCCGCGGTGCTGGGTGATCTTCGTCAGATCCGGGGCGTAATAGGCGCCTTCCCCGAATAGCGTGTGGCAGTTGATGCAGTTGTACTTGTGCCACACGTCCATACCGTGCCGCACTTGCGGCGTGATGTCCTGGGCGTTGGTCAGCTCGGGAAACTGGCGGTGGCTGTCCAGCGTAAGGCCGAGAAACAGAAGCGCGGACAGTCCCGTGGCGGCAACGGCGAATAATCTTGCCTGGCGATTGTTCATGTTCTGCCCCTCAAACGCTGATGCCGGTCCAGTGGATGAGAGTCATGGAGAACGCATAGAGCATGGCACTGGCCATCAACACCAGCACGACAACGCTAATTATCTTCAACGGGCCGTACAACTTCCGAGCCTGCATGACCGTCTCCTCTTGGCTGCAATTACCGCTGGAGCTCGCGGCAGTTATGCAACAGGCGAAGAATGAACATTGCGACGCGAGAACCTGAAACGGAGCCGCCCCTCGCCGCCTGTTGTTACTGCGCAGTCTAGGCAGGCTGCCGGGCCCTGCCAGGCGGCTCCCGACTGCCCGGCCGCGCGATTCAATAACTTTGCTAGTTGAAATCAAAGTTGCTGATCAAGAATTAAGCCGGGCGAACAGGAAACTTTGACGCCAGTCATATCCGGCCGATCAAACAAGCGAGACCGAGTTAATTCCGGCCATTGACCGCCCACAAATAAATTGGCGGCCCTGCCAGACGAACGGCGATCGCTGGCGTGGTGCTACAGCACCCGATATTCAAACAACGCGTTCAACGCACCATCCATCGGAAACACCTCCATCTTGGCTATTCAGTCAGCTTCAGAACCGAACAGCCGCTCTAGCCTGGCGGTCACTGATAGTGGCGTGACGGTTCTGCGAAACAGGCGAGTCTTCAGCAGTTGATATTTCGATAACACTTCTCCGTCGCTCGCCGCGGCCTCACGCCAAGACCTCTTGCATGTTTTGGAGCGATAAAAGAATGAACAAACTTCGGGTAGTCTCGCTTTCCGTCCTCTCCGCTGGCGCGCTGTGCGTCCCCTTGTCGGGCTTCGCCGCGCCAGGCGATCCGCTGCTAAGGCTCGGGGTGCTCGGCGCCTACAACGAAACCCAGTTCGATTCCGATGACGTCGATACGGATGACAAGGCCTACCTCGGTCAGGGCGGCCTGTTTCTCGACTTCGGTAACAAGCTGAGCGGTACGCAAGGCCTGATCTACCAGGCTGGCATCAGCGGCAAGTACGGCGAGAAGAACGATATCGAGGTGAAGGAGGCGCAGGCCGATGTCGACCTGGGCTGGCGCTTCGCGCTGGATGCCCGCAATTACATGGATGTGCTGGTCGGCGCCGGTTACAGCTGGTCGCGCTTCGAGCCCGAGGACAATGACTACGATGCACGCCTGACCAACAAGATGCCGTTCGCCAAGGCGGCGCTGGGCTATAACCACGACTTCGGCCCCTCGCTGATCCGCTTCGAGGCCGGCGCCCGCTATTCGATGGAGGGCGAAGCGAAACTGAAGATCGATGACGTCGGCAGCGACACCGCCGACCTGAAGGACAAGGCGCACCCATACGCCGAGCTCACGCTGCTGATGAACCGCGAGGGTCAGCTGCCACTCACCGCAGGGGTCTACTACACCCGCACCAACTACCAGCTCGAAGGTGGCGACGACCTGTCCGACAGCGCCGAGCTGGAACGCGACGAATACGGCTTCAAGGTCGGCCTGGCTTTCTGATCCGCGACAGTGGCGAGTGCCGGCTTGCCGCACTCGCCCGCTCCGCAAGCGTTCAGGTGTGCGTGTGCTGAGCGGCGCGACGCGCACAGTGTTGCCCCGCTCGATGTGCAGGCCTACCGGCCGATGGCCAATGCCATGATGCAGCGCTGGGTCAGACCCTGGGCGCGCTCCTGCTCGACGATTCTTCTCAGCCAGGCAGCGCTCTCGCGCTCCGGTTGGCAGACGAAACCCAGGCGCTCGTAAAACGGCCGGTTCCAGGGCACGTCGCTGAAGGTGGTCAGCGTTACACGGGCCAGGCGCTGCTCGCGCGCCGCGCAGACGGCGGCAGCGATCAGTTGACGGCCAATGCCCTGCCCCTGCTGCGCCGGCATCACCGAAACCTCCCAGATGTGCAGGCCGTCGCCGCGGCGCTCGGCAACGAGAAAGCCGAGGATGTCGCCTCTCCCGGATGCCGCGACCCAGGCATTGCCACCTTCGATCAGCTCGCCGATACGTTGGACCGGCTGGACGGGGCTGTCGGCGAGCCATTCCAGGCCCGGCACGTTGAGGAACGCCCGGGCCGCCGAACGCTCGACAGCCGGCAGCCTCGGGGCATCAGCCACAACGGCCCGCCTGACGCAGAACAGGTCGTTCGCCAGCGGGGTCGCCGTTTGCTCGTTGGGTTGTGTCACAGAGGGTCTCGCTCAACTGCCGCCTGGTCCATGCTACACGGCGGGAGCCCGGTTACCCACAGACTCGACGGCAGCCAGCAGGCCACAGCCCCGAGCCGTCGCCGCGCTGCCGACCGGGCCCAGGCGGCGCGCGGGTTCAGCCGGCCGTCATTCCAGCTCGCCGGGCGTTGCCGAGCGATGTGGCGGGTCTTCGGTCACGGTTTCCTGTTCGGTTCGATGCATGTTCCGGTTGGGTACCGAGTCGTTCTCGGGCATTCCCTTCACCAGCCGGCCATCTTCGGTAACGATCTGCCCTTGCTCGTTCCGGTGAGTTTCGAGCTTCTGCTGCGGTGCAGGATTACCCATCGGGCTCGGGCGCGAGCCGGTGTCCTCGCGAGGGGTGCCTGCCGGCCACTGCGCCGCGGCCTGCTGGGTGGCCGCCAGCAGCACGGCGAGCGAGAGCGTCAGCAAAGATCTGTTCATGGTGCCTCCTCGGCTCTGAGAGCTGTGTATCGACGAATGGGCCATGTCCTGCCCACGGCGATCAGTCGCTGACCACGCCTTCCGGCTTGCAGACCAGCAGCGCAAGCGGACCGCCGGCGGAATACTTGCCGGGCACGCGCATGACGACTTCCTCGTTCGGGCTGATCGACACGGCCGGCGCCGCGGTCATCGCCGTTTCCTCAGGCAGCGCATGAAACTGGCAGGACGCGATCTCTTCGCTGCGATTGGTCACCTTGATCGCCGGAACGCCGCGAAGATCCACCTTTTCGGACGACGCCGCCGGGACGCCAAGCTCTTCGATCTCCAGGTCGAGGCCGTTCAGGCGGGTGACCACCAGCGGCTCATCGCCCAACGCCGGGACGGCAAATGCGAGGCTGGCCAGTGCCAACAAGGGTCTTTTCATCCTCGTTCTCCGTTGTGACTTATTAAATGTGAACGGCCTATCGAGGTTGAGTTCGGGGCAACCTGCGCTTGGGGCACTTTTCCGGCCCAGTGGAGCAGGGTCTTCCAGCCCGTTTCGACAGCCGCCAGTGGCCGAAGCGAGTGCGCTGAGCGCTTCGGCCACTGGCCTGCGCAGCCACGGGTGCGGCCAGCGCGAGCCGTATGCGCAATCACCGCGACCTGCGGCGCAACCCTACGAGACGCTCTGCACAAAACCGCACATTGCCCGTTCCATGGCCGCCGTGCTGGTCGCATCAACAGGGCTGCGGCCTGGCGCCCGGCGAGGTACTCCGGTCGCCGGCAAGGCATACCTCTTCCGGCTCTTCAGCGCTTGATTCGCATCATTTGCCGTACGGCCGGCGCTCCTATCGTCTGCCGCGGTTCAGCCATGGCGCTCGCTTGGGCGTCGTGTCGATTGCGTACAGCTAGGAGGCCGCATGATCCGCCAAAAATTGACCCACCTGCTTTTCCTCAGCCTGCTGCTGGGCACCCTGCCCTGCCAGGCCGCCATCAACGACGCCGAAGCCGTCAACCGCGCCGGGCAACAGCGCATGCTCAGCCAGCGCGTCGCCAAGAGCTACCTGATGATCGGCACCGATACCCGCACCGAACAGGCGCTGACGCAGCTCGACCAAAGCGTCGCCAGTGCCGAAGAGAACAGCCTGCTGTTGGCCGACTATGCGCCGAACGCCGCGATCCGCGCGGCGGTGGACGAAGCCTTCGCTACCTGGCAGCAGTTTCGCGAGCTCGCCCTGGGCAAGCCGGACAAGGCCAACTCGCTGGACGTTCTGCGTCTGGCCGAGCGCTTTCTCAGCCAGAGTGAAGGCCTGGTAAAGCGCATCGAGCAGCACAATGGCAGCCAGGCCGCGCATCTGGTCAACCGCAGCGGGCGACTGCGCATGCTGAGCCAGCGCATCGCCATGCTTTACCTGGCGTTGAGCTGGAACCTGCCGGCCCCGGAGCTCAAGCGAGAATTCGTCACCGCCGTTCAGGAATTCGACGAAGGACTGGCCGAGCT
>Ga0209300_1000137_pt1 | contig 46086 bp, 36 predicted proteins | sample Shrwel_input2_RT_FD_187535 | JGI IMG/M metagenome (GOLD analysis project Ga0209300, IMG submission 187535) | Subsurface microbial communities from deep shales in Ohio, USA - Utica-3 well 1 S input2 RT (SPAdes) (version 2) ... | reverse complement strand
TCATGAAGGGCTCCGGCGGGCAGGAAAAAACGGCGGGATCATAGCACGCGACCGAGCGGCGACCCGGCTACAGGTCGCGCACCCAGAACAGCTCATGCCGGCGCACGCCCTTGCGGAAGAATTCGTCGTCGCCGGTCGCGGGCCAGCGACGGCCAGCCAGCACATGCTGGATCAGGCGACGCAGCCGCTTCTTGAAGGGTAGCGGCCCCTGCAGATCATGCTGCATCGCCAGGGCCATGGCCTTGTCCAGCCGCGTCGCGGAGTCCAGCGTCGGGCTCCACAGGCGGTCGGCCGGCAGCGCCTCGATGGCCGGAGGCAGGGCGACCCCGCCTTCGGCCGGCCCCATCGGCCAGCGGTCGTTGTCATGCAGATGATTGGCGTAGAGCAGCAAGGTCTCGGGCATCCACTCGCCCTCCTCGATCGCCTGGCAGACGGCCTGGGTCGCCGCGACATGATCGGCGTGCGGGTCGAGTTCGGGGTGCGGCGTGATGACCACTTCCGGGCGGAAGTAGGCCAGCAGCGTTCGCAGGTCAGCCTGCAGGTTCCGCCAGGTCGGCTGGCCGTCCTCGTCGCCGGGCAGGCGCAACGGATTGGCTTGGCGCACGCTGCGGATGTCGGTCTCGCCCGATTCTCGCGAACCGATGGCGCGCTCCGGCTCGGCCGCCATGGCCGGCAACTGCAGGCAGTAGTAGCCAAGCTGCACGCAGCGCTGCTGCGCCACGCCGCCCCAAAGCGGTACGGCCAGGCTGTCCCAGCTGCGCAGGCGGCCCTTGAGGCGTGCCGCAGCCGCCGCATCGAGCCCGAGGCGACGGTACCGACCGGCCTCGATCTCCCCTTGGGTCAGGGTAACGATCGCCACCTCGCTGGCCCTGCTGTAGAGCCCGAACGCCGCCAGTTCGGCATCATCGGCGTGCGGCGCGACGATCAGCAGCCGACGTGCGGCATAGTCCGGGTTGGTCATCGCATGCAGGATCACCTCGGGCTCGATGCGGCAATGACGAGTGCCGATGCGCAGGCTGCCGTCGCGCAGGGCCTGCTGCTGGCCGGACAGGTTCAGGTAACGCCGGCCGCGCACGCCGCGCTCGAAGTCCTGGCGATCGTCGCCGACCAGCACGTAAGGGTCGCGCAGACGCCCGAGCCAGCTCGAGCGCAACCGCACCTCCAGCACCAGGGTATCGGCCTCGGGCAGCGCCTCGCCCAGCCGCAGGCGGCCCTGCTCGATCCGGCCGGAGAGCTGCGGGGTGCCCGCGGGAAACGCATAGCGATAATCATCGCAGGGCCGATAGAACAGGTGGTCGGCAAACCAGGCTTCGTGCGCGGCCCAGAGCAGCACCAGCAGCACGGGCACCAACCAGACGCTGACCGCCACCCCGGCCACCAGCAACCCGGCGAGTGCGACCAGCAAGGTGATGCGCTTGTTGCGCCGATGCTGCCTGAGCAGCTGCTGCTTGCGTGACACCATGCTTACACCTGATAGACCGGCACGCGGTTGCACCAGCGGTCCTTGTATTCGCGATCGGCACGGCCGAAGGAATAGCGCAAGGGCTTGCCCAAGGCCCGCGCCTCGGCCCAGGCCTCTTGCGTATTGACGAAACTGAGCACGCTGCCGGGGCTGAAATCGCGCTGTCCTGGATCGACGCCACCGTTGATGTACTCGATCGACACCCAGTTCGGCGACTCGACGCGGTAAAGGATCTGAATGGCGATCGGCTGATCCTCGAGCAACACCACCGAGCCCACCATGAATTCGCGCAGCAGCTCGAAAACCCTTTCCAGATGCCCCTTGCCGGGCGCTTCGAAGTTCCAGCGGCGCTGAAACAGATCGGCATAGATGCTCGCCTGCTCGGCAGGGCTGAACGCCTGCATCGGCCGCAGCACGCCGCCGGCCTCCTCCAGCAGGCGCTGCTCGCGGCGCTGGTTGTAGCGGAACTTCTTGGAGTATTCCTCTGGCTCCCGGGCCAGGGCGAGGCCTTCGGGCTGCTCGTGCAGTGCGGCGATGCGCCCGACGTTGAGCGAAGACACATAGCGCAGGCGCTGGCGCACCGGCACGCAGGCCGTGTCCGCGATCGGCAGGATGACTTCGGCGTTGCCCAGGTCGAACAGCCCGCGCTTGCCGCTCTTTTTCAGCACATCCTTGGCCAGCGCCAGGTGCCGGCCCCAGCAGGGCACGGCAGCCACCAGCTCGCCGCCCTGCTCCCAGCCCAGATAACGCACCGGAATACCGGCCAGAGCGGCCAACCGTTCGATGACGTCCGGATGGGTGGCCACGCTGCCGCCAAAGCGCTGCCAGATGGAACGGTAGGTCGGCGCATCGATCACCTGCCAGCCGCGCTCGCGCCAGCTCCGCAGAAACCCAAGCATCACACGCCAGTCTCCACCACGGGTGGCTCGTCCTTGAACTGGGTGGCATGCAAGCGCGCATAGGCGCCGTTGGCCGCCAGCAACTCGGCATGACTACCACGTTCGACGATGCGGCCCTGCTCCATCACCAGGATCAGATCGGCCTTCTCGATGGTCGACAGCCGGTGCGCGATCACCAACGTGGTCCGGCCTTTCATGACCTCATCGAGCGCCGCCTGGATATGCCGCTCGGACTCGGTATCGAGCGCCGAGGTTGCCTCGTCGAGGATCAGCACCGGTGCGTTCTTCAGCAGCGCGCGCGCAATCGCCAAGCGCTGGCGCTGACCGCCCGAGAGCAACACGCCGTTCTCGCCGACGAGCGTGTCGTAACCCTGCGGCATCTGTTCGATGAACTCGTCGGCATAGGCCGCACGCGCGGCCTCGCGAATGTCCTCGAGCGGCGCGCCAGCGAGGTCGCCATAGGCGATGTTGTTGGCCACCGTATCGTTGAACAGGGTTACCTGCTGCGTCACCAGCGCAATGTGCCGGCGCAGGTTGCGCAGCGTGTAGGTCTCGACGTCCTCGCCATCGAGCAGGATTTGCCCGACCTCGTGGTGGTAGAAGCGAGGGATCAGGTTCGCCAGTGTCGACTTGCCACTGCCCGAACGCCCGACCAGCGCCACCATCTGCCCCGGTTCGGCGGTAAAGCTGATGCCCTTGAGCACCTGCTTGTCGGTCTGCGGGTAGACGAAGCTCAAATCCCGCACCTCCAGACGGCCGCTGACCCGCTCGCGCTCGAGCGTGCCCGTATCGACCTCGGGGACCTCGTCGAGCTGCTCGAAAATGCTCTCGGCTCCGGCGACCCCCTTCTGAATGGTGGAGCTGACCTCGGACAGCTGGCGGATTGGCTTGGGTAGTAGGCCAGCCAAGGTGATGTAGGCGACAAGATCACCCGCCGACGAATCGCCACGCAGCAGCAGAACCAAAAACATCAATGCGGCCATGGCACTGTAGATCAACAACTGCAGGCTGGGCGTGTACACCGCGTTGGTCCTGACCATGTTCAGCTGCTTGCGCTTGTTGTCCTCACTGGCCAACAGGAACCGCTGCTGCTCGTATCCTTCACCACCGAAGCTGCGCACGACACGGTATCCATGGATGGTCTCTGAGGCGACATGGGTCACGTCCCCCATCGCTAACTGAATCTTCTTGCTCTGCTTGCGAAACTTTTTGCTGGCGCTAGAGACCATCAGGCCGATAACCGGCAATATCGCCACCATGACGAGGGTCAGTTTCCAGTTCATGACAAGCAACGTGGCGAAGAGGAATACGACGCTCATGCCCTCACGCACAACCACCTTGATCGCATCAGTAGCCGCTCCGGTGACCATGGTGACGTTGTAGGTGATACGCGAGATCAGATGCCCAGAGTTGTGGTTGTCGAAATACCGGTTTGGCAGCGTCAACAGATTGTTGAACAGCGCCACGCGCAGGTCTTGCACCAAACCCATGGATACCTTCGCAAGGTAGTAGTTGCCGAGAAAGGATCCGATACCCTGCCACAGGGCGATCAGCACGATCAGCAACGGCACGGCCTGCAACAGTTTGAGCTCAGCAAGCCAAGGCGCATGGTCCAGCAACCAGGGCACTTCGGAGAACAGACCGGCGTCAGGGTTGGTCAGTCCGTCGACAAAGAACTTGAGCATGTAGCCAAGCATCGGCTGGGTGGAAGCAAAAATCAGAAAACCAAGAATGCTGACCATGAAAGCACCGATATACGGCCTGACATAGCCTAACAGCCGAAGGTATATCTTCAAGCCGGACGCTTCTGCTGGATCGCCTTTCACATCGTTCATCAATCAGCTCGCTAGGGAATAGCCGGTGCGGAGTCTATCACCCTGACGGCGAGCGACGAGTGCCAGGGCAAGGCCCAGCGGCAGCCAGGTTACAAACCACTCGGCTCTCGGCGTGCCCCACAGACTGGCAGCGTCGAACTGCAGCGCGACGAAAGACACGATCAAGCTGCCCAGCACCAGCCGCCCTTCGCGGGACCGCCGGTGCTGCCATGCCGTCCAGACAGCGCTTGCCCAAGCCATAGTCCAAAGGGCAACCCCGACAAGTCCAAGCTGGATACCAACGTGGGTGAAAGCGTTGTGAGAATGATCGAAGCCTGCTGGGTAGTTAGCGGTCACCACCCGATAAGGCGTACCGATACCGATGCCTTGCAAAGGGTGCCGCATTATCATTTCAACGCTCGCCAAGAATATTTCCGGGCGGTACGACAGCCCCCTTTGCAGGATCAAGGGTTCAAAGGTGTGATAGCCCACACCCGCTGCGATGACCAATACCAGACAACATATCCACGTGCCGCGACCGCCGCCTAACAGCGGCATGCAACCTATGCCTACCGCAAGCGCCAACATTGCCCCGCGGCTTTGTCCGAGGGCTATGAACAGCATTATCAGCAGCAGCAGGCCGAACCAGACCAACCGGCGTGCCAACCCCTGCGGAAACGAAAGGACGCCCCAAATAGCAGCGATGGCCATCACGTAGGCCCCCAGGATTGGATGGCTCACCTCCCCTATGCCCTGAAGCCGTTCCACGAGCGAATGCATGTCGCGGACGTAAAAGACATAAATGCCCACACCGCCCGACAATGCCAAGCCGACAAAACCGACCGCCAACCCCTTCCATATGGCACGGGGCCTCTCGCTACTCAGCACGACCAAGCCAGATAGAAAAAGAAGTACGAACAGAACGCGCTTGAGGTGCCTAACGGGATCAACCGAATCTGACCAGAGACAGCTGATCGCTGCCCATCCGGCCAATGCCAAAAGCAACGTGCAATAGGTGCGGGCGCTCTGCCAGGTAGCAACAAGGGATGAACGAAAGACCACCGCCGACACAAGCGCCGGTAACCAAAGCAGGACAACCAAGCCTTGCTGGTAAAGCTTATTGCTCGGAACCCAGGCGATGCCGAGCAGAAACCACAGATACCCTGCTGCCATAAAGGCAATGAGCCTTTGTTCCGTGCGCCACATGGACAACTCCTGAGATTGCGCGACCTGATTAGCGCATGTTGGGTTCGGGGGCGGTACTCTATAGAAAATCACGTGTGATGCCCGTCCCGATGACCGCAGCCCCCCAACTCGTTTACCTCGCCTTTGGACCAGAAACCTATCAGCGCGAAGCTGTGTTCAGCATCGTCAGCGCGCTGAGCCAGACAGCCTCTGCACATCCCGAGGCGTTTGGCATCCAGGTGTTCACCGACCAGCCCGGCTATTACGCCAAGCTGCCGGTGACCGTCAGGGCAATCGATGCTTCGTGGAACGGCCCGCACAGGTATCACTTCAGGATCAAGCACGCTGCGCTTCGCCAGGTACTGAAGGAGTGCGAGAAGGCCGTTTTAATCGATACCGATACCTTTTTTCGCGTACCGCCCGAGGCACTGTTCGACCGCGTCAGGGCCGGCACGCTGCTGTGCAACGCGATAGGCTCGTCTTTAGGTCAATCGAACGGGATGCCAGCGGCCCTGCTGGCTTACTTGAACCGACACGGGATGCACGACCCAGCTCTGCGGCAGACGAACTCCGGGGTGATTGGCCTGGTAGCCAGCGACGCGAGCATACTCGACCGGTCCATCTCCCTGATGGACGAGCTTCGCCCTGTGATCCCCGAGCTGTACACGCTTGAAGAGCTCAGCCTCGCACTGGTTGCGCATGATCAATTGCAGCTGGCTGAGTGCACGGACGCCATCCACCACTATTGGAGCCGGAAGGCACAGTTTCGAGCGAAGATTGACGCCTGGTACCTGAAACACGGTGACAGCCCTTTGAGCCTTGGTGCCGTTGAGGATTCGCGACTCGTCAATGACCGCTTGCCGCGCCCGCCTCAACCACTTAGAGCCTGGCAAAAAGCCCTGACGGTGCTGGTCGCCAGCGAGCGCCGCCAATTCATCCGCGAGCTACTCTACGGTTGCCACGTGTATCCGAACGAGTTCGACCGCGCCTGCGCGCCGGTCTGGTGGGACAAGGCATTGACCAATGCGCAAGACCGATTGCAACGCCCTCTGTCTGCAGAAGAACTCAGCAGCTGGCTGGCCGACCCGATCCTGAAACGCTTGGCTGGCCGTCATTACTCCGCTTTGCGTGGTCGCCTGCTTGACCGCCTCGAAGCCCAGTCTTCTCAGTGAGGAAACACTCACCCCATGCTTATACCGAGTCACTTGAGCGATAGCGCGCTGGCTGCGCTGACGGACGGCGCGGCAGTGCTGGAGAAAGACAGCCACGGCCCGAAAGTGTATCGCCTGGCCGACGGCAGGTTCCTGAAATTGTTCCGCCGCAAACGGCTGATATCATCGGCAGCCCTCAGGCCGTATTCGATGCGCTTCTGCCTGAACGCCGAGCGCCTGGTCGACCGCGGTATCCCGACCCTGCAGCCCCTGGCACTTTATAAACTGTCAGACCGTTCGCTCAGTGCGGTCTTGTACCGCCCATTGGCAGGCAAGACACTCAAGGAAGTCTATCTCGATGCACCCGAGGCATTCTGCAATCACCTGCCGCAGCTCGCTCAATTCATTCGCGAACTGCACCGCAAGGGGGTCTACTTCCGCTCGCTCCATCTGGGCAATATCGTCCTGACACCAGAGGGCGCACTGGGCCTTATCGACATCGCGGACCTGACCGTTCAGCCCCGTCCCCTGCCAAAGACCAAGGCCAGACGCAACCTCGCCCACTTTTCCCGGTTGCTGGACCAGATGGGCATCCAGGACCAGTTTCCATTCGCCGAACTGTCTGAGGCCGTGCTCAGCGGCTAGAGGCCAGTATCCCGCGGAACGTATCGACGAAACGCAGCCAGGCGGCTTCAGCAGCCAACCCGGCCTGTTGCGTCTCGGCGAGCAACCGCGAGTCGCCCTCGAGCGTTTGCGCAAGGGCTCGGCGCCAAACCTCAACTCCTTCAGACGGTAACAGGCCGGCTACGCTGGACAGCTGCTCGCGGAAGACCGGTAGGTCGTTCGCCAGCACCGGAACGCCCGCGATAACGGCTTCGGGCAGTACCAAACCGAGCCCCTCCTGCTTCGATGGGATGCACATGAGATCGAAGGCTCGGTAAAGCTGAGTCACCTGCGGATGGTGGCCGACCAGATGCACTTGTCCAGCAACCCCCATTCCATGCGCCAACGCAAGAAGGTCATGTCGTGCGGCCCCCTCGCCGACGATCACCAGCTGGTCTTGTGGGTTTTCAAGCAGCCAATCCGCGATGGATGTGATGAGCAGGTCGAAGCCTTTATCTGGCACCAGGCGGCCGATCGCACCCACCACGCGATGCTCGCCACGGGCAATGCCGAGCGCTGCCCGCGCGGCGTCTCGTGATAACAGCGCCGAGCGAAAGGAAACCGGCTCGATGGCTACCCGGCATCCTGCTACGGGCCTACCTAGCTGCTGCTCCAGCTCGGCCGCGAGGGTTTCCGACACCGCCATCAGGGTCAGGCGGTCGGTGTTGAAGTCATGCAGCAGCCGAATATCGGCCGCCCTCGGGCGCTTCGCCCCATGAAACAGGACTACAGCGCGCGTGTCCCCGCACGCCTCCAGAAGAGGCAGTACATAAGCGGCGACACCCATACCATCGAGCAGCACGACCTTAGGCCGCCTTTCCGCTATCCAGGCCCTCAACCGTCGCTGATCGAGCCAACGCCTCAGGGCCCTAGGCCCGCGCCCCTTGATTCGATTGGCACTCAGATCAAAGGACGAGACGAGGCCGAGCTCAGCTAGAGGATCCGCTTCGCCGGCCTGCAACAGCAAGGACTCGACCCGAGCGCCAGCACCGGCTTGCCGGAGGATATCCCGGTGCACCTTCTGAACCGAAACGAACGCTGAGCCACCGCTCCACATGACATTCAGCACGTCCAGACGGTCACCTGCCCGTGCGGCCGAACAGGTCATCTCATCGATCCCATTTGGCCAGCTGGCGGCGAGCCCAGGACAGCCGAACATGTTCACGCAACGGTGGTCGCATGGCCTCAACGATCCCTCTTCCAAGCTCAGCAAAACTGTAGCGCTGCTCCACAAGCTGCCGGCCCGCGTTAGCGATTGCGCTCGCCTTGAGCGGGTCCGCACGAAGCACGTTCAGCTTGCGGCGAAGCTCTTCGACGCTTCGATACAGAACCAGATTGTGCATATCCTCGAATCCCAGCGCGGCATTTTCCTGCGCGCCCTGGTCGTAAGCGAAGAGAACACAACCCGCCGCCATCGCTTCGAAGTTTTTGATCATGTACTCACCCATGCCAACATCGGCCCCGACGAAAAAACGTACGCGATTGAGCATGTCGACATACTCTGCACCAGACCCGGTGCGTGTCACCAGCAGCGGTTCACAGGCGCCAAGCTCTTCCAGCAGCGCTCGTCTACCGCTATAGGCGACACTTTTAGTGCTACCGATGAAGGCGAGCTCGATGTCCCGCTCGCGATGCAGGCAACGGACCAGTGCCTGGTCGTATCCTTTCGGTACGAACACAGCGTCGATTCCCTCTTCGCGCAAGCGCTGCGTGACGGTGTAGCCCGAACTGATGACCCGTACGGAGGGTAGCTGCCGGTAGTGTCGAGAGAACTTTCCGGTGTATTTGCAGGGGATGTAGTTCTGGTAGGCGTCATGTTCGAGGACGACCAGATTCCTCAAGCGGCTGATGAACGCGACCTGACGCATTTCCTGCTTGAAGCGCAAGAAGAAAAGGATCCGGTCGTATTTCGAGGCATCGACATTACGCCGAAAATAATCCGCTAGATCAGCGTGATCGTCTCGATTAAGCCAACGAATGTCACAGTCGCAATGAGCCTGCACGCCCTCGTAGAGCCTGTCCAGAATGGCGCGCTGCTCGGCCTGGACCAAAAAAAGTACCTTCAAACTGCATCCCCTTTTAGCCACTTCGCCAGGCAATTTTTCGGCCATGCAAGTGCTTAACCGTAGCGCCGATGTCACCCTTGCGGCTGTTCAAGATCGCGCCAGCCGCCACGCCGCAGAGAGACCTTTGGATAACACATACGCGGGCCCCTTTCGGCGCTTTTCAGCTCATCAAGAAACACCGCTGGATTATCAAGCGACAGTTTGCGTAGTTGCTCCACCGGCCAACGCCACCATTCGCTCTCGAGCAGACCTTCAATCAGGTGAGGCGGATGGCGGTAACGGATGACCTTTGCAGGCATGCCAGCAACGATCGCGTACGGAGGCACATCCTTGGTAACGACGGAGCGTGCCGCGATCACCGCGCCTGTGCCTACCTTGATGCCCTCCAGCACCATCGCATCGCGCCCTATCCATACATCATGGCCAATCGTGGTTGGCGCGATCATCGATCGGTACGAGAAGCGCTCGTCGCCGTGGGAAAACGGGTGCGTACTGACCCAGTCCAGCGGATGCCCGGCACGGTCATGGCCCATCAGCACACCGTTGCCGATCGAACAGAAGCGCCCGATCTGGCTGATATTCCATAAGCCACATTCGCCGCGAATATAAGTCATCGCGCCCACTTCGAGACGGGAAACTCCCATCTCCACATCCCGCAGGACAACGCCGCCTTCCAGGATCAATTCGGCACGCCGACCAAGCTGCTGCAACGATGGCGAGAATTTGATATTGCGCTGACGCAGCCAGCGCCGGCACAGGCTGTCTCGAATCAGATGAGCGGGATTCATTTGGGGGCACGCTCGACAAAGCCACCCAAGAACGGCAACGCCCAGAAGCGCTCCGACGCAGCCCGATCGGAAAACCGCTGTTTCATATATTGAGTGGTAGCTGCACCGTCACGCCCCGGCACAGCCGCGTGTCGCAACATCAGCGTCCCAAGCACGCCCGCATCGCCAAGAGGAAACACCTCGCCTAGCCCTTCGACAACCTCTCGTCCACCACCACAATCGCTGCAAACCACCGGCACGCCCGCGGCCATAGCCTCGAGCAGGACCATCCCGAACGGCTCGTGATCCGACGTCAGCGCGAACAGGTCGAACGCTTTGAAGTACCGCCGCCCGTGAGGGACTTGCCCGAGGAATCGAACCTGCTCGGCAATGCCCAGTTCCGTTGCCAGTGACTTGAGCGAAGCCTCGAGCCTTCCACTACCCATAATGGCCAATAGGCTACCCGCCGGTAGGCCCGGCAGCGCCTGGGCGAACCCGCGGATGAGCGTCGCCTGATCCTTGTCCGGGTGTAGGCGGCCGACATTACCGACGATCCAGGCATGCTCCGGCAAACCAAGGAAGGCACGTGCCGCGCTGCGTGGGATTTGTTCAGCCTGGACCGCTTCGACGTCTATCCGGTTGTACAAGGTTTCGATTCGCTCCGCCGGCCAATCCGGCAGACAGGCGCGGATGTCGTCGCGTACCGCGTTGGACACCCCCAACAATGCCAGGCGCTTACGGTAGAAGTTGGCAAACAGCCGGCGCGAGCGGCGCTTGTAGTCGCCGAACGCATGGTGCACACCGATTACCGGCAGTAACGTGCCCAGCAATGCCACGTAGAGAGGCTTGAAACGGTGAGCGATACAGAAGGAAAACCGTCGTGTCGCGGCGATCTTGCGGATGTCGCGAATCGCCCGGAGCTTCAGGCCACGCACGTCGCGGCTGCTGTAGTCGAGGAAAATGACCTCGTCCGAAGCGGACCCCTTCACCACCTCTTCGCTAGGCTGGCCGGTCAGGTAGACGGTGCACACCTTGTAAGGCGTGCCGACGAACAGCGCCGCGTATTGCCGCGCGCAATCGAGAAACGGGCCGTCATAGCCATGACAGAACTGCAACACCCAGGGTTCAGACGCCGTCATACCAATCCTTGCCGTCCTTAACCACGAGGATGTCCTCCATGATCAGGTATTGCAGGTCGGAGCCATAGAACATGTTCAGCGCATCCGTCGGCGAGCAGATCATCGGCTCGCCGCGGCGGTTGAGCGAGGTGTTCAGCGAGACGCCGTTGCCGGTGAGCTTTTCCAGTTCCAGCATCAGGTCGTACCAGCGCGGGTTGTGGCGGCGCTCCAGCACCTGGGCGCGGGAGGTGCCATCCTCGTGGACCACCTCGCCAACACGATTCTTCCACTCTTCATTGACCTCGAAAGTGAAGGTCATGAACGGGCTCGGATGATCGACCTTGAGCATCTGCGGCGCCACGGTGTCGAGCATCGACGGGCAGAAGGGTCTCCAGCGCTCGCGGAACTTGATCTGCTCGTTGATGCGGTCGGCCACGCCCGGCACGCTCGGGCAGCCGATGATCGAACGGCCGCCAAGCGCGCGAGGGCCGAACTCCATGCGGCCCTGGAACCAGGCAACCGGATTGCCATCGACCATGATCCTGGCGATGCGCGCAGGGGTGTCGTCGATCTTCTTCCACACCGGCTTGTTGGGATGGCGCGCACAGGCTGCAATGACGTCCTCGTTGGAGTAGGACGGCCCGAGGTAGACGTGCTCCATCTTTTCCACGGGCACGCCGCGCGCGACGGAGACATAGGCCGCAGCGCCTACCGCGGTGCCGGCGTCGCCGGAAGCCGGCTGAACGAACAGCTCTTTGACCTCATCGCGCGCGATGATCTTCTGGTTCAGCTTGACGTTCAGCGCGCAGCCACCCGCGAAGGCGATCTTGCCGGTTTCACGGATGATGTCACCCAGGTAGTAGTCCATCATCTCCAGCGCCAGCTTCTCGAACAGCGCCTGCATGCTGGCGGCGTAGTGAATGTAGGGGTCGTCGGCGATGTCGCCCTCGCGCTTCGGGCCGAGCCACTCGATCAGCTTGGGCGAGAAGTAGTAGCCCTTGCCCTTCTCTTTATAGCGGCGGAAGCCAATGACGTTGGCGTAGTCGGTGTTGATCACCAGCTCGCCATTCTCGAACTTGGCCAGGCGCGAGAAATCGTACTTGGCAGCATCGCCGTAGGGCGCCATGCCCATGACCTTGAATTCGCCGTCGAGCATCTCGAAGCCAAGGTATTCGGTGATCGCGCCGTACAGCCCGCCCAGCGAATCCGGGTCGTAGAATTCCTTGATCTTGTGGATCCTGCCGTTCTCGCCCCAGCCGAAGAAGGTAGTGGCGTACTCGCCCTTGCCGTCGATACCCATGATCGCGGTCTTCTCGCTGAAGCCGGAGCAGTGGTAGGCGCTGGAGGCATGGGCCAGATGGTGCTCGACGGGCTCGATACGGACCTTCTTCAGATCGAAGCCGAGCTGCTGCAGGCACCACTGGATGCGCTTCTTGTAGCGATGGTAGCGGCGGTTGCCCATGAGAATCGCGTCTAGCGCGCGGTCCGGCGCGTACCAGTAACGCTTGGCGTAGTGCCAGCGGGCCTTCTCGAAGATGCTGATGGGCGCAAACGGAATCGCGACGACATCGACGTCGCCCGGTTTGATGCCCGCCTGCTCCAGGCAGAACTTGGCCGACTCGTAGGGCATGCGGTTCTTGGCATGCTTGTCACGCACGAAGCGCTCCTCTTCGACCGCGGCTATGAGCTTGCCGTCGATATAGAGCGCAGCGGAAGGGTCATGACTGAGAGCGCCGGACAAACCGAGAATCGTCAGTGCCACGGTATAGCCTCTTTTACGTGCGACAGCCAAAGGCTGTCGCGAAACAGATCGGACGCAGCCGACTCAGCGACCGCAAAGAAAGTGGCGAATTATAACGGCACCGGCAGCCGCGAGACATCACGACGAACGTAACTGCGCCAAAGCGATCCACCCCGATGGGCAGAGGATCGTCAAAGCCGCGGCAAGCGCTGATCGAGCAGGCGATACAGCTTCGACTCGACGGGCCAGTTGCGCAGCAGCCGCGCCCGATCCCGGGCGAAAGCGCGGGCGAAGCCGGCGCCGCTGTGGTGTTGCTGTACCGCATCGAGGTCGATCAGCGCCCAGCGCCCGTCTTCCCAGAACAGGTTGTGCCCCTTCAGATCACCATGGCTGACCTGTTCCCGGATCAGCGCCAGCAGCAGGCGTTCCAGGGCACGCAGCTCCGCTTCCGGCGGGTGATCCTCGACATAGGGCCGCCAGCGCGCGATGAGATCCTCGCCCTCGAGCAGCTCGGTCACGAGCCAGGCCGGCCCGCGCGCCCACAGCCAGCGCTGCTCCTTGACAGCCAGCAGGCGGGGCGTGGCAATGCCGAGCAGGTCCAGCCGATTGCCCTGCAGCCAGCTGTGCCAGGCGCGACTGGGGCGCCAGAAGCGCTTGAGCCAGTGCAGCGGGTTCTTGATGTTGTAGCGCTTGATCAGCAGCGGCCGGCCGGCCAGCGCCACTCGCGCCACCGTGGCCGCACCGCCGGTCTTGAAGATCTGCCCCTGCGCAATGAAGCGGTCCGGGTCGGCCAGGAGTTCCGCCAGACCAGACGCCTCGTCGCGGCGCACCACCTGAGCGCCAAAGGGACCGATCTCCGCCTTGAACAGCGAGCAATCGCGCGCGAGCTTTTTCATGTAATCGCGCACCCGCCAGCGGCGTACCTCATGCACCTGGCCGAGCAACGCATCGAGCGACAGCGCATGCTCGGCATTGGCGAGCAGGTAATGGGCCAGCAGGCTCTCGATGAAGGGTTCCAGCTCGGCCGGCAGCTGGGCGAAGAATACCCCCAGGTTCTGCAGGGCCTGGCCCGCGGACAACGGCCGGCCAGGCGTCTCGGCCCGCACGCCGCCGCCGTCGACGATGAACAGGCGATCATGCTGGCGCAACAGGTTGTCCAGGTGCAGATCACTCTGCCAGAGCCCACAGGCATGCATTCGGCCGATCAGTGTCAGCGCTTCGGCGAGTATCGCTTGCTGTGCCGGGCAAAGCGGCGCCTCGCGCTCGACTTCACGCCAGGCGTCCCAAAGGCTGCAAGCATTTTCCAGGTATTCGAACAGCAGCCAGCCGCCCTCTTCGTCCTGCCAACCCTCGGCGAGTACGCGCGGCGTCGGCAGGCCCTGCCCGACAAGCAGCCGCGCACCGTCACGCTCCCGCTCGAAGTGCCGCCGCGCCTTGTCGCCAACCATGAGCTTGGCAAGCACCTGCCGGTCGTTCCAGCGTGCGCGCCCGACATAGCGTTGACCGGGCAAGGTGCGCAGCCAGGACTCGATCGTCAGCGCGTCGCCGTCCGCCAGTTCGATACGACAGGGCAGCGTCGGGCAGCGCCCGGCATCGGCGAGCTGCGACAGGTTCATCGCCGCTCCTTGTCGCGCCGCCGTTCAATCAGCTGCTCCAGCCAGCTGGCGACGAGTGACTCAGAGCCCAGATAGGCGCTCAATACCTGCCGCACCTCAGCCTCGTGCCAGGGGTTGGCACGCCGGAACAGCGGTTCGAGATCCTTGATGCGATCACGACGACCGAACAGGAGCGGACGGGTTTTTTCCAGATCGATGAGGCAAGCCTGCCACCGATCGGCAGCCGGGCGCAGGAAGATGTGTTTGGGGTAGAAGCAGCCGTGCATCTGCCCTGCCTCGTGCAGTTGGCGCGCCAGACCGCCGACGGCCTCGGTGATCGCCAGGCGCTCCGCCTCGGCCAGGGTCTGCCAGCGGGCCAGCCAGCTGTCCAGGTCGTTCCAGCCGTCCAGCGCGCGGGTCAGCAGCACCGCACGGCGTTCCGCGCCGACCCGCCGAGCACCGTAGAAACTGGCCTGCAGCGCCGGAATTCCGCGCCGCTGATAGCGCAGAATGTTGCGAAATTCGCGGGCAAAGGTGGGCTCCCCCAACGGATGGCTCAGGGTGCGCGTCAAATGGTTGCTCTGCCGCTTGAGGTAGAACCCCGTCCCCTCGAGCTCCAGGCGAAACACGCTGCTCCAGCCGCCACGCTCTACGTTCGGCTCGTCCACGGCCTGCAGCTGCAGGCTCCACAATGCATCGAAACCGGCCAGTCCGTTGCGTTCGAGCAGGGCGGCGTCACCCGCTGCGATGTAGTCCTTCACGTCATTCGCGCCCTTGGAAGTACTGGAGAATCTGCCGGATGCGCCGCTTGTCCGCCGCGCCCAGGCGCGCGCGTCGGCGATATTGCAGGTAGAAACGCAGGCGCTGGGTCCGGCTCAGGTGATACTTGGCGACCTTGTCCAGGCAGGCGAGGTCCTTGATGATGCGCCGCTGCAGGAACGGCCCCCACCAGAACGCGCCGGTCGGGCAGTCGATGAAGTACAGCTCGGCGTCCCGGTTGACCAGCAGATTGCGCCATTTCAGATCGTTGTGGGCAAAGCAGTGCTTGTGCATCGTTCGGGTCGCCTGTGCCAGCTGCAGGCTCACCCGCTGTACCCAGTGCCGATCCGCCAGGCGCGGGTCACGGCCGCTCGCCAGCTGCGCGAGGTCTTCGGAGTACAGGATCTCGCGCGTGATCAGCGCGCCGCGCACGAACTGCCCCGCGCGACGCTCCAGGCCATAGGCCACGAGAGGGGCCGTGGGAATGCCCCAGCGCTCGAACAGCCGCAGGTTCTGCCACTCGGCCTTGACCCGCGGCCGGCCCAGGTACTGCCTCACGCCCTTGCCCGCCCCGACGTAGCGTTTGACGTAGTAGCGCACGCCGTCGCGCTCGATCCGGATCACTTCCGACAGCGGGTCTCGGGTCAGGCGCTCGCCTTGCAAGGCGAAGACCGCCTCCAGGCTGCCGAACTCCACCGAGCGCTCGGCGTAAGCCGGCGCCAGGGTCCAGCCGGCCATCAGAGCGCGTCCCCATAGCGCAGCTTGCGCCGATAGAGTTTCTCCGCCTTGCGCTCCAGCCAGCCAAGCAGCACAGCTTCGTCGCTGAGCACCTGGCGCAGCGGTTGCCGGAAGTAGACGCGCAGGAAGCGCAGCTTGTCGCGACGGGTCAGGCCGACATCGAGCGCGGAAAAATACAGGGCAGCCAGGTCCTTGTCGCGCCAGCGGCGCGGCGTGCGACGACGGGTCTGGGCGCGGTGCAGATCGATCACCGAGAGGCGGAAATCCTCGGGCGTCACCACACGATCGGTATGCAGCAGGAAGTGGCAGATGTAGCAGTCGCGGTGATTGACCCCGGCGCGATGCATGCCACCGACCATCTCGGCGACACGGTGGATCAATGCGCGCTTCAGTGGCGGCGCTGGTGGCGTTTCGCCCCAGCCGAGGCTGTAATCCTCGAGGCTGATGGTCGGCGCCAATTCCTCGGTAATGATGAACGAGTGCTGGGTCGCCGGGTTGGCGCCACGCTCACCATAGGCAACGGCCGTCATCGTCGGGATGCCTGCCTGTTTCAGCCGCTCGATGGCACGCCATTCCTGCCCGGCACCGAGTACCGGTGCCTTGGCGCTGAACAGGTTCTTGGCAATTTCACCCCAGCCGATGCCACGGTGGATCTTGACGAAGTAGCCACGCCCGTCGACCTCGGTACGCAGCGTGCGCCGCCCTTCCAGCTCACGATAGACCTGGCCCTGAAGCGTCTCCACCTCGGCAAAGGCATCCCGCCCCTGCCAGAGCGACTTGAAGGGTTCAGCGAGGATCAGTTGCATGGCCTGCCCCGAGACGGCGCCTGCGGACGGCGGGCATCCGCCGTGCCTTTGCAGCGGTGATGCCGGCCACGCGTGCAGCTGGACATGACCACGCCGCTTCCCACCCGGCGCAGTAGAGCTCGAACCCGGCTCATGCCGCATCCCCGAGAATCACGTCGGCCGCTCTCTGCGGCATGGAGTACAGATCGGCGGTGTCGGCGAAGGCCAGCCCGTTGCGGCTCCAGGTCGCCCGCTGCGCCGGGTCAGCGAGCATCTCGGCCAGCGCGCGGTCCAACGCACCCTGGGCGAAGGGGCTCGGTACGACGCGCCCGCAATCGGCCTCGGCAATGTAGTGCGCGTAGCCGCAGACATCGGTAACCAGCACCGGCAACCCGGCGACCAGCGCCTCGAGCAGCACCGTGCCGGTGTTCTCGTTGTAGGCCGGATGGATCAGCAGGTCGGCGCCGAGCAGAAAACGCGGCACGTCGCTGCGCCCCTTGAGAAACGCGACCTGGTCGGAAATGCCCAGCGCCTTGGCCTGCAGCTGGAACGGCTTGGGATCATCCTGACCGATGACGAACAACCGAGTGCGCTTCTTCAGCTCGCGAGGTAGCGCCGCGACGGCCTTGAGGCTGCGGTCGACGCCCTTGGTCTTGAAGCCTGAACCGATCTGCACGAGCAGCAGATCGTCTTCGTTCAGGTCAAACTCATCGCGGAACTCGCGGCGCACTTCATCGGCGTTCGCCGGCGCCCGACGGTCCTGCGCAATGCCGGGCGGCAACAGGTGGAAACGCCTGGCCGGCGTGCCGTAATGCTTGACGAACAGTGGCTGCTGCACCTCGGAGATCATCAGGATCTCGGTCTTCGCCTCGGGAGCGAACACCGCTCGCTCGTACTCGGCAAAGTGCTTGTAGCGGCCCCAGCGCCGATAGAGCGGGTTGCGCAGCGTTTGCGCCTTGTCCTCGAAGCAGGGGTCTGCCGCGTAGTACACGTCCAGCCCGGGCATCTTGTTGAAGCCCACCACGCGGTCGACCGGGCGCGCCGCCAGGTCGCGCTCGAGCCAGGCGGTGAAGCGCTCGTTGCGCGTGTGGTTGAACAGCGCCTTGACCGGCGCCACCAGCACCTCGAAGCCGGCCGGCACCTCGCCCTCCCAGATCATCGTGTAGACGCGAATGGCATGGCCGCGCCGCTGGCACTCCAGCGCGATGCGCATGAAGTCGCGCTGCAGCCCACCGAAGGGAAAGTATTTGTACAGGATGAAGGCCAGTTGCATCAGACGGGCTCCGCCCGCAGCAGGGCTTTGAGTTCGGCAGCCACGCGCTCGGCGGGCAGATCATCGAAACAGGGCTTGTGGCGATCGCCGCTACCGGCATTCGGCCCACCGGCACAGAGGTGGACCTGCGAACGGCCGTAGGCACCGACGCGGCCGGGGCGGGTCGGGCCATAGAGCGAAATGCAGGGCACATCCAGCGCCGCAGCCAGGTGACCGAGGCCGGTGTCCACCGCCACGCAGGCGCGCGCGTCGGCAATCACGCCAGCCACGCCGGCCAGGTTCAGCTTCGGCAGCACCGCCACCTGCGGCAGGCCGCTGGCGATGCGTTCGGCACGAGCTTTCTCCTCGGCATTGCCCCACGGCAGACGGATCGCCCAGCCAAACGCACACATGCGCTCGGCCAGTTCGCGCCAGTTGGCCTCCGGCCAGTGCTTGCTTGGCCAGGTAGTGCCGTGCAGGAATAGCAGATAGGGCTCTTCGCTGCCGCTGGCCAGGCGCGAGCGCTCCAGCCCATAGTCGCCGGTACCGACCGGCAGCGGATATCCAAGCGCCTGGGCAAACAGCTGGCGCACGCGCTCCAGTGCATGTTGCTCGCGCGGCACCGCATAAGCGCGGTCGTAGAACCGCGTGGCCAACGGCTCACGCGCCGAATCACGATCCAGCCCGGCCACCGGCGCCTTCACGTAACGGGTCAACCAGGCGCTCTTCAACAGGCCCTGGGCATCGATTACCAGGTCGTAGTGCGTCTCGCGCAGGCGCGCCTTGAAGCGTCGGAATTCGCCGGAGCGCCAGGTCTGCAGCGGGTGCTTGCGCCAGCGGCGGATGGCCACCGGGATCACCTGCGCCACCGCCGGATGCCAGGCCGGAATCTCGGCGAAGCCTTCCTCCACCACCCAATCGAAGCGGATGCCGGGCAGCGCCCGCTGCGCATCGGTCAACGCCGGCAAGGTATGGATGACATCGCCGAGCGACGAAGTCTTGATCAGCAACACCCGCACCTAGCGCACCTCGACCGGCTGCGGCACGAGGCGCTCGAGCGCCTCGACCACCTGCCCGGGCAGCAGTTCGCGCATGCAATTGTTGTGACCGAAACGACAGGTACGATCGAAGCACGGGCTGCATTCGAGCCCCAGCCGTACCGTTTCGACGCGATCGGACAGCGGCGGCGTGAAGGCCGGCGAAGTCGAACCGTACACCGCGACGAGCGGCCGCCCCAGAGCAGCGGAGACATGCATCAGCCCGGAGTCGTTCGATACCACCGCGTCAGCGCACGACAAGAGATCGATCGCCTCGGCCAGCGAAGTCTCGCCGGCCAGGTTGACCACTTCTTCGCGCAGCCCCGGAATCAGTCGCTGAACGATGTCCTGGCCTACCGGATGATCATTTTTCGAGCCGAACAGCCAGACCTGCCAGCCCTCGCGAATCTTGCGTTCGGCCACCTCGGCGAAGTGCGCCGCGGGCCAACGCTTGGACTCGCCGAACTCGGCCCCCGGGCACAACGCCAGCACCGGCCGATCGAGGCTCAGGCCGAACCGGGCCAACGCCTGATCGCGGCTGTGCGTCTCGATTCGCAACTGCGGGTGCGGATAGGGTTGCGGCAAGGCCGCATCCGGCTCGAAGGCCAGCGCCATGAAGCGCTCGATCATCAGCGGATAACGCGCCTTGTCCAGCTTGCGCAGGTCATTCAGCAGGCCGTAGCGCATCTCGCCTTTCCAGCCGGTGCGCTTGGGAATGCCCGCCAGGAACGGCACCAGGGCCGACTTCAGCGAGTTGGGCAGCAGGATGGCCTGCTGGTACTGACCGCGCAGACCCTGGGCGACCCGGCGACGGGTCGCCAGGTCGAGCACGCCGTGGCCGACCGGAAAACTCAGCGCCTGGCGGACCTCGGGCATGCGCTCAAGAATCGGCCGACTCCACTCCGGGGCCAGGACATCGATGTTGCAGGACGGGTGCTGGTGCTTGAGGCAGATGAACAGCGTCTGCGCCATCACCATGTCGCCCACCCAACTGGGGCCGATGATCAGGATGTTCATAGGGGCAGCTTCAGGCCTCTGGCGTCGGGCCGCAAGCCGAAACGCAGCCACTGGCTGCTCGGCCTGCCGCCTGGCGCTCGCCGCTTACTTGACCAGCGTCCGCCATTCGGCATGCGTGGCGGTCTTGCCGGTGACCAGGTCGAAGTAGGCCTTCTGCAGGGTCTCGGTGATCGGGCCACGGCGGCCGGCACCGATCTGGCGGCCATCGACTTCGCGAATCGGCGTGACTTCGGCAGCGGTACCGGTGAAGAAGGCTTCGTCGGCGATGTACACCTCGTCGCGGGTGATGCGCTTTTCGACCACCTTCAGGCCGCGTTCGGCGGCCAGGGTCAGCACGGTGCCGCGGGTGATGCCGTTCAGGCAGGCGGTGACTTCCGGGGTGTAGATCACGCCATCCTTGATGATGAAGATGTTCTCGCCAGAGCCCTCGGCCACGTAGCCTTCGGGGTCCAGCATCAGCGCCTCGTCGGCGCCGCCGGAAATCGCTTCCTGCAGGGCCAGCATCGAGTTGATGTAGGCACCGTTGGATTTGGCGCGCGTCATGGTGATGTTGACGTGGTGACGGGTGAAGGAACTGGTGCGCACCTTGATGCCCAGCTCCAGCGCCTCGTCACCCATGTAAGCACCCCAGTGCCAGGCGGCGACGATCACGTGCACTTTCAGGCCGCTGGCGCGCAGGCCCATGCCTTCGCTTCCGTAGAACACCATCGGGCGGATGTAGGCGCTTTCCAGGTTGTTCTCGCGCACCGCAGCGCGGGTCGCTTCGTTGATCTCGTCACGGCTGTACGGGATCTTCATGTTCATGATGTGAGCGGAGTCGAACAGGCGGTCGGTGTGCGCCTGCAGGCGGAAGATCGCCGTGCCGGCCGGCGTATTGTAGGCCCGCACGCCCTCGAACACGCCCATGCCGTAGTGCAGGGTGTGGGTGAGCACGTGGGTGGTCGCATCGCGCCACTGCACCAGCTCGCCGTCGTACCAGATCACGCCATCACGATCGGCCATGGACATGGTTGCCAACTCCTTCAGAATTCGATACTTGCAGGTTGCCCGACGAGGGCTCAGCCGAGCCCCAGTTCGCGCCAGATGCGCGTGACGGCGCGGCGCTCGTCGTGGAATTGATCCCCACTCACCACTCCGGGCAGCTTCTGCAGTGACTGTCGGTGCGCCGCCGCACGGTAGGCCTTGTAGGCGTCCTGCAGCAGCCGGACCTCATCGCCGGTCATCAACCCGGCCTGCTCCAACCCATCGAGAATGCGGATGTTATCGGTGTAGCGCAGCAGCTCAGGATGCTCATGCGACCACGCCAAAGCCGCGTATTGCACCATAAATTCGATATCGACGATACCACCGGCGTCCTGCTTGAGATTGAACGGCGAGGCCGCCTCGAAGGCAGACTCGCTGGTGCCCCCGAGCGTAGCCGAGGTACCGAGGCTGTCGCGCATCTTCGCGCGCATCTCGCTGACCTCCTGGCGCAGCATGTCCAGATCGCGAGGCCGCCCGAGCACCGCCGCCCGCACGCGCTCGAAGTCGTTGCGCAGGCGCTCGCAGCCGACCAGCACGCGGGCGCGGACCAGCGCCTGATGTTCCCAGGTCCAGGCCTCCTGCTGCTGGTAGCGCTCGAAAGCGCCGAGCGAGCTGACCAGCAACCCCGAGGCACCGGACGGTCGCAGGCGCATGTCCACCTCGTAGAGCTGGCCGGAGGTGGTCTGGGTGGTGAGCAGGTGGATGATGCGCTGGCCCAGGCGGGTGTAGAACTGCGCGCCGTCGATGGGCTTGGCGCCATCGGTTTCGGCGGTGGGATCGCCGTCATGGATGAACACCAGGTCAAGATCCGAGCCGTGGCCGAGTTCGATACCGCCGACCTTGCCATAACCCACGATGACGAACGCCGGATCGCAGGGCGAGCCGTCGCTGCGCCGCGGCTGCCCATGGCGCGCCACCATGTGGCGCCAGGCCAGGGTCAGCACCTCGTTGAGGATCGCCTCGGCCAGCCAGGTCAGATAATCGCTGACCTTCATCAACGGCAGCGTGCCGGCAATTTCCGAGGCAGCGACGCGCAGGCGGTGCGCCAGCTTGAAATGCCGCAGCGCCTCCATCTGCTGCTCGAGATCTTCTTCGGGGATGCGCATCAGCCGTTCGCGCAGCTCGGCCACCAGCTCCGGCGCCTGCGGCGGGTTGTAGAGGCGTCCGGCATTGAGCAGCTCGTCGAGCAGCAGCGGGAAACGGGTGATCTGTTCGGCAACCCAGGGGCTCGCGGCGCAAAGCTCGAGCAGGCGCTGCAGCGCGCCGGGATTTTCCGTCAACAGCACCAGATAAGCCGAGCGGCGGGCCACCGCCTCGACCAGCGGCAGGACGCGTTCGAGTACTAGATCCGGGTCATCCTGTTCGACTGCCTGAGCCAGCAGCCGTGGAATGAAAGCATCCAGACGCTCACGCCCCAGCCGCTGCATGGTGCGCACCTGGCTGCCATGGCGCAGCGCGACCAGGCGCTGGCAGGCCAGGGCGCCATCGCGAAAGCCCGCCTCGCCGAGCTGCCGGCAGGCGTACTCCTCGTCCCACTCCTGCTGCCAGAGCGGCATCCATTCGTCGACGGCCAGTACGTCGCCTTCGCTCTCCTCGTCCTCGTTCGGATCGGCGATGACCTGGCGGAAATGCCAGTCGATGCGTCCGCGCCAGTGCAGCAAACGTTCGTGGAAGGCATCCCAGTGCTCGAAGCCGAGCATGAAGGCCAGACGATCGCAGTCGGTCTGGTTGTCGGGCAGCATCTGCGTCTGCCGGTCGGCGATCGCCTGCAACGCATGTTCGACGTAACGCAGGAAGCAGTAACCCTCGCGCAGCTCGTCCACGGCCGCGGCGGGCAGGTAGCCCTGCCCGGCCAGGGTGGCCAGCACCTTGAGCAGCGAACGTTCCTGCAGGCTGAGATCGCGCCCGCCATGGATCAGCTGGAACGCCTGAGCGATGAATTCGACTTCGCGGATGCCGCCAGCGCCAAGCTTGATGTTCGCCGCCATGCCCTTGCGCCGCACTTCCTGCTGGATCAGTTGCTTCATGCTGCGCAGCGCTTCGATCGCGGAAAAGTCCAGGTAGCGGCGATAGACGAAGGGCCGCAACATCTCCAGCAGTTCGCGACCGGCCTGCTGGTCACCGCCGACCACGCGCGCCTTGATCATCGCGTAGCGCTCCCAGTCGCGCCCCTGATCCTGGTAGTACTGCTCCAGTGCATTGAAGCTCAGCACCAACGCGCCGGAGGAACCGTAGGGGCGCAACCGCATGTCGACGCGAAAGACGAAGCCGTCGACGGTGATGGCATCCAGCGCCTTGATCAGCTTCTGCCCCAGGCGCACGAAGAATTCCTGGTTGTCCAGCGAGCGCTTGGCACCGACCGTCTCGCCCCCTTCCGGGTAGCCGAAGATCAGGTCGATATCCGAAGAGAGGTTCAGCTCGCAGGCACCGAGCTTGCCCATGCCAAGGATAACCATGTGCTGCGGCTCGCCGGAGCGTGCGCCAGTGGGCACGCCGAACTGCTGGCAGTGGCGCTCGTAGAGCCAGCGATAAGCGAGGTCGATGCAGGCATCGGCCATGGCCGAGAGGTCGCGGCAGGTTTCCGCCAGATCGGCCAGGCGGTTGAGGTCGCGCCAGATGATGCGCACCTGATGGCGGTTGCGGAAACGGCGCAGCGCGACCGCCAGCGACTCCTCGCTCTCGCACCCGGCGAGCTCCGTTTCGAGCAGCGAGCGCATTTCACCCTTGCCGAGTGGGCGCTCGAGCAGACCGTCGGCGGCCAGCTGCAGCAGCTGCCGCGGTTCTCGGCTAACCTGTTGGCTGACGAAATCGCTGGCAGCGCATGCCCGGGCGAAGGCCTCGCGACGGGCCTGCGGCCAGCTTTCGAAGGGCGGCGCCTGCAGGTCATCGAGGGCGCCGGCCGCCGCGAGGAACGACTCCTCGGCACGACGGACAAAGGACTGGAGCGCAGCAGGAACGGCGATCAGCGAAGGCAGGCTCATGGGGTACTTCCTTTCTCCGGGCGGGAAAAGCCAACAGCGCGGGCCAGAGCCTCGCAAGCGCCTGAGCCAGGGCCGGCGGCGTCGCTGCGGTTGTAGTTTTGCTACTAAAGAATCCCTGAGGGGGCTGAACACGGGCGGCGTTTTGTAGTAAAACTACAGACGCCTGGTCCTACCCCCGGGCAGCATCCAAGAACATATAACGCACCCGCCCACAAAGCGGGATGCGAAGCAGGCAACCGATTCTGGAAGCCTTTCCGCCATGGAGCAAGCCATGCAAGATCTCGATCCCATCGAAACCCAGGAATGGCTGGACGCCCTTGAGTCCGTCCTCGACCGCGAGGGTGAGGAACGCGCTCATTATCTGATGACCCGGATGGGTGAACTGGCCAGTCGCAGCGGCACGCAGCTGCCCTATGCGATCACCACGCCATATCGCAACACCATTCCAGTCGCCCATGAGGCCCGCATGCCCGGCGACCTGTTCATGGAGCGACGCATCCGTTCGCTGGTCCGCTGGAACGCCCTGGCCATGGTCATGCGCGCGAACAAGCAGGACCCGGACCTGGGTGGCCACATCTCCACCTTCGCCTCCAGCGCGACGCTCTATGACATCGGCTTCAACTATTTCTTCAAGGCGCCGACCGAAGAACATGGCGGCGACCTGGTGTATTTCCAGGGCCACGCTTCGCCCGGCGTCTACGCCCGCGCCTTTCTCGAAGGCCGCATCAGCGAGGATCAGCTGAACAACTTCCGTCAGGAAGTGGACGGCAATGGCCTGTCCTCCTACCCGCACCCCTGGCTGATGCCGGAGTTCTGGCAATTCCCGACCGTATCCATGGGCCTGGGCCCGATCCAGGCGATCTACCAGGCGCGCTTCATGAAGTACCTGGAGCATCGCGGCTTCATCCCGGCGGGCAAGCAGAAGGTCTGGTGCTTCCTCGGCGACGGCGAGACCGACGAGCCGGAATCGCTCGGCGCCATCGCCCTGGCCGGTCGCGAGAAGCTCGACAACCTGATCTTCGTGGTCAACTGCAACCTGCAGCGCCTTGACGGCCCGGTGCGCGGCAACGGCAAGATCATCCAGGAACTGGAAGGCAACTTCCGTGGCGCCAACTGGAACGTGATCAAGGTGATCTGGGGCCGCCTGTGGGACCCGCTGTTCGCCAAGGACGACAACGGCGCCCTGCAGCGCCGGATGGACGAGGTGGTCGACGGCGACTACCAGAACTACAAGGCGAACAATGGCGCCTTCGTGCGCGAGCACTTCTTCGCCACCCCGGAGCTCAAGGAAATGGTCAAGGACCTTTCCGACGAGGAAATCTGGAAGCTCAACCGGGGCGGTCATGACCCGTTCAAGGTCTATGCGGCCTACCACAACGCGGTCAACCACCAGGGCCAGCCGACCGTCATCCTGGCCAAGACCATCAAGGGCTACGGCACCGGCTCCGGCCAGGCGCAGAACATCACCCACAACGTGAAGAAGGTCGACCTGGAAAGCCTGAAGGCCTTCCGCGACAGCTTCGGCATCCCGATCCCGGACGACCAGCTCGAGGCGCTGCCTTTCTACAAGCCCGAAGCCGACAGCCCGGAGATGAAGTACCTGCTCAAGAGCCGCGAGAAGCTCGGTGGCTTCATGCCACAGCGCCGCGCCAAGAGCTTCAGCATCCCGACGCCGCCGCTGGAGACGCTCAAGGCCATCCTCGATGGCTCCGGCGACCGCGAAATCTCCACCACCATGGCCTTCGTGCGCATCCTGGCGCAGCTGGTCAAGGACAAGGACCTGGGCTCGCGCATCGTGCCGATCATTCCGGACGAGGCACGTACCTTCGGTATGGAGGGCATGTTCCGCCAGCTCGGCATCTACTCCTCGGTCGGCCAGCTGTACCAGCCGGTGGACAAGGACCAGGTGATGTTCTACCGCGAGGACAAGAAGGGCCAGATCCTCGAGGAAGGCATCAACGAGGCCGGCGCCATGTCCAGCTGGATTGCCGCGGCGACCGCCTACAGCAACCACAACCAGCCGATGCTGCCGTTCTACGTGTTCTATTCGATGTTCGGCTTCCAGCGCATCGGCGACCTGGCCTGGGCGGCTGGCGACAGCCGGGCGCGCGGCTTCCTCGTCGGCGGCACCTCGGGGCGTACCACGCTCAATGGCGAAGGCCTGCAGCACGAGGATGGCCACAGCCACATCCTCGCCTCGACCATTCCGAACTGCCACAGCTATGACCCGACCTACGGCTACGAGCTGGCGGTGATCATCCGCGAAGGTATCCGTCGGATGGTCGAGCAGCAGGAAAGCGTCTTCTACTACCTGACGGTGATGAACGAGGCCTACCAGCAGCCAGCCATGCCCGAAGGCGTCGAAGAAGGCATCATCCGCGGCATGTACCTGCTCGAGGAAGATGGCAACGACAAGCCGCTGCGTGTGCAGCTGATGGGCTCGGGCACGATCCTGCGCGAGGTGCGCGAAGCGGCGAAGATCCTGCGCGACGACTTCGGCGTCGCCGCCGACGTCTGGAGCGTTCCAAGCTTCAACGAGCTGCGCCGCGACGGCCTGGCGGTGGACCGCTGGAACCTGCTGCACCCGACCGAGACGCGCCGCAAGTCCTACGTCGAGCAGTGCCTGGAAGGCCGCAAGGGCCCGGTAGTGGCCTCGACCGACTACATGAAGCTGTTCGCCGACCAGATTCGCCAGTGGGTGCCGACTAAGGAATACCGCGTCCTGGGAACAGACGGCTTCGGTCGCAGCGACAGCCGCAAGAAGCTGCGTCACTTCTTCGAGGTCGACCGCAACTGGGTCGTGCTGGCAGCCCTGGAACAGCTGGTCGCCCGCGGCGATATGGAAGCCAAGGTACTGGCCGATGCCATCGCCAAGTTCGGCATCGACCCTGAAAAGACCAATCCCCTGGACTGCTGAGGAGCGAACAAATGAGTGAGTTGATTCGCGTACCCGACATCGGCAGCGGTGAGGGTGAAGTCATCGAGCTGTTCGTCAAGGTCGGCGACCGCATCGAGGCCGATCAGAGCATCCTGACCCTGGAGTCGGACAAGGCCAGCATGGAGATCCCCGCGCCGAAGGCCGGGGTGATCAAGAGCCTGAAGGTCAAGCTTGGCGACAAGCTCAAGGAAGGTGACGAGCTGCTGGAACTGGACAGCGAGGACGGCAGCGCCGCCGAGCCACCAGCAGCTGCAGCCAGCGAGCCGGCCAAGCCGGCCGAAGAGGAAGCGCCGGCCCCCGCCGCCGAGGCGCAGGCTCCGGCCGCCGCTGCGGCAGGCACCGAGCAGAGCCAGGAGATCAAGGTGCCGGACATCGGTTCGTCCGGCAAGGCCAAGGTCATCGAGGTTCTGGTGCAGGTCGGCGACCAGGTCGAAGCCGACCAGTCGCTGATCACCCTCGAGTCGGACAAGGCCAGCATGGAGATCCCCTCGCCGGCTCCCGGCGTGGTGGAAAGCCTGACGGTCAAGCTCAACGACGAGGTCGGCACCGGCGACGCCATCCTCACGCTGAAGGTCAAAGGCAGCGCGCCGGCTGCGGCCGAGCAACCGGCCGCCGCACCGGCCCAGGCGCCTGCGGCGCCGCAGCAGAAGCCAGCCGAGCCGACAGCACAGGCAGCTAGCGCCGCGGCACCGACGCAGCCGGCTGCCGCACCCAGCCGCGACGGCGCCAAGGTCCACGCGGGCCCGGCAGTGCGCCAACTGGCGCGCGAGTTCGGTGTCGAGCTGGCAGCCGTGAACGGTAGCGGTCCGAAGGGCCGCATTCTCAAGGAAGACGTGCAGCAGTACGTCAAGAGCATGCTGCAGCAGGGCGCGCCGAGCACGGCTGCCGCCAGCGGCGCCGGCATTCCGCCGATTCCGGCAGTGGATTTCAGCAAGTTCGGCGAGATCGAAGAAGTCGAGATGAGCCGCCTGATGCAGATCGGTGCGGCGAACTTGCACCGCAGCTGGCTCAACGTACCGCACGTGACTCAGTTCGAGTCCGCCGACATCACCGAACTGGAAGCCTTCCGTGTGGCGCAGAAGGCGGTCGCCGAAAAGGCCGGCGTCAAGCTCACCGTACTGCCGCTGTTGCTCAAGGCCTGCGCGCACCTGCTCAAGGAGTTGCCGGACTTCAACAGCTCGCTGGCTCCGAGCGGAAAGGCGCTGATCCGCAAGAAGTACGTGCACCTGGGCTTCGCGGTGGATACTCCCGATGGCCTGATGGTCCCGGTGATTCGCAACGTCGACCAGAAGAGCCTGCTGCAACTGGCTGGCGAAGCCGCTGAGCTGGCAGAAAAGGCGCGCAGCAAGAAGCTCTCGCCGGATGCCATGCAGGGCGCCTGCTTCACCATCTCCAGCCTCGGACACATTGGCGGGACCGGTTTCACGCCGATCGTCAATGCGCCGGAGGTGGCGATCCTCGGTGTCAGCAAGGCCACCATGCAGCCGGTGTGGGACGGCTCGGCGTTCCAGCCGCGCCTGATGTTGCCGCTGTCGCTGTCCTACGATCACCGCGTGATCAACGGCGCCGCTGCAGCGCGCTTCACCAAGCGTCTGTCGGAGCTGCTCGCGGACATCCGTACGATGCTGCTCTGAGGCAGGCTCGCGCAAAAAGAAGACCCGCCAACTGGCGGGTCTTTTTTGCTCGCGGGTCAACGCCGAACCGCTGTCAGCCCTTTTGCAAGTTGCGAATCAGGAACGACAGCGCCTTGGCCAACTCCGCAGCGCCCTGTTGGTCGCGCATGATGCGTACCAGCGGCTCGCCGTCGGCGGGGCTGCTCACGGTGCAGGAGGGTTCCTGCTCCAGGCAGCGATATTCCAGATAAGGATCGAGGCCGAACACCGACAGGCTGCGATTGCGCACGGCGACCTCGCTACCAGGGCCGCGGCGCTCTTCGCGCACGCGCAACTGGCCGGGCGAGCCGAGATCGAGCCGATAGAGCACATCCTGCGCATCAGGCTGGCCGACCTGGTAACCGGCACGCAGCGCATAGGTTTCCAACAGGCCGTTGCCGTGCGCCAGCAGGGCCTGGCGATCACTGGTGGTGAGGTACAGCCTGCGTAGCTCGGCCAGGTAACGTGCCGACTCTTCGGAGCTCAACTGAAGCGGTTCGGCAGCCGAAGCGCAGAGCATCACAGAACCCGCAATCGCTGCCGTGAATATCCTTGCCAGCCGACTTGTCAGTCCCTGTCGCATAATGCACCCTTGCCTCTGGTTAGTATCAATTGGCTATCGTCAGATGCTAGAGGCCATTTGGCCAACTCGGTCAGCATACTGGAAGCGAACCGCTCGATGAAAATACATACCGATGCCGCCAGCCGCCTGGCGACCGAGGTTGTGACGCAGTTGCCTGTGCCCTCGCGCCTTGGCTTGCTGCGTTTCGAGCGGCTGAACGAGGCCAGCTGGGCACTGCTCTATCTCGATCCGGCATGCGAACAGCAGATGGGTGTCGCCGCCAGCGAGCTCTGCTCGCTGACCGAATCGCCGTATGCCAGCCTGATGGAGCCCTCGGTCCGTCATCGACTGCACGAGCAGATCCAACAGCAGCTGGTTCATGAAAACCACTACCGGGTCAGCTACTGCCTGCATTGCCCCACGGGCACCCTGGAGGTCATCGAAGTCGGCGAGCAGAGCCACCGATATGGCCGAGAACTGCTGGTCGGTTATCTCATCGCCGGTCGCCAGGCAGATTTGCAGCTGGCGATCGAAGCGGAATCGGCGGGCCAGCCCGCCTCGCTCGACGAGTCGCTGGCCACACCCGAGCTGGACCAACTGTTGCGTTCGCGCGCTCAACAGGCGCTGATCGTGCGGCTGGCGCGGCACCGTTACTGCTCGTCGAACCCACAGCTCGAGGCCGCGCAACTGATCACCCAGGCCGCCGTCGAAGCCTTCGACGTGGGGCGAGCGGCGATCTGGCATCTCGACGGCAGCCGGGCCGAAGCCGTTGCGTCCTTCCTGCGCGAGGATGACAGTTTCGAATACCCCGCCCATGTCGATCTGTCGCCCAGCCCCGGTTATCTCGACGCACTGCATAACAGCCGCACGCTGGAAGCCGGCGATGTCGCCGACGACCCCCGCCTCGAAGAACTGAATCGAACCTTTTTCGCCCCGCGCGGCATTCGTTCGATCCTTCACGCAGCCATCCGGGTCGGCGGCGAGGTCGCCGGCATCCTGTGTCTTCAGCACAACGGCGCACCGCGCAACTGGCAACCCGACGAGATCACCTTCGCCGGCGAGCTGGCCGATCAATACGCCCAGGTGCTGGCCAACCAACAGCGGGTCAGCGCGACCCACCGCTTGCAGCTGTTTCGCCGCGCCATCGAACAGAGCGCCAGCGCCTTCATCCTTGTCGATCGCGACGGCAGGGTCGAGTACGTCAACCCGAGCTTCACCGGCATCACGCAGTTCTCTGCGGACGAGGTGTGCGGCCGACGCCTGACCGAGCTGTCGGCCATGGAGAACCTCAGCGAACTGCTGTTCGACACCTCTTCGACACTCAGCCATGGCAACAGCTGGCAAGGCGAATTCCGCAGCCGGCGCAAGAACCTGGAGCCCTACTGGGGCCAGCTGTCGATCTCCAAGGTATTAGGTGAGGATGGCGAGCTGACGCACTACATCGGCATCTACGAAGACATCACCCACAGCAAACTGGCGCAACAGCATATCGAGCGACTGGCCTATACCGATAACCTCACCAGCCTCAGCAACCGGCCGTTTTTCATCCGCAGCCTGGAGGAGCGCTTTGCCGGTAACCGCGAGCCCAGGCTCTGCCTGCTCTTGGTCGACATCGATAACTTCAAGCGGATCAACGACAGCCTCGGCCATCAGACGGGCGACAAGTTGCTGTCGAATCTCGCCCGCCGGCTGCGCAACAGCCTGGCGAGCGGCACGGTGCTGGCACGCTTCGCCAGCAACGAGTTCGCCATCCTGCTGGACGACCAGGAGGTCGACGACGCCCTTCGCTTGGCTGATCAGGTTCTGCATACCCTCGACCGGCCGCTGTTCGTCGACAAGCAGCTGATCAGCGTCAGTGCCTCGCTGGGCCTGGCCTGCGCCCCGTTGCACGGACGCGATCCGGAAACCCTGATGAAGCATGCCGGGCAGGCGCTGCACAAGGCGAAAGCCAACGGCAAGAACCAGGTCCAGATCTTCACCGAGGCGCTGCATGCCGAGGCCAACTACAAGCTGTTCGTGGAAAACAACCTTCGCCGCGCGTTGAACCAGAACGAGCTGGAGGTGTTCTACCAGCCGAAGCTGTGCCTGCGCAGCGGCCGCCTGCAAGGCCTGGAAGCCCTGCTGCGCTGGAATCATCCGGAGAAGGGCATGATCCGTCCGGATCAGTTCATCAGCGTCGCCGAAGAAACCGGCTTGATCATCCCGATCGGCAAATGGGTCGTGCGCGAGGCCTGTCGCATGGGTGTATGGCTGGCTTCCAGCGGCCATGGGGCGCCGCAGATCGCGATCAACCTCTCGCCCAAGCAGTTCTCCGACCCCGATCTGGTCGCTTCCATCGCGACCATCCTGCGCGAGGAAAAGCTGCCGCCCAGCCAGCTCGAGCTCGAACTCACCGAAGGGCTGCTGCTGGCCGCCACCCAGGAAACACGGCAACAGCTCATCGGCCTGAAGGCACTGGGCCTGACGCTTGCCATGGATGATTTCGGGACCGGCTACTCGTCGCTGAGCTACCTGAAGAAATTCCCGATCGATGTCATCAAGATCGACCGCAGCTTCATCAAGGACATTCCGGACAGCCAGGACGACATGGAGATCACTTCGGCGGTGATCGCCATGGCCCACAATCTGCGTCTGAAAGTCGTGGCCGAGGGCGTGGAAACGGCCGCGCAGCTTCGCTACCTGCGCAGCGAGCGCTGCGACATTGGTCAGGGCTACCTGTTCGACCGCCCGATCGCCGGCAAGCTGCTCGCCGAACATCTGCGCCGCTATCCGAACTGGTTGTAACACCGCGCGACATCCGCCGGTCCGCATTCGGCTTTCACCGTCGCGCCAGCTTGGGTAGCCTTGAGCGATCGACCGATACCGAGGCCACCGACATGACACTGCGCTCGCAGATTCTCGTTCACCGTCAGGCGTTGCCAACCGCGGAGCAGGCCCTGCCCGGACGTTCGACACCCATGCCGGTGCCTGGCAGCCATCAGGTCAACGGCCATCCGCTCACCGGCCCGTTTCCGGACGGCTATGGTCGGGCGCTATTCGCCATGGGTTGCTTCTGGGGTGCCGAACGGCGCTTCTGGGAACAACCGGGCGTGTGGGTCACTGCAGTCGGCTACGCGGGAGGAATTACGCCCAACCCCACCTATGAAGAAGTCTGTTCCGGTCTGACCGGCCATACCGAGGCGGTGCTGGTGGTGTTCGATCCCGGCGTCATCGAGTACGGCCAGTTGCTCAAGTTGTTCTGGGAATCGCACGACCCCACCCAGGGCATGCGCCAGGGCAACGACATGGGAAGCCAGTATCGTTCGGCGATCTACTGTACCGACGCCGCGCAACTCGCCCAGGCGCTCGATAGCCGCCAACGCTTCCAGCAGCAACTGGACCGCGCCGGCCTCGGGCCCATCACCACGGAAATCGCCGACGCCCCGACGTTCTACTACGCCGAGGCCTACCACCAGCAATACCTGGCAAAGAATCCCGGTGGCTATTGTGGGCTAGGGGGCACGGGCGTCTGCCTGCCCTGAGAAGGCTGGGATTAACGCGGCGGAAAAAGAAAACCCCGCGTTAGCTGGGCCTTTGCAGACTGAATTCCGACATCCGTGATCTGCGCCTCCATGGCGCTTTCCTTCTGGTTTCCTTGTTGTGCTAGGCGCGTTTCCCTGCGCAACGTCCATGTGCAAGTAGCCTAACCCGGCGGCCTTGTGAGCCAACAGTCGCCATCTTGCATCGCGCGATGTAAGCCATCACCTACAAACTCGCCGTCCGTAGCGAAGGCTATAGGCGATGGCTTACATGCACTCGGATTAAGACTCGACTGATGGCGATATCGTTCCACAGGCTGGCGAAATAATTTCAGGATGCCTTCAGATTAAGTCTCAGAACTGCCCTGCCTCCAGGAGATAGAGCGACTCGCTGCCGGCGCGCACGCTCGCCGTGAGCGAGTGAATTCTTGGCAGCAGACGGGCAAAGTAGAAGCGCGCGGTGGCCAGCTTGCCCTGATAGAAGTCGTCGCCGTCTCGCCCCATTGCGGCCTTGGCCATCAGTGCCCACATGAAGGCATAGGCGGTGTAGCCGAACACGTGCAAGTACTCGACAGACGCGGCGCCGATCTCGTTTGGCGAACGCTTGGCTTCCTCGAGCAGCCAGCCGGTCAGCTCATCGAGGTTGTTCAACGCGGCCTCGAGTGGCGCGGTGAATTCGGCCATCTCGGCACCCGCCGAAGCGATGAACGCCCGAATGTCCTCAACGAACGGCCGGTAGAGCTCGCCGCCGCTACCCACCACCTTGCGCCCCAGCAGATCGAGCGCCTGGATGCCGTTGGTGCCCTCGTAGATCTGCGTGATGCGGCAGTCGCGCACCAGCTGCTCCTGCCCCCATTCGCGAATGAAACCGTGACCGCCAAACACCTGCTGGCCATGCACGGTCGTTTCCAGCCCCAGATCGGTCAGGAAGGCCTTGGCCACTGGCGTAAGCAGAGCGACCAGCGCATCGGCACGCTGGCGGGCCTCGGTGTCTTCGCTGAACTTGGCGATATCCAGCTGCATCGCCACGTAGGTGGAGAATGCGCGACCGCCTTCGTTCAGCGCCTTCATGGTCAGCAGCATGCGACGCACATCCGGATGCACGATGATCGGATCGGCCGCCTTGTCCTGCGCCACCGGGCCGGTCGGCGCACGGCTCTGGATACGTTCGCGGGCGTACTCGATGGCGCTCTGGTAGGAGCGCTCGCCGGTCGCCAGACCCTGGATGCCTACGCCCAGGCGCTCGTAGTTCATCATGGTGAACATCGCCGCCAGCCCCTTGTTCGGCTCGCCAACCATCCAGCCGGTGGCGCCGTCGAAGTTCATCACGCAGGTAGCCGAGGCCTGGATACCCATCTTGTGCTCGATCGAGCCACACGACAGCGCATTGCGCTCACCCAGCGAGCCATCTTCGTTGACCAGCACCTTCGGCACGAGGAACAGCGAAATACCGCGCGAGCCGGGCGGCGCATCCGGCAGCTTGGCCAGCACCAGATGGATGATGTTCTCGGTCAGGTCGTGCTCGCCCCCGGTAATGAAGATCTTGGTGCCACTGACCTTGTAGCTGCCATCGGCCTGCGGCTCGGCGCGGGTCCGGATCATGCCCAGGTCGGTGCCGGCGTGCGGCTCGGTCAGGCACATCGAGCCGGCCCAGACGCCGGCGTACATGTTCGGCAGATATTTCTGCTTGAGCGCTTCGCTGGCGTGGGCGTAGATCGACAGGCAGGCGCCCGAGGTGAGCATCGGATACAGGCCGAAGGCCAGGCTCGCCGAGTTCATCATTTCCTCGACCTGCGCCGAGATCGCTTTCGGCATGCCCATGCCACCGTAGGCCGGGTCACCTCCGACACCGACCCAGCCACCCTCGGCATAGAGCCGGTAGGCCTCGGGATACCCGGCCGGTGTACTGACCTTGCCGTCCTGCCACCGGCAACCCTCCTCGTCACCGCTGCGGTTGAGCGGGGCAATAGTACCGGCAGTGATCTTGCCGGCCTCCTCGAGGATGGCGTCGGCGGTTTCGGCATCCACCACGTCGGCGAGTGCTGGCAGGCTCTGCCAGAGGCGGGGAAGGTCGAAAACCTCGTTGAGCACGAAACGCATGTCGCGCAGCGGCGCTTTGTAATCAGCCATGGGAAATCCTCGCAAGACGCTTATCGACAGCCTTGAACAGGCCGGTCTCCGGAGTCTAACTGAACAACCAATACCGAATTAAGCGTCTTTTTGTGACCATATGGTTTTATATGGTCACCGAATAACCCTAGCGGTCGAACAACGGTCGCTCGCCCGTACGCACTGCGCCACGACCGGCGCCGTGGACGCGAACGCAGTTGCGACCGGCCTTCTTGGCGGCGTACAGCGCCTGATCGGCCGCCTTGATCACGCCCTCCGCGCTGCGCTGCTCGCCGAGGCCCGCCGCCACTCCGATACTGATGGTCACCGACACGCTCGCTGCCGCCGCTCGGCCACGGGCTTGCCGGCCCAGCCGATCGTCGCTTGGGCGCTTGCCACGATCGCGCAACTGCAATGGATACTCCTCGATGGCCTGGCGCACGCTCTCCAGGTAAGGCAGGCATTGCTCTATGCAGCGCCCGGGAAACAGCAGGGTGAACTCCTCACCACCATAGCGATAGGCTCGGCCACCGCCCCCGACCTTGCTCAGCCGGCTGGCAACCAGGCGCAGCACCTGGTCACCGACATCATGCCCGTGCGTATCGTTGAAGGCCTTGAAATGATCGACGCCGGCCATCGCGACCACATAGCTGCGTCCCAGCCGCTGCAGTCGCTCGTTCAGTGCCCGACGCCCGGGCAGGCCGGTCAATTCGTCGCGAAATGCCATCAGGTAGGCTTCGTGCGCTATAGCTCCCACGAGCATCAGCATCGCGTGGCTCGCCAGTACATTCAGCGCGAAGGGCCAGGCAAAAGTCTGCGGCAGCATGAACAACAGCGTAACCAGCGCGACCAGGCCGGCCGCATGCGTCGGGCGTGGTTGACGCAGGTACTGGATCAGCAGCGCGACCCAGGCCAGTAGAAACGCCGGATACGCCAACTGGATCAGCGTCAGCCCGGGAAGCTGCAGCATCGGCCAGCGGATTTCCACCAGCCAATCGTGCACGGCGAGCGGGAAGCGCTGCGCCAGCGCAGCCGCCATCACCGTTACGATGAACAGCACCGCAGTTCGGGCAAGCGCCTCCTGCAACAAATGAGTGCGCTCGCGCCAGGCGCCGAACAGACCATATAGCAATGGCAGCAGCAGGCTGCAGAGATGGAAGGTCAGCGCCGCATCGGGCCGTAACTGGCCACTGGCCCGGTAATGGTCGACCTGGTTATCGAGCAGGAAATAGGCGAGGTAGATCACCACCAGCATGAAGCCTTCGCGGATCCGCCCGTAGCTCAGGCAGAGGGCGGCACCGAGCAGCAGGAGCAGAGTCGGCAGCACGTTGTACAGCGACGCGAAGAATTCGCTCAGGGCGGGCTGGCGCGCCATCACCAGCCCAGTGACGAGCAGGGCCGCGGGAGCCGCGAAGTGAGATGGGCGAAACGCGTGCGGGCGTGACACAAGCTGACCGTCAGGTTGCGGAGGCTGGCATTTTGCCCTCACCCGACTGGCAAGGCACGTGACGCTTTGGCAAAAAACCAGATGAAATGAAAAAGGCCGCTGCAATGCAGCGGCCTTTGCTCAACGCCTTCGTCCTCAGAAACCGAGGGCGAAGTCCTCTTCGGCCATATCCATCAGGTTGTCGGCACCGGAAAGGATCGCCGCCACATGCGCACGGGTGCGCGGCAGGATGCGCCCGTAATAGAAGCGCGCGGTCTGCAGCTTGGCCTTGTAGAAGCCCTCCTCCTCGGTGCCGGCGGCGAGCTTCTCAGCCGCGACACGCGCCATGTCGGCCCAGAAGTAGGCCAGGCAGGCGTAGCCGGAGAACATCAGGTAATCCACCGAGGCAGCGCCTACTTCTTCACGGTTCTTCATTGCCGCCATGCCGATCTTCATGGTCAGCTCGCCCCACTCCTTGTTCAGCTGCGCCAGCGGGCCGACGAATTCCTGGACGGCTTCGTTGCCTTCATTGGCCTGGCAGAACTTGTGAACGATCTTGGTGAAGCCCTTGAGCGCCTCGCCCTGGGTCATCAGCACCTTGCGGCCCAGCAGATCGAGCGCCTGGATCCCGGTGGTGCCTTCGTACAGACAGGAGATGCGGCTGTCGCGCACGTTCTGCTCCATGCCCCACTCGGCAATGAAGCCGTGGCCGCCGTAAATCTGCACGCCGTGGTTGGCTGCCTCGAAGCCGACTTCGGTCATGAATGCCTTGGCAATCGGAGTCAGGAACGCCAGCATCGCGTCGGCCGCCTTGCGCTGCTCTTCGTCGGCGCTGCGCTGCATGACGTCGACCTGCTTGGCCGCGAAGTACAGCATCGCGCGGTTACCTTCGGCGAAAGCCTTCATGGTCAGCAACATGCGGCGCACATCGGGATGCACGATGATCGGGTCGGCTGCCTTCTCCGGCGCTTTCGGCCCGGTCAGCGAGCGCATCTGCAGACGCTCGCGGGCATAGGTAATCCCGCCCTGGAAGGCGACTTCAGCGTGCGCCAGGCCCTGCAGGGCAGTACCCAGGCGGGCGGTGTTCATGAAGGTGAACATGCAGTTCAGGCCCTTGTTCGGCGGGCCGATCAGGAAGCCGGTAGCGCCGTCGAAGTTCATGACGCAGGTAGCATTGCCGTGGATGCCCATCTTGTGTTCGATGGAACCGCAGCTCACACCGTTGCGCTCGCCGACCTCGCCTGCCGCGTTGGGCAGGAACTTCGGCACGATGAACAGCGAGATGCCCTTGGTACCTTCCGGCGCATCGGGCAGGCGAGCCAGCACGATGTGGACGATGTTCTCGGCCATGTCGTGCTCGCCAGCGGAAATGAAGATCTTGGTGCCGGTGACCTTGTAGCTGCCATCAGCCTGCGGCTCGGCCTTGGTGCGCAGCATGCCCAGGTCGGTGCCGCAATGCGGCTCGGTCAGGCACATGGTGCCGGTCCACTGGCCGGAGACCAGCTTGGTCAGGTAGGTCTGCTGCTGCTCGGGGGTGCCATGCTCGTGCAGGGTGTTCATCGCGCCGTGCGACAGCCCCGGATACATACCCCAGGACCAGTTGGCTTCGCCGATCATTTCGCTCATGGCCATGCCGAGCGACTCCGGCAGCCCCTGGCCACCGTGCTCGACATCATGCGCCAGGCTTGGCCAGCCACCTTCGACGAACTGCTGGTAGGCCTCCTTGAAGCCGGTCGGCGTCTTCACCCCGGTCTCGGTCCAGGTGCAGCCTTCGGTGTCGCCGACGCGATTCAGCGGTGCCAGGACCTGCTCGCAGAACTTGGCGCCTTCTTCGAGGATGGCGTTGACCATGTCCGGAGTGGCGTCTTCACAACCCGGCAGGCTCTGATAGTGCGCCTCGTAACCGAGCAGCTCGTCGCGTACGAAACGAATATCGCGCAAGGGGGCCTTGTAGTCGGGCATAGCGTAAACCTCAGCAGTTGGTTCTAGTCTGCTGACCGGCAAGCGGTCATGGCGTATGGAGGTGCTCCAACGGAGCGACCGTCATCAAACAGGTGTTTGAAACATACGTTTATGGCAGAGCGAATGTCAAGCAGGGGCCATGACGCCGTTCATCGCCTTTCAGAGAGAAGGGAGGGAAAACGCCTCGGGAGGCGAGGCTGCTCAGGCCTGAGTGTCGATCAGCGTACCGAGCACTTCATCGGCGCTGCGGATCATGCGCACCGCAGCCATGGCATCGTATTGACCGCCACGCAACTCGAGCATCTGCTCGCCGAGGTCGGTCAGTGCCAGGGAATTGCTCACAGCTGGCACAGCGGAAGTGGCGATGGCTGCACCGGCGTCGTCGATACGCCGCTGCCCGGCCTGAAAGGCCGCCAGCGCCGAACCAAGAAAGCTGTTGATCTGCATGGCCATGCTCGTGAAGTCGTTCTGCCAGCATTCAAGCAGGCATTGGCACGCCTCGCAACCCGGCGCGCCGGATGCGGCTCAGGAATCCGCCGGTATCGCGATGCCCAGCGGCGCCAGCGACACGTGTTTCGCCACCGTCGAGGCATCCGAGTCTTCCAGCCACGGCACCGTACCCAGGCAGGGTGCGGGCATCAGCTCGCCGAGCGTGGCGAGATTCTCCGCCAACCGTGAGGCGTGCGGATCGACCACATTGGCGATCCAGCCAGCAAGGGCAAGGCCGTCGCGGTGGATCGCCTCGGCCGTGAGCAAGGCGTGGTTGATGCACCCCAGCCGCACCCCGACGACCAGCAGCACCGGCAACTGCGACGCGACCGCTAGGTCGGCCAGGGTTTCCCGACCGCTCAGCGGTACGCGCCAGCCACCGGCACCTTCGACGAGGGTGAAATCGGCCCCGCGCGCCAGCACGCGCTCGATGCCCGGTCGCAGGGTCGCAACGCTCAGTTCGACTCCTGCCTCCCGGGCGGCGATGTGGGGAGCGATGGCGGGCTCGAAAGCCAGTGGGTTCACCGCCGAATAGTCCAGCGGCGGATTGCATTGCGCCTGCAGCGCCAGCGCATCGTCGTTGCGCAGGCCCGCGACGGTGTGCCAGGAACCCGAAGCGACAGGCTTGACCGCCGCCGTGGACAGCCCGGCCAGACGCGCGGCGCAGAGCAGGCCCGCGGCGATGGTGGTCTTGCCGACATCGGTATCCGTGCCGGCGACGAAAAAGGCTTTCATGCACTTATCCCGTACGAAAAAGATACCGCTCACTGGCGCTTGCGCAGCACGCCATAGATCGCCTGATAGGTCGCCGGCAGCCCGCTGGCACACCGGAACGACTCATAGGCGGCAACCAGCGCGCGAACGCGGGCGCGCCCGGTGAGGCCACCCGGGCGGCCTGGGTTCAGATTGTGCGCACCGAGCGCCTTGAGTTCCTGGGTCAGCTGACGCAGGTCGTCGAAATAGAGGACCTCGGGGCGAACCTGCAGACTGACCAGTTGCAGACCGCTGGCCTCGCAGAGTGCGCGGTACACCGCCTCGCTACGGAAACGGTTGACGTGGGTAAAGCCATCGACGCGCTGCCAGCTGTCACGCAGCTCAGCCAGTGTCCCGCTGCACAGGCTGCTGAAGGCAAAGACTCCGTTGCTGCGCAGCACCCGGTGTGCCTCGCCGAGCACCGAGGAAAAATCCTCGCACCACTGCAGCGCCAGGCTGCTGAAAATTAGATCGGTGCTATCCGCGCGCATCGGCAGCGCTTCGGCATCGCCGGCCACGAAATGCGTCGCGCCGCCACGCGGTCGTGCATAGCGCAGCATGCCCTCGGCGATATCCAGGGCGACGCCATGGGCCTCGGCAAAGCGCGCGTGCAGCGCGCGGGAGAAGTGCCCGGTGCCACAGCCCAGGTCGAGCCAACTGGACGGTTGCCAGTCACGCGGCAGGTCGGCCAGCAGCGTCTCGCCAACCCGTCGCTGCAGCTCGGCGACGGCATCGTAACTGCTGGCGGCGCGGGAAAAGGATGCAGCGACCTGGCGCTTGTCGGGCAACACGTGGGACGACAGCTCGGCCAAGTCAGTCCTCCTCGCCGCGCTGCATGAAAGCCAGCATCGCCGTTGCGATGTCCTCGGCACGCTCGAGAGGCAGCGCGTGGCTGGCGTTTTCGATCACATCGACCTCCACATCCGGTAGCCAGTCGAGCAGCGCCTGCGCAGCGGCCGCTGGCACCAGCGCATCATTGCCGGCGAACAGATGCAGCTGCGGGCCGACGAAGCGGCGCAGCGCCTCGCGCCCGTCGAGCGCAGCCAGCAGCTGCAGCCCGGCATCGAGCGCGGCGACCGGACACTCCAGGCGACTGACCTCGAGCTGCCGGGCCAGGGTGCGCGCATCGAAGCCGCCACGACTGGCCAGCAGGCTGAAGCGCTTGCGTGTCTCCTCAGGCCCCAGGCGAAATGCGGCATGAAAGGCCTCGAACACTTCCGCCGGCATCGCCGCGGGCCAATCGTCCCGACTGCGAAAGCAGGGGTTGCTGCACAGCGTGATCAGCCCGTTGCAGGCATCGCCTCGACGTGCCGCCAACTGTGTGGCCAGCATGCCGCCCAGCGACCAGCCGGCCAGCCAGCTGTCGGCTGGCAGCCGGGCATCGAGCTCATCCAGCCAGGCATCGGGATCACCCAGCGTCGGCAAGGAGACGATATCCACCTGCAGATGCGGCCCCCGTTCGCGCAGCAGCTCGGCCAGGGGTTCCAGCGCAGCCGCGCCGAACGCCCAGCCAGACAACAGCATCAGTCGGTCACGCATCTTCAGCCTCCTTGACGAGTTGGCGCCAGCTCTCGGCCAGCGCCTGCAGCAGGCGCTCGAGCTGCGCTTCGCTGTGCGCCGCGCTGAGCGTGATGCGCAGGCGCGCACTGCCGGCCGGAACCGTTGGCGGGCGAATCGCCCCTACGAGGATGCCGCGCTCGCGCAGCAGGGCGGACAGCCGCAGCGCGCGCGCGCTGTCGCCGATCAACACAGGCTGGATGGGCGTCGGGCTGTCCATCAGGGTCAGCCCGATCTGCGCCGCGCCTTCGCGCAGACGCGCCACCAGCCGCTGCAGATGCTCGCGCCGCCAGCCCTCGCTGCGCAGCAGCTCCATGCTCTTGAGTGTGGCACAGGCAACGGCGGGTGGCTGGCTGGTGGTATAGATGTACGGCCGGGCGAACTGGATCAGCGTCTCGATCAGCTCGTCGCTGCCGGCAACGAAAGCGCCGGCGGTTCCGAACGCCTTGCCGAGCGTGCCGACCAGTACCGGCACATCGTCCAGCTCGAGGCCGAAATGCTCGACGACCCCAGCGCCGCTGGCCCCCAAAGCACCGAAACCATGGGCATCATCGACCATCATCCAGGCACCGTGCCGCCTGGCCTGGGCGCACAGCGCCGGCAGCTCGGCCAGGTCGCCATCCATGCTGAACACGCCATCGGTCACCACCAGCGTGCTGCCTTCGGCCTTGCCCAGGCGCTTGCCGAGGCTCTCGGCGTCGTTGTGCAGGTAGCGCGAGAAGCGTGCCCCGGAGAGCAGGCCGGCATCGAGCAGCGAGGCATGGTTGAGTCGGTCCTCGACCACCGTATCGCCCTGCCCCACCAGCGCGGTAACCGCGGCCAGGTTGGCCATGTAGCCGGTGGAGAACAGCAGCGCGCGCGGCCGGCCGGTGAACTCGGCCAGCGCCTCCTCCAGTTCGTGATGCGGCCCACTGTGGCCGATCACCAGATGCGAAGCGCCGCCACCCACGCCCCACTTCGCCACGCCGTCCTGCATGGCCCGGATCACCTCGGGATGGTTGGCCAGCCCGAGGTAGTCGTTGGAACAGAAATTCAGCAGGCGCTGGCCATCGACCACCACCTCGGGGCCCTGGGGGCTGGCAAGCAGCGGGCGCTGGCGATACAGATGCTCCGCGCGGCGGGCGGCGAGGCGGGCTTGAAGATCGAAGGGCATGTACGGTTACCGTAGGAGCGAGTCTGCTCGCAGACGAGGTCTGGCACCTGCTTCGCGCGCGAACTCGCTCCTACAAAAGGGCCGGTCAGGCAGTGGCGTCGTAGAACAGTTTGGAATCGCGCTGCTCGATCAGCGCCTGCTCGATCGCCGCCTGGTGCACCTCGTCGTCATGCTCATGGCGCTCCTCGGGCTGGATGCCCAGGCGCTTGAACAGCTGCATGTCCTTGTCCGCCTGCGGGTTGGCGGTGGTCAGCAGCTTCTCGCCGTAGAAGATCGAATTGGCGCCAGCGAAGAACGCCAGGGCCTGCATCTGCTCGTTCATCTGTTCACGCCCGGCCGACAGACGCACATGGGATTTCGGCATCATGATCCGCGCCACGGCGAGCATGCGGATGAAGTCGAACGGATCGACGTCCTGTTCCTCGGCCAGCGGCGTGCCCTTGACCTTGACCAGCATGTTGATCGGCACCGACTCCGGGTGCTCCGGCAGGTTCGCCAGCTGGATCAGCAGGCCGGCGCGATCGTCCAGCGACTCACCCATGCCGAGGATGCCGCCCGAGCAGATCTTCATCCCCGCCTCGCGCACGTAGCTCAGCGTCTCCAGACGCTCGGCGTAGGTGCGGGTGGTGATGATGTTGCCGTAGAACTCCGGCGAGGTATCCAGGTTGTGGTTGTAGTAGTCCAGGCCCGCAGCGGCCAGGGCGCGGGTCTGCTCCTGATCCAGCTTGCCGAGAGTCATGCAGGTTTCCAGGCCCATGGCCTTGACGCCCTCGACCATCTTCAGCACGTAGGGCATGTCCTTGGCTGACGGATGCTTCCAGGCCGCGCCCATGCAGAAGCGCGTCGAGCCGATGGCCTTGGCCTCGGCGGCGGCCTCGAGCACCTTCTGCACTTCCATCAACTTTTCCTTGTCCAGACCGGTGTTGTAATGGCCGGACTGCGGACAGTACTTGCAGTCTTCCGGGCAGGCGCCGGTCTTGATCGAGAGCAGCGTGGAGACCTGCACGCGGTTGGCGTCGAAATGCTGGCGATGCACCGTCTGCGCCTGGAACAGCAGGTCATTGAAGGGCTGGGAGAAGAGCGCCTTGACCTCCTCGAGGGTCCAGTCGTGGCGAATGACGGAAGCGGACGTGGCGCTCATGGCTGTTCCTTGTAATAAATAGCGGCTCGCGGGCCTGGCACGGATGCGGAATGGTTAGCCAAGGCCCCGGAGCTGTCAACCAGGAATGGAATCATGGTTTACAAGTGGCTAACTATTGAGCAATTTTGCCTGTTGTGTGACGAGGCCATCGGCGACGGAGCGTTTTGCCACGCCTGTGAACGAGAGCTGCCATGGCTCGGCGGTCACTGTGCGATCTGCGCCCTGCCGCTGCCGACCGCGGGCCTGGCGTGCGGTGAATGCCTGCGCCATCCGCCCGCCTACGATCGGGTGGAGGTGCCCTGGCGCTTCGCCTTTCCGGTCGACACCCTGATCAATCGTTTCAAGCACCAGGCGCGCTGGCCCCTGGGTCGCGTCCTGGCCGACGGCCTCGCGGGCCATCTGCGGCACGCCTTCGGCGAAGGGCTCGAACGCCCGGATGCGCTGCTGCCGGTGCCGCTGGCGCGCCGGCGTCTGCGCCAGCGCGGTTTCGACCAGGCCAGGATGCTCGCCGCCTGGCTGGGTGCATCGCTGGCACTGCCGGTCGACACGAGCCTGCTGCGACGCAGCCAGGACACCGCACCGCAGCAGGGGCTGGATGCGGCCAGTCGCCGGCGCAACCTGCGCCACGCGTTCACCCTGGCGAGCGATGCCCAGGTGCGCGAGCGGCACTTTGCCTTGGTCGACGACGTGCTCACCACCGGAGCTACCGCCAGCACACTGGCACGCCTGCTCAAGCGAGCCGGCGCGGCGCGGGTGGACGTCTACTGCCTGGCCCGGACGCCCAAGCCGGGGGATTGAGTGCGCCGTCGTGCACGGTGGAAATTCGCTGCGCGAGATTCATGCCCTACGTACACTGCACGGCCCAACTCGCGGAGCCGGTCATGTCCCATCCCTTCGACAACCTCACCCCCGACCTGGTCCTCGATGCCGTGGAAAGCCTCGGCTTTCTCAGCGACGCCCGTGTACTGGCGCTCAACAGCTATGAGAACCGCGTCTACCAGGTGGGCATCGAGGATGCCGAACCGCTGATCGCCAAGTTCTACCGCCCCGCCCGCTGGAGCGATGCGGCGATCCTCGAGGAGCACCAGTTCAGCCTGGAGCTCGCCGAACACGAAGTGCCGGTGGTGGCGCCGCTCGCGCGCAACGGCACGACGCTGTTCGAACACGCCGGCTTTCGCTTCGCCCTGTTCCCGCGGCGTGGCGGTCGTGCGCCGGAGCCGGGCAACCTCGATCAACTCTATCGCCTCGGCCAATTGCTCGGGCGCCTGCATGCGGTGGGCGCCAGCCGGCCGTTCGCGCACCGCGAAAGCCTCGGCGTGCAGAACTTTGGCCATGATTCGCTCACCACCCTGCTCGAGGGCGACTTTGTCCCCCGCAGCCTGCGCCCGGCCTATGAATCGGTGGCACGCGACCTGCTCAAGCGGATCGAGGACACCTTTGCCCAGGTGCAATTCACGCCGATTCGCCTGCATGGCGACTGCCACCCGGGCAACATCCTGGCCCGCGACGAAGTCTTCCACCTCGTCGATCTGGACGATTGCCGCATGGGGCCGGCCGTACAGGACCTATGGATGATGCTCGCCGGCGAGCGTCACGAACGGCTCGGCCAACTGGCCGAACTGGTGGACGGCTACCAGGAATTCCACGATTTCGCCCCGCGCGAGCTGCCGCTGATCGAGGCCCTGCGCGCCCTGCGGCTGCTGCATTACAGCGCCTGGCTGGCGCGGCGCTGGGACGACCCGGCGTTCCCCATGAGCTTTCCCTGGTTCGGCAGCGAGCGCTACTGGGGCGACCAGGTGCTGATCCTGCGCGAGCAGATGTCGGCGCTGCAGGAAGAGCCGCTCAGACTGTTCTGAGGACAGCCTAGCGGGGCGCCTTCAGCCCCGTGACGGTGGATGTGAAAAGCGACATCCACCCTACGAATCCAGGCGTCTGCGTAGGCTGGATCGCGCTTTATCGATCCACCGGGTGGCGATCCACCGGGTGGCGATCCACCGGGTGGCGATCCACCGGGTGGCGATCCAACAGGCGGCGATCTCGGCGGCTCAGGCCTCTTCGATCAGCCAGTCCAGCCGCCAACCGCCCTGGCTCTGCGCCAGGCGTTCGGCCAGCCAGGGCAACAGCTCGCGCAGTTCCTCCTCCAGCCCCCACGGCGGGTTGGCAATGGCCAGGCCCGAGCCGGCCAGGCGACTGGCGTCGTCGGCGGGGTGGACGAACAGTTCGGCGCGCAGCAGTTTCGGGGCGCCGCTGCGGGCGAGGTCCTGATAAAAGCGTTTGAGCTGGCGCTCGTCCTTGATCGGATACCAGATCACGCCGATGGTCTGGCGCATGCGGCCGAGCGCTTCCTTGAGCGCCGTGACGCAGCGGCTCAGTTCGTCGGCCTGTTCGAATGGCGGGTCGATCAGCAGCACCACGCGCTTCTCGCGGGTCGGCATCAGCGCCCGCGGCACATGCCAGCCCTCGCCCCGGTGCACCGCCACGCGGCGGTCGCCGGACATGTTGTCCTTGAGCAGGGCGCCATCCTCCGGATGCTTCTCGTTGAGCTGCAGGCGATCCTGCTCGCGGGTCAGCTGCCGCGCCAGTTCCGGCGAGCCCGGGTAGTAGCGCAGCGCGCCGTCCGGGTTGAGCGAGCAGATCACGCCGAGGTAGTCATCGAGCAGTGCCGGCCGCGCCTGCTCGGCCCAGAGGCGCGCGATGCCCTGCAGCCACTCGCCGGTGCGGCTGGCCTGGTCGCCGGCCAGGTCGTAGAGGCCGACGCCCGCGTGGCTGTCGA